>Ga0193706_1000122_pt1 | contig 55810 bp, 33 predicted proteins | sample U3c1metaG_FD_160130 | JGI IMG/M metagenome (GOLD analysis project Ga0193706, IMG submission 160130) | Soil microbial communities from a riparian zone of the East river system, Colorado, United States - U3c1 | ecosystem: Environmental > Terrestrial > Soil > Riparian zone | place: USA: East River...
CGGTCCGGGCTAATTCCAATACCGTTCACTTTGGTCAATCGTGAGAGCGGGACCTTACCTCCCGCCCAGGGAGGGGGCAAGTCCCTCCCCTACGAAAAATGCCTTAACTGAACAGCATTGGGGCTAATTCCTACCGCCCCTGCGGGGCTGGACGGTGCTCGCCTCAAGCTTATTGAGGTCAAGGCAGAATCTCGCGCGGCTCACTCGACGGCGAGGAGATCTCCTTTCGTCAGCTCTTCCGCCGCCAGGCCGAGCGCCTCTCCCGGGCACTCATTGAGGGTCATGAATATGAGTCCTTCCGGTTGCCATGCTGATCCTGGTCTCCTATGATGTTCCCGACGATCGCCGGCGCACCCGCTTGGCCCACGCGCTCAAAGACTTCGGAGAGCGGGTGCAGTACTCGGTCTTTGAATGCCGCCTCGACGAGCGGGCGCAGCAAACCTGCGGGAGCGGCTCACCCGCCTGATCGATCCTGAAGAGGATAGCCTCCGGATCTATCGCCTCTGCAAGGAGTGCGACCGGCTGCTGGAGGTGCTCGGGACGGCCAAGCGCACCGACGATCCGGATGTCTTCGTTCTCTGACAACTGAATTTGCATGCCAAACAAAAGTCATGCCAGCGCCAAATCGCCATTTTGGCACACCGGTTGGAAATCCGCTAGAAGTAGTTGTGTTTGTTAGGTTTACGGCTCAAGTAGGTACGGGAAATGAGCGTTCTTGGCCTGAAAACGAAGCCTCTGGGGGGGGTGGAAAAACAGGCGGCTTAACTCTTTGCTTTCAATGGTCTGCACGGTGTGCTGTCGGAACTGCCCTGATCTGTACTGAGGGATTGAGACGACAGGAGGCTCTGCGTCCACAGAGAACCGAGCCCGGACTGTCGGAACTGCCCTGATCTGTACTGAGGGATTGAGACAGGATCGGTGGCCAATTGCTCGGCCCCTCTCCGCACCAAAGCCGTCGGAACTGCCCTGATCTGTACTGAGGGATTGAGACTTGAGTGCGGCGATCCAGGACTCTACCTTAGCCATGGTCGGAACTGCCCTGATCTGTAATGAGGGATTGGGACTGAGTCGCGAACAGGGTGCCATTGTCGGCACAGTATTGGGTCGGAATTGCCCTGATCTGTACTGAGGGATTGAGACGTCGATGTGCTCGGGTCCCAAACCACCGCGACGTGGTGCCACTGTCGGAATTGCCCTGATCTGTATTGAGGGTTGAGAACGGTCCTCCTTGGGATCTCCCGGGAGTCCCCGAGCTTGATAAGAACTGCCCTAATCTGTATCGGGGGCTTGAGACGTTGCCCGAGCCACGCTCTTCTGATCACCGTGTCGTCAAGATGAAGTCCGACAACCCTTCTTCTCAACTCGGCCGCGGCTCGCCCCATCATCCCGCGTCTGAACAAAGCACTCCCAGCCGTGTCTGGCTCTCGGGAGGTCAAGCCGATGAGCCCGATGCAGTATGAGGATTTTGAGGTCGAGGTCCGGTCGAGCAAGGAGGGATACGAGGTCCGGGTGCTCACGTCGTTACGGGGCCGCGCGGCGGCACCATTCGTCCTGCCCTGCCCAGCGGAGCGGCTCGACGAGATCCTCTCCGCTCTGGAGGGGCGGGTCTGCACGAGTTCCCGGGCGGCGCGGGACATAGAGTGGGAGACAAAAGCCGAGCCGATGGACCTTCCGGAGGTGGACAAGCTCGGACGGAAGCTCTTCCAGGCGCTCTTTCCCACGCCCGTGGAAAAGCGCTTGCACAGCAACTGTCAGAATTGCCTGATCTGTATTGAGGGATTGAGACTTGACGTGAGCGCGGATGATGACGCCGGTTGCGCCAGATCGGAACTGCCCTGATGTGTATTGAGGGATTGAGACTTGACGTTGCCGGAGCAGGACGACTGGCTGTCGAGGCTATCGGAACTGCCCTGATCTGTACTGAGGGATTGAGACTGAGGTGGAGAAAGCAAAGATCAGGCTCAGGGTAAAAGACCGCCGGAACTGCCCTGATCTCTATTGAGGGATTGAGACGTGAAGACACGGTTCGCGAAGGCGAAGCAGTTCTTGTGGCTCGGAATTGCCGTCCGATCCCGTTGAGTCGGAACTGCCCTGATCTGTATTGAGGGATTGAGACTCCAAGAGCTGGCAAGCAACCCCCAGACAACAGTATGGGTCGGAACTGCCCTGCTCCGTATCGAAGGATTGAGACAACTCGGCGAAGCGAACCACGTCCCACATCGTCGCCCGGAAGCACCGGAATTGCCCTGATCTGTATTGAGTGACCCTGCTCCGCAGGGCGATAGGAATTAGCCCGGACCGGGAGGTCCGGGAAGTCAAGGCACCCAACCACCACAAAGCCCCGCAGGGGCGACAGGAACTCCAATTCGGCGTTCCTCCCCTGCCGCCCCTGCGATGCTGGACGGTGCTCGCCTCAAGCTTATTGAGGCAAGGCAGAATCTCGCGCCAGTTCACTCGACGGCGAGGAGCTCTCCTTCCGTCAGCTCTTCTGCCGTCAGGCCGAGCGCCTCTCCCGCGCACTCATTGAATGTCATGAATATGAGTCCTTCCGGTTGCCATGCTGATCCTGGTCTCCTATGATGTTCCCGACGATCGCCGGCGCACCCGCCTGGCGCACGCGCTCAAGGACTTCGGAGAGCGGGTGCAGTACTCGGTCTTTGAATGCCGCCTCGACAAGGGGGCGCAGCAAACCCTGCGGGAGCGGGTCACCCGCCTGATCGATCCTGAAGAGGATAGCCTCCGGATCTACCGCCTCTGCAAAGAATGCGACCGGTTGCTGGAGGTACTCGGGACGACCAAGCGCACGGACGATCCGGATCTTTACGTTCTCTGACAACTGAATCTGCATGCCAGACAAAAATCATGCCAGCGCCAAGTCGTCAGTTTGGCACACCGGTTGGAAATCCGCTAGAAGTAGTTGTGGTTGTTAGGGTTGCGGCTCAAGGAGGTACGGGAAGTGAACGTTCTTGATCTGAAAAGGCAAGGCTCCCTGGAGGTTGGAAAAACAGGCCGCTTAACTCTCTTGTTTTCAATGGACTGAACGGTGTGGGGTCGGAACTGCCCTGATCTGTACTGAGGGATTGAGACCAAAAAGCGAGCTGACTGGGATTGACGGACGGAGTTGCCGTGTCGGAATTGCCCTGATCTTGTACTGAGGGATTGAGACAAGCGACGGTGTATCTTAACGGATACGTTCATCTTGTGAAGTCGGAACTGCCATAATCTGTACTTAGGGATTGAGACTCAAACGTGCAGTTGCAGTTGTTCCCCGCAGGTGGGTGTTGCCCTGATCTGTATTGAGGGATTGAGACTTCTTCACCTTCGGGTCTGCGCATTAATACACACACCCGCTGGTCGGAACTGCCCTGATCTTTTATTGAGCGATTGAGACGCTCCAGCGATCATGACCACGTACCCCATGACTGGGTTGTGTCGGAATGCCCGAATGCCCTAACCTGTAGGAGGGATTGAGACAGCTCCCGGGTAAACTGCTCCCACTTGGTACCCTTGGGGGTTGGAATTGACCTGATCGGTATAGAGAGATTGAGACGCAACCAGCACGCCCCATTATTGTTGCGGCTGGAACAGTCCGCGCGGGGATTGCCCTGACCTGTATTGAGGGATTGAGACCTTTCACAGACCGGGCACTGCATGAAGTGGGAATATTGGTCGGTCGGAATTGCCCTGACCTGTATTGAGGGATTGAGACCCCTTGAGTGCCCCCATGTCCAAGCGGATCAGCAGCAACCCGTCGGAATTGCCCTAGTCTGTATTGAGGGATTGAGACAGCGCCTCCCAACTCACACTGTGCTTCTGGGCGATCCAGCTCGGAACTGCCCTGCTCTGCATTGAGGGATTAAGACTTCCATCGCTCGCCGGGAGTAACTCCGACTAGATGCGAAATCAGTCCGAATTGCCTTGACCTGTATAAGGGGATTGAGACAAGAAGCCGTGGGCCTCCGGGTCGGTTTCTCCATGCCCGTGGGAATTGCCCTGATCTGTATTGAGGGATTGAGACCCGTCCCGCCGAGCCTTCTTGTTGGTTAGGATGATCCGCCTGATCGGAACTGCCCTGATCTGTATTGAAGGATTGAGACGTATGCAGCGTGAGATCTTCGACGTTGTAGTCCCACCAGTGGCTCGGAACTGCCCTGATCTGTGAGATGGATTTCGACTGATGGAAGGCCGGTGAATCGGAGGCCGGGCACTTGGCTCTCGGAATAACCCTGATCTATATGGTGAGATTGCGACGCGACGTTCCTGAAGCCAACAAGGCGTTCCGCCCTGAAAGTGGCGAGATTTGATAGCACCCGCCCCGAGGGTACGATGCTTTCAGAGACTGTTCAGGACATGAACATCGGTGTAGCTGGGTTCCGCCCCTTCAGGGCGGCGAGGAATGGGAGGACTGCCTACTTGGCGCTGAAGCGCCAAGCTATTCAATTTCGCCCTTTCAGGGCGAAGGTTCCGGATATGCAGATTCGAGGCGTGACTCTTGCGTGAGTCAACGAGTTCCGAAGGTTGCCGCCCCGTTCAAGCGCCGGTACGGGGCGAGTGGAAGGTGAGGAGCCTGCGCGCCCAGCCGACGATCCCGGCCGCATCTTCCCAAGAGGAGACACCCAGCAAGGCAGGGCGCACGCTCTCCTCGAGCGCTTTGAATTGAGCCGGCGTGGAACGGCTCCGGTGTGCGAAAGAGCTGAGCCTGAGCTCCGAGAGGAGGACCAGGGTCGCAGCGATGTCGCGATGCCGCTTGAGATGGACGAGGATGAGGGAGAGCTGGTCGTCGTGGACGCCCGCTCCGCCGGCTTGACGGGCCAGGGTCTCGGCCCGGGACATCAGTTGATCGGTGGTCAGCATTTCGCAGGTTCCTTCGCCTAGGGTCGCAGCCGGGTGGTGATTTCATGGAGCTCGGCGAGAGCGGAGTCGTCGATCAGTCCGTCCTTCCGAGCGGCCTCGACAGCCCGGGCTGGACCGATGGCTTCAGGGGGCGGCCGATGCCAGCGGCGAGTGCTCCAGCCCCGGCGGACTTCACCTTTGACTTCCTTCAACCGCACCTTGCCCAGCCCGGCCGGTTTGTAGCCGCCAAAGCGGACGATCCCGACGTTCTCGCCCCAGCCGGCGCTCACCAGCAGGAGTCCCAACTCGCCTTCGGTCAAGGACTCGAGGTGAATGTCCAGGGTGATCGTGCAGCCGGCCGGAACGGCATCGATCAGTTCCTGCGTGGGGCCACGGTTCTCGTTTCCTTTCGTCGAGCGCGACGTGAGAAGCGGCCCGTCGTAGTAGAACTTGCGCCCTTCCACCTTGGTAATTGTGACACCGCCGTCGGCTCTGTGAGCCTCGCCGGGCTTGGCAAGACGGTGGGCGGCGGGGCCTTCGAGTGGTGGCACAGGGAGTGGCTCCCGCGATGCCGGGCCCTCGATGACTCCATCTCCAGGATGGATCCGGCCGCGGTAGCCCATAGCTCCGAAGAGTGCCTCCGCCGGCGAGAGATTGGAGAGTTGCCTTGCGATCACCTCCTGATCGGACTCGCCCCAACTCCGCGCCACGCTGCGCGATCTCAACCTTACCCGGACTCGTTGATCCGTGATCTCCAGGCTCACCTTTCCCTCTCGTTCCGGCCGCAGCACGCCTGGGAGCTTCCAACTCTCGACCTTGGACAACCGGGTCTCCGTGCCCAGCCGCGAGCGGGTGATCGCCTCGAAGCGGGCGCGGACCACGCCTTTCCAACCCGAGCCGGGAAGCACCGGCCGAGCCAGCTTGCGGACGATCCCGCGCACGGGCTTGCTGCCTCCTGAAAGGCCGCACTCGGCGGCGGTTTCGAATACACCGCTGCCGACGTGAAGGGGGGTCAGCGTTTCATAGACCAGGATCAGGCGGCCGGTCAGCCGATCGGCGAAGAAGCGGTGGTGCCCCACGGCCTGGCCTCGGGCCGGCTCATCGGGCAGGGAGACGAAGTCGTAGGGGTGCTCTTGCCGCTGTTCGGGCGAGAGCGGATCGTTCCGGCCGTGCTCTTCGTACTGCTCCGGATCACGCATCGTTCCCCCCTTCGAGAGTGAACCGGCTTCCCAGTAAGGCTCCGCGGCGCAGATAGTCGATCCGGAACAGTTTCCGGGGCCCCTTCTCCTGGAAGCGGGCATGAAGGAGGACGGGACTGCGCAGAGCCACGACGTCCTCGCGGAGCTCGCCGGCCTGAACGACCTGAACTCCCGCCTCGTCCCAGACCACCGTGATCCGAGGGTCGAAGGCCACGCCGCGGGGGCGCAGGGGCTCGTCGCCGAGGCCGCGCCGGAAGCCGGCGTCGAGCGCCCCTTCGTCGCCAATCCAGGGCTCGACCAGCCGGGCCACCTCGGCGTCTCGCTGCTCGGAGGGCAGAAACCGGATCTCGACGCCTTCGCTCAGGCTCTCCATGTCTGCCCCTTGGCCCTCGAGAGGAAGGCGGTCCACGGTCCATCGATCAGGTTCTGCGCCAGAGCGTCCACTTGGCCGGGCCCGACCTTCACCTGGTCCCAGACGAGGTGCTTCTTCGAGGGGATCTCCGAAGGCAGGACCATCTCGTCGCGATCGAAAAGATCGTACTCGCGAGCCTCGGCCAGCAGAGCGCCAACGCCCCGGAGAGTTCCGGCCTTGCTCTTGCCAAGCCGGGTCTCGATGACGATCTCGCGAACTTGTGCCCCCACCCAGCCATTGCCGCGGGTAGTGCCCGATCCGAGTTGCACGTAGCCCTCGTCGAGATCGCGCAGGACCAGCAGGAGAAGAGCGAGCTGATAGAGCTGGACGTTGCGCAGGACGATCCGGCCGTCGAAGCGACCCTGGACGACCAGCTCCTGATCGAAAAGGGCCTTTCCCGCCGCCGAACCCAGCAGGCGATCGATGGCAACGCCGTTGCGCTGCTCGACCGCGTTCGCCAGATCGGTCAACCGTTCGCGCTCCTCGTTCGTTTCGGCATGAGCTCCGGGGAGGTGATCCGAGACCGCGACGTGCCCCTTGAGAGAGAGGTTGCCGAACGTCCGGCCGAGGGGAGAGCTGCCGGCATAGGCGATGGCTCCGGGGGTGCTGTTGTCGAAGCCTCCGTTGGCTGCGGGAAGGGTTGGCGTGATTTTGACCTCCTCGCTGAGCAGGAGCCGCTCGGCGTGGGAGCGCATCACTCCCTTGAGGCTGGAGCCGGGGATATAGACGCTGGGGCGGCCGCCCCAGGCCGTCCGGACGCATTCGAGCTCGGGCCGCGTCGGGTCGGCGCTCCCCTTGCGGCCGCTACGGATCAGCAGCGGGGCTTTGGGCGTGAGTGAAAGATCGATCCGGATCTGGTTGAGCTGTTGGGAAAACATCAGGAAGCTCCCTCCCACAATTTGGCCATGGCGCCGACATAGACGTCGATCACCCTTTGCAGAGCCCCGCTGGGCGCCGTGTCATCCGACTCCACGGCCGCTTCCGTGGGATCGGGGAGGGGCAATGCGTAGTCTTCGCCTTTTCGGACGATCAGGCCGGTAGCGGCGAATCGCTCGAGGACGACGTCCCACGACTTCGTCCATTTCTTCTCGTCGAGGCCCAGTCCCAGCTTCTCGTTGAGGACGTTTTTTTTAAGGGCTTTATCGCCAGCCTTCTCCGCCAGCAAGCCCTTGTCGATCTTGGGAAGAGCCAGGAGGATCTCCGCCAGGATCCGCCACGCCTCAGCATCTCCCGTGGTGGGGATCTTCCCGGCGAGAGGGTCTTCCTGCGGGGTGGCCGGAGCCGCGGCGGACGCGGCCAGCAGGTCGCGCCGGGAGAGGAGCTTGGCGAAGGGATTCTCCTTGGCGAGACGGACCTCTTCGATCGTATTCCACTCCACCCTGACGCGGCCGAGGCCGCGGCTCCCCTTCCCTCCCAGGGCCAGATTGCCGGCGTTCAGCTCCTGGAAGAGATAGATCAGAAGGCCCACCTCCGCCTCGGTGGGGTTGTCCATCGTGACGCGGAGATCGAACGGGGTCTCCGGCGGGACGGCCTCGAAGTCGTAGAGCACTCCCCGGGCCGCCAGCTCCTTGTCGCGGTCGATCCCCACACCGTTGCGCAATTCGAGGAGGGGGGACTCGCCACGGAGGGGCAGATCGGCGAACCGCACCCGGCTGGCCAGGGCCAGCGAGCCGAAGAGCCGGCAGACCGTGCAGCTCTCCTCCCAGATGGCCTCGGCCACTTTGCGGCTGTCCGGGTCACGTCCTGCCAGCTTCGCCCGCTCCTCCTCCTCGGTCCGCAGCTTTTCGGACCGTTCATGGGTGAGGCAGGCCCGGTTCTTGCCGGCGATGGGATCGCACGACCAGAGCGTCCGCCGGCTCGCCTGTCCGGCCCCGCCGCGGAAGAGAGCCTCGGCGGCGCTGCGCAGCACGCCCTTGAGGCTGGAGCCGGGGATGTAGGGATCTCCCGCCGCCGTCCGTACCACCGGTGAATCGGTCCCCAGGGCATCGCCGCTGCCGCCGGCGCCGATGTGCAGCGCGGTCCAGGTGGTGAGCACGCCTTCGAGGCGGACGCGGCTTTGGAAGGTGTCGAGAAGAGGAATGCTCGTATTCATCGCACCCTCTGCAGCTCGAGATACTTCATGTAGCGGGTGGCAAAACCCAGGAAGTAGCGGATCAGCTCCATTCGCGCGAGCTGAACGGATTTTCCCTCGAGGCCGGAGATCCCCTTGAGAGCCTGGCCCACCACGCCCTCGTCTTTATTCAGAGCGTCGATGAAGCGATCTCCCATCCGCTGATTTTCGACGGCTTTCGACCAGTTCTCACCCCTGCCGTCCTTCCCCATTTGATAGCGGATGAAGTTCAGGACGACGGCGGGCGATTCGGTTTCGGAGGCCACGGCCACCAGGTTGCGGAGCTGGCTGTGACCGAAATCCTTGCTGGGTGACACCCTGGCGTCCTGGAGAAGCTTCTCGGCGGCCCCGACCAGCTCTTCCTTGGCCAGATCGATACTGCGTCGTTGTTCAATCGTCAGCGAGGACACGTTTATCCCTCCTTGCAGCAGTCGAGGTGGATGGGGTGGCAGGCGATCAAGCGGCCCCAGCCGTCGGGACGGCCCGGGCCCAGGCCCTGGCGTTCCAACTCAGCCAGCACCGGCAGGGCGGAGCGCCCTGGGGCCTGTACGATGAAGGTGGAACCGGGGAGGAAGTGGCTGGAGAGCGACCGCTGCAGGTGGATGCGGGCATTCCAGCCACCGTGAATCTGGCGGCGGGCCGCTCCTTCCACCAGCACGAGCCCCAACTCGCTCAGCGCTGCCAGCAGGCGTTCCTGGCTCATGGCCAGAGGACCGAGAGCCAGGAGCACGCCGCTGGATTCGGCGTCTGGGACGCCCAACCGGCTCAGCCGCTCGACCCAGAGGGCGTGCCGGTTCTCCAAGGAAGAGAGATCGGGCTCGGTCCGCACCTCCACCAGCCGGAGCCGGCCGAAGCCGCGGCTGCGGTCTCCCCCCACCACCAGTCCGCGGCCCGCGGCCTTCACCACCAGGGTGAGTTGGGCCGGGGTGCCGCTCACCGGCACGTCGAAACGGAGACGCTCTACTTTGGGCTTCTCGGCCTTCTCCCCCTCCTTATTATTGGCGGGACACACAGACCAGGGGTCCAACACCTCGAGGGAGTAGAGCTGTCCGTCAGCCGACCGGCCGCTGGCGTGGTCGCGGGCGGTCCGGGTCACCGTCCGGCGCTTCACGGTCAGGCCGGTCCAGCCTTCCTTCGTCCTGATCACCGTGCCCTTGGCGGTGCGAACGTCCTCCGGCCGAGCGACGGGCCGGCCGCCGCACGCCTCGGCACAGAGGATGGCGGCGATATCGACCAGCGCACCACCCCGCTTCGGCGCCTGGAGGGTCATCGGCGCCGGGATGGCACCGGCGCCGCCGGGCCGGCCGTCGCCGAAGCTGGCCGGGGATTCGCCACCCAGGAGGCTCTCCATCTCCCGGTCGCCGGAGCGGCCACCCAGCGCGGCGGCCACCGCTCCGCGCACCGTGCTGCCGTCCAGGTAATCCTTGCTGGTGACGTAGTTGCTCGGATCCTTGACGCCACTCAGATGGAGCGGCTCCTCCGCTTCCAGGCAGAGCACCAGGGAGGTCGCGGCCGCCTCCACTTCCCAGACGGCCTCCTGGGGTTCGCCGTCCAGGGAAGCGAGGGAGATCTTCACCAGCCCGAGCCCTCGGCCCCGCCCGCCGCCGAGTTGATCGGTGATCTCGGCGGCCGACTCCAGCAAACCCAGCTCTTCCTCGCTCAAAGGTTGGCTGCTCTCTACGACTCCCTCGAAGCAGAGCCCGCGTAAGGCGGGGGTCACCCGGTTTTGGAACAACCGCTGCTGCGCGGCCTGACGGGTGGCCCGCTCCAGGCTCACATGATTGCGAACCGTGCCATCGGCGGCGCCGGCCGGCTCGTTGGGGCGAAGGGTGCTCACCCGGAGCAGCCCCGACTGCTCGGAGGAGCCACCGAACAGTTGCAGGAGCAGATCCCCTCCCTTGCCCGCCCCGCGCACCAGGCGGGCCGCCGCCTCTCGCAACGCCCCCTTGACCGCGCTACCGGGAAGGAGAAGGCCCAGCGCATCCGAGGCCGTGTCTCCGTCCGAGCCTCCCAGCGCCTGGGCATAGCCGCCAACGTACAGAGAGGCGTGTGGCTGGACCCGGATCCTGTAGTGGCTCATGATCCCTTTCTCCCTTCCGGCTCGCGCCAGTGGCCCAGCAGTTCGATCATGTCGGCGACGTCGAAGACACGACGCTTACCGTATTCGGGAGTGAACTGCCCCTCACACAAGTCCGGATCGCGCACCAGGCTCGCGTCGCCACCCCCTAACGCCACGGCGAGGTCGCACCACTCCTCCCGCCGGCCGATCTGGTAAAGGACATGGTTGCGGAGCTGCCGTGGCCCCCGCACGGCGTGGGCATGCAGGGAGTAGAGCTGGTTGCGGCCGACCTTGCGGGCATCCCGAACGGCGCGGAAGCGCCGCGACAGCTCGACCATCTCTGGCAGGGTGTAGGGCTGGCCTGAGAGAAGGAGCTCGCCTTCCTGTCGCTTCCACCGTTCGGGCTCCATCGTCTCGGTGCGCGGCGAACCGTCGGTCACCACGGCGAAGCTGAGGGTGCTGCGAGGACTGGCGGGCTCATACGCCCGGCGCTTGGCCATCTGGAGCAGCCCCTCAGCTTCGGCCAGCAGATGACGGATCGGAAACTTGGCGTGCCCGACCGCCACCCCCGCGGAGGCCCCGAACCTTGTGCTTCTGAGGGTCGGCTCCGCGTCCGCCGCCTGCTCTAGCCGCAGGAGCAGATCGCGAGTGAAAGGGACGGCCACGTCGCCGGGAAGAATGGCAACCACGTCGTCGCCGCCGCAGATGGGGCGCTGGTAGGCGCCCGTCCGGCTGCCACCGTCGCCGTCTTCGTGCAGGCCGTATTCCTTCACGACCTGTTGGAAGCTGGCGCGGATGATCCTGTCGATGGCTCGCGAGAAAGACGCGTAGTCCAGGGGACTCTTGAGGTGAGAGATCGTTTGGCCGATGCCGTTGCCGTCGAGATAGAGGACCGAATAGAAGCCTTTTCCACCGTTATCGGCAATGTCGGCGAAATCGGTGGGCTCGCCCTGGAAGCGGACGTTTTTCTTGCCCTGCTCGATCCGGTCGTAACAGGGCTGGCATTCGAGGCGCCCTTCGGCCGCGGCTCCCCATCTTGGTGCCCGGACCGCGGCCGATCGGCGTCCGCAGACCACGCAACGGGCAGCGAAGAATGGGACGGACGGCTCGGCGTCGGGGCCGGTGAGCATCCGGTTACGCCCCAAGGCCCGGCTGACGGCGCCTACCCTCTGCTTGAAGCTTTCTTCCCCCGATACCAGGTCGACCTCCTGAGCGGTGCAGGTGGCGATGCTGGTTTTGGTGGCAAAGATCCGGTGCAGCCTGCGCTTGCAGGCCTCGACCTCGTGCTCGGCTACCACGGCAAGCCCGCTGCCGCCGCCGGAGAAAAGGATCTGCTCCTGCCGTACGCCGAGCGCGGAACCGTTGCGGAGGTCCTCGTCGATGCCGCGCAGCACGTCGCTCGCGCCGCGGATCCCGGTGGCGTTCGTGGTGTCGAAGACGAAGGAGTGAATGCTGTTGGCATCCCACGCCAACAGCTTTCCATTCCCCGGGGGCAGGTTCTCCCCGTTTCGCACGTACTCGGCGAGAGCGGCATCGGCGGGTACGCCCAAAGCCGCCGAGAAGCCATCGAGAAGCTCTTTTTCCAGATCCAAGTCCCCTCCCTGGCTGTCGGTCCGGGAGGCTCCCGGAGAGTGCCTGGGGAGTTGAGACGCGGTGACAGAAAAAAGGGTAAGAGGACAAAATCTACTCCTTACCCTTTCCACGTGCCCCGCGTCTCAGGCCCTCAGGGGAACGCCGCGCCGTGGAACCGGCTCCAGGTCGTCGCGCGTCCCGACGAGGACCGGCATGCCCTACCAAAACTTCGAAGTCAGGATCCAGGCTGATACCAGGGGAAAATACAAAGCCGAGGCCGACTCTTCCTTCGGCCCGGGTCGGTCGCCGTTCAAGCTTCCCTTCCCCAAGGACGAGATGCACGACGTGCCCGAGCAATTCGATCGGCTGCTCCATCCGCAAGCAGGCCAACCGCCATCGCGGTTCACTCCCGAGCAGATCGGCCACGCTCTTTACCAATCGTTGTTCGCCGGCCCGGTGGGCCAGAGATTTCACGAGAGCCGCGCGGGCCTCGATGCGAGCGGCAGCGACGAGAGGCTGCGCATCCTGCTCAACTTCGATCTCAACGACCCGAGGCTCATACCCCTGGCGGCGCTCCCCTGGGAGCTGATCCGAAATGAAGAGAGAGGCGATTTCCTGAGCCGTCTCCGAAACACGTCGATCGTTCGTTTCCTCCCCGTCAGTCGCCCTCCGCTCCCCCCATTCGCCGGCCCGCTCAAGGTGCTGGTGGTGATGGCCGGCCCTTCCGATCTTCCCACGCTCAACCTCCAGGCGGAGTGGGAGAGAATCTGGGGTGCGCTCGATCAACATGCCAAGATCTCGGTCTCCGCCATCCAGCATCCGAGCCTGGAGGACCTGCGGCGAAAGCTTCTCGAGGAGACCTGGCATGTCCTCCACTTCATCGGGCATGGCGGCTTCGACGATGAGAGCGGAGAGGGGACCCTCTCCCTCGTCACACCAGGGGGCAAAGAGGAGTCCGTGACCGGGGTCATGCTCGGAGAGCACTTGAAGTCGCTGCCCCAACTCCGGCTGGTGTTCCTCAACGCCTGTGACACCGCGATGATCCCGCGCCGCAAGGGGCAGGACGCCTATCGGGCCACGGCCGCCGCTCTCGTCAAGGCCGGCGTCCCGGCCGTGATCGCTATGCAGACTCCCATTTACGATCGCCCTGCCATCGAGCTCAGCGCCAGCTTCTACGAGTGCCTCGCCGCCCACGACCCTGTCGATGCGGCATTGGCCGAAGGTCGCCTGGCGATCCTCCGGGCCCAGTCGCTCGACTGGGCGACCCCCGCCCTCTTCACCCGTATCAAGGACGGCAACATCCTGGGCGAAGAGAGCCGCAACGGCCCAGCGAGGGGCTCGCGCCCCCAGCCGGCCGGCCGCGACACCGGACCCATCCGTCTGGGCATCCGCACCTTCTCCGATACCGAGGGATTCATCGTCTGGGGAAGGGAGATGGATCAGGAGTGCGATGAGATCCTCGACCTCCGTCCGTTCTTTACCGGCAAGGGCAATCGCTACATCAAGGACCCAGTCCTGTGGCAGACCGAGGTCATCCCCCGGTTGCGGGATTTCCTGGCTCGCGCCAGTACCTCGCAGCGGCCTTTACACCTCAACCTCGCAGCCCACGGCAGCATCGCCTTCACAGCCGGCTACGTGCTGAATGCCAAGAGCGGACTCGACATTACACTTCGCCAGCGGGTCAGGGGCGGTGGCGTCCAGGAATGGCCGGTGGCGCCGGTGGCACCTGATCAGGAGACCCTCTTCCGGAAGCGGCGCGACCTGCCCGGCGACCTCAAGGTCAACGACGTGGCAGCGGCGATCAGCATCACTCGGCCTGTACTCGTCGACGTTCAACACTACCTGGCCAGCACCTCGCTCGCCGTCCGGCGCACCCTGCCGATCGAGCTGGCCTCAGGTCCCTCCTGGAGCGGTGTGCGCGATGGTCTCCACGCCCTTCGTCTCGCTGAGGTGCTGGCCAGCAGGCTGGGATCACGAACGGCTCAGGAGCGATACGGGGTGCTTCATCTCTTCGCCGCGGCTCCGAATGCACTCCTCTTCTTCCTCGGTCAGCTCTCGTATGGGTTCGGCCGCATCCAACTCTATGAGCATGACTTCGAGAGCGGCCTGCCGGGCGCTTACATCCCGTCGATCCTCCTGCCTCCGGTCGAAGCGAAGCCGGCACAGGGCTGACCACGGAGCGCCATCAAAACAAGCGATCGAGAAGGGGCGTGCAGAGAACCGGATTGAACCCCTCGGAGGATCCTTTCCAGAATGACCGGTACAACTGTGGGCCCAGGCGAACAAGTCCCGATCGCGAGGGAAGCTCAGGGTGGGTTAAGCTTCCCTCATCGTGTTCCTCCCCCTCGCGTTCCCCTCCGTCCCTCCGTCCGCCCGGCCCCGAAGGGGTCGTCCCGGCGGTCTCCGATGACCCGACAGCCCCCCGACTCGATTCGGCCCGGACCGGCACCTGATCCTGAGCTCCCGGCGGAAACCGGCGATCCCGCGGGCTTGTGGGTGGAGCAGATCCAGGCAGGCATTGAGGTCGAACGCAACTTCGAGCAGCTCTACAAGCACTTCCACCCCAGGCTGTTCGCCTATCTCTTCCGCCGCAATCTGACACCGGAGCGATGCGAGGAGCTCACCCAGGACGCGCTCTTCAACGCCTTCAACAAGATCTCCACATTCGAGCGCAGGTCACGCTTCTCGACCTGGCTCTACGAGATCGTCCATCACCTGTATATCAACGAGCGGCGAAGGCTCGGAACGGCAAAACGGGACGGCTACGAGTTGCCGCTGGAAGAATCGCCGACCCCAGAAATCGAGGACGGGAGGCCAGCAGGCGTGGTATTGATGGCAACTACGCCCAGCCCTTACGAGGACGCCGAGCGCACCGAGCAACTGGCCACCCTGCGCGAGGCCCTGGACTCCCTTCCCCCGAAGATGCGCCGGTGTGCCCTCCTGCGCTTTCAACAAGATCTGAAGTACCGCGAGATCGCCGAGGTGATGAAGATCCAGATCGACACCGTCAAGGCTCATATCGGCCAAGCCAAGCAGCTCCTGCAAAAGAGGCTCGGCCGGGGAGCACGGGCCCTCTCCCGGCTCGGCGAGGACCCCGTAGACTCTCCCTCACCGGCGGGACGACACCCCGCTGACGGGGACGTGAGGTAGAGCCATGACCGAACCGAAAGACGAGCTGACTCACCACTTTGAGAATCTGGCGGCAGAGGACCGGCGCCGGCAAGAGGGAGGACACCCGACGATCCGGCAGCTGTCCGCTTATCAGGCCGGCCGGCTTTCTCCAGTCGAAGACGATGCGGTCCAGGAGCACCTGGCCACCTGCCGGGAGTGTACCGATTCGCTGCTCAATCTTTCTGAGTTCCAGGAATTGGCGGAGGCAAAAGACCTCCAGACAGTGGCCCGGCCCAGAGAGCTTCCCAGCCCGAACCAGACCCAGGCCTCTTGGGAAAGCCTCCGAGCCCGGCTGCCAGCCAGCCGTCAAGACACGCCCTCAACTTCAGGGCAAACACTGCCACGAGCGGGTCGCTTTCGACGGCTGAGCGTGTCTCAGGGAACCATCGTCGCCTTGGCGGCAAGCCTCATTGCCTGCCTGATCGGCTTCCCCCTCTGGATCGCTGGTCATGGAGGCCCGAGCACCGACCAGCCGCTGGTCGTCTATCCCCAGGGCGGTGGCGAGGTCACCCGGGGAGGTGAAAACTCCGGCCAGACGCTGACCCTCCGGCTCGCCGAGGCGCCGGCCCTCGTTGCCCTTCCCCTCCCAGCACGGGCATCCTTTCCCTCTTATCGCGTCGAGGTCTGGACCTGCGGCGGAAAGCCCTGTCTATCCGTGATCGCCGATCCGCTCCCTGCCGCCATCCAGCCAAGGGATCAACCACCTATCGCGGGAGGCCGGCCGCCCCGGCTGCTGGCAATCATTCTCGGACGCGGCCAGCTACCCTCCGGCGACTATCGCCTGCGCCTCATAGGCGTTCGAGGTTCCCACGACGAGGTAATCGCCGAGCACGCCGTCCGCGTACCCTCCTCCTGATCCTCTGGCTTCTGTTGGAACACCCCCTATAATGCAGCGTAGCCAGTCCTAGTTTCGAAGCTCCTCCGTGGCATCGCCACGCTTCGGCCAGGGCTGCTCTCTGGAGATCAACCTGGCTTTTTTCGGCCTACGCCTTCCACGCGCTCTCCCCTTCGCGCTCGCAGGCCTGGTCGCCTCCGGCTGCGGCCGCCCTTCCGACTCGCCGTCAGGCCGGGTTCCCCCTTCAGGCCAAAACCACCATTCCACCGGCACGGTCGTCCAGAGGGAGCCCGTGGTAAAGACTTACGCTCTCAGTTCCGGGCCGGACATCCCTCGCCAACTCGGCGGCGGCCAGCTTGACGCCTACGAGATCGACCTCACCAGCGATCAGTATCTCCACGCCACCTTCGATCAGCAGGGGGTCGACCTGGTCATCGACGTCTTTGCTCCGGGGCACAGAAAACTCTTCCGGATCGACGGCACGAATGGCGCCCAGGGTCCCGAAGAGGTCCATCTGGTCGCCGAAACCTCGGGCCGCTACCGTTTCGAGGTGACCACCGAGCCGGGAGCTCCCGCAGGGACCTATACATCCAGGCACCGAGCTTTGGGGCAGCCGAGTCCGAAAAATCGGAGCCAGGCCGCCGCGGACCGTTCGTTCTATGAGGCCAAGGAGATCGACGGCCAGGCAAACCGCTTCTGGGAAGCGGCGGCGAAGTACGAGAGGTCGGTACGCCTGTTCCAGGAGGCCGGCGACCGGTGGCATCAGGCCTATGCCCTCCTTCGGTTGGGCAGGCTCCACCGCGCCCAGCCCCGCGAGGCGCTCGACGATCTAACCCGCGCCGAAGGGCTGTTCCGAACGTTGGGGGATCTCCACTTCGTCGCCGCGACACTGAACGAGATCGGAACCTGCTACAAGGATCTGGTGGACTTCGAGCGGGCGTCGGACGCCTACCAGCACGCCCTCGACTTGGCACGCCCGACGGGGGAGTTGCAGGAACAAGCCACGATCTTGCACAACCTGGGTAACCTGTTCCAGCTCCATGGGCAGTCCTGGCAGGCCTTGGGCTTCTTCCGCCAGGCTCTGGCGCTCAGGCAGAGGGAGGTGGGTGCCGAAGCCCGTACCCAGGAGGCCAATACCCTGACTGGCGTCGGCTGGGCTTATGCCTCGACCGGCGACTGGCAGCGCGCGATCGACGCCCATTGGCGCGCCCTGAAGCTGCGTAACCGCCTCCGCGACCCGCGCCTGATCTCGATCTCCTTGACCCAGATCGGCACAGCCTGGCTTTTCGTCGAGCCCCACCGGGGGCTCCCTTTTCTGAACAGAGCCCGGGAGTTGCAGAGAGATGTTGAAAGCCCCAAGGATCGGGCGTCCACTCTCGAAAGTCTGGGCCTCGCCTTTCGTCTCCTGGGGCGCTACAGAGAGGCCCAAGCCGCCTACCGCCAATCGCTGGAGATCTTCAGGTCACTGCATGACCTCAACAGCCAAGCGGTCACATTGAACAATCTCGGATGGGCAGCGGTGTACCGGCACCAAACGAGAGAAGCATTGCAGATATTCGAGCAGGGATTGCGTCTCGCGCGCCAGTCCAGCAATCCTACCGCCGAGGCAGGAGCGCTTCAGGGCATGGCTGAAGCTGAGCGCCAGCGCGGCAATCTCACCATGGCGCAGATCCGCGCCGAGGACTCCCTGAAAAAAGTCGAGTCGCTCCGTGCCGCCATCCCACGGAAGGATCTTCAGACGTCCTTTCTCGCGGCTAACATCAGCACGTATGGCGTGCTGATCGATACCCTGATGGACCGCCACCGAGAGCGGCCGACGGGCGGCTTCGATCTTCAGGCCTGGTCTCGAAGCGAGCAGGCGCGCGCGCGCGCGCTGCTCGATTCCCTCCGAGAAGCGAGGCAGCAACGCACCGACCTGCGTGCCCACATCGATCCTATATGGATCCACCAGCGCCGCGACCTCTTACGGGAGATCGGAATCCAGGATGCCCACCGGCGCTCACCAGCGACCACCGCAGTTGACAAGGCGGCAGCCGAGCAGGCAATCTCCCAGCTTCTTGACCGCCTGAGCGAGGTCGACTCGGAGGTCCGCCGCGCTCGACGGGGGAAAGTTTCGGCCAAGCCTCTTACCGCCTCCATCGGAGCTCTTCAGCGTCAGATCGACCAAGGCAACCTCCTGCTCGAGTATCACCTCGGAAGCGACCGTAGCTATCTGTGGGCAGTTTCGACAGAGGGTCTCCAGAGCTTCGAGCTACCAGGGACCGAGGTTCTGGCGCCCCTCCTCCGCTCGGCCGATGAGCAACTCTCGGGAAATCCGACTACGACCGGCCTCCCTGACGCAGATGCGCGGTTGTTAGAGCTCAGCCGCCTACTCCTCGGGCCGGTGGCCAGCCAACTGCGCGGCAGGCGCCTGCTGATTGCGGCCGATGGACTCCAGCAGTACATCCCCTTCGCTGCACTACCCGATCCCATCGGTGGACACGAGCCTCTGGTTCTCCACCACGAGATCGTCATGGTACCGTCGCTGGCCGTTCTCGCGGAGTTGCGAGCCCGAGCGGCAGAGCGACCCCCCCCGCCCGGGACCCTCGCCGTCCTTGCCGACCCGGTCTTCGATGCCAGCGACGCGCGCCTGGGAGAGGCCGGAGTTGATCAACCCAAGATTGCCGGCGAATGGAAGGACATCTTCCTCCCTCGTCTCGACTTCGCGCGTGACGAAGCCATCGCCCTCGGCTCCCTCGTTCCCTCTAATCAGTACTTCCAGGCCCTTGATTTCGACGCCTCGCGGGATCTGGTCGCCAGCGGGCATCTCTCTGGTTACCGAATCCTCCATTTCGCCACCCATGCCTTTCAGCTCACCGATCAGTCCGAACTGTCAGCCCTGATCTTCTCTCGCTTCGACCGCCAGGGCCGTCCCATTGATGGCTATCTTCGGGCGGCCGATCTCGAAGGGCTCGACCTGTCAGCAGATTTGGTTGTGCTGAGCGCCTGCGACACAGCTTTGGGCCGACAAGCCCCGGGAGAAGAGCTGGCAGCATTGCCTCAGGCATTTTTTATCGCTGGCGCTCAGCGGGTCCTGGCCAGCCTCTGGCAAGTCGAGGACGAGTCCACGGCTGCGCTGATGACGGAGTTTTACCGGTGCCTGCTCGTGCAGCATTTCCCTCCCGCGAGGGCCCTGTGGGAGGCCCAAGTCGCAATCCGTTCGCAGCCCCGATGGGAATCCCCGCGCTACTGGGCCGGCTTCGTGCTCATCGGCGATTGGCGGTAGCCGAGGGCGGACAGCGCTCCATTCCTTCTTACCAAAACGCAGTCCACGCGCGTCTCAACCCTCAGCCGCCAAGTCCGGCGGTCAACGCTGAAAAACCGGAGGGAGAGATGACGACACCCAACTCGGCAGGACTCGATAACCCGAAGGATCACAACAAGAAAGAAGATCCCCCCCGCGGTACCGACGGTGCCAAAGCAGTCGAGGTCACCCCGACCACTTCGGACAGCGGCAACTCCCGCGACAATCAGGGCCACCATCATAAGCGGCACCCAGGGAAGGAATCCTGATCCAAAACGCTCTACCTACCGTGGACCGGCGCCCGTTACGCCGGTCCACCCACTAGCGCTTAAGGAGACCGTCGTGAGAAAGGCAGACTTGAAGCTCGTGATGCTGAGCCTTCTCTTGGCGGTTGCGGCCTGCCGGCCGACGGCGAGATCGGGGCAGTCTTATGATCAGATTCGCGAATTGGTCGCCGGCAGAACAGCCAGGGAGGTAGAGCAACTCCTCGGCAAACCCGACGCCCGCGAGATGGTCCTCGACGACTCCCATTGGGTCTGGTGGAATTACACTTTTCTGGACGGCGATCAGTATGCTCCCGAGATCCGGGGACAGATCGTTCACCTAGAGATCACCTTCCAGAGTCCTCACGGTTCCAGCGCTCCTGTGTCGCTCGCCGACTGGTGCGTCAGCGGCCCCTTGTCCGTGAGCTATTCAAAACCGTCTCCGGGCCCCTGAGCACGTAAACCTTGCACAAGGAAAGCCGATGACCCAAAATACCCCTGAGCTTGAGGTCTCTGCGGTCTACCAAATTCCAGTCATTCCATACCTGCGCCTGCGGATGACACTGGAGGCCGAGGAACCAGCGGTGCTGCCGCCGTTTCACGGTTCGATGCTACGCGGCGCCTTCGGCCATGCACTGCGCCGAACAGTGTGCGTCATGGGGCCCCAGCAGGCGTGCGCAAGCTGCCTTCTGCGTAACGCCTGCACCTATACGCGCCTCTTCGAGCCGTTTATCGAAGGGGAGCCTCCACCGTTCCTGCGCGGCATCGACCAAGCGGTGCGCCCATACATCTTCGAGCCCCTTGGTGTTGACGGCCGCTTAGAACGGGGAGACCCTCTGCGCTTTGACCTTCTGCTCTTCGGTCGCGCCGTTGAGTCACAGGCCTACGCCTTCCTGGCAAGCGAGCGCATGGCCCGAGTTGGACTCGGCTCACGACGCTCCCGCTTCAGCCTGGCGCGGGTTGAGGCTGTGGAGACGGATGGTTCCACAAGAGAGCTTTTTGCCGCGGGCGCTCGGCCCTCGACTGTCCCTGCATCGCCGCTAGTCCCCTCGATCGCGCCTCTCCCCCCTGGGTCCGTTGCGCTCACCTTCCAGACCCCTCTCCGTCTCAAGATCCGAGACCACCTGAACGGCCAGCCCAGTTTCCGCGACTTGGTGTTCAACATTCTGCGGCGCATCCTCGAGCTCGCTCATTTTCACGTCCCAGGCGCCCAGAGCGACTGGAACTTTCGAGGATTACTAGAACGCACCAACGCCGTTGGGATCGTATCCTCAGACCTGCGCTGGCATGACTGGGAACGCTGGAGCCAACGGCAGAACACCAAAGTGAAACTCGGCGGTCTCGTTGGCAGGCTCGTTCTCGACGGAGATCTCGAGCCTTTTACGTCTTTGCTCCGGACCGCCGAAGTGACCCACGTCGGAAAGGCGGCGACATTCGGTATGGGAAAGTTGGAGGTGCAGTCTGCCTAGATTAAAACAATGGCTTGTACGATCACCGTGAATTCCCATCCCAGGGCGGCCACATAGGGCCGCCCCTACAAACATTTTCATGCCGCGGCCCTCACGGCCCCAGCGCCCCGCCCAGATCCGCCATCAGCTCCGCGTAGACCTCGATGCCGTCCCAGAGGTTCTGCAGCCTCAGATTCTCGTTGATCCCATGCTGGTTGTTGTCGTGGTTGACCATGGGGGTGCCGATCATCGGGGCTTTCAGGATGTCGGTGAAGAGGGCCATCGGGACGCTGCCGCCGAGCATGGGGACCTGGACGACCGGGCCTCCCGTGGCCCGCTCGATCGCGGCGACCACGGCGCGCGAGACGGGCAGGTTCATGTCCGTGCGGTGCGCGGCGTAGTCGAGGGACCAGGCGATGCGGGCCACTTTGGGGAAGGCGCGCAGGGTTTCCTTGTCCGGCTCCTCGGCGACGAGGTGCCAGCCCTTGCCGGTCAGGAAGGCCTCGACCTTCGCTTTCACTTTTTGCGGCGTCTGGTCCGGCACCAGGCGGAAGTCGATCGAGACCTGCGCCTCGGTCGGGATGGCGTTCGCGGCCCCCTCCCCCACCTCGGCGGCGCGCAGACCGCGCACGTTCAGCGCCGGCTCCATCAGACGGTCCTGGAGCCGCGCCCTGCCGCCCTCGGTGCGGCCGAGGCCGAGTTCTTCCGCCAGCGAGTCCTCGACCAGGGGCATGACGCCGACCGCCTGCTTCTCGGTCACGGTCAGCGGCCGGACGTCGTCGTAGAAGCCGGGGATCAGGATGCGCCCCTCCTCGTCGCGCAGGCTCGCCACCAGATGCGCCAGCATCACCGCCGGGTTGGGCGCCCAGTTTCCGTAGTGGCCGCTGTGCAGCGGGCGTACCGGGCCGTAGACGGTCAGCTCGAGCCCCGACACCCCGCGGGCGCCGAAGTAGACCTGCATCCGCCGCGTGGGGTGCACCGGCCCGTCGCAGAGCATCCAGGCGTCGGCGGCGAGCAGCGGGGCGTTGCGCCGCAGGATCTCCGTCAGGTGGGGCGAGCCCTGCTCTTCCTCCCCCTCCAGGAACAGCTTGACGTTGACCGAGGGCGCGACTCCGGCGGCGCGTAGCGCGTCGAGCGCCGTCAGGATGGCCACGATTGGGGACTTGTCGTCGCTCGCCGAGCGGGCGTAGAGCCGCCACTCGGGATCGAGCGGGCCGGCCGTCTTCAGGTCGATCTCTTTGATGCCTGGACCGATCGGCCCGGAGCGCAGCAGAGGCTTGAAGGGATCGGAGAGCCACCCTTTCTGATCCACCGGCTGGCCGTCGTAGTGGGCGTAGAACATCACGGTCCGCTTCGCCCCGGGGACCAGCAACTCGCCGTAGAGGACCGGCGGCGTGCCCTCTCCCGCCGAGAGCCGTTGCACGGCGAAACCCCGGCGGCTGAGCATCGAGGTCAGGTGCGCAGCGTTGCGCTCGATGTCCGCCATCTTGGCGGCGGTGCTGCCGGCGACATTGGGCAGGGCGAGCAGGCCGGTGAGCTCACCCAGGATCTCCCGCTCGTGAGCCGCGCGGTAGGCCCGCACCCGGTCGCGCACTCCGCTTGGCTCCGCCGCCGTCGCGATGGCCGCCGTGACGAGCAGCAGGGCACACCCTATCCTGGCCGATTTTCCTCGGATCATGGTTCGGTTCTCCTGGCAAGGAGAGAGGTTTGCGGACTCTGGCGGGAAGGTGAAATGGTCGGGGCGAGAGGATTTGAACCTCCGGCCTCACGGTCCCGAACCGTGCGCTCTACCAAGCTGAGCTACGCCCCGACATGATTTGCGGTCCTACTCGGGATCAAACCGCGAGGAGGGGGAGGATACCGTCTCGCGCCGGCCGGGTCAAGCTATCCTTCCCTTCCAACGAAGGAGGCGCCGTGGCTCAGGCTTGGGAGGACTCCGATCTATCGCTGCCGTCCGGGCTGGACAGTCCGGTGGCCATCCAGACGTTCCTCGACGGGATCGCCTACAGCGCGGAGGAGGTCTACCGCTGCCCGCGCTCGGTGCTGCGCGACGGCAAGGGGCACTGCTACGATGGAGCAGTCCTCGCCGCGGCGGCGCTGCGCCGGATCGGCTTTCCACCGCTGATCGTGGAGTTGCTGCCGTGGGTCGGGCACGACGACGACCACATCCTCGCCATCTTCAAGGTGGACGGCCGCTGGGGAGCGGTCGCCAAGTCGAACTTCGTCGGCCTGCGCTACCGCGATCCGGTCTACGCCAGCTTGCGCGAGCTGGTGATGTCCTACTTCGAGGTCTTCTTCAACCTCAAGCGCGAGAAGACCTTGCGGGGCTACACGCTGCCCCTCAACCTCGCCCGCTTCGACCGCCTGCGCTGGACCACCCGCGACGAGACCATGGAGGAGATCGCCACCGGCCTCGAGCGGAGCCGGAAGGTCACGATTCTCACCCCCGGAATGGCCGAACGCCTCCCCTTGCTGGACGCCCGCTCCTTCGAGGCGGGCCTGCTGGGGTCGGACCCGGAGGGCCTGCGCAAGCCGGACTGAGAGCTCTACGAGGAAGGACCGGAAACCGGCCCCGCGCTCGCCGGGAACCGCATCCACTCGCCCGGAAGCGGCATCGTCCAGCGCGGCCCGGAGGGACCGCAGACGGGGTTGACCGGCCCGGCGCTGGAGGGACCGTCGCAGCCCAGCACTTCGCAGATCTTCCGCAGGTAGCGATCGACCTTGGCCTCGGTGAGGAGCCCGGCGAAGCGCACCGGACGGTCCTGCGGGCGGAAGAAGTCGTCGTAGTGAGTCACCAGCACGTGGTGTGGCCGTAGCCGGGTGAGGATCGACCCGGGCTGGCCCGGAGCCTTGTCATAGGAGGCGATGCACAGCACCGCCAGATCGTAGGCACGGCCGTCAAAGAGGGGGGGCTCGCCCGTCCCCCACGAGTTCGCGGCGTCCTGGTAATAGATCCGGTAGCGTACGGTATCGCCCGTCATCAGGTCGATCACCAGGGCGAAGGGCTGGCCCGCCTTCAAATCGTGGAAGCGATGAGCGGTCCACGGCTCTTTCCAATCCTCGTCTTTCAACTCACCGCCCTGCCAGAGATAGTGATCCACCTGCGGCGCGTGATCGGAAAGGACGGCGCGGAAACGGATCGGCCGCCTCTCGCCCCTCTCCCCGGTGAGCCAGACCCAATCGTTCGCATGGTCCTCGAGCGCCGTGCCGCGGCCGGCGGCGTACGGAGCGAGAGCGTGGAGGCCCGAACGGTTGACGAACACCCGCGCGCGATCCGCCATCCCGAGGACGACCGGCAGGTCTCCGATGTGGTCGTAGTGCGAATGGCCGGCGAAGATCGCCTCCACCGCGGGGACGTCGATGCCCATGAGCCCGTGCTGGACGGCTGGTTCATCCGCCCGCCAGGCCCCGAGGAGGACCCGGAACAGGCCGGGGTTGGAGAAGAAAGGTCCCAGGAGGATCGAATCCTCACCCCAGTGCAGATAGAGGCCGGCCGCCCCCAGATACCGGATCTCCACCTCGCCAGGCGCTGGCGGCTCCGCGGGCCGGGCCGCCGGCGAGCATTCGGGATGGCGCGAAAAGTCGAAGGGCGCTCCGGAATGGTTCGGCGCGCTGCGCACGATGTGGCCGTGACACCCCAGGGAGAGCGCGACTCCAATATAGAACGCCGTCTGAAGGCTGCGCTTCGCGGTCATGTCGCTCTCCTCTTTGGTGTTGGACGAACACCGGCCCGAAATTCTACCGCCCCGCCAGGAACAGCCCCTTCACCACCCCCAGCGACGCCCGGTTCCGCGGCTCGTTCCAGCCGTTCAGGATCGCCCGCCGCTCGGTGTCGGTGAGCCGCCAGGAGAGCGGTGCCTTCTTCTCCAGCTCGAAGGTCGCGATGTCGAGCTTCACTTTGTAGCCGCGCTCCCAGAGCTCCTTGAGGAGCCCCACCTCGGCGTTGTTGTGGAAGGCCTGCGTCGAGGTGCGCACGTTGTACATGGTCAGCAGCGGGCCGGCGGTGGCGAAGAGCCACCCCTGGCGCGCCCTGGCGCTGCCTCCCCCCGCCCGCGGCTCCGCCGCCTCGGGGAAGGCGCGGATCAGCACCAGCAGCACCCCACGCCGCCGCAGGTCGTCGAGATGCGACGGCAGCAGCGAGCGCAGCCAGTTCACCGCCGTCACCACCCCGAAGTTGTCGTAGTAGCCGCCGTCCGCCAGGTGGAGCTGGCGGAACCCCTTCGGCGGGCTCCCCTTCTCCCCCCGCGCCTGCGCGATCGGGCTCACCCACGGAAAGGTAGCCGAGAGCCGGGCCGCCGTCACCACCGGCAGGTCGTAGCCAGGATAGACGTCGTCGAACCGGCGCGTCCGCCAGCCCGCAGGGAGATCGAGCGGGGTCAGCAGGAACTGCTCGCCGGTCTCCACCACCGTCGAGTTGAGCACCGGCGCCGGCAGCCAACCCTCCCGCAGCCCGGTCCGCCACTGCGACAGCATCCGGTCCGGCGAGGTGAGCTGACGCTTCCACGCCTGCTCCATCGCCCACCCGCGGTCGAGCGTCTTGTCGCGCGGCAGGAAGCCGAAGAAGATGCGCCAGAGGTCCGGATAGACCAGCCCCCAGGCCGTGGCGTCCAGGCTGGAGGCGCCGGCCGCGTTGACGATGCGGCCGAGGTCGGCCGGCGGCGGGAACCCCGCCGGCGTGTAGCGGTCGAGGAAGTACATCGTCCCGACGCTCCCCCCCGAGACCGAGCTGATCAGGCGGATCGACCGCGTGAAGCCGGTCCCCACCTCCCCCTGCAGGGCGGTGAGCACGCGGGCGGTCCAGAGCGACGCGGTGATCCCGCCGCCGCTCGCCGCGACCACCACGATCGGCCGGTCCCCCTCTCCCAGCCGCTGCTCCGCGGCATTGAAGGCCTGGCCCGGCAGCGGCGGCGGCGGTGCCGTCTGCCGCTCGATCCGGTAGTAGTGATCGGTGTCGAACACCTGGCTCGACAGGAACGAGGCGGCGAGCACCAGGAAGACCACGGGCACCCGGTAGCGGTCGAGGAAGAAGGAGAGCCCTGGCAGCCCCCAGCCGGCTACCAGGAGGAGCAGCAGGATGTAGCCGAGCGACGGCACCAGGACGCGGTCCGGCCGCAGGAAGAGGTACCCGAGCACGTAGAGGAAGACGGCCACCCCGAACGCCGCGGCCGCCAGGATGTGCCCGCGGCCGAGCTTGCGCTTGGGATCGACGTAGCCGTGGCTGCTGCCGCGGCCGCGCGCCACCCGCGGAAGGGCTTCCAGCACGAGGGGGATCGTCCCCCCCACCTTGCCGTAGACCCAGGTCGCGAGCAGCAGCACCGCCGCCGCCAACACCATCCCCCCCGCCGCCATCGCCAGCCCCTTCCCCAGCGGTGACCGCGACTGCGCGACGGCGGTGGCGATCAGCGGCAGGGCGAGCAGGCTGAAGAGCGGGATGCGGTAGTGGACCATCCAGTGCGGCAGCCGCAGGCGCGGCACCCGGAACCGCGAGGGCGCGTAGGCGATGATCAGCTCCAGCGTGATCAGCACCGTCCAGGCGGTGAGGGTGCCGAAAAACGAGATGAGGAGGATCTCCCCCGGGGTCAGGTGGAAGAGGTTGGCGAGCAGCGACGGCGCGCCCCACAGCGCGATCGCCGGCAGCGCCGCCAGCAGCATCCCGAACGCCAGCGGGAAACGGCAGAAGTAGAGATATTCGAGAAACACCCCGGTCCGGCGCTGCACCCAGACCAGCCAGCCCACCAGCGCGGCGGCAAGCAGGGTGATGGCGAGCGGAGTCATGGGTTGAAGGGGGACGGCCGCGGAGCGTGTTGCCCGTAGGGTGCGCTGTGCGCACCTCCACAATATTGAAGGTGCGCACAGCGCACCCTACGCGCTCGCCGCTCCCGGAGCCTGTTCGGATGGCGGCGGCGCCTCGTCCGCTTCGGGAGCCTCCTCGGCCTCCTTGGGCATCTGCAACGGAGGCATGCGCTCCTCGATCGCCGCCAGTGCGTCCCGGGCGTCGTCGCCGACGCGGATCGCCGATTTGCCCAGCCTGGCGGTGGCCGACGCCCGGAAGCCCGGACCGTCGAGGACGAAGAGCAGCCCGGGGTACTCGTGATAGAGGCGCTCCGCGAGGGCCAGCATCCGGTTGGCGCTCAGCCGCAGCGCCGCCGAGAAGAGGATCGCGTGCGGCTGCACGGAGGCGATCACCTCGTCGAACCCCTCGTCCGGCGCCCGCTGGCCGAGGTTGACCACGCTCCACCCCGCCCGCCGCAGCAGGAGGGCGAGGATCAGCAGGCCGATCTCCTCCTCCTCCTCCGAGGCGGAGAGGGCCAGCGCCCGGTACCCCTGCCCCTGCGGCGCCGCGTCGCCCAGGGTGAACAGCCGCTCGCGCAGGAAATCGCCGCAGAGCTTCTCCTGCTCGGCCGGGATCCGGCCCGCCGCCGCGTCGTCGCGCAGCCCCTCCAGCGCCGGCTGCAGCACCTCGACCGCCAGGCTCTCGACCGGCAGCTTCCGCTCGGCCTCCGCCAGCAGCGCCTCGACGCTCTGCAGATCCCCCTCGCGGAAAGCCTTCGCCAGCTCCCCGGTCACGAACGCCGGATCGGCCTCCCGCGCCGGGGCGAGGCGGATCGCGCGCACCGCCTCCTCCAGCGTGGCGACGACCTCGTCAGCCCCCGCCGCCGTCAGCCGCTTGCGGTAGCGCTCGGCCTCGGCACGGAGGTCCCAGAGCGCGACGACGATCCGCAGCCCGGGGAAATGCGCGCGCAGATCCCGGCAGACCTCGCGGGCCTGGGTGAACGCGAAAGGCGCCAGGGCCGAGATGAAGACCTGCTCGGCGCCGATCTCGGCCAGATGGCGCTGCGCCTCCAAGCGCGGCGTGTCGTAATCCAGGACCAACGGCGTCCCACCGCGGACGGCGAGCTGCGCGAACATGTGCCCAGCCAGCTCGTCCGCCACGTCGTGGGCGGGCACGCAGACCAGCCGGTCCGCCGCGGCCCTGCCGTCGACGGTCTCGACGCCCAGGCTGCCGTCCTCGACCGTGCGGCCGGCCAGCTCCTCGATCCATTCGCGCATCGTGGTGTCGATGAACTCCTCCCGCTCCGGGCTGAGCTCGCCGCGATGGCGGTCGCGCTCGGCCAGGATCAGGGCCGGGATCAGCACCTGATCGTAGAACTCGGCCACCGTCCGCTCCTTCATGCAGGTCTCCAGCACCGTCCCCACCTCGGTGGAGTCCATCGACAGCAGCCGGTGATAGACCTGGGCCTCGATCGGCAGCGGCGGCTGATCGCCCAGCAGCACATCCAGGAACTGGAGCTGGGGAACGTAGCGCCCCATCACCACCAGGCAGACCGTCAGCGGCGTCGCCATCAGCAGGCCGACCGGGCCCCAGAGCCAGGTCCAGAAGACGGCGGAGACCAGGATGCCGATCGTCGAGATGCCGGTCTCCGAGCCGTAGACGAGCGGCTCGACGACGTTGTTGCTGACCAGCTCGATGAGCAGGAAGAGCCCGAGGGTCAGGAACGGCTTCTCCCAGCCGGGAAAGACTGCCAGCGAGATCAGGATCGGCAGCATCGCCGCGATCCAGGGACCGAGGTACGGGATGAAGCGCAGGACGGCGGCGAACAGCCCCCACAGGATGGCGTTCGGCACGCCGATGAAGAAGAGCCCGATCGCCACCGCGGTGCCGGTGCCGCCGTTGATCAGGCTCTGCATCAGCAGGTAGCGGCTGACCCGCTGCGCCGCCTCGTCGAGCGCCTGCGTCGAGGTGTTGAGCCGCCCCTGGCCGATCAGGCGCAGGAGGCGGTCGCGCAGGTCCTCGCGCTGAATCAGCATGAAGATGACGAAGATCAGCACCAGGCCGGCGGTGCCCAGCGGTCCGAGGAGCGGGAACAGCGTCGTCCGCAGCACCGTCAGCGGCGTCGCCGGCGGCTCGACCATGGTGACCGGCATCGGCGCCGAGGGGGGGACGCGCGATTTCCCCTCGAGGCGGGCCTCCGGCGTGGTCGGAGCTTTCGGCGAAGCGATGCCGATCTCCTCCTGGAGGTGCTCGACGGTCTGCTTCGCCTGGTCGAGCTTCGAGGCGCCGCCCCCGTGCAGGGCGCGGGCCTTGGCGCGGATGTTCTGCTCGTACCTGGGCAGCGTCTCCGCGAAGTCGACGATCTGCGCCCCCATCATCCACCCCACGGCGCCGATCCCGCCGAACGCCAGGACGACCACCAGCAGCACCGCCGGCACGCGCCCCAGCCGCATCTTCTGGAGGCGCTGGACGGACGGGGTGAGGATGAAGCTGATCAGGACCGCGAGCGCCAGGGGGATCAGCACCTCGCGTCCGAAATAGAGGGCGGCGGTGACCAGCGCGATCGTGACCAGCGAAATCTTCCGCAGGCGGTCCTGGGGGTGAGACTGTGAGCGTTCCATGTTGCGAGGGGTCAATGCAAAGGCGGCGCCATCCTCGATATAATCAAGGAAGAGCTGGACGGACCTCTCTCCAAAGGAGATCCTCGTGAAGAGACACCTGCTCGTCCTCGCCGCCGCCTGCCTCTGCGCCGCCTGCGCCTCGGGCCAGAAGGATGAGCCGGCGAATACCGGCCGCGACCTGGCGCCGAGCACCGTGCCCACGGCGGGCGGGGGCGGGGGGACGCCGCCGTCCACCGGTTCCGGCGGCGGCACCGCCGGCATCTGCCCCTCGGGGTGCGAGACGCAGCCGCCCGGCTGCTTCATCAAGGGGAACATCAACCTCAAGACCCGGGAGCGGGTCTACCACGTCCCCGGCCAGAAGCACTACGACGACGTCACCATCGAAGCCGGCGCCGGCGAGCGGTGGTTCTGCACCGAGGCCGAGGCCGAAGCCAGCGGCTGGCGGCGGTCGAAGCGGTAGCAAGGAGGGGCGGCCCCTCACTCCCCCAACCCCCTCTCTCCCATCGCACTCCCCCCAACCAGGAGAGAGGGGGCTCAAGAGAATTTGTCTTGGTTTTTGACTAACTTCTCCCGCTCGGGCTCTTCTCCCGGTGAAGCGGCGTTGCAGGCGCCGAGCGCTTTGCTAAACTCGCGCCCGGCAGTGCGTCTCATGGAGGTCTCTATGTCGATCACCCAGGATGTTGCGTATTCCTTGCGGCTCATGCGCAAGGCCCCGCTCTTCACCGCAGCCGTGGTGCTGACCATTGGCCTGACCATCGCCGCCACCGCCACCATCTTCAGCGTGGTGAATGCCCAGATATTGCGGCCGCTGCCCTTCAAAAATCCGGACCGGCTGCTGTTGGTCTTCGAGAGGAACGACAAGCTGCACGCACCGTTGTACAACGTCTCGGTACTGAACTTTCTCGACTGGCGGGCACAGACGCAAAGCTTCGACCTCGCCGCGGTCAATCCCGGCAACAACTACATCCTCACCGGAACGGGTAACCCCGAGCAGCTTGCCGGCAACCGCATCAGCCCGGCGCTGCCGCGCGTTCTCGGGGTCCATCTGATCGCGGGAAGGCCGTTCACCCCCGAGGAAGAGAAACCCGGCTCGGCACCAGTCGCCATCATCGGAGAGGCGTTCCGGCAAAGCCACTTCGGCAAGGATGCCAACGTCCTGGGCCGCACCATCAACCTCGACGGCACCCCCACCACCATCGTCGGCGTCGCCCCTGACACCTGGAACCTCCTGTCGCCCGGAGATATCTACACCCCGTTGACCATCGACCCCGCCAAGGAGAAGCGCCTGAGCCACGCCCTATTTGTAGTCGGAAGGCTCAAGCCTGGCGTTTCCGCCCAGCAGGCACGGGCGGAGATGAACACCATCTGCGACAGAATGAAGCAACAATATCCGGAGCTGCGCGATTGGGGTGTGAATCCGATCAGCATGTTGGATGGGCTCATCAGCCCGGAGTTCAAGACCAAATTGCTGGTGCTGCTGGCCGCCGTCAGCTTCGTGCTGCTCATCGCCTGCGCCAACATCGCCAACCTTCTGCTGGCGAGGACCGCGACCCGGCAACACGAGATGGCGGTGCGCACGGCGTTAGGCGCCAGCAAGGGCCGGCTGATGCGCCAACTCCTGATAGAAAGCGTGACGCTCTCCTGCAGCGGAGGTCTTGTCGGACTGCTGGCGACCTGGTGGTCGGTACGCGCCATGAGCCACTGGCTCCCGCCGAACACGCTGCCCATCCCCACGGTCGAAGTGGACTCCCATGTTCTGTTGTTCGCGCTGGGGACCACGGTGCTGACCGGGCTCGTCTTCGGCATCGTGCCTGCCCTACGTACGGCGAAGGTGAAGGTCGATGAAGTGCTCAAGACCGGTGGACGCGCCGGCTCCGGCGGCATTCGCACACGCATGCGCAACACCCTGGTGACGATCGAGCTGGCTCTTGCGACGATGCTGCTGATCGGAGCGGGCCTGTTCATCCAGACCCTGGTCAATCTGCAGAGTGTGAAGCTCGGCTTCGAACCGCACGGCCTCATCACTTTTCAAATGTCGCTTCCTGCGGGCAAGTATCCCCCCAAGGCGAAGGCGCCCTTGTTCCTCCACGAGATGATCGAATCCTTGGAAGCGCAGCCGGGCGTGCGCGGTGTGGCGGTCTCGAGCGGCATCCCGTTTGGCGCGGGCGCGTATTACAGCCACCCGATGATGGCGACCGAAAACTCCATCCTTCCGCCCGACGCCAAAATCCCCGTCGATTGGCGCATCGTGAACCCCGGATACTTCAAGACCATGAACATCCCGGTGCTGCGGGGCCGCGAGTTCGAGTACTCCGACGCGAGCACGCCCAACATCATCATCGTGAGCCAGGCCACCGCCCGCACCTTCTGGGGAGAAGAAAATCCACTCGGACGCACTCTTCGCCGCTCGGCCGACCCCGAAGTTCCCCTCACTGTGGTCGGCGTGGTCGGTGACGTGCGCAGCACCCAACTGAGTCAGGAGTCACCTGCCTTCTACTACTCCATCACCACGCGGACCATGCCGTTGATGGACGTCGTGGTGCGGGCAGACGCGTCTCCGGAATCACTGCTGCCCGCCATCCGCAAGCAGATCAAGGCGCTCGACCCTGACCTGCCGATGGCCAACGTGAAAACCATGGAGCAATGGCTCACGACCAGCGCCGCGCAGCCGCGGCTGACCGGCATCTTGCTCAGCGTCTTTGCCGGGGTCGCGCTGCTCATTGCTGCGATCGGGATCTATGCTGTGCTCACCTACTCCGTCAACCAGCGTACGCGCGAGATCGGCATCCGCATGGCACTGGGCGCAACGCCGCGCCGCGTCCTGAAATTGATCGTCTCGGAGGGCATGCGCGTCGTGCTGCTGGGCCTGGTGATCGGATTGGCCGGCGGACTCGTCTTAGGTCGCACGGTGCAGAGCCTTGTGTATGGCGTTGGAGTGCGCGATCCGAGGGTCTACTTCGTGGTAGCAGCGAGCCTGACGGCGGTAGCGCTCGCGGCTTGCTTCATCCCCGCCCGGCGGGCTGCTGTTGTCGATCCCATGGTGGCTTTGCGGGAGGAATGAGACATCAAACGCCGGCGGCGCTCTTGCTCCTGGGTACATGCGGCACCCAGCGGCTCACCCGCCGGCAATACCGCCGGCAATAATCGGCGCATCGCAGCAAGCCTCGCAAGCGAGAAAGAAGAGCGACTTCCGGATCGATCTCTGCGCGCTCCAGTCTCGATGGTCCCAGCTCTCGCCTCCGACGTTGTCTCCCGCATAGAGAAGCTGGGCCACGAGGACGTTGCGGAAGGCGCCGACGGCGAAGAGCGCGGCGGCCTCCATCTCCACGACGATCGCCCCCTCGGCCCGCCTCGCCTGGATCTTGGACCGCGTCTCGCGGAAGATGGCGTCGGTCGTCCAGGTCTTGCCGAACAGGTACGGCTCGCCCTGGCTCTCGAGCACCTCACGGAGGATCTCGAGACCGAGGGGATTCGCCGCCACCTCGCGTCCGGGCGGGAGGTAGTGATACGAGGTGCCCTCGTCACGAATCGCGGCGGTCGGAACGATGATCTGCCCCAATGGGATCGCCGGATCGAGCACCCCGGCGCCGCCGCAAACGATGATCACTTTGGCGCCGTGAGCGATCACCCCCTCGAGCAGACCCGCAGACAAGGGCGCCCCGGAGCCCGCATGAAAGATGGCGATGCGGCGCTTGCGATAGGTGATCTCATAGATGGGGTGCTGCCCCATCTCGCTCCGCTGCGCGGTCAGCGGAACCAGGTTGTCGCGCAGGACGATGTCGTCGATGACGTCCTTGAAGAAACACGCCACCGCCAATTCCGGGAGCGAGACCGGTGTGACCGTGTGGTGGGGCTCGATCAGCGCCGGCCTCTCCGGATCGAATTCGAGGAGGGGGAAGTCGTGGGTCATGTCTTCTCCGCCAGAAGCTCGGCCTCTTCGTCGGTGAGGCTGTCCATCTGCTCGATCAAGAGCTCCTGGATCGCCGCGCCGAGCCGGCGGACGGTGGGGGATTCGAGGAGGAGGCGCAGGGGGATCTCGAGGCCCAGGGCCTCGGAGACGCGGAAGGTGAACTGAATGGCGAGGATCGAGTGCGCCCCCAGGTCGAAGAGGTTGTCGTCGCGGCCGATCGGCCCGCGCCTCAGGAGGTCCTGCCAGATGCCGGCGACGAGCTCCTCGATCTCGGTCTCCAGATCGCCGCCGGGCTCGGCCGCGGGCGCCAGCTCGTCGGCCGGGAGGCGGGCGCGCAGGGCGCCGCGGTCCACCTTGCCGCTCGGAGTGAGCGGCAGGGCGTCGACGAGCGCGAAGTCGGCGGGCACCATATGCTCCGGCAGGACGCGGCGGAGGGCGTCGCGGAGCTCCCCCGCCTCCGGCCTGGGCCCCGGTCCCGCCGGCACCACGTAGGCGGTGAGCCGCACCTCCCCCGGCCCCTCCTCCCGCGCCACCACCGCCGCCTCGCGGACCGCCGGATGGCTGGCCAACGCCGCCTCGATCTCCCCCGGCTCGATGCGGAAGCCGCGCAGCTTCACCTGGTCGTCGTTGCGGCCGAGGAACTCGATCTCGCCGTCGGCCGAGAAGCGCGCCAGGTCGCCCGTCCGATAGAGCCGCTCGCCGGGTCGGCCCAGCGGATGGGGGACGAAGCGCTCCGCCGTCAGGCCGGGCCGGCGGAGGTAGCCGCGCGCGAGGCCCGTCCCGCCGATGTAGAGCTCGCCGGGCACCCCCAGAGGCACCGGCTGGAGCTCCGGATCGAGCAGCCAGAGCCCCAAGTTCGCGATCGGGCGGCCGATGGGGACCGCGCGCCTTGCCGGCCCCGGCAGCGTCCGATGCGCCGTCACGTCGACCGAAGCCTCGGTGGGACCGTAGAGGTTGTGCAGCTCGGGGGCAGGCCCGGGCGCGCCTCCCAGGAGCTCGTGGAAGCGCGCCGCGAGCTCCGCCGGCAGCGCCTCGCCGCTCGCCATCACCCTCCGGAGCGAGCGGCAGCGGCCGAGGCCGGGCTGCGCGAGGAAGACCTGCAGCATCGACGGCACGAAGTGGAGCGTCGTCACCTCCTGCTCCTCGATCCGCCGCATCAGGTAGGCCGGATCGCGGTGGCCGGCCGGCCGCGCCAGCACCAGCCGCGCGCCAACGGCGAGCGGCCAGAACAGCTCCCAGACCGACACGTCGAAGGAGACGGGGGTCTTCTGCAGCACGCGGTCGGCGGGCGTGAGGCCGTAGGCCCGCTGCATCCAGGCGATCCGGTTGACAATGCCGCGGTGGGTGCTCATGACGCCCTTCGGCCGCCCCGTCGAACCCGAGGTGTAGATGACGTAGGCGAGGTTGTCGGCCCCGGCGCCGCCGTCGAGCGGGGCCAGCAGGGGGTCGTCGGCATCGCCCGCCGGGCCGGCAGCAGAATCGAGGTCGATCAGGCGGGCACCGGCGCCCGCCACGGACGCGGCGAGGAGGTCGACCTGCGCCAGGAGCACCGGCTTCGCGACGCCGTCGAGCCCGTCCTCGACCATGAAGGCCAGCCGCTCCGACGGATAGGACGGGTCGAGCGGCAGGTAGGCGCCGCCGGCCTTCAGGATGGCGAGGAGACCCACGATGAGCGCCGGCGAGCGGTCGGCGCAGATCGCGACCGGCTCGTCGACCCGCACCCCCAGCCGGCGCAGGCGGCGGGCCAGGCGGTTGGCGCGGGCGTCGAGCTCGCGGTAGGTGAGCGATTCGCTCTCGCCGACGACCGCCGTGGCGTCCGGCGTCAGCGCCGCCTGCCGCTCGATCCAGCGGTGCAGCAGGGGTTCGGCGTCGCCGGACCCGCCGAACACCGCCGAGAGGTCGGCCGCCGTGTCGTTCAGCTCGACGGCCACCTGCTGCCGCTCGGCCGGCGACAGCAGCTCGATCGCCGCCACGCGGCGCGACGGGTCGTCCGCCACCGCCGCCAGCAGGTGGACGAGGTGCCCCGCGAGGCGCGCCATCGTGGTGCGGTCGAAGAGGTCGGTGCTGTACTCGAGCCCCCCGCCGAGCTCTCCCCCCTGCTCGGAGAGGGCGAGGCTCAGGTCGAAGCGGGAGACTCGGGCGGAGAGGTCGAGCGGCTCGACCGCGAGGCCGCGCAGGGTCAACGGGACCCGCGGCGTGCTGTTGAGCGCGAGCATCGTCTGCACCAGCGGCGGGCGGCTGCGGTCGCGCGCGACGTTGACCTCGTCCACGATGCGCTCGAAGGGGACGTCGGCGTGATCGTACGCCGCCAGGGCCGTGTGCCGCACCCGCGCCAGGAGCTCGGCGAAGCTCGGATCGCCGCCGCCGTCGGTGCGCAGGGCGAGCATGTTGAGGAAGACGCCGATGAGCGGCTCCAGCTCCGGCCGGGTGCGGTTCGCGACCGGCGTGCCGATGGCGAAGTCGGTCTGCCCGGAATGGCGCTGGAGGAGGGCGTGCCAGACAGCGAGGACGGTCATGAAGACGGTCGCCTGGCCGCGCCGCGCCAGGCGGCGGAGGGCATCGGCGAGCGCCGGCGGCAGGTCGAGCCGCAGGGAGTCGCCGCGGAAGCTCGCGACCGGCGGCCGCGGGCGGTCGGCGGGGAGGTCGAGGGCCGGCGTGCCGGCGAGCCGCTCCTTCCAGTGGGCGAGCTGGGCCGCCAGCGCCTCCTCCGGCCAGGCGCGCTGCCAGGCCGCGAAGTCGGCGTACTGGAGAGGCAGCGGGGCGAGCGGCGACGGCTCCCCCGCCAGCGCGGCGGCGTAGAGGGCCGACAGCTCGCGCCGCAGCACCCCCTCCGACCAGCCGTCCGACGCGATGTGGTGGACGGTGAAGAGGAAGGCGTGCTCGTCTTCGCCGAGCCGGACCAGCGTGGCGCGGAGCATCGGGTCGCGCCGGAGGTCGAAGCCGCGGCCCGCCTCGCGGCCGGCGAGCGCGGTGAGCTCCGGCGCGCGGCGCGCCGGCGGCAGGCCGGAGAGGTCGACGAACGGCGGCGGTGTCGGTGCCGCCGGCGGCGGACCGACCTCCTGTCCTGGCTCGCCGTGCGCGTCGGCGACGATCCGCGTGCGCAGCGCCTCGTGGCGACGCACGACCTCGGCCAGGGCGGCGGCGAGCGCCGCCGGCGCGAACGGCCCGCGCAGGAGGTAGCCCGAGGGGATGTTGTAGGTCGGGCTCTCCGGCGCCAGCCGGTCCATGAAATCGAGCCGCCGCTGCGGGTAGGACAGCGGCAGCACGCCGTGCCGGCTCTCGAGAGGCATGATCGGCGGCAGCGCCTCCTCCCGCCGGCCGGCCGCGAGGATCGCCGCGATGGCCGCGGCGAGGCCGGCCACCGTTGGCGCCGCGAACACCCGCTGGACCGGCAGGTCGGCGCCGAAGGCCTGGCGGAGGCGCGACAGCAGGCGGATGACGAGGAGCGAATGGCCGCCGAGGTGGAAGAAGTCGTCGTCAACGCCCACCGGATCGCCCAGGCCGAGCAGATCCTCCCAGATCCCGGCGATCACCTCCTCGACGGGATTGCGGGGCGGCGTGCGCGGCGCGGTGTCCGCCTCGCCGATCGCCTCGGGCGACGGCAGCGCCCGCCGGTCGACCTTGCCGTTGGCGTTGAGCGGCAGCTCCGCCAGCGGCACGAAGAGCGACGGCATCATGTGCTCCGGCAGGCTCTCGCGCAGGTGGAGGCGGAGATCGGCCGGCGCCGGCCCGCCGGCGCCTTCCGGCACGTAGTAGGCGACCAGACGGTGACCGCCGGCCGATTCCTTCGCTGCTGTCACCACCGCCTCGCGCACCCCCGGATGGCCGAGGAGCGCGGTCTCCACCTCCCCGGGCTCGACGCGGAAGCCGCGCACCTTGACCTGGAAGTCGTGCCGGCCGAGGAAGTCGAACGTGCCGTCGGGCCGCCACCGTGCGAGATCGCCCGTGCGGTAGAGCCGGTCCTCGCCCCGCGGGTCCGTCGAGAACGGATCCGGCAGGAAGCGTTCGGCGGTCAGTGCCGGGCGGCCGAGGTAGCCGCGCGCCACGCCGGCGCCGCCCACGTAGAGCTCCCCGACGCACCCGGCCGGCAGCAGCGTGAGCGAGAGGTCGAGCACATAGGCGCGGCTGGCGGCGATCGGCCGCCCGATCGGCACCGACGGCTCGCCCGCCGGGAGGCCGTCGCGCAGGCGGTGGGTGGTCGAGAAGGTCGTGTTCTCGGTCGGGCCGTAGCCGTTGATGAGGTCGGCATCCGGCAGGGCCTCGAGGGCCCGCAGCACGTGCGGGCGCGACAGGACGTCGCCGCCGGCCACCAGTTGGCGCAGGCCGCCGAGCGGCGCGAGCCCCTCCTCCACCGCGAGGTGGAAGAGGCCGGACGTCAGCCAGATCGTCGTCACACGGTGGCGCTCCACGGCCGCGTAGAGGCCCGCCACCGTGAACGGCCCGGGCGGCAGGAGCGCCAAGCGGCCGCCGTTGAGGAGCGGCCCCCAGATCTCGAAGGTCGCCAGGTCGAACGACATCGGCGACAGTTGGAGGAAGACCTCGCTGGGGCCGAACGCCGCGAAGCCCGTCTCGCGCACCAGCCGCACTACCGCGCGATGGCTGACCTCGACGCCCTTGGGCGTGCCGGTCGAGCCCGAGGTGTAGAGCACGTAGGCGAGGCTCGCGGGAGGCACGTCGGCACTCCTCAGGACGGTGAGGGCGGCATCCGCCCCGGTGTCCGCCTCGGAGAGGGCGTCCTCGAACGCCAGGCGGGGCGCCCCATTGGGGATCTCGGGGAGCGCCGCCAGCAGGTGCCGCGGTCCCACCACGGCCGCCGGCGCCGCGTCCGCCAGCAGCAGCGCCAGCCGCTCGCGCGGATACGAGGGGTCGAGCGGCAGGTAGCCGCCGCCCGCCTTCAGGATGCCCAGGAGGGCCGCCACCATCTCCGGCGAGCGCTCGACGACGAGCGCCACCCGCGCGTCGGTCGCCACCCCCAGCCGCCGCAGGTGCCGGGCGATCTCGTCGGAGCGCCGGTCGAGCTCGCCGTAGCTCATCTCCCCCGCTTCCCAGGAGACGGCGACCGCGTCCGGCCGCGCTGCCGCCTGCTCCGCGAAGAGGCCGTGCAGGGTCCGTTCGGGGAAGCCCGACGCCGTGTCGTTCCACTCCGCGACGAGCTGGTGGCGCTCGGCCGGCGCCAGGAGCGGCAGGCGCGAGAGCGGCAGCTCCGGCGCCTCCGCGGCGCCGCAGAGGAGCGTCGCGAAGTGCGCAAGAAACCGTTCCGCGGCCGTCGCGGTGAAGAGGTCGGTTGCGTACTCCAGCCCGAGGAGCAGGCTCTGCCCGCCGTCCTCCCCCGCGAGCTCGGTGAGCTCGGTCGCCGCCAGCGAGAGGTCGAGCTTCGCCGTCGTCTTCTCGGGCGAAGGCAGGCGCGCGAGGTGGAGGCCGCCGAGCGACCGCTCCGGCGCGGCGCGCCCCAGCGAGAGCATCGCCTGAACCAGCGGGGCGCGCGACAAGTCGCGCTCCGGCCGCAACTCCTCGACGAGCGCCTCGAACGGCAGGTCCTGGTGCGCGAAGGCGGCGAGCGCCGTCTGGCGCACCGACGCCAGCACGCGGTGGAAATCCGGGTCGCCGGCGAGCCGCACCCGGAGGACCAGGGTGTTGACGAAGAAGCCGATCAGCCCTTCGAGCTCCGGCCGGGTGCGGTTCGCGACCGGCGTGGCGACCAGGAGGTCCTCCTGGCCGCCGTGGCGCGCCAGCGTCGCCGCGAAGGCCGCGAGGAGCAGCATGTAGAGCGTCGCTCCTTCCCGCCGCGCCACCTGGTGGAGTCGCGCCGCCTCCGGCGCCCCGAGGAGCCGCGGGCGGCTGGCGCCGCGGAGGCTCGCGACCGCCGGGCGCGGCCGGTCCGCGGGCAGCTCGAGGACCGTCGGCGCGCCGGCGAGCTGCCCGCGCCAATAGGCGAGCTGGCGGCCGAGCACCTCCGGCGGCCAGGCCCGCTGCCAGGCCGCGAAGTCGGCATATTGGAGGGTCGGCTCGGCAAGGGGCGACGGCGTCCCCGCCCGCGCCGCGTCATAGAGCGCCGGGAGCTCGCGCAGGAGCACCCCCTCCGACCAGCCGTCGTAGACGGCGTGATGGAAGTCGAGGAGGAGCACGTGCTCCTCGGCGCCCAGCCGGACGAGACCGGCGCGCAGCAGGGGGCCTGCGGCGAGGTCGAACGGCCGCTCGGCCTCGGCGGCGCGCAGGTTCGCCAGCTCGGCGCTCCGGCGCCCGGGAGTCAGGGCGCCGAGATCGACCAGCGGCAGGGGCAGGAACCCCGGCGCCGCCGCGATCTCCAGCTCCGGCTCGCCGTCGCGCTCGACGAAGCGGGCGCGGAGAATCTCGTGGCGGCGCACCACCTCGGCGAGGGCGGCGGCGAGCGCCGCCGGCGCCAGCGGCCCGGCGAGGCCGTAGGCGGAGGGTACGTTGTAGGCCGGGCTCCACGGCGCCAGGCGGTCGAGGAACCAGAGCCGCTGCTGCGCGTAGGAGAGCGGCGCGGCGGCGTCCGCGGAGCCGGTATCCGCAAAAGCGCGCGGCGCGAGCGGCGGCAGGGCAGGCCCGGCCGCCGCGTCGCCGGAGACCAGAGCCCGAGCCACCGCCTCGGCGAGGCCGGCGATCGTCGGCGCATCGAAGACCTGCTGCACCGACAGGTCGGCCCCGAGCACTGCACGGAGGCGCGCCAGCAGGCGGATGGCGAGGAGCGAGTGGCCGCCCAGGTGGAAGAAGTCGTCGTCGACGCCGACCGGCTGACCGAGGCCGAGGAGATCCTCCCAGATCCCGGCGATCACCTCCTCGACGGGATTGCGGGGCGGCGTCCGCGGCGCGTCCTCCGCCTCGCCGGCCAGCCGCGCCTCCGGCGCCGGCAGCGCCCGCCGGTCGACCTTGCCGTTGGCGTTGAGCGGCAGCTCCGCGAGGGGCACGAAGAGCGACGGCACCATGTGCTCCGGCAGGCTTTCGCGGAGGTGGATGCGGAGCTCGGCCGGCGCCGGCCCGTCCGCGCCCTCCGGCACGTAATAGGCCACCAGCCGGTGGCCGCCGGCCGATTCCGGATGACGGCCGGCGGCGGCCTCGGCCACCGCCGTCACCACCGCCTCGCGCACCCCCGGATGGCGCAAGAGCGCGCTCTCCACCTCCCCGGGCTCGACGCGGAAGCCGCGCACCTTGACCTGGAAGTCGCGCCGGCCGAGGAAGTCGAGCGTCCCATCCGGCCGCCACCGCGCGAGATCGCCCGTGCGGTAGAGCCGGTCGCCGCCCCGCGGGTCCCGCGGGTCCGCCGAGAACGGATCCGGCACGAAGCGCTCGGCGGTCAGGGCCGGACGGCCCAGGTAGCCGCGCGCTACGCCGGCGCCGCCCACGTAGAGCTCCCCGACGCAGGCGACCGGCAGCGGCGCGAGCGACCGGTCGAGCACGTAGGCGCTGCTGCCGGAGATCGGCCGGCCGATCGGCACCGATGCCTCGCCCGCCGCGAGCCCGCCGCGCAGGCGGTGGGTGGTCGAGAACATCGTGTTCTCCGTCGGGCCGTAGCCGTTGAGGAGGTCGACGGTACCCGGCAGGGCCGCGAGCGCCCGCTCCACGTGGGGGCGCGATACGACGTCGCCGCCGACCTCCAGCAGGCGCAGGCCGCCGAGCGGCGCGAGCCCCTCCTCCACCGCGAGGTTGAAGAAGGCGGACGCCAGCCAGAGCGTCGTCACCCCCTGGCGCGCCACCGCCGCGTAGATGTCGGCCAGCGTGTACGGCCCCGGCGGCAGGAGAGCCAGACGGCCGCCGTTGAGGAGCGGACCCCAAATCTCGAGGGTCGTCAGGTCGAACGACATCGGCGCCGTTTGGAGGTAGACCTCGCCGGGGCCGAACGACGTGTAGCCCGCCTCGCGCACCAGCCGCACCACCCCCCGATGACTGACCTCGACCCCCTTGGGCGCGCCCGTCGAGCCCGAGGTGTAGATCACATAGGCGAGGCTCGTGGGAGGGACGTCGGCGGAAAAAGGTTCGGCGTCCACCTCGGAGTCGACGTCCTCGAGCGCCAGGCGGGGCGTCCCACTGGGGATATCGGGGAGAGCCGCCAACAGGCGCCGCGGCCCGACCACGGCGGCCGGCGCCGCGTCCGCCAGCAGCAGCGCCAGCCGCTCGCGCGGGTAGGTGGGGTCGAGCGGCAGGTAGCCGCCACCCGCCTTCAGGATGCCCAAGATGGCCTCCAACATCTCCGGCGAGCGCTCGACGACGAGCCCCACCCGCGCGTCGGTCGCGACCCCCAGCCGCCGGAGGTGCCGGGCGACCTCGCCGGAGCGCCGGTCGAGCTCGCCGTAGCTCATCGCGCCCCCCTCCCACGACACGGCGATCGCGTCCGGCCGCGCCGCCGCCTGCTCCTCGAACAGGCGGTGCACGGGGCGGAGCGGGAAGTCCGACGCCGTGTCGTTCCACTCGACGAGTTGGTGGCGCTCGGGCGCCGAGAGGAGAGGCAGGCTGGAGAGCGGCAGCTCCGGCGATGTCGGCGATGCTGCCGCCCCGGCGACGAGCGTCGCGTAGTGGCCGAGAAAGCGCGCCGCGGTCGTCGCGGTGAAGAGGTCCGTCGCGTACTCCAGGACCAGAGTGAGCTCCGCCTCGTTGCTCTCTCCCGGAGGCTCGACCGGCATCTCCATCGCCGAGAGCACGAGGTCGAGCTTCGCCGTCGACCGCTCGCCCCAGGGGAGCCGCACGAGGCGCAGCCCCGCGGCGTCGTCCGCCGTGCCCGCCGTGGCCTGGCCGGCGCCCTGGAAGGAGAAGAGCACCTGGACCAGCGGGTTCCGCGACCGCTCGCGCTCCGGCCGCAGTTCCTCGACCAACATCTCGAAGGGCAGGTCCTGATGGGCGAAGGCCCCGAGCGCCGTGTCGCGCACCGTCGCGAGCAGGCCGCGGAAGGACGGATCGCCGGCCGCCCGCGCCCGGATCACCACCGTGTTGACGAAGAACCCGATCAGGCCCTCGACCTCCGGCCGCGGGCGGTCGGCGACCGGCGTGCCGATGGGCAGGTCCTCCTCTCCCGTGACGCGCGCGAGGAGCGCCGCGAAGCCGGCGAGGAGCAGCATGTAGAGCGTCGTCCCCTCCCGCCGCGCCGCCTGGCGGAGCGCCGCCGCCGCTGCCGGCAGGCGGAGCATCGCGCTCGCGCCGCGGAAGCTCGGCGCCGCCGGGCGCTGCCGGTCGACCGGCAGCGGCAGCGCCGCGGGTGCTCCCGCGAGCTCGTCGCGCCACCAGGCGAGCTGCCTCCCGAGCACCTCCGGCGGCCAGGCGCGCTGCCAGGCGGCGAAGTCGGCGTACTGCACGGCGAGCTCGCCGAGCGGCGAGGGGCGCCCCGCGAGGGCCGCCGCGTAGAGCGCCGTGAGCTCGGCGGTCAGCACCCCCTCGGACCAGCCGTCGTAGACGATGTGGTGCACGGTGAGGAGGAGCGCGTGCTCCTCCTCGTCCAGGCGCACCAGACCGGCCCGCAGCAGGGGGCCGCGGTCGAGGTTGAACGGCCGGCCCGCCTCCTCGGTGCGCAGGCGCGCCAGCTCGCCCGGGCGCCGCTCCCGCCCGAGACCGCGGAGGTCGACCTGCGGCAGCGCCACCTGCCAGGGAGCGCCGATCTCCTGCCGGGGCTCGCCGTCCACCTCGACGAACCGGGTGCGCAGCGCCTCGTGCCGGCGGACGATCTCGGAGAGGCCGGCGGCGAGCGCCGCCGGCGCGAGCGGCCCGGCGAGACGGTAGGTGGAGGGTACGTTGTAGAGCGGGCTCTCCGGCGCCAGGCGGTCGAGGAACCAGAGCCGCTGCTGGGCGAAGGAGAGCGCCGGCAGCCCCTGCCGCGGGACCTTCACGAGCGGCGGCAGGGCGCTCTCCACCCCCCGCCGCGCCGCGGCGACCACGCGCGCTTGCGCGGCCAGGGTGGGGAAGGCGAAGACGGTCTGCGCGCCGAGCTCCACCCCGAACGTCTGGCGGATGCGCGACAGCAGGCGCATGACGGTGAGCGAATGCCCGCCCAGGTCGAAGAAGTCGTCGTGGGGGCCGATCCGCCGGCTCCTCTCGAGGGCGCTCCTCTCGAAAGACATTGCGACGTCGGCGGCCGGCTCGCGCCGCGGATCGGGGTCGAGCACGTCTTCCCAGAGCCCGGCGAGCATCTCCATCACCAGATCGCCCAGATCGCTCGGATCGTGGACGCCGGCGCCGAGTGCCGTGGCCGGCTCGCCCGCCGCCGGTTCGAGCGCCTCGGGGGCCGGCAGCGCCCGCCGGTCGAGCTTGCCGACGTCGGTGAGCGGCAGCGCCGCAAGCGGCACCAGGACGGCGGGCACCATGTGCTCCGGCAGGCGCGCGCGCAGGAAGGCGCGCAGCTCCTCCCGGGTCGTCTCCGCGCCCGCCTCCGTCACGTAATACGCCACCACGCGGTGATCGCGGCCGCCCTCGGCGAGACCCACTACCGCCGCTTCGCGCACCTGCGGGTGGAGCAGGAGGGCGGCCTCGATCTCGCCGGGCTCGATGCGGAAGCCGCGCACCTTGACCTGGAAGTCGTGCCGCCCGAGGAAGGCGAGGGTGCCGTCGGGGCGCCACCGTACCAGGTCGCCGGTCTTGTAGAGCCTCCCCTCCTCGAACGGGTTGGGGAGGAAGCGCTCCGCCGTCAGCTCGCGGCGGTGGAGATAGCCGCGCGCAAGCCCCGGGCCGGCGAGGTAGAGCTCGCCGGCGCAGCCCATCGGCACGGGCGCGAGCGTCGGGTCGAGCACGTAGGCTCGGACGGTCGAGATGAGCCTGCCGATGGTGACCGATCCCTCGGCCAGCGGGTGGCGCACCCGCCAGGTGGAGGTGAAGACGGTGTTCTCGGTCGGGCCGTAGCAGTGGATCAGCTCGACCTCCGGCAGCGCCGCGATCGCCCGCTCCAGGTGGGATCGCGACATGACGTCGCCGCCGATCAGGAGGTGGCGCAGCCCCGCGAGCCCCGCCAGGCCCTCCTCGACGGCGACGTGGAACAGCCCGGTGGTCAGAAAGATCGCCGTCACCCCGTGGCGCTCCACCTGCTCGTAGAGGTCGCCGAGCGCGAAGCGTCCGGGCGGCGGCAGCGCCACGCAGCCGCCGTTCGCGAGCGGCCCCCAGAGCTCGAGCGTCGAGGCGTCGAAGGACAGGAGCGCTATCTGGAGGAAGACGTTCCCGGAGCCGAAGGGGAAGTATCCCGTCTCGCGCACCAGCCGCACCACCGCCTCGTGGGTCACCTCGACGCCGTTGGGCGTCCCGGTCGAGCCCGAGGTGTAGAGGACGTACGCCAGGCTCTCCGGCGGCACGTCGGCCGAGAGCTCCTCCTCCTCCGCTTCCGCGGCGGGTGCCTGGGCCCCCTCCGCCATCGTCCGCATCAGGGCCCGCGTATCGCCGTCGTTGGCACGGTAGACGCCGGCCAGCCGATCGACCAGCGCTTTCGCCGGCTCGTCGGGGGCGAAGCCGGCGCCGAGCCGGCGGGCGAGGTCCCGGGCCGTCGCCGGATGGACGGCGAGGAGGTCGACCGCGAGCTGCGGCACCTTGCCGGGCAGCGAGGCCAGTGAGCGGGTCGTGCCGACGACCGCCATCGGCGCCGCGTCCTCCAGCAGGAGCTCCAGGCGCTCCCGCGGATAGGAGAGGTCGATCGGCAGGTAGACGCCGCCCGCCTTGAGAACGCCCAGGACCGCCGCCACCATCTCCGGCGAGCGCTCCAGGTAGAGGGCCACGCGCGACTCCCGCCCCACCCCCAGCCGCCGCAGCCGGCGGGCGATGCGGCCCGCCTGACGGTCGAGCTCGCCATAGGTGAGCGTCCCCCCGTCCCAGACCACCGCCACCGCGTCCGGCCGCGCCGCCGCCTGCTCCTCGAAGAGCTTGTGGAGCGTGCGGCGCGGGAAGGCCGACGCCGTGTCGTTCCACTCGACAAGCATCTGGTGGCGCTCGGACTCGCCGAGGAGCGGCAGGCGCGAGAGCGGCAGCTCCGGCGCCGCCGCGGCGCCGGCCAGGAGCGCGGCATAGTGCTCGAGAAGGCGTGCCGCGGTCGCGGCGTCGAAGAAGTCGACGGCGTAGTCGAGCGTGAGGAGGAGCTGCGGCTCCCCTCCTCCACCCTCGACCTCGCGGACGGAGAGGGCGAGGTCCACCGCGAGCTCCCGCTCGCCGGAGGGGAGCCGCTCCAGTCCCTCGGCCGGCGGCACCGCCGTCGGCCCGGCGAAGAGCACCTGAAGCGGGGCCTCGAACGGCAGATCGGCATTCGCGAGCGCCGCGCGCAGGGCGCCGTCCGTCGACGCCACCAGCCCGGCGAACGCCGGATCGCCGGTCCACTGGATGCGTAGCGGCAGGAGGCTCGTGGGGCCGGCGGCCCCGATGACGAGATCCTCGGCGCCGCTGTAGCGCGCCAGGAGGGCGGCGAGGCCGGCGAGGAGGAGCACGTCGAGCGAGGCCTTCTCTCGCCACGCCGCCTGCCGCAGGCTCGCCGTGGCAGCCGCCGTCAGACGCAGCGCGCGGGTCGCGCCGCGGAAGCTCGAGACGGGAGGACGCGGCCGGTCCGCCGGCAGCTCCAGCATCGAGTAGTGGTCTGCGGGGGTGAGATCGGTGATCAGGGGGGATTTCATCTCGCTTTAACCTTTAAAACTTACGCGAAAAACACAAAGTCTCCACGGCCCCCCGCGTAAGGTCAGTATATAGAAGTGCGACGAAGGGCTTGGGCGGGGACAGTTCCTTAGAGTGCCTAACAAAACCGGCGTCGCCAAAGGGGCTTCCCTCCTCCTTCGGCGCCTCGCGGCGGGCCGGATTATTGTGCCATCATTGCCCGATGAAACTGCGGTTTGATAGGAGACGCCATGACGCCCACGGCGCTGAGGACAGCTGAGCTGGGCGCCACCGGTCTCGAGATCACCCGCGTCGGCTTCGGCGCCTGGGCGATTGGAGGCGGTGGCTATGAGGGGGGCTGGGGACCGCAGGATGACGAGGACTCGATCGCGGCGATCCACCGCGCGCTGGCTCTCGGGGTGAACTGGATCGACACCGCGGCGCATTATGGCTTCGGGCACTCGGAACGGATCATCGGGCGCGCCCTGGCCGGTGTCGAACCGCGCCCCTACGTCTTCACCAAGGGCGGGCTGCCCGAGGGACCGGGGAGGACCAAGACACGGAGCCTCCGGCGCGACTCGCTGCTGCGCGAGGTGGAGGGCAGCCGCGAGCGCCTCGGCGTCGAGGCCATCGACCTCTACCAGATCCACTGGCCGGTCCCCGACGAGGAGATCGAGGAGGGCTGGTCGACGCTCGTCGAGCTGAAGGAGCGCGGGGTGGTGCGCCACATCGGCGTGTCGAACTTCAACGCCAGACAGCTTCGGCGAGCGCAGGCCATCGCGCCGGTGGAGACCCTGCAGCCGCCGTACTCGCTGATCGACCGCCGGATCGAAGTGGAGATCCTCCCCGTCGCCGAGCGGGAAGGGATCGGGATGATCGTGTACTCGCCGATGGCCTCCGGCCTGCTCTCCGGCGCGATGACGCGGGAGCGGATCGCGGCGCTGCCCGCGGACGACTGGCGCCGGCACAGCGAGGAGTTCCGCGAGCCCCAGCTCACCCAGCACCTCGAGCTGGTGGAGCGGCTGCGGCGGGTCGCCGCCCGCTACGACACCACGCCGGGGGCGGTCGCGGTGGCCTGGACCCTCCGCAACCCGGCCGTGAACGGGGCCATCGTCGGCTTCCGGCGACCTGAACAGGTCGATCCGATCGTGGCGGCGGCGAACCTCACGCTGGACAAGCAGGACATCGCCACGATCCTTCGGAGGAAGTGAGACCGCCGGCGTGGGTCGCGGGAGCGCGCTTCACGCCTTCTCCGACTTGCGCCGGTAGTGCTGAGAGATTGCGCCCGACGCCAGGCGCTCGGTCGATAGGAGCTCGAGGCGCTTCGAGCGCGTCACTCCCTCGAACAAAGTGGGACCGTGGCCGGCCATGACGGGATGAACGAGGAAGCGATATTCGTCGATCAGGTCGAGGGCCTCGAGCGCGCCGGCGAGCTTGTGTCCGCCGAGAAGAATGCCACCAGGCGTCCGTTCCTTGATCTTCGTCACCGCCTCGCGGAGATCGCCTTCGACGAGGTGCGTGTTGGACCACGAATAGTCGCGGCGCGAGGTCGACACGACGTACTTCGGTTTGGCATCGAGCTTGACCGCCCACTCGCGCATCGCGGCGGGCGCCTGGGTGTCGCGGGCGACGGCGGGCCATGCGCCCTCCATCATCTCGTACGTGACTCGGCCCCAGAGCATCGCCGCTCCGCCATCCATCAGCGCCGTCCAGTACCGGTGAAGCTCGTCGTCCGCGAGGGCCTCGCGATGATCGATGCAGCCGTCGAGGGTGATATTGATGCCGAAGGTGAGGAGGCCCATACGGGCGATACTATTTCATAAGAGGCATCGCGGGCTGGCCTTGTTCCTCAGGAGACGCTCTGCCTCCACGTACGACGGGTTATCTCCAGCTACGGCGGTCCGTCGTATCGGTACGACGGTTTGCGCACGGTACGACGGTTTGCCTCCGGCTACGACGGTCCGCTGTACCTGTACGACGGTCTGCCTCCACGTACGACGGTTCATCTCCAGCTACGGCGGTCCGTCGTATCGGTACGACGGTTCTGCGCACGGTACGACGATCTGCCTCCGGCTACGACGGTCCGCCTCCACGTACGACGGTTTATCTCCAACTGCGGCGGTCCGCCGTATCGGTACGACGGTTTCGCGCACGGTACGGCGATCTGCCTCCGGCTGCGACGGTCCGCCGTACCCTTACGACGGTCTGCCTCCACGGACGACGGTTTATCTCCAGCTACGGCGGTCCATCGTATCGGTACGACGGTCTGTAGATCCGGGGAGCATCGCGCTCCCTCGATCTACAAACCGTCGTCCCTGGAGATCAGACCGCCGTGGATCGCCCACGGCCGGTGCGAGCGCCAGCGGTCCCGCGGCTTCGAGAGGTGGCCCGAGCACGACATCGCCACGATCCTTCGGAGGAAGTGAGACCAGGATTCGTCGCTCCGGCGGGAGCTTTCACCTCTCGCCGCGGATGCGCTTCGCGAGGAGCTTCCGTTTGGCGGGGCCCCCTCGACGCGATCGGCGCGGGGGCCGCGAAGGCAGGCGCGGCCTTCGCCTCGGCTTTCTCTCGCAGCTTGAAATGATGCTGCTGAAGGCCGTCTTTCCGGCCCAACAGGCCGGGAGAACAGAGCCCAGGGATGAGGCCGCAGGCCGATTCCCTGGGACCCAACGACCACCACGATCATGCGGCCTGAAGGGCCGCGGGAGCCTTCACCAGGAGCGGCGCCGTCTCGAACAAAACCTCTCGCGGCCCTTCAGGCCACGGGGTAGATCGGTCTCCTGTGACCTAAGGCCGGCCTATGGCCGAAGCCCTGGGCTCCGGTCTCCCGGCCCATTGGGCCGGTGGCAGTGCCCATTACGTGGCAGGCCCAAAGCATTCCAGGCCCCTGGAAGGAACACCTCCGGCAGGTAAGCCGACACCTCTCCGGGGCTCGTTGGCCGACATGATTGACACGGATTCTGAAAAGCCGTAAGTTGAAGCCCTACGACGCTTTAGGGGCTCCACGTTCGCCGCTGCTACTCTTCGAGAGGGGAGGCATCGCGGGCTGGCGGTGGGACGGCTGAGGCGTCGAAGCTATAGAGAGGATAGCTTGATGAGCTCCACGGCGACTCCAGTCAAGAAGGTTCGTCCTTCCTTCGAGGCCCTCATGAGGGACCGATTTGCCGAAGGCCGCCAGCGCATTGTGTCTTCGGTCGTTGAGCAACCTGAAGATTCGACGGATCTGGATTTATCAGGACCCTACAGTTTAAGCACGCAACTTTTAGGCCAATACGTGACGTTGGATTTCGATCATTGGAAATCGGTACGCCAGATCCGCAGCTTGATCTCCCGCTATGCAGAAGACCGTACCCGACGGCGACCACTGAACATCATGATGCAAGCGGAGCCGGGCTCAGGAAAGTCGCATTTAGTCAAAAGTCTAGCACGCTCCTTAGAGCAGCAGAACGCAAGCGCCGTCGACTACAATATGGCTAGCCTGCAAACACTTGAGGATCTGCTCCAGCCACTAGACGCGGTCCGCAACTTGAAGGTGCAAGACAAACTACCTATCTTGTTCATTGACGAGTTCGATAGCGACCCAGACAGGTTTCCGCTTCTTTTGCCCCTACTTTGGGACGGCGAACTGAACGTCGCACATAGGAACCTCAAGCTAGGCAAACTCGTAGTAATTCTAGCTGGTAGCGGAAAGACGATTAGCGCAGCTATGGCAATCGCCAAGACCATGCAAGCGGGTACGGCGGGCGAAGGGAAACTCGTAGACTTGCTTTCAAGGATCAATGGTGGTGAGCTTGAAATCCCTCCATTGGACCTTGTTACTCAGGATCGAGATCGCCGAGCCGACAAGGTATGCCTCACTATATCGCTTTTGGAAGCTCGTTTCGGCACCGCGATTGAAGTAGTGCCACGTAGTCTACTTTCTTTTGTGGCGCGCAGCAGCTTCAGATACGGAGTACGTAGCCTAGCACATCTTGTTGATTTCATAGATCCATTCACGAACGGGGCCGAGGGAAAAGAACTGACCACAAAGCAATTGCGCCTACCTCTGACAAGCGTTAGTGCCCTACGAGCGAGTAGTCTCGCATATCACGTGTTTTCTGAGGATGGACCCGCTGCAATAGTCGATTGTTGGAAGGATGCTTCAAGGGAAGAGATCAAGGTAAGAATACGCGAGGAGTCCAAGGATGAAGATGACCTCCCCTTTTAGTAATGGGTTATTTCTTCTGCATGCCTTAGAGCGCCTAACAAAACCAGCCCAACGGGCCGGAATAGCATAGCCCAGGGCTGAGGCCGAAGGCCGATGCCCTGGGTTCATGGGCGCCACCTCCCAGCGGCCTGAAAGGCCGCGAGAGTCTTCAGTCCCACACGTAGCGCTCGTCAAATTCGATTTCATAAACCTTGAGGAACGCACGGAGCTCCTCTTGAAACGACTTGACTCGATGATGCTCGCGCTGGTTGCGGATGTAGGCTCGAACGTCTTCGACCTGCGATTGGCTCACCGAGAATGTACCGAATCCCGCCTGCCAAAAGAAGCTCGCAAACTGCGGGCCTCGGCTCCGCAGCCAGTCGTTCGAGCTTTTCTTGAGGTGGCCGACAACGTCGCTCAGCGCCTCGGTCCGTGCGAGGAGAAACAGACCGTGCAAATGGTCGGGCTCAGTGTTGATTTCGATCGGGAGACAGCCGAGGCCTTCGAACGTACCGCCCAGATAGGCATGGAGATCGGGGCGAATCTCGGCAGGCAGGGTTCGTTCGCGGTCCTTCGTCGAGAAGATGAGATGGACGTAGATTTTGGAGAGGGATTGAGCCATCGCGCCGGTGACTCCCGCGCCCGTCTGCAGATCTGTCAAGCGGGAGCTCTCGCGGCCTTTCAGGCCGCCCGGAGGTGGTGGCCGTTGACCCAGGGCATCGGCCTTCGGCCTCAGCCCTGGGCTCTGCTCTCCCAGCCCGTTGGGCCGGCAACCGGTTAAGATAAGCCTGTTGTCGCCCTTCGGAGCCTTGGATCGTGGTTGGCTCCTAATCCTGGGGCTCAGGCCACAAGACCGTGCCGATGCCGCCAGGATTCGTGAAGCCTTCGGCCTGGGAGACGAATGATGCCGATCCGCAAGTTCCGCTCGGTGACCGAGATGTCCGGAGTCCGGCCGCTTCGGCCGCTCGATCCGGACAACCTCCGCATCGCGTGTGAGCTGACCGAGCTGAGCTTCGCGCTCCACCCTTGGAGGAACGAGCCCGGCGTCCGCAAATTCCGCTCGCTGGCGGAGGCCAACCGACATCGCCAGGAGTGGGAGAAGAAACAACTGCGCAGTCCGCTTTGACCGGCTCGGGGAATTCACCTCTCGCCGCGGATGCGCTTCGCGAGGAGCTTCCGTTTAGCGAGCGATAGGGAATCGAGGCTCCGGGCTGGCTCGACGGGCCCCTTCGACGCGATCGGCGCGGGGGCCGCGAAGGCGGGCTCGGCAAGACCGGCGGGCGCCGGCGCGCTCACCTCCAGGGTGCCGTCGGCGAGGCGGCGGGCGCGCACTCCCGCCAATTCGCCCCAGATCCCGATCGGCGCCGGGCTGCCGTCGACGAGCACAGCCTCCCCCCACTCGAACGTCACCTGATGGCGCTCGCCTTCCGAGAGCAGCGGCAGCTCGGTGAGCGGCCGCGCCGGGTCCGCCGCCACGCCCGCGAGGAGCGCCTCGAGATGGCCCCGCCAGCGCAGGGCCGTCGTGGAGTCGAAGAGCGCCTCATTATTGGAAAAGGTCCCGATCAGGCCGCCGCCGGCTTCGGTCAGGTCGAGGACGAGGGCGAATTCCTGGGCCTGGGTCCCCACGATCGGGAACGCCGCGACCTCGGCGTCGGTGGCCGCGACCTCCGACCCCTGCGGTTGCAAGAGGAAGAGGACCTCGAAGCGGGGCGGCCCACCCGGCTGCGCGCGCAACGCCTCGACGAGGAAGGTGAACGGCAGGTCCTGGTGGTCGTAGGCGGCGAGGGTCGCCCCGCGTGTCCGTGCTAGGAGCTCGCCGAAGTCGGGGTCGCCCTCCGCCGCGGCGCGGATGACCAGGGTGTTGGTGAAGTAGCCGACCAGCGGCTCGAGCTCGGCGCGGGTCCGGCCGGCGCTGATGATCGCCACGGGGAAGTCGCCCCGGCCGGTGTGCCGGCGCAGGAGACCCGTGAAGACGGCGAGGATCGTCATGAAGAGGCTCGCCCCCTGGCGGCGCGAGAGGGCGCTCAAGGCGGCGGTCAAGGCGGCGTCGATCTCGAACGGCAGAAGGCCTGCGCTGGATGCGCCGGAGTCGCGTCGCTCGGAAGGGGGCCGGTCGGTAGGCAGGTCGAGGCTCGGCATGTCGGCGAGCCGCGTGACCGCGGCGCCGAGGAGACTCTCGAGCGCCTCGCCCTGGAGCCACCCTCGCTGCCAGATGGCGAAGTCGCGAAACTGGATGGGCAGCTCGGGGAGGGGCGAGGGCAGGCCGGCCCGCGCGGCCCCATAGAGCGCCGGCAGCTCGCGCCCCAGGACGCGCATCGACCAGCCGTCCGAGATGATGTGGTGGAGGGTCAGGAGAAGGACGAAGACCTCCTCCTCGAGGCGCAGGAGGAGCGAGTGCAGGAGGGGCCCGCGCGCGACGTCAAAGGGGAAGGTCCACTCCGCCTCGCCGAGGCGTGCCGCTTCGCGCTCCGCCGCGGCGGGCGGCAGGCCGCCCAGGTCCACGAAGGGCAGGGGCGGCCGCCAGGGCGGGTCGATCCGCTGCACGGGCCTGCCCCCGACCGCGACGAAGCGCGTGCGGAGAGACTCGTGGCGCTCGACCTCCGCGGCGAGCGCCGCGGCGAGCGCCGGCGCCGACACCGCGCCGCGGAGCGTCAGCGCGAGCGGCACGTTGTTGCCCGTGTCGCTCGGCGAGAACTGGTCGAGCAGCCATCGCCACTCCTGCCGGAACGACAGCGGCGCCTCGGTGCCGCGGGGCGCCCGCACGAGCGGCGGTGCCGCGCTGGCCGCGGTGCTCGCGCCGCTCCGCCGCAGCCGCTCGACCTCCGCGGCCAACGCCGCCACGGTCGGGTGCTCGAAGAGGAGGCGCAGCGGCAGCTCGACGGAGAACGCCTGGAGCACCCGTGAAGTCACCTGGGCCGCGACGAGCGAGTGGCCGCCCAGGGCGAAGAAGTCGTCCTCGACTCCCACCCGCTGCAGCTCGAGCACCTCCTCCCAGATCCCGGCGAGCACCTGCTCGACCGGGCTCCGCGGCGCAACGTACGCGCCCCCCTCCCCGCGATCCACAGGGGCCGGCAGGGCCGCGCGGTCCACCTTGCCGTTGGCGGTGAGCGGCAGCCGCTCGCGCAGCACCCAGGCTGCCGGCACCATATAGGCGGGCAGCCGCTCGGCGAGGAAGGCGGCGAGCGCCTGCGGCGAAAGGTCGGTGCCGGCCGCCGAGCTCACGTAGCCGACCAGCCGCACGTCGCCCGGGCGGTCCTCGCGCGCCACCACCACCGCCTCCCGCACCCCCGGGTGCTCGGCGAGCGCCGCCTCGATCTCGCCGAGCTCGATACGGAAGCCGCGCACCTTCACCTGGCGGTCGATCCGCCCGAGGTATTCGAGGTCGCCGTCCCGGCGCCAGCGCGCCAGGTCGCCGGAGCGGTAGAGCCGCAGCCCGCCCACCCCGCCGGCAAAGGGATCGGGCACGAACCGCTCCGCGGTGAGGGCGGGGCGGGCGAGATACCCCCTCGCCACCCCGGCGCCGCCGACGTGGATCTCCCCCGGCACGCCGATCGGCACCGGCCGGCCGCCGCCGTCGAGCAGGTGGAGCGAGAGGTCGGACAGCGGCCGGCCGATGGCGCTCCCCGGCCGCGCCAGGTCGCTCTGCCGCAGCCGTCGCCAGGTCGTGTGCACCGTCGTCTCCGTGATGCCGTACATGTTGACCAGCAGCGGCTGCTCCTCGCCGTGGCGCTCGAGCCACGGAGCGAGCGATGCGGGATCCAGCGCCTCGCCGCCGAAGACCACCAAGCGCAGGTCCGCGACCATCGCCTCGCCCCGCGCGAGGGCCGACTCCTCGGCCCAGAGGAGCTGCCGGAAGGCCGAGGGGGTCTGGCTGAGCACCGTCACCCGCTCCCGCCGCAGCAGCTCGTAGAACGCCTCGGGCGAGCGGACCGTCTCGCCCGGCACGACGACGAGCCGCCCACCGAAGGCGAGCGCCCCCCACAGCTCCCACACCGAGAAGTCGAAGGCGATCGAGTGAAAGAGCGTCCAGACGTCGTCTTGACCGAAGGCGAAGGACTGGCGGATGACGGCGAAGAGACGCGCGGCGTTCGCGTGGCTGACCTCGACGCCCTTCGGCCGGCCGGTCGATCCCGAGGTGTAGATGACGTAGGCGAGGTCGCCGGGATCGACGCGGACGGCGGGCAGAGGGACCTCGCCGGCCACTTCTTCATCGCCGGCAAGCGCGCGCAGACCGACCACCCGCGCGGCGCCCGCCGGCAGGCGCTCGTGCAGAGGCTCCTCGGCCAGGAGGATCGGCGCCCCCGCGTCGGCGAGCGTGTACGCCAGGCGCTCCTTGGGATGGGCGGGGTCGAGCGGCAGGTAGGCCCCGCCGGCCGCGAGGATCGCCAGCACTCCCAGGACGAGCTCGGGCGAGCGCTCGGCGCAGAGCCCGACCAGCATGCCCGGCCCGACCCCGAGATCCGCCAGCCGGCGCGCCATCCGGCTCGACCTTCGCGCCAGCTCGCCGTAGGTCAGAACCTGGTCACCGGAGACCAGCGCCACCGCGTCCGGACGCCGCGCCGCCTGCGCCATGAAAAGCTCGTGTACCGGGGCCGCATCGCCGACGGGCGCCGCGTCGCTCCACTCGCGGAGGAGCTGCTGCCGCTCCACCGCCCCCAGCAGGGGGAGCGCCGACAGCCGTGAGCCGGAGCCCGCCACCACCCCCTCGAGCAACCCCCGCCAATGATCGAGCATCCGGACCATCGTCGACGCGTCGAACAGGTCGACGTTGTACTCGAGGCTGCCGCCGATCCCGCTCCCCCCTTCGCCCCCTTCGGTCAGCACCAGCGTCAGGTCGTACTTCGCCGCCGTCTCGCTCCCCGCCAACGGCCGCATCGTCAGGCCCGGCAGCTCGCTCCCCTCACCCATCGGCGCGTTCTGAAGTGCGAACATCACCTGGAAGATCGGCGAGTGTGCCCGGCTGCGCTCCGGCTTGACCTCCTCCACCAGCTTCTCGAACGGCAGGTCCTGGTGCGTGTAAGCCGACAACGTGTCCTCGCGGACCCGGCCCAGGAGATCGATGAACGACGGATCCCCCGACAGGTCGCCGCGCAGCACCAGCGAGTTGACGAAGAACCCGATCAATCCCTCGAGCTCCGCCCGGTTGCGGCCCGCGATCGGCGTTCCCACCGCCAGGTCCTCCGCCCCCGAGTAGATCCCCAGGAGGGTCTCGAAGCCCGCCAGCAGCACCATGAACAGCGTCGTCCCCGTCTCGAGCGCCAGCGCCGACAGACGGCCCGCCAGCCCCGGCTCGAGCCACAGCGGCAGGCTCCGTCCACCGAACGTCTGCACCGGCGGACGCGGCCGGTCCGTCTGCAGCTCGAGAAACGGCGGCACCCTCGCGAGCTTCTCCCGCCAGTGCTCGATCTCGCGCGCGAGCGTCACCCCCGACAACCGGCGGCTCTGCCACACCGAGAAGTCCGCGTACTGCACCGGCAGCGGCGGCAGCACCTCGCCCAGGGGCCGTCCCGCGACCGCCGCCGCGTAGAGCGCCGTCACCTCCCGCACCAGCACTCCCATCGACCACCCGTCCGAGAT
>Ga0193706_1000123_pt1 | contig 55783 bp, 47 predicted proteins | sample U3c1metaG_FD_160130 | JGI IMG/M metagenome (GOLD analysis project Ga0193706, IMG submission 160130) | Soil microbial communities from a riparian zone of the East river system, Colorado, United States - U3c1 | ecosystem: Environmental > Terrestrial > Soil > Riparian zone | place: USA: East River...
CAAGGGGGGGCGGCTGCGACGCGAGCGCCGCAATGACCGCGCTCACGATCCGGTCGCAGCGGCGACCGAGGAAAGGGTAGGCCTCGGCGAAGGATTCGTGCATGCGCGCCGACATGGCGTCGCGCAAGAGCCCCTTGGCACGATGCAGGCGCACCTTGGTCGCCTCCTCGGCGATCTCGAGCGCCGACGCGGTTTCGGCGGTGCTCATCTGCTCGAGCTCGCGCATCACGAACACGATGCGGTAGATGTCGGGCAGCTCGTCGATCGCGGTTTCGAGCATCCGGCGCATCTCGCGTCGGCTTGCTTCGTCCTCGGGATTGCGAGCCGACGTTGATTCCATGGCGTTGTCATCCTCCTTGAAATCGAGCTCGGGACTACGGGTTCGTCGACGCCGGCGAGCCAGCGCTTCGTTGATCGCGATGCGGGTCAGCCACGTCGAGAATTGCGCCTGCCCCGCAAATTGGCGGAGGTGGGCGTACGCCGAAAGATAGGCCTCCTGCACGGCGTCCTCGGCGTCGTTGTCCTCGCCGAGGATCGAGCGCGTCACCCGAAAGAGCCGCTGGTTATAACGTCGCATGATGACTTCGAAAAGGTCGGCTTCGCCCGAAGCGACCCGGGCGACGACCTCCTCGTCCGACGGCGTTCGGCCCGGCATCGATCCGCCGGCGACCGGTTCTTCGGACATCGAGCTGAGGATAGGCACTTTCTTTAGATTCCGGCGAGCCGAATAGGTTACAGCGACTTCAAATATTCGACGAGATCCCCCTTCTGCATGGCTGTTAGGCCGAGCGAGCCAACTTTATCGTAGTGCTCGACCACGGCGTCGAGCGTGGGAAAGCGCCCATCATGATAAAAGCCACCCTTCATGTGGCTGAAAAGCCCGCGTAGCGGCGTGGTTCGATAGCGTTGATCCGGGGACCGCTTGGCCTGAAAATCGTCGATTCCGATCTCGGCGGGGGTGTGCATGTTGTAACCAGGCTCGGTGAAGAGTGGCGGCACGTGACAGGTCGCGCACTTCGCCGCTGCGTCGAACAGCGCCTTGCCGCGGGCTGCCGCGGGGGCGTCGAAACTACCCGCGGGCGGCGTAGGTGCCGGGATCGCAAGCTGGTAGAGCTGGAGGTCCGCCAGCTTCGGGGTGATGAGATCGGTCGTATTGCGAACATTGCCCGCGCCCGATTTGACGGCAATCGGAAACTGCGGCGTGCCGGCATCGGCGCCCGCCTGGAGCCGCGGATCGAAGAACGTTCCTTGGCCGTGCATCTCCAGGTTGGCGACGAACGCGTTCCAGTAGGTGACCGATCCCCACCCGGTGAAGGTGTGGAGGTTCACGCCCGCCAGGCCGAAAGCAGGCGGAATCAATGTCGCCGCTGACGTCTTTCCGTCGGGTTGGAACGCCTTGCCGTCGAGGAAGACGGCCGCGTCGAACTTGCCTGGTCCCCACGAAGCAAGGACGGCCTTGAGCGTTGCATTGTCGACACCGAGCAGCATTTCGACCGGCGTCAGATTGGGCGCCAACGAAACGATAGCCCCGACATCGAGATCGCGGTTGGCCCAGCCGTCGAGACGACGACCTATCCCTTTCGCGAACGAATCATCGACGGTCGAGTGACAAAATGCACATTGGATACCGATGCTCGTCATGTTGCCGCTCGGGTCGAACTTGCCGGCGAGGCCAATGACCGCGTCGAGCTTCAGCAGCGCGACGGTGGTGGCAGGATCGTCGAGGTCGACTTGGCCGGCCTCGATCTTCGCAACGAGCGATGCGGGAAGACTTTCGGCGTCGACCTTGAGCCCGACGGCAAGCGCTGTCTTCGGGGAGACGCCCGGCCCCACGCCGCCCAGCGTCGTGCCCAGGATCGCCTTGTGGAGCTGCAACGCGTCGCCCCAAAATGTTTCATCGCCAAACGTGTCGTTCCGGAACGTTCGCCGGCCTTCTTCCAATTTCGCCTTCACCGCGGCAAAAAATGGATCTGCCGGTTCTAGGCCCGCATCGACATCGGTCGGGGGAGGCGGGGCGGGCGCGTCAGGCGATGTCATCGCGGTATCGGGCACCATCGGGCCCACGCAAGACGCGTCGAATGGGTCGGACGCTTTCGGAGCAGGGGAGTCGCTGGCGCAGCCGTGGAGCGATGCTGCCATCGTGCCGGCGATCAGAGCGAGTGACGAGGAGGAGGGTGCAGCGAACAATCTGCGCATGGGGAGAGCTCCTTTTCCCTCACAGAGTTCGACGGCGGCGATCCGTTACGGGCCGAAGGTCCGGGCACGCGCGTCGCACCATCGCGGTGATGTCTTCTTGCTCGGCCGATGGCGCTTGCGCCCGGACCTCCGTGGATCCATGCATGTCCCTTTCGCGCGCCATCGCGCCGTGAGCGATGGGTGCCGCACGCAATCGGTTGAAGGAGCCGCCGATGGTCGCCGAGAGCCCCGCCGATTTTCCAAGCCACGATCGAACCATTCAGGTCGAGCGCCCCAGCACCGTCACCGACACCGAAGAGGGGCGCGCGTTTCTTCAGACGCGGCTGGCGCTCTTCGGGTTCTATGTTTTCGTGCTGGCGGGTGGAAGCTGGGCGGTGATGGCCGTCGCATCCTTGCTTCTGCAGGCGACGGGATGGGAGCAGCATGCGCCATTTTCGTTTGCCGGATCGTTGCACCTCGCCAATGCGCTGCTCGCCGGTGCACTCTGGCTCGCAACGCGCGCGGGGCAGCGGAGTGGACTCACGCTTCACGCGCTCGACATGGGCGTTTCGCTCGGATTGATCCTGGTATGGGTCGCGACCGGCATCGCCATACCCAACGCTCCCGCGGGCGGGTTCGTGGCCCTGCTTGCGTTCACGACGGGGATGCTCACCCGCGCCATCGTCGTACCCAGCACGGCACGAAGAACACTCTTCATTGGGCTCGTCGGTGGCGCGACGTTGATCGGGATCGCGATCTGGCGTCGGGTGGCGGATGACGGTCCGCTCCCCATCGGCGCAATCTGCTGGACGGCGAGTGCCGTGACGCTCGCTGCCCTCGCGTCACATACGATTTTCGGTTTGCGCCGCGAGGTGCAGCAAGCGCGCGTGCTCGGCCAATACACCTTGGAAAGCAAGATCAGCGAAGGCGGCATGGGCGTCGTCTGGCGCGCCAGCCATGCCCTCCTGCGAAGGCCGACGGCGGTCAAGCTGCTGGCGCCGCAGCGGGTCGGTGATCACGCGATCCGGCGGTTCGAGCGAGAAGTTCAGCTTACCGCCCGTCTCACCCATCCCAACACGGTCGCCATCTACGACTACGGTCGAACGCGCGACGGCGTCTTCTATTATGCGATGGAGCTTTTGGACGGGATGGACCTCGAGCAGCTGGTTGCCGGCCATGGACCTCAACCGCCGGGGCGAGTCGTGCACGTGCTGAGACAAGTTTGTGGTGCACTCGCCGAAGCCCACGATCTCGGGCTCGTGCATCGCGACGTGAAACCCGCCAACGTGCTTTTGACCCCTCGCAGAAACGAGCACGAAGTCGCCAAGATCTTGGACTTCGGGCTGGTCAAGAACATCGACATCGATCCCAAGGAATCTGCGGCCGTATCCGCCATCAACACCATCACCGGGACGCCGCTCTACATGTCCCCCGAGGCAATCCAGGCTCCTGATTCGGTCGACGCCCGAAGCGATCTCTATGCGCTCGGCGCGGTGGCCTGGTTTCTCTTGGTGGGTCGCCCGCCCTTCGAAGGCGGTAGCGTCGTCGAGGTCTGTGCTCGGCACTTACACGACGAGCCTCTGCGCCCCTCGCATGCCCTGGGGCGCGCAGTTGCGCGCGATTTGGAAGACATCGTGCTGTCGTGCCTCCAAAAGCGGGGCGACCAGCGCCCAGCCGATGCGCGCACGTTGCGTAGCAGGCTCGAGGCGTGCAGCGCTGCGGGGCAATGGACGGCCGAGCAAGCGGCCGACTGGTGGCTGACCCATGCTCCCAAGTTAGCGCCGTCAGCGGCTTCCTCCGCGACGCCGCGGGTCGTGTCGATGGACGTTGCCGCTCGCCCTCCGGCTACGCTCGACCTGCGGCCTTCGCGGCGCGGCGATCCGCAGGGTGTGGGCTAAGCCCCCCTCCAAAAGACCCGCCCCACGCCCGCGTTACCGCACACTGTGGCTCCTCTACGGAGACTCCAATGGAACTGGCCCCGATGGGCAGGTGGGCGGCAGCGGCTGCTCGGGGTCGGACGGCACACTGCTCGCCGGTTGGGCGCCGGGCAATACCGAGCGCGTCCTTCCCAGCGACGTGGGACTGCTCATGCCGAGCGGCCCGAGCGCGTATTTGAGCCTGGAAATTCACTATAACAACACGGCCAACTATCCGGACGCGCTCGACGCGAGCGGCGTCGAATTCTGCATGACCAAAAAGTTTCGCCCCAAAACGGCCGGGGTTCACTGGCTCGGTAGCAACGGGATTCTGCTCGCTCCGCGCGCGACGCAGGACGTCGTGGGCACGTGTGATCCGGTGACGAAGGAGCCCATTCACATCCTTTCGATTTGGCCGCATATGCATCAGCTCGGAACGCACATGACGATGGTTCTCAACCGCGCGGGCGGCGCCAAAATGACGATGCACGATGCGCCCTTCAGTTTCGACGACCAACGCGCCTACGCGGTCGACCTCACCGTGAACGACGGCGACACGATCACGAGCACCTGCAGGTTCAACAACACCACGAGTCTTCCGGTGACGTTCGGTCCGAATACCGAGAATGAGATGTGTTACAACTTCGTCACCGCTTGGCCGCGAATGCACTCAGCCATGCGGTAGGCAGCGATCATTGCCTGCCATGACCTGAAACGGCACGGCTCGCACGCACCTTTGGACTGTGATTGACCGCTCGGTACTTCGGCGGAGACCTTTCACGTTGCGCGTCGGTCAGACTCGCCTCGTGAAATCAAAGCGAAGGAACGTGAGCGTCGTCAACGTGCTCGTCGTTTTGGCGGTCGTCGGCGCGAGCGTATGGCTCCGCGCGCGCTCGAGACGCCGCGCTGTCAGGCGTATCCATGACGAGAGGCACGCCGTGTTCCTCGAGAAAGATCCGCGCGGCGCAGGTAGCGATTCCGGCGACATGGTGCAAGAAGCGTCGGAGGAGTCATTTCCCGCCAGCGATCCTCCGGCGTGGACGCCGCGCACGTCGAGCTGAACTTCGCGCCTTACGGGACAGCGAGCTCGTAGTTGGCGTCTCCCAGAACGCCGTCGGCCGCGCGACTACTTCCGGAGACCGGGCTCGCGGGCGTCGTACCGCCGGCCCCGCCGGGCCCGCCCGAGCCTCGCGTTACGGTTGTGCCACTCTGGATGGGACGCTGGCCGGCAAAGACGATGCCGTATGTGGGACCGCCGTTGCCGCCCGCTCCCGCGGCTCCTGATCCGCCCTGTCCTCCAGGACCGCCGGCACCGGAAGGATCGGAACCGTCATAGCCGTCGTTCCCTTGCGCGCCTGCGGCTCCTTCGCCGCCTGCACCCCCATGGCCACCCCGGCCCCCGGTGCCGCCGTCCGAGGAAATCACCTCACACTTGTCGAGCACGACGGCGCTCTGCCAACTGAGAAGTGCGATGGAGCCGCCCGCGGCGCCACCACCGGTCCCATACTGGCCGCCGCAACCGCCGGCCCCGCCAGCGCCCCCCGACGGTCCCATGCAACTCATCGTTCCGGCGCATCCGACGCCGCCGCCTCCTCCTTGCGCGGGGTGTCCGTCGGTACCGTCGGCTCCCGGCCCGTTAGGTGCGTAGCCTTCGGCCGAGAAAGTTCCCCCACTTGGAGCGGAGGCTCCCGGCACGCCCGGCGTCCCGTCAGCGCCTCGACTGCCGTCGGCCGTGCCTGGCGTCGTGGTGTCGCTACGGCAGGTGGTTCCGGCGTTGGACCGATTGGCCGGAGAGACGCCAGTCATGGGCAGTCCGCTCTCGGCAGGGTGGCTGAGAGGCATGACGGCAGTGATGCTGCCGGCCCCGCCTCGACCACCGGTTGCTTCGCAGGCACTGAAAATGCCGCTTCCGCCCAGCTGCAGGAATCCGCCGTCGCAGACAGGTGCACGGCCCATTTGAGCGGTGCTGGGCGGCGGACCATCTCCCCCGAGGCTCCCATCGTGACCGTCGGAACCAGCGCCGCCTTTGCCAGACGTGATTCGACTTCGTCGAAACACGACGCCAACCGACGTGTCGATGCTCGCGGCAATGCTGCTCGTGCCGGCCGCCGCGTCGGCCGCGCGAAATTCGAAGTTTTCGACCGTGATCCCGAGGGTGAGTCTCGTCAGGGTGATCGCCGGACCTGCTTTTGGCAGCACTCGTGCGCGCGCGATCGCGGACGCCACCCACGTGGCGCAATCGAACGCGCCGTAAAGGGCAAGGCCGTCGGTCGACGTGTCGGCGACGATGGGATCGCTGTAACCGGTGCCATTGTCGCAAACGAAAACGCGCGAAGCGCCGAGCTTGGCGGCGCGCATCCCGCGACCGATGGTCTGGTACGGGGCGACGCGCGTGCCTTTGCCAATGCTGTCACTGCCGGTGGGCGAGACGAACACGCCGTAGGTCTCGTTGACGAGACAAGGCTCGTCGAGCGGCGATCGACCAGGACTCGCGTCGCAGACCGGAACATCCGGCGGGGTATCGAGGGGCGCATCGACGATCGCGTCGGCGAGTGCGTCGGGAAAGCGCGCGTCGGCGACGTCGGCCGCGTCGGCGGTGGGAACCGGGTTGCTGCGATCGGCGGCGGCCGCGTCGACGGCGGGGGCCGTCCCGTCGTTGTGCCCACTGGCATCGGTGATCGCTCCGTCATCGCTGCGCGTCCCGCCGTCGTTGGGGGCGTCGACATTGCCGTCGTCGGTCGACCGCTCGTCCCGGGCGCTGTCACGCGGGGAGGGCCCACCGTCGATCACGTCGGGGCCCCCCTTGCTGCCATTGGCATCGCCTTCGGTGCTGCCATCTGGCGTGGTGTCGGGCGTCACGTCTGCCTTAGATCCCCCATCGGCTATGTGGGAGAGGGAACATGTCGCTGTCTCTGTGCATGGGGCGGTATCGCCGCACCCTTGAGCCAAGGGAACGAACAGCGCGATCAGCCCGGCGGCATAACGAAACGGAAAGAGGCGCCGGTCGGCCCAGAGCGCCGCGGTCGCCGGAGGGCAGATCGTGTTGGAGATGGACCTGTGGTCTTCGTGATTTTTCATGGGTAGATCTGCCCCCGCTTGGGCGCCTCGTTTGACGCATACGAGCGGCAGCTGACGTCACCTTCGGACGCGGGTGACATCAGTTGCTCGAAAAAGGGGGTGAACCTCCCTCGGCCATCACCGAAGGTCAACAGTCAACGGCCCACGTTCGCGAAGGGTCTACCGCGACCCGCGCACGGATGACTAGCCGTCCAATCCGACTTCGGCGAGCAGCGGCGAGCCGAAAATGGCGCGACCCTCTTCGCTCAAGAGTTCACGGCGTGCGGCTTTCCACCTGTCCACGCGATCGCCAAAATAATCCGATACTTGCCCGGCATTTAGCCCGTGCAATTGCCCCCAGTGGCAAGTGAAGCGAACGCCCTCGTTTCGGAGCGCGCTCCAGCAGTCCTGGTAGACGTTCAAGACGTCGCTATTGCGAATGCTCGGAAGCTCGATGTAGCAATTTTTGGCAGCAATGTTCATCCCGAGCAGTGACCTCGTTCGAGGCACGAATCGGACACCGATGGCGCCGAGCAGGTGGCGTCCCTGACTCGCGTTCTGGGCGAGGACGTCGCGCACAATTTGGAGTGCCCTTTCCGCGTCCGCCAGGTCGACGACCATCTCCGTGCTCGCACCGGCACCTGGTGGCAGCGAGGTGGGGCCGAATATCTGGCCGGGGAAGGTCTGCGTTCCGTCGCTCGTTTGATACCGCGAGGTGAGTTGGCCGCTGATGACATCGCGAAGAATCAGGGTGGTGAGCGGTGAAAGCATGCCCCCCACGGCGCCGGCCAGGGCCGCGATCCAGCCCATCATGTCCGACGATGCGTCCGGAGTCGCCGGATCGGGAAACGCGAAAGGCACGCCGGCGACAGGCACTTTCCAAAGAAGCGTCGCGTACGCTCCGGCGCCGTCACTCGGTGCATAGGGATGCATCACGACGTCGAAATGGTAGGGAGCCTCGCCGCGTTCCGGATGAAGTGGCGACGTGTTCAGCGTCCGAATTGCGGCCCAGAGAAGGGGAGAGTCGATGTCGAGGACGAGCGTCTTTCTCGCGAGACGGTAGAGAGGCACGGTCTCGATCACGACGCCAAAAACGAATCCGAGCGAGCCGAGCGAAACCAGCGCTGCGGAAAACGCCTCGTCATCGGCCATCATCTCGGTAGGAATGCCGGTTTGCTCCGTCAGCCAATCTGCAAAACCATCGCGACAGAATGGGGTCGAACCCGACTGAATGAAAACAGCCCGGTCGGGAGAGACGACCAAGTGAACGCCGAGGATCGTGTCGTGCACCGCGCCAATCTGAAGCGCCGATCCGTGCGTCCCCGTAGCCACGCAACCTGCGATCCGATGTCCGTCGCCAGCGCCGGAGGTTTGAAGAGCCAAACCGACTTGGCCCAGTCGTCGATTCAATGCGGAGATCGTGGTGCCCCCTTGGACGAACATCGGCACGCGCCCCTCCGCGCCCGGCACGGCGTTGTAGCCGTCGGTCAGATCCTGCTTCGAGACTTTGAGGATCACGTTGAGGTTGGGCGTGTCGATGATCACCCGCCCCGGCTCGAGTAGCCGAGAGAACGACCACCGCGACCCGATGGCGCGCATCGACTCGACGGCCGGCTGCGAGAAGCAGTGCTGCAGGATGGCGCGAATGGACTGCCCTTGTGGAATCATCCCGCCCGCCGTCGTCGCGTCACCGGGAGGATCGGGTGTACAGAAGAGAGGGATCGCGTGGTTGTCGACCGTTCCGGAGTAATTGCTCCAGCGGTTCAGCGACTTGACTTGGGTATGCGGGAAAGTCGGCGGCATGGTCATCTCCCGGTCGCAGCGGTGGGTCGGGTTTCCCCGACCGTATTCTCTTTGAGGGCGCACTCCACGTAAGCAACGGGCGCCTTCGAGCCCACATCGTGAATGACGATGCGGTGGATCCGACCGCTACACGTAGCGGGTAGATTGATGAAGACCGTCCCGGCCCGGTTCTGGTCGGCGAGAACGTCCGTCGTCGTATCGGCGCAGTTGTCGGGGGTCGGGATCGTTCGGCAGTTTTGCGCATTGCCCGCCATCGCCGTACCCCGTGAAGCGAGACTGATATGCTGCGTCCCGCAGCATGCAACGCACAGCAACATCGGACAGCAGGCGGTCCATGCAAGTCGATTCATTGACCCTCCAAGATGGATAGAACCCGAACGATACCAAATGTGATCGTATCGCGTCCGATCGTCATGAAAGAGGCATTCCTCTCCCCCCAGCCTACCTCGGTGAATGTGCTTCCGAGCCCGAGTTTCGACACCGATAGAGCAGGCTGGACTCCGGCTGGAGGAAGCGTGGGCTTCCGGCGCCGGCGTGACGCGCGAGAGTTGTTCCCTCTCCGGCGGCATTCGCGTCTCGTGCCGCAGTCCGCCATCGGCGTATGGCTATGTCAACAGCGAGTGCTTCACCCTGCAGCAGTTCAAGGACTACAACGTAGGATATCGCGAAACCAGTGCTGCCCCTACCGGGCTCGTGTCGCGCACGACTGGATCCAAATTCAGGGCTGGTTGCCGCAGCCGGCGAGCACCGCCTGCGCGTTGAATGGGGTTACCACCATCCCGAGCAGAGCCGTGAAAACGAGCTTGAACTGCAAGAAGGCGGCGAAGGTCAGATGGGATTGACCCATGGCGCCGAGAACGGCGAGCGCGATGAGAATGGATGGGATCGCGAAGATGGGTCCGAAAAGCGCGGCGCGTTTCCACACGCCGATCGGCGCGTACGCCCATGGTCTTGTGGCGAGGAGCGGTTCGACGCGACCGAGCCGCACATCGAGCCGCACGAACAGGCTACCGAGGACGATCGTCAAGACGGACAAGAGAAAACCGGTGATCAAGGTGTCCGACGCCACGCTCGGGTATCCCCAGGCATCGATAGACGCTTGGTGACGGAGAGGCCACGCGGAGGCCAGCCCGAACGCGCTGTTGACGAAGACCGAGCCGAAGGATTGATAGACGAAGTATTGTTTGATGTTCATTGACGCTGTCATGCGTGAAGCGCTCAACATACCGCGCGAGCTACGCCACGTCGATACGGACGAGCCCCGTCTCTCGTCATGGCGCGCCCGGCGACGCAGTGCAATGAATGTTATCGTGCGTCAATGAAACCGACTCGCTCCTCGGCGCTGCAACACATTCCGGGCAGCGACGGGCTGCCCGTCTTTGGGGAGACTTTCACTTTCCTCAGTGATCCGTTTGGATGGTCCGTCAATAGCCACCAGAGGTTCGGACCGGTGTTTCGCACCAATATGTTTTTGGAAGCCGGCGTGATCGTTCGCGGCGCCGATTTTGCCGAGCCTTTTCTGGTGGACAAGGAGCAGGTTTTCTCGAACGAGCGCGGATGGCACGCCATCCTGGGGGCGTTCTTCGGCGGCGGTCTCATGCTGCGCGATTTCGAAGTGCACCGGCAGCATCGCCGCATCATGCAGGTGGCGTTCAAGCATGAAGCGCTGGTCGGATATGTCGACATCATGCGCCCGATCCTCGAGCGCGCCGTCGATCACGTGGGGAGCCACGCATATCCGTGGGTCAAGCAAGCGACGCTCGACGCAGCCACCGCTATCTTCCTCGGCCTCGAAAGCGACGAAGAATCGCGGCGCGTCAACCAGCTGTTCGTCGAGATCATGCTCGCCGCCAGCGCGGCCTTTCGGTGGAATGTCCCCGGTACCGTCTATGGCCGTGGGCACCGCGCGCGCCGGGCGCTGGGCGAATGGATTCGCGCGCTCGTACCGCGGCGTCGCATGAGTCAAGGTCGCGATATGCTTAGCATCCTCTCTACAGCGGTAAGCGAGGAAGGCGAGCGCTTTTCTGATGACGAGATCGTAAGTCACCTCGTCTTTCTCTTGATGGCTGCGCATGACACCACCACCAGCGCGCTCACGAACTTGATCATGGAGCTCGGCCGCCGGACCGAGTGGCAATCCAAGGTTCGCGAGCAATCGCGCGCCATCACCGAGTTGCCGCTCACCAAAGACACGCTGGCGCGGCTCACGCTTCACTACGACTGCTTTCGCGAGGTGCTGCGCCTTTATCCGCCCGTTCGCAACATTCCGCGGCGCACCCTGCGCGACATGGAAATCGGCGGCCACAAGATTCCGGCCAACACCCAAGTCTGGCTCAATGTCGAAGCGATTCAGCGCGATCCCGCCCACTTTAGCCACCCGGACGAGTTCGATCCCGAGCGCTTCTCCGACTCCCGCGCCGAACACAAACGGCATCGCTTTAGTTGGATACCCTTTGGCGCCGGCGCGCATACCTGCCTCGGCCTGCAGTTCAGCGAGCTGCAAGTGAAGCTACTGATGCATCTCTTCTTGCTTCGCTACCGCTGGACCGCCGAGGCCGGTCCGATGTCCTACGTGCCGTTCATCAAGCAAAAAAACGATACGCCGCTGACGTTGACGCCAAACTAAACGAGACGCGGCTCAGCGCGGGCGCTCGTTAGCTCGCCGTGCCCAAGCGACGCCGGAGGAGCTCCCGCACCGCGTCGGTCGGAGCCGAGCCGAGCGCACGCTCTCGATGTTGCTGGGCGATTTGCACATGCCGTGCACGCTGGTGCAGGTCGGCCAATACGGCGTCCCAGAGGTAGCAACCGGATAGCCAATCGGGCGGCGCTAGCCCCTCGAGCACGGCGAGGCCCGCCTCGGGCCGCTGCCATTCGCCGACCGCGATCGCCCGATGGAGCGTATGTAGCGGCGAAGGGACGGTGCGCTCGAGCAGGGCATCGAGGTCGGCGATCTCGTTCCAGCGGGTCGCTTGAAAAGAAGGCCCAAAGCAATGCTCGGGGGCGATGCCAGCTTCGGCGTGGAACCGGGAGAAAACGTCTCCGCCGGCCGACTTGCTTCGCACCCGAGACGCTTTTCTGGATGAGCAGGTATTTTTGGTTCGGCACGGCAGTCTCCTTGATGGATGGGACCGGCATGCCAATGACGCGCGAAGGGCGGCCGATTGGACACCGCGACCAGGCGGACACGGGTGGTACACAACATTTTTGAGGTCCATCGCGAGACGGGGTTTGTCGCCGGACCAACAAGCGAGTACGTCACTGCCATGAATCGAAGCGTTCTCCGTTCTGCCCTTTTCGTTTCCCTGCTTGCAGCGTGTGGTGGCGAGCCGCCCCCGCCGGCTGCCCCGCCGCCCCCCCCGCCCGCGCCGCCCCCCGCCGTCGTCGCCGAGCCCGAGCCGCCGCCGAAGGCGCCCGAGCTCTCGCCGGAAGAGTTGAAAAAGGCGGAACAGGCCAAGCGGCTGCAAGACGATCGTGCCGAGTGGGAAAACGAACGCAAGACGGAGTCGGCGCGCTGGACGCCGGAGATGCGCGCTGAGGCCAAGGCGCTCGCCGAAAAATCGTACCCGTCGGGCAAGGCCGCCATCCAGGCGATCATGAAGGGCAAACACCGCCGCCCCGACTCCGTCGTGCGCGACAAATACCGGCACCCGGTGGAGACGCTCGAGTTTTTCGGGTTCAAGCCGACGGTGACCGTCCTCGACTTCGGCCCCGGAGAAGGCTGGTACACCGAGCTGCTCGCGCCTGCGCTCGCCAAGAGCGGTAAGTACCTGGCCACCAACACGGACCCGAGCGGGCCGGCGGATCAACGAAGCACGTTCTACGGGCAGGTCTTCAAAGGGTTCGTCGACGCGGTTCCCGAAGCTTACGGCAAAGTCGAGACCGTCATTGTCGACAGCAAGTCCCCGAAGCTTCCCCAAGATGGAACGGTCGATCTCGTCATCCTCATGCGGGAGGCGCACGGTCTCATCAACAACGGTGTTTTCAATGCGTGGCTCGGCGAGATCAACCATGCCCTCAAGCCGAAAGGTGTTCTCGGCATCGAGCAGCACCGCGCCCCGCCCGACGCCAACCCCACCGAGAGCGCCAAGAAGGGGTACGTCCCGGAGAAATGGTTGATCGAGCAGGTCGAGGCAGCCGGATTCAAACTGGCCGGCAAGTCCGAGATCAACGCCAATCCGAAGGACACGAAAGACTACGAAGGCGGCGTGTGGACGCTGCCCCCTTCGCTCATCAAGAAAGACAAGGATCGCGACAAGTACGTTGCCATCGGCGAGAGCGATCGCATGACGCTCAAATTCGCCAAGGCAACGGCGAAGCCGACCGGCGCTACCAAACCGGAGGCCGACAAGGGCAAGGGCGAGCCGAAGTCGGACAAGGCCGCACCGAAGGCCGACAAACCTCCGGCGAAGGCTGAACCCAAAGCCGATAAACCTGCGGCGAAACCCGAGCCCAAACCCACGCCCTGAAGATTCGACTTTTCTTCAGGCGAGGGGGGGGCAGCCGTCAGAACGTGATCTCGACCGAGCTCGCCGACCGTTTCGCCGGGCCGTGGAAGACGACTTCGATGTTGTTGCCGTCGGGGTCGAGCGCGAACGCCGCGTAGTAGCCAGGGTGATACGGGCGTTCGCCCGGCGGGCCATTGTCTTTGCCGCCGGCGCGGAGGGTCTCGGTGTGGAACCGCTCGACCATAGCGCGGTCTTTTGCTTGGAAGGCCAGATGCACGCGACCGGTCATCTCGCCTCGCGCCGCCGGTGAATCGGCCGTCGACACGAAGAGCTCATCCGACCAGAAAAAACCAGGGCCTTCGCCGCCGAGAGGGATGCCGAGTACTTCGAATAGCGCGGTATAAAAGCGTTTGGCGGAGCCGAGATCGCGAACGACGATGTGAACGTGATCGATGAGCCGGCCTCGATGAAATTTGGAATTTTCCATGGCTACGCAGATAGAGGCCCGCCGCCACAGCCGCAAGGGTCGCGGGGCCGAGATGATACCGTCCTAGGCTCCACCGGATTCGACGAGCGAAAGGGTACTCGGTTGAGCACAAGCCTCAGAGCATCGCGATTCGGGATGGTGCCGGTGATCGGCGCTTTGATCAGTTGCCAACCGCGTGCGACCGACGGTCTGGGCCTCGCGGTTCCCCACGCCACTGAACGGCCGACCCTCGCTGCCGCGCATGCAGCGCCGGTCGATCCGGCGCTGATGGACGCTGCGCGAGACAGCAAGACGGCGTTCGTGCGCGATCTCGAGGAATTGGTGAACATCGACAGCGGCAGCGACGACGCGGACGGTCTAGCGCGACTCGGTCAGGTGCTCGCGCAGCGGCTAAAAGACCTCGGCGCCGCGGTCGAAGAATTGCCGGCACGGCCCTCGGCGGGCCGCGTGGTGCGCGGCAGATTCACGGGCTCGGGAAGCGCCAGGGTCATGCTGATGGTGCATTTCGACACGGTGTTCTCCCGGGGCGAGGCCGCGAAACGACGGTTCAAAATCATTGGCAACAAGGCCTTCGGGCCCGGTGTCGCCGACGCCAAGGGCGGCGTCACCATGATCTTGCACGCTTTGCGTCTGGCCCGACAGCGTGGATTCGACAACTACAAGACGCTCACCGTCTTTTTCAATTCCGATGAGGAGACGGGCTCGCTTGGGTCGCGCGAAATGATCGCAACATGCGCGGCCCAGCACGATTACGTGCTGTCGTACGAGCCCCCCGACCAAGAGCGCGTCATCGTGGCGACGAACGGCGTCGCCGACGTCATTCTGCGGGTAACCGGGCGGGCTTCCCATGCGGGAGCCGCACCCGAAAAGGGTCGCAATGCGGCCGTCGAACTTGCCGGTCAGATCTTGCAGCTGCGAAATCTGGGCGATCCGGCGCGCGGCACCACCGTCAATTGGACGCGGCTTCGGAGCGGCGATCGCATCAATGTCATTCCCGACACGGCCGAGGCCACCGCCGACATGCGCATGTCCAATCTTGCAGAGATCGCTCGAGTGCAGCGGGACGCCAATGACGTCGTCCGAAAACGTGTGGTGCCCGACACGGAGGTGACGGTGAGCGTCGAACCGCGTCGCCCGCCATTCAGCAGAAATGCCGCAAGCGAACAACTCGCTGCGCTCGCCAATCGGGTCTATGGCGAGATCGGCAAATCCCTCGAGCCCGTCGCCATGCGCTACGGCACCGACGCGGGATTTGCTTATCGCCCGGGCAGTGCCGCGCCCGCCGTGTTGGAAGGCCTAGGCGTCGTAGGCGATGGGTTGCACACCGTCGACGAGTGGGCCGATTTGGACAGCGTGCCTCCGCGCCTTTATCTGACGGTGCGCATGCTGGAGCTGCTGGGCAAAGAGGCGGGACACTGAGCGATCCGAGCGCGAGGCGCGCGTTTCCCACGTAGCCAGAAGATCGCGGCCCGCGTTTTGCTCTCCTATCGCTAGACGAAAGGGGTGCACCATCAAGACGTCCGGCATGGTATTGGCCCTTGCGACACTGATCGCAGCCGTGCTCGCGCTCGCTCTTTTCGACAGGGCAGCGGACTCGACGGCCGAGCTCGTTCGCCTTCTGCGTACGCCCAATGCCCCGGCCGCTATCGTCGACCCAGGGCTCCACGATGCTGCGCCTTTCGACCGGATGCCGTTTGCACTCGATGCGTCGCTTCCGATCATGCCCCCCGAGGCATCGCCGGCCTACGCCGTTCGGCCCATCGCTGCGCTGCGCGTCGACCAACCGGCCGGCACGGACGAGGCGATGTCCGATGCCGACGCGTCAATGGCCGATGGAGCTGACGCCGGGACAGCGAGCTCGCCAACTCCCGTCGTCGGCAGCGTTGCCCCGGATGCATCGGCGAAAGCGGCTCGAGACGTGGCCTCAGTGGATCAGGGTCCGGTCAAATCCGAGCCACCCGCACCCGTTCGGTGCGGGTGGCGCACATGCGAAAGCGGGCAGCAATGCTGCAATTGGAACTGCAGCACCTGCGTTTCTCCGGGGGAGACGTGCCCGCTTTTCTGCGGCGCGCCGGCGGCGCCGGTCAGCGTCCCGTGCGGACCGAATACCTGTAATGTGTCCGAGATCTGCTGCAATGCGAGCTGCGGCATCTGTGTTCCGTCGGGAGGCACCTGTTCCAAAGAACCTTGCGCCGGCATGTACGTTCCGGTGAGCGTCACTTGCGGCATGAACACCTGCAACGCGGGCCAGATCTGCTGCAATCCGAGCTGCGGAACCTGCACGAACCCCGGTGAAACGTGCAGCCTGGATCCATGCCCTTGATCGAGGAGCACCCCATGAACCGAGTTGTCGAGCTGCATTGTCGTTGTGGTGAGGTGCGAGGTCATGTGACGGATGCGTCACCGCGAACGGTGACCCGCGCCGTTTGTTTTTGCGACGATTGCCAGGCGTATTTGCACCACCTCGGGCGCAGCGATCTGCTCGACGCACATGGAGGAACCGACATCGTCCAGGTCGCGCCGGCGATGATCACGTTCGATCGCGGATGGGAGCGCATCGTCGGGTTGCGCCTCAAGCCGAAAGGGCTCTACCGATGGTACGCGAGCTGTTGCAAGACGCCGCTCGGTAACACCCTCGGTCCCGCAGTGCCTTTCGTGGGCATCGTCGCGCAGGCGTTCGAGGGGCCCGACACCCGACCCGACGATGTCTTCGGCCAGCCTCTTGGAAAGATGATGGGAAAATACGCCGTCGGCGGGGCGCCCGAGGGCTCGACCAAGGTAGATTGGCGCCTCATCGCTCGCGCGTTCCGAAACGTTCTCGGCTGGCGACTTCGCGGAAAGACGTGGCCCCACCCGTTCTTCGATCGCGCGACGCGCGCGCCAATCCGCCCCATCACGACGCTGACGCGCGCCGAGCGCGACGCGCTACGGCCGCTTTGCGGGCCGCTCCCGGCGGCATCGATGGCGCCGCAGTGACTCTCGGCTCTCTAGAAAACTCGACGGTCTTGAACGGATGTCAGCCGGGCGGAGTGGCTTCGGGCGCGCCAATCGGCGGCATGGCGCTGACCTGAAGCTCGGGCATCGTCACGACGGCCCAATCCCGCTCGGTCGCAAAATCTTCTTCCGCTAAGGTGAGCATTTCGGCCGCAATCGCCGGGCCGAGCATGGTGGGTGTGAACTCGAAAGCCAGCGCGGCCCATGCGTCGCGTGGTGTCATCTCCTCTGCCGGCATCGTGGACGTCGTATCGAGCGCGAACAAGCGTCCTGCTGGATCGTCGATCACCGGCGCCAAAACACAGAAGAAGGTGAGGGCAACGGCGCCAGTCGTGATGGACACGGTTCGCCATAGCCCCAAGTGCAATGCAGTTTCGTGTTGCTTGCCGCGGTCGTGTTTCGGACGGGATGACCTCGTCCGGACCGGAAAGACGGGTTTGAGAGCGAGTGTTGCCATAGCATCCTCCTCGTGGAGATGGTTAGAGAGAGGCGCCGAGCTGACCGCTCGCGCAGTCGCCCCCCCATTCTCGATACTCATTTGTTTTGTGTGGTTTGGACAAGAAAAGCGATCACGGACGAACGAGCCATGCGCTGGTCTCCGCCTGCGGACTTGCCGCAAATTCACACGTTTCCACACACCGCGATGGCTCACCGTATGGGAGCCGAGCTGCGGCTACCTCGTGGCTAAAGCTTTGAGTTTTTGGGCCGATCAGGTAGGTGATGCCTTCGCTCCATGCCCTTAGGGATACAGCGACGGACGATTTTCGAGCGATCGTCGACGAGTGCTCGACCGGCATCATCGTGCAGCAACACGAGCGCGTCGCTTATGTGAATCGGGCGGCGCTCGATTGTCTCGGCTTCAGGGACAACGCGGAGGCGGCCGGGCGCCCTATCGCCGAACTTCTCGAGCCAAGTGCCTACGAAACACTCGCTCCCAACTTCCGTAAGGCGAACGCGGGGGACGATCAGTTTTTCGTGGGGGATTTGAAGTTTCTTCGAAAATCAGGCGCGATCATCGAGGCCGAGGTCTATCATATCGGCACGCGTTTCTGCGGCGAGGACGCGACTATCATCAATCTACGCGACGTGACCGCCACCAAGCGAATGGAAGGCGAGCTCCGGCAGGCTCAGAAGCTCGAAGCGGTGGGCCGGCTCGCGGCCGGAATCGCCCATGAGATCAACACGCCCATCCAATACATCGGAGACAGCGCGAAATACCTGGCATCGTTGATTGGCGAGACATTGCAGCTACTCGAAGGGTCGAGGGCAGAGCTTCGCCGACTCGCCGAGCAAAGGGGTGACACCGTCGCCGTCGAGCAGCTGCATGCTGAGGACGAGGCCGCCGATCTCGAATACGCTCGTTTGGAAGGCCCGCGGTCGGCGGCGCGCATCATCGACGGCGTGTCGAGAGTGGCTCGCATCGTGCTGGCGATGAAAGCGTTTTCCCATCCCGGTGTGGACACGCCGGTGCCCATGGATCTGAACAAGATGCTGGACGACACGGTCGTCATCGCTGGTCACGAGATCAAAGACATCGCGACCGTGGTCGCGGAGTTCGCTGCGTTGCCGGCCGTCCACTGCTATCCCGGCGATCTCAACCAGGCTTTCCTGAACCTCATCGTCAATGCCGCTCACGCCATCGCCGATCGACCGGAAAAGAACGAACCCGGCACGATCACGCTGAGCACCCGGCTCGAGGGCAACTTCGTGGAGGTGCGCATTTCGGACGACGGTTGTGGAATGACGCCAGAGGTGCAGGCACGTCTGTTCGAGCCGTTCTTCACGACCAAAGAGGTCGGCCGTGGTACCGGTCAGGGATTGACGCTCGCGCGCGCGGCCATCGTAGACAAGCACGGCGGATCGATGCGTTTCGAAAGCGCGCCGGGGGTGGGATCCACCTGCGTGCTGCGCCTGCCGGTTCAATGATGGACCCCGCCGAACAAGCAGAGATCCGACGCATCGTCGTCGATTGCGCACGTCACACGTTGCCGAGATGCGGCATCGCTGCCGATCGCGAGTGCGAGGACGGAGAATTTCCGCGTGATGCCGGCGCATGCGATGAATTGATCGCATTCCTCGGCTTCAGCGGAGAGGAGGTCTGCGGCACCCTCACGCTCATGGGCCCCGTTGCGCTGATGCGCCATGCGTACCCGCTTCCCGTTCAGAACGAGCAGCTTGGCGACGCGGAGGTGTTCGATTGGGCAGGGGAAGTGGTTAATCGATTGCTTGGTCGGATCAAGCATGTTCTAGCGAGCCGGGGTGTCCAGATCCGATCCAGTACACCGCAGGTAGTTCGCGGTGAGCAGATGAACGTTTGGCCGTCGCGCCGCGGTAAGCTGATCGCGGTTCGGTTTGTGGCCGACCCTTGGTGGATCGGGGTATGGTTCGAGGTGACGACGCCGGGCGCCACTGCGTTGCTACACGGTCCGGTCACGGCCGACGCGCCGCCCGAGGGCGAAGTCATTCTATTTTGAAGACAGGGAATCGGAACGCTATGAGCAAGAAGGTGATGGTGATCGACGACTCGCGCACGGTGCGACAGCAGGTGGGCATCGTTCTGTCCGAGGCAGGGTACGAGGTGCTCGAGGCCTGCGACGGGCTCGATGGTGTCGAGAAAATTGCGGCAACGCCCGGGCTCGCCCTCGTGATTTGCGACGTCAACATGCCGCGCATGAACGGCATCGAGATGGTTTCAGTGGTCAAGCAGAACCCTTCCAACGCCGCGCTTTCGATCTTGATGCTGACGACGGAGGGGCAACCCGCTCTCATCGCCCAGGCCAAACAGGCGGGCGCCAAAGGCTGGCTCATCAAGCCGCTGAAGCCCGACCTACTGCTGGCGACCGTTCGCAAAATTGCGGGCGCCGCCTAACTTCTCAACGGCGCAGCTAGGGCCGTTGCATCGGCCCGGCGACGGCGGGGGGACTATCTCAGACGTCCATCGAGCGACACACCGGCGCATGCCATCATCGAGGCCTCGCGAACGAGCCGGAGCGCTTCCGATCGATCCGATGATGCCGGCACCTGCTCGAGTAGAACTTGGGCGAAGCGCTTGGCTGCCGTGTGGATCGCGTCATATCGCGCGAGCTTTTCCGGCGTCGCGGAGTGATGGGAGAACACATATTCGGGATCGAGATCGGCTTGGCTCATGGGGTGCCTCCGGGCAGCGGCGCCGAGCGGGCGGCCAGCGGCGCGCATTTGGGCATAGCATCCCGCAGAGGCGGGGCCTAGCGAGAGCTCGAGCAAATGAGCGCGCGCCGCGATTGATCGAGCTTCGGGCGTGACCTACGGTTGGCGAGATGGCCGAGCCCAAAACGACGAAGACCAAGGCGAGCGTCCGCGATTTCATCGCCGCCATCAAGGATACCGAAAAGCAGAAAGACGCTCGTGCGCTCCTCCGGCTGATGCAGCGGGTTGCCGGGGAAAAGCCGAGCATGTGGGGCCCCAGCATCGTCGGCTTCGGCGATCTGCATTACCACTATGCATCGGGCCGGCAGGGTGACTGGTTTTACGTCGGCTTCTCTCCGCGTGCGGCGAACCTGACCGTTTATCTCATGGGGGGTCTAAAGAAGCTCCAGCCTCTGCTGGCCAAGCTCGGGAAGCACAAGGTCGGCGGCTCGTGTCTCTATCTGGGGCGCTTTACCGACATCGATTTGGCGGTGCTCGAGTCCGTTCTCGCGCAAGCGGTGCTCGAAGCACGAGCCCTCGAGCCAACGCCACGTGCCGCTGCCTCGGCGGCGAAACGGGGCGGGACCAAGGCGAAGCGAGCGGTCAAGTGATTTCCCCGCTGATAGCCTCCCTCGCATCACGTAACGTGAGGGACACGCTCGCCATCGCCATGGAGCACACGGGCGAAGACGCGGCGGTGGTGGTCGCGGACCATCGCACCGAGCTATCGCGGTTGCTGGTTCGCGCCTATGCCGAATGCCTTCCTGAGGCGCGCGTCGTCTCGTTCGACGAGGTGGCACCGGAAGCGGTCAGAGCGGTTTTGGCGGAGCTCGAGGAGCGGGCTCTCGTCGTTTTGATCCAGTCGACCGTGTTTCGTATACCGGCGTTCCGTATCCGCGTGGAGCTCTACCGGCGAAACATCAAGGTGATTGAGCACTCCAACTTGGATCGCATGGCGCCCGATGAGATTGAACACTACGTCGCCGCGCTCGCCTACGATCCGGCGTATTACCGGCGTGTCGGCCCCGGGTTGAAGACCCGCATGGACGACGCGCGCTCGGCTCGAATCGAGAGCGGCGGGCACATCCTCCGTTTTGATTCCGCGCTCGAGGCGGCAAGAATGAATATTGGCGATTTTGCGGGGCTGAAGAATGTTGGCAGCCAATTTCCCATCGGCGAAGTGTTCACCGAAGCGCGCGATCTGGAGAAGGTCCACGGCAGCGCGCAGATCTACGGCTTTACCGATACCTCCCTCCGGCTCAACGTGCCGCCCCATCCCATCACCCTCCTCGTCGAACGCGGCCGCGTCGTCAGCGCCATCGACGCGACGAACGAGTTCGATCGAGTTCTCAGCGTGATCCGAGCCGAGGAAGGCGAGGTATGGCTTCGTGAGCTCGGCTTTGGGATGAACCGCGCCTTTTCACGCGATCGACGCGTCGGTGACGTCGGCGCGTTCGAGCGCGTGTGCGGTGTCCATCTGTCGCTCGGTGCGCGACACGGCGTGTACAAGAAGCCGCATCTCAATCATCGCGAAGTCCGTTATCACGTGGATACGTTCGTCGTGACCGACCGCGTGCTGCTCGACGACGACGTGGTTTACGCTGATGGCGCATGGCAAGTGTAGGAGGACGAGAGGCCACTCAGCCCTTCGACGTTGGCTGCGCGTTTACCATTGCAATGAGCGCAGGTATCGTTTCTCATCTCCACGAGATCGGAGCGAGCCATGGCTGAGAGCGTCTACAAGATCATCGAGTTGGTCGGATCGAGCACGGAGTCGTGGGAGAAGGCGGCGGCCGCGGCCGTCAACCGCGCGGGCAAGTCCCTGCGCGATCTCCGTGTTGCCGAAGTCACCCAGCTGGACATGACGATGGATCAAGGCAAGGTAAAGGCCTACCGCGCCAAGGTGAAGGTCTCGTTCAAATTCGAAGGCAAGTAGTCGTTGAAACGACGCGGGGTCATCAGTGGTGCCCCGCGCCTAGCCGCCGCCAAGCAGGACAGGCCCGGCTCGACCGTCATTCCGTACTCCCCCCAAGTCGCTCCTTCGGCCAAGCAGCGGGTGGAATTGTCGCGAGGCCTGCGAGCACCTCAGTGACGCCTGGGTTCGCGGTTGCAAGGACCGTCGTCCTCTTCTTGGCGTTGGCGACGGCCGCCCCAGCGTGTAGGACGCGAGAGGACGGCATGGGAAGCGTCGCTCGCGAGGGTGCGCGCGCATCGGAAGGCGCATGCGGCGATGCGGGACAAAGCGAGGCTTGCCGCGAGCCCATCTGCCGCGACCGGTGCGCCGCTTTCGCGGACTCGGCCCATCTCCTTGAAGCGTGCATAGGCAAATGTATGGGCCGAGGCACTTGCGATTCCGACGCGGACTGTGGGCGCGGGCTCGTTTGCGTGATGATCGCGCCTCGCGTGCGGCGCTGCGCGGCGCCTCCCCAGGTAGCGCCGTGAGTCGTGCGCGTCGCGATTTGCTCGATCACTCCCATCGCACGTCGGCGAGGTGGAACGTCATGGTGGTGCCGCCGGTGGCGACCCAGCCGAACCCCATGCGGACCGAATTGCACGTGTACGCGATGCCGCTCATGTTGACGGCGTATCTGGTGGGGGTCGTCGTGAGGGGCTGATCGGTCAGCGACGCGCCGAAGCCGTCGGGGGAGGCAGCTCCGTATCCGACTTGGAACGTCACCATCTCGGTTCCGGTGTCGCCCCAGGCGACGACGCTGACGCGCGCTGCACCGGGGGGAATGACGAGGCCGGCGTCCGCGCCCCAATTGTTGATAGGGTATTGCCAATCGACGCCTGCCCAGTCGGTCGGCGCCGTCGGCGCATAGGTGATGGTCCAGCACTTCGACCCCGGTAGCGGCGGGACGGTGCCCGCGTCGCTCGTCGATGTCCCATCTCGAGCAGCATCGGTGGGCGCTCCCGCGTCGGCGGGGGGAGGGTAAAGGCAGCTCGCTTCCTGACGAATGAGCGCAGCTTGCATCCACCCGCTCGCGACGAAATAGGGATCGACGGCGAAGGGCAGATTCGAGGGTCCCGTTCCAACGACGCACGGCTGCCCCGCGTCGGCGTGATCGATCCCCGACGAGCTGTCGGCACCGGAGGACCCATCGCCGCCAGACGTCCCTCCTGAGCCAGAGGTTCCGCTTGCGCCCGCGGCGCCGCCGCTCCCCGACGTTCCCGCGGCACCGGACGTTCCCCCTGCGCCGCCGGTGGCATCGATTCCGGACGTTCCGCCAGCGCCGGCGATTCCGCCGCCGTCTTCTGGGCTATCGGCATCGGAGAAACCACCAGCGCCCGATGTTCCGCTCTTGCCCGCCGCGCCGCCCGCGTCCGCATCCCCGGAAGCCCCCGACGAGCCGTCCTTCGCTCCGATCCCTCCGCTGCCCGCAGAACCTCCGGATGGCCCGCTGGTTGCGCCTCCAGACCCAGTCGTTGCGGCCGTCGATCCGGAAGAAGTACGGGACGTGTCGTCGTAGACGGCACATCCAGTCATTGTCACGGCGACCAGGAGAGTTTTCGAGCTTGCCCTCATCTCTGTCACCTCATGAAGATGAAGGCGAGTCAGAAGTTGAACGATACGCGGACGCGACCAGCCACCATCTTACTATTTCGCAGGATAAAGATATCTCCGCTCGGCTCTTCCCACTTCACATCGGATTGGGAAAGAACGAGCTTGACCATGGCATTGTTGAAACCGAGCGGATAAGCGACATAGGCCGCGCCTTGAACGTGTCGTTGAAACTCCTCGACTTCGGTCAAGAGCTCCGTCCGATGGAGGCCTCCTCCGAAGATGAGCGGTCGACCCCACGCCAGCGAGCCGAGATCGAATTCGAGGTATCCACCCATGCTGATCGTCTGGCCAAAGCCATTCTTATCGGCCTGTCCGTCTTTTTGGCTGTAGACCGCCTGTTTGCCGAGAGCGACGTTGAAACCGGCTTCGATGGGTTTGTAGGTGAGGACGGCGCCGCCGCCGACGCCCCACCGTTCGGTAACGCCACATCGCTTGCACTCGACCTTGGTCATCCCGTCGGCCGCCAGCGACGAGGTTTCCTGGGCTGGTCTCAGGAAGCGGTACTCCGCTGCCGCCGATACGCTCAAAAATTCATAGGTGACGTTCGCCGCAGCGCGCCCGCCGGCGGTGTTCGAAGTGCCCTCTTTTCCGTATTCGCCTGCGATCTCGAGGCCCGACCAGGGCGTAGGGTAGAGGTGAAATGCGGCGCGCCCTGGCGTTCGGCGCATGAAGATATGGTCGACCTCGTAGATGTGAGGCCCGAAATTGCTGCCTTCGATGTTGCCGAGCAGAAGGGCGCCGGTGTCCTCGAGCGTGTAGAGATCGTAGCCGAGACCTTTTCGATAGACGCGCCAGGTCAAGAACCGGCCGAGCATGAAATCCCATAGGCCGCTCTTGCCGACCTGTACGAAGACGTCGTCCACGTTGATTTGATAAAGCCCGACCTGCTCGCGAACCCAGGCGACCAGCTGCCCCGTCGTACGAAAAAAATAGTCTTGGGCAAAGTCGTAACGAAACGCGGGGCCGAGCACGAAGCGTCCGCGAAAATCGTTGAAGCTGGACGAGTTCTCCGAGGGCGTGTCGAACGTGTACCGCGCGAAGCCGACGTCGATCTCCGTACCGCCATGCCACTCGAGCCGAGCGAGGCTCGGAAAGATTCCCCGTTGCCAGACGGCTACACCGGGCGCACCGCTCAATAGCTCGGGCGTTGGAGGCTCCGGGCGAGGTGTCTCCGGAGCTTGTTCCAACGCGATCGCCGTACCCGTGGCGGGTTTGGAGGGATCGGCCGTGGTCGGCGGTTGCGCCTTCGCCGGCGCAGTTCCGATGAGCAGTGCCGCCATGATCGCGCCCGCGGCGCCGAGGTGTGTCTGCCCGCGACGCCGTCGCTTTGGCGCCTTGAATGGACTTTCGTGCTTCTTTGACGATGCGAAACGCATTTTGGACATTCCTGACAGGGGCCGCGCCTTTTCCCTCGTTGTCGCCGGGCCACGTGGTGCGCGTGGCCCGGCGGCGGGGAACGCGCCTTTCACTTGATGGTGAACTTCGCCGAAAGCAGCGTGGTCGGATTGGCGCTCGCGCCGACGAACACGGTGTGCTCGCCGGTCGCGTTCGTCGCCGTTCCGACCTTTTCGACGACCCACGCGCTCTGGGTCATGTTCCAGTAAGCGAGGTCCCTGGCAGGAACGGTGAGCTGCACGTTCTTGCTCTCACCCGGTGCGAGCGAGACCCGCGTGAACGCTTTCAACTCCTTTTTCGGCCGTCGCGCCGTGGTCGTCGACCCCACGTAGAGCTGCACGATCTCATCGCCTGCCAAGGTCCCGGCATTCTTGACCGTCACTTGGACGTTGAGGCGACCTTTGTCGGTGATGCCGTTCGCGCAAAGGACCTGAAGGTTACTGTACTCGTAGCGCGTGTAGCTGAGGCCCTGCCCGAACCAGACTCTCGGCTGTAGGTTTTCTGCTTCGAACTTCCGATAGCCGTGCAGGTAAGCGACTTGGGCCTGCGCGACGTTGTTCTGGAAAGCGGGGTAGTCGGCCTCGTTCTGGGCAACGGTGAAGGGTACCTTGCCGGAGAAGTTGATGTCGGCAAAGAGCAGCCTCGCAAAGGCGGTTCCTCCTTCTTGGCCCGGGTAGAAGGTCTGGATGATGCCTTTCGCGTCGCCCATCCAGTCTTCCATGATGACCGCGCTGCCCACCATGAGCACCACGATCACGTTGGGGTTCGCCGCGGCGGCAGCTTTGATGAAGGCCGCGGGTTTGTTGCCGGCAGGCCAATGCAACGGGTGAGGATTGGTGAGGTTGCAGTTTTGTCGGTCCTGACCTCCGTCGAACGCTTCACCTTCGTCCTCGTGCGCCATCGAGACGGGGATGATGGCGACATCGGCCATGGCTGCGTCGGCCGCGTTGGCGCTCTGGGTGACGGTGATGCCGGCGGCGGCGGGAAGAGACTGAACGCCTTGCACGAACGAGATGGCGTAGCCCGGCCGGCTGTTGCTGCTCCCGCGGTCGCCCAATCCCGATGCCTGGCCGGCCGCAGACACGGCAGCCAAGTTGGGCAGGGCTCGATCGGGACCGAGAAAGACGATGCTCTTGACGGTAGCAAGGCCAGAGCCGACCGTGGTCGCTTTGGGGCCGAGCGGCAAGATGCCGTCGTTCTTGAGGAGCACCGCGCCTTTCTCGGCCGTTTCGCGCGCGAGATCCTTGTGCCCCTGGTTATTGGCGATAGCCGTGTCGAGCGGGCTATTGAGATACGACGCGTCGAGCTGATGGAACTTGATCCGCGCGTTGAGAACGCGCTTGGCAGCTTCGTCGATTCGCGCCGATTGTACCGTGCCCGATGCGAGCGCCTGAGGGAGCTGCTGGAAGGCGGTTTTGTCGGGCATCTCGTAGTCGAGGCCAGCGTTCATGGATGCGGCGCCGTTGTTCTTCGTCGCCCACCAGTCCGAAACGACGAACCCCGTCCAACCCCAATTGGTGCGCAGGATGTCGGTGAGAAGATGCTTGTTCTCTGTGGACCAGTTGCCATTGACGCCGTTGTAGGCCGCCATGATGCAGGCCGGGTCGGCGTCTTCGACGACGATTTGAAAGGGCAACGCATAGTTTTCGCGCAGCGTCTGCTCGTCCATGTTCATCATGACGCTCTGCCGGTTGTTGTCGGTGTCGTTGGCCGCGAAGTGCTTGGGGCAGGCGGGTACGCCGCCTTGCGCGTCCTCGCCTTGCTGGATCCCGCGCGTGAATGCAGCGCCGAGAAGGCCCTGCACCACCGGATCTTCGCCGTACGTCTCCTGGGCGCGCGCCCAGCGCGGATGGCGCAGCGTGTTGATGGTCGGCGCGAGCGACATGTCGATCTTGAGCGCCCGCATTTCTTTGCCCTGCGCTTTGCCGACGCGGTATTCGAGGTCGACATCGAACGCGGCGGCGCGCGCTCCGGCCACGGCCCATGTCGACGTGGCGGACCCAGCGTCGCCGGAGCCCGTTTGGGTATGAAGGCCGCGCGGGCCATCGCGCATCTTGAACGCGGGAATGGCCGGACTGGTGGTCGGAATGGCGGTTCCGTTGAAATCGCAGTTCCAGTTGGGCGACCCGCAGACGGTGGGATCGCCGCTCAGCAAGGCGAGCTTCTGATCCTGGGTCATGCTCTGGACCAAGCTCGACGCAACTGGATCGGGCGGCGTAAGCACGATCACGCGCGGGTCGGTGTACATGGTGCAAGTGGCGTCGTCGGGGGGGACGGGGGGGCCACCGCCTGTTCCACCCGCGCCTCCGGTTCCCGTCCCGCCGGTGCCGGTCGTGCCTCCCGCGCCGGTCGTCGTTCCGCCGGTTCCCGTCGTTGTCGTCGTCGCACCGCCGGCGCCGGTCGTCGCACCGCCGGTCCCGGTCGTCGTTCCGCCGGTAGTCGTCGTGCCGCCGGTTCCCGTCGTTCCGCCGGCGCCGGTGGTGCCGGTCGTGGATCCGCCGGACCCGGTCGTCGTCGTCGCGCCGCCGGTGCCGCCCGAGGGGTCGCTCCCGCCGGCGCCGCCGCTACCCGACGTCGTCGTACCGGAGCCACCGGTTCCCGGTGTCGCGACATTCTTGTGCGCTGGTTCCTGGCTGCAAGAGGCGTATAGCCCCAAGGCTGGAATCATAACCCATTTCAAAAATGTCGTGAGCTCGCTTCGCATGTGGGATCCCTCTTTCTCTTAGTGTCCCGGCGCCATCCATTCCTTGCAGGAAGGCAGCGCGCTTGCGGAATGAAAGCCGCTGACGACAAGAGCGGCATTGACGTTTTCGGGCGTGACCAGAATTACGGGGACTGCCACCACCGGAACGCCAGACGAGTCCTTCTTGGCGTCGACGGGCTTACCCTCCGCGAGTGCCGCTGCAATTTCAGCCGCTTTCTCGGCGAGAGGCTTGATGTCCTTCAGGACCTCGACCGACTGTTTCTTTTCACACACGTAGTTGACGTTCGCCGCGTCGGCGTCTGCGCCGGCGATGAAGATGTGCTTGCCACCGAGGCCGGCGGCTTGGATCGCCTGCACGGCGCCGCGCGCCATGCCGCTGTTGTTGGCCAAGATTGCGTGAATATCGCCTTTGGTCTTGGCGATGGCGTCCTCGACCGTCTTCAGCGCCTGCTCGGGTGACCACGCATCATGGCTCTTTTCCATGACGACTTTGACGCTGCCCTTCTCGACGTATGGACGAAGCGTATCGCGGTAGGCACGCGTGATCTCGAGCGCGACACTGTGGCCGGATTGGCCGCTCAAGATGACGAAGTTGCCGGCGTGGCCCGTCGCCTCGAGCGCTCGCTCGGCCTGGAGCACGCCCACGCGGTAGCTATCGTGCGCCACATAGAAATCTGCACCCGGTATCGATCGGTCGTAGGCCACGACCTTGGCTCCCTTGGCGTGCGCCTTGGCGACGTACCCGGCGGCGGCGGCGCTGTCGGTGGGCTGGATAACGAGCACCTTGGCCCCACGTGAGAGCGCGTCTTCGACCTGCGACAGCTGGCGGGCGTTGTCGTTGTCGGCCGAGAGCGTGAAAGGGGCGAGCCCCTTTTGCTTGGCGACATCCTCGAAATAACGGCGATCTTTTTTGTAGCGTTCCTCTTGCAGCGTGGAGATGAGAAATGCCACTTTGGTGGCAGACGCCGCCGTCGGCGCCTCGCCTTGTTCGGTTTGCGGCTTGCTGCACGAGCAGACGACGAGGAGCGCCACGAAGAGCACCCGAGCGGTCGTGGGGACGGCATTCATACGGCCTCCTTTCGAATGGAGAGCGAATCGAGCATGGAGGCTCCGAGCAGGATCATGCCGGTCAAGATGAGCTGCCAATTGGAGTTGACGTTGAGGAGGTTCATACCATTGGAGAGCGTTCCGAAGATGAGCGCCCCCAGCAGCGTGCCGAGCATGGTGGCGCGCCCGCCCGAAAGACTCGTCCCGCCGATCACCACGGCGGTGATCACGTGCAGCTCGCGGATAAGGCCCATATTTCCCGGCGTGACGCCGTTGGTGCGCGCCGCGGCGATGAGCCCCGCCGTCGCCGTGAGTATGGCGGCCATGAGATAGACGAGCATCGTCACTCTCCGCACGGGGACTCCGGACAATCGCGCGGCTTCCGCGTTGCCGCCGATGGCGAACGCGTAGCGTCCGAGCCGGCTTCGGCGCAGCATTACCGAGCCGAGGGCGGCGACCACCGCGGCGATGAAGACGGGTACCGGTATGCCGTCCTGATAGATGACGGCCAGCACTGCCGTGATGGCGACGATGCTGAGGGCTTGAATCCCGAGCAAGAGAGGATTCTGCAGGGGAAGCTCGAACTCGCGCCGGCGTCGCTCGCGTTGCAATAGCAAGGCGATCCCGGCGAGGAGACCGGCGCCACAGATCGCCATCGACGATGCGGAAGAGAGTCGCTGGCCCAAGACGGCGAAGTCGCTCCCCATCGGCGAGAGACCACGCGCGTCCGACAGCACCAGCGCGAGACCGCGGTAGGCGAGAAAGCCGCTCAAGGTTGCGATGAAGGGCGGCACCTTGAACTTCGCCACCAGGAGCCCGTGCCAAAGACCAACGACGACCGAGAGAAGAAGCGCCGCCATCACTGCCACGACTGCCGGCTGACCATAGTCAATTTGCAGGAGTGCGGCGACGACGCCGAAAAGGGCCATTCCGGCGCCGACCGACAAATCGATTCCGCCGATGAGAATGACGAACGTCATCCCCACGCCCATGATCACGATCTCGGCGATCTGGGCCGTCACATTGCTCAGATTGCCGGCCGTGAGGAACGCTTCGCGCGTATCGGGATAGGTGGCGAGCCCCGCCCAGAGAAGCAGCAAGACGAACGCCGTACGCAGCGTGCGAGAGCCGACGATGTCGGACAGGGCCAGGGTCGTGCGCTCGCTCGAGGTAGGTACCACCGTCTGGCTCATGCTCATGATTGCACGCTGTCGGCGCGATGGCCGCTCGGTTCGACGTCACAGATGGGCGCCGCTGAGACGCCCCGTTCGAGAGATACCGCAGCGAGCGCGCCGGTGCTGAGCCGCACGATGATCTCCTCCGTCGCCGTTTGACCGTCGAGCTCCGCTACCTTCCTGCCTTGCCGCAATACGATGATTCGATCGGCCAGACGCAGAATTTCAGACAGATCGGACGAGGCGAAGAGAACCGCCACCCCCTCGAGCGCGAGCTGCGACAAGATGCCGTAGATTTCTTCGCGCGCGCCGACGTCCACGCCGCGGGTGGGCTCGTCGAGAAGGAGAACCTTGGGCGGGTGTTCGAGCCATTTGCCAAGAACCACTTTTTGTTGGTTTCCGCCGGACAAGGTCGACGCGGTCGATGCCGCGCCGCCGCGTATCTGCAGCGAACGAATGCGTCGCTCGGCGAGCAGCGATTCGGCGGTAGCGTCGACGAGGCCGAACCGAGCGGCTCGTCCCATCGTATGCGGCGACGCGAGCGAGGGAAGGGCTAGGTTTTCGGCTACCGTCATGCCGAGGACGAGCCCCCTTCCTTTTCGGTCCTCGGGCACGAGCGCGAGGCCGTGACGTATGGCGGCGAGGGGCGAATCGATGACCACCTCGGTACCCTCGATGAGGATGCGACCCGTGGCCCCCGCCTCGGCGCATCCGAAAAGTCCCGAGAGCAGCGCGGTTCGCCCCGAGCCCATCGCGCCGGCGACGGCGACGATCTCGCCCGGCCAGAGCGAGAGCGAGACCGCGTTGAGAGCGAAGCGTGGCTGCTCCGCTTCGCCGCGCTTCCCGCGCGAGCGGCACACCGAGAAGTCCTTCACCTCGAGCACTGCTCTTTGCTCGCGTGACGTGGCCGCGAACGGCGCTCGCGATCGGGCCCCCTCGAGCGTGCGTCCCACCATTACGCTCACCACGCGCTCGGGCGTCGTGTCGGCCGTGACGGTGGTGGCCGCGGTGCAGCCATCACGCAAAATCGTAAGGCGGTCGCAAATGGCAAACAGCTCGTCGAGCCGGTGAGACACGTAAATGCACGTGGTGCCGCCGGCCTTCAACTTGCGCAGCCAATCGAGCAGCTTCCGTGCTTCTTGCTGGGAGAGCGCCGCGGTGGGCTCGTCGAGAACCAAGATCCGAGCCTCGAGTGATAGGCCGCGCACGATCTCCACGATCTGCTGCATTCCGATGCCGAGCTCGCCGACCGGCTTGGCCGGATCGATCTGCCCGGCGAAGCCGAAGCGCAAAAGGTAGCTCTGTGCCGTCGATTCGAGCCTAGCGTCATCGATGAAGCGAAAGCGCCGCGGTTCGCGGCCGAGCAACAGATTTTGCGCGACCGACAACTCGGAGACGAGCATCAGCTCCTGGTGCACGACGGCGATACCCGCGCTGCGGGCGTCGGCGGGCGATGAAAGGTGCGCGGCCTTGCCGTTCACTTCGATGGTGCCTCGGTAGCTGCCATGAGCGTGAACGCCCGCCAGCACTTTGATGAGTGTCGACTTGCCGGCGCCGTTCTCACCGCAGAGACCCATGATCTCGCCGCGCCGCACCGCCAGCCCCGCGAAGTGCGTGCACCCCTCCGAAGCTCTTTTCGATCCCAATGAGCTCGAGGGCCAGAGGGGAAGGGTCGACATGCATGGTCGGTTTTCGTGGCTCCGTCGAAACTCGGCGAACGGTTTCGTCAGAGACCCTATGCAATCGTCAGGCCCTCGAGCCGGATCGCGCCGAATGGCCCGATTTCCGGCGAAATCTGACGGATCTCCATCGAGCATGAGGTCATGAGCGGCTCGGCATGCCGCAGCGACGTGCCTCACCGCGCCGGCCGTGCGACCCGCTGCGCCGCACCGCCCACGGTTTTTCGTTGTCGCGCGCTGGGCGGCCGTGCAGCGCGGCACTGCGCGACGGGCCCGCGGATTCGAGGTACAAAACCGAACGATGGGGGATCGCCCTGCCGACGCAACGACGCAGGTCATGGAAGAGAGCGCAAGGCTCGTCTATCCAGACATCGAGCTGCACGTCATCGATGGGGCCGATCGCGGCCTCAAATGCAAGCTCGAGCCGCCCGCGATTCGGATCGGCACCGGCGCAGCCTCGCATCTTCGTCTGCAAGATCGCGCCGTCTCGCGCCTGCATTGCGAAATTCGCGTCGTGGGCGACGCGCTGCGCATCTTCGATTCCGGCAGCACGAACGGAACGTACGTCGACGGCGTTCGCATTTACGAAGCGAACCTCTCGCCGGGAGCGTCGGTGCGGGTGGGCGCCACGGTGCTCAGCGTCGCGACGGGCAGGGAACCGTGCTCCGTCGAGCTGTCAGCGCGGCATCAATTCGGGGAAGTCGTCGGCGCGAGCACCGAAATGCGCCGCCTCTATGCGATCCTCGAGAAGATCGCTCCCACCGATACGACGGTGCTGATTCGCGGCGAAACGGGTACGGGCAAAGAGCTTGCCGCGCGGGCCATTCACGATGCCTCCCTCCGCGCGCGCTTCCCCTTCATCGTCGTCGACTGCGGGGCCATCGCCGAAAACCTCATCGAGAGCGAGCTTTTCGGGCACGTCCGCGGCGCCTTTAGCGGCGCCGTCTCCGAACGACGCGGACTATTCGAAGAGGCCAACGGAGGCACGCTGTTCTTGGACGAGATCGGCGAGCTGCCGCCGGCGCTCCAGCCTCGGCTCTTGCGCGTCATCGAGAGCTTCGAGGTGCGCCGCGTGGGCGGCAACACCAGCAAGCGCGTCGACGTCCGCGTGCTGGCCGCGACCAACCGCTCGCTCACGGAAAGCATCAACGCCGGAACGTTCCGCGAGGACCTCTACTACCGGCTCGCCGTGGTGGAAGTGGAATTGCCGCCGCTGCGCGCCCGGCGAGCCGATATCCCGCTGCTCGTACAGCATTTTCTGCGCCGCTACGGGGGCGACAAGGAGTCGTTGCCGAGCGAGATGCTGGCCTCGCTTGCCGCGCGCGCATGGCCGGGCAACGTGCGCGAGCTCCGCAACTTCATCGAGCGAAGCGTCTCGCTCGGTTACGGATCTGCGGCTGGACCTTCCGCCGGCTCGGCCGCGGCTCCTGGTACGCCGCTGCCAGCCGAGATCGAGACCATCGTTCCTACGCACTTGCCGCTCAAGGATGCGCGCGCCGTGTGGAACGAGCAGTTCGAAATGCTCTATGTCAAAGCGCTGCTCGCCAAGACGAAGGGCAACGTCACTCGCGCGGCGGAGCTCGCCGGAATCAACCGGCGCTCTCTGCAGCGGCTCATCGCGGGGCTCGGTCTGCGCGATAACGACGACGCCGGTGGCAAAGGTTCGGTCCCCTAGCGCTAGCGCCAGCGCCGCCCAGAAATGGGCAAGAGACCCCCGAGCGCCGCCGAAATGCCTCCCATGCGCGGCGATCGCTCGCGCGAAGCCGGCGCATCGAGCCATCCCGCCGCGGGAGGCGCGGGAGCGCGCTGCAAATCCGTCGCTTCGCGTTCCATGCGTGTCATGCGCTCGCGTCGCTCGACGAGGCGAGCGCCCGCCAGCCCCTCGACCCAAGCACCGACTTCGGCGGGGGTGGCGGGGCGAACCGCCGCCTCGAGCGCGAGCGCCATGTCGCGGGCAGATTCGAAGCGGCGCTGCTGCGCTCGATCGAGCCCGCGCAGGACGAGCGCGTCGAGCGCGGGGGGCACGTCCGAACGCAACTGGCTCGGCCGAGGAACGGCGTCATCGAGCACGCGGCCGAGGATCATCCCTTCGGTGTCGCCTTCGAACAGGCGCTCGCCCACGAGCAGCTCCCAGAGAATGACCGAGGCACCGTAGACGTCGGCGCGGGGGCCGACCATGCCGCGCTGAATTTGTTCCGGCGCCATGTACGCAACCTTTCCCTTGAGCTGGCCGTCGCGCGACACGTTGCAGCGACCTGCAGCTTTCGCGATGCCAAAATCGATGAGGCGGGCCACGCCGTCGATCCCCACGATCACGTTTTGCGGGGAAACGTCGCGATGCACGACACCGAGCAGCGCCCCTTGCTCGTCGCGCGCTTCGTGCGCCGCGTGCAAACCGTACAGGATCGAAACGGCGATGGTCACCGCAATGGAGACAGGTATCGGAGCATGGGTCGCGTCGGCGTCGCGCAGAAGCGGGCCGAGGGACTCGCCGTCCACGTATTCGAGAACGAGGCAGATCTCGCCTTCGTCGGCCAGCACGTCGAGCACGGGGACGACGTTGGGATGGCGCACGCGGCTGGCCAGCCGCGCCTCGTCGAGGAACATCGCCACGAATTGCGGGTCTTTGGCGAGCTGCGGGTAAAGGCGCTTGATGGCCACGGTACTGCCGAATCCAAAGGGACCCATCATCCTGCCAAGATGGATCGTCGCCATGCCCCCGGCCGCGATCTCGTCGTGAATGACGTAGCGGCCGTGTGGCGAGCAGCGTTCGGCCGGCGCGCCGTTGAGGGTTTGCGCCGTTCGTCCGTCGCGCAGGACGACGATCCTGTCGCAAAGGCCAAACACCTCGTCCATTCGGTGCGACACGTAGATGCACGTCGTGCCGCTCCGTTTCAGCGTTCGCAGCCAATCGAGAAGACGCGCGCGCTCCTCGGTGGCAAGCGACGCGGCGGGTTCGTCGAGAACCAAGATCTTCGCGTCGTGCGAAAGTGCACGGACGATTTCGACGATGTGCTGCACGCCGACGCCGAGCTCTCCGACCGCGGTGCTGGGGTCGATCTCGCCCTTGAGGTCGAATCGCCGGAGATGCGCCGATGCTTGCGATTCGAGTCTTGCTTCGTCGACCAGGCCGAAACGGCGCGGCTCGCGACCGAGCATCAGGTTTTGCGCCACGGAAAGCTCGGGCACGAGCATGATCTTTTGATGAACGACCGCGATGCAGGCGCGACGCGCGTCGGCCGGGCAGGTGAGCCGCAACGGTCGTCCTGCGACGAGCACCTCACCGCGATAGGTGCCGTGCGGATGCACCCCGGCCAAGATCTTCACGAGCGTCGATTTGCCGGCGCCGGCCTCGCCACAGAGCCCGACGATTTCGCCGGCGCGCGCCGACAAATGCGCCCCGCGAAGTGCGTGCCCCCCTGTCAGGCTCTTCTCGATCCCTACGAGCTCTAGCAGAGGAGGGACGTCGGACTGCACCGGCGCATCCTACCTTTTCTCGCGCGACGATGCATCCCGCTCGGCTGCATGCGGTGCGTGTCGTCGCAGGACCGCGGCGTCGCGCACCGCACGCGCGCCGGAGGGACTCGCGTGACGACAAGCACGCCACGGGATTGGCGATTGCCGTCGCGCGGCACGAAGGTTGCCCCGCGGAAACCGTGACCCTCGTCGACCAACGCTTCACTGGCGCTTGCGCACGGGCACATCGGCGTCATTCGCGATGCCGTCGCGACCTCCTTCGCACTACGATCCTCATGGCTTACCTAGCGCTTGGCTGCGACTTGGCCCCCAACGCTGGTTCGACGCCCGCCGACGCTTCGGGGAGCACCGGCGGCTTTGCAGGCGCAGGAGGTTCCTCGCCCACCACTGATGCAATGGGAGGAGGCGGGCCGGGCGGGAGCGCCAGCGACGCGATGGGGGGCGGCGCGACGGGCGGGAGCGCCAATGACGCAAGCGACGAACGAGGCGCCGCGGGCGCGAGCGTCGGTGACGCGAGCGGCAGAGGTGGCGCGGCGGGCGGGCCAGTCGATGGTTCCGCGGGAGCCGACGCGTCGATCGCGCCCGACGCACCACTGGGCGGGGCCCCCGATTTCGGCCCCAATGTGCTGATTTTCGACCCCTCGATGCCGATGGCCACGATTCAGAGTCGGGTCGACGCGATCGCTACGCAGCAGGAGCCCAATCAATTTGGCGCCGATCGTTACGCCTATTTCTTCAAACCCGGCGCGTACGCGCTCGACGTCCGCCTCGGCTATTACACGCACGTCATCGGGCTTGGGCCATCGCCGGACGACGTCATGATCACGGGGGCCGTACGCGCGAAAGCTTCTTATCGCGCCGGCAACGCGACGCTGAATTTCTGGCGAGGCGCGGAGAATCTGGCCATCGTTCCCCAGCAAGACGCCAACGTCGCCATCTGGGCGGTGTCCCAGGGAACCTTCCTTCGGCGCGCGCACGTCCTCGGGCCGCTCAATCTCTGGGACGGTGGGTACTCGAGTGGTGGTTTCATCGCGAATTCCAAAGTCGATGGTCAAGTGAACTCCGGTTCGCAACAGCAGTTCTTGTCGAGAAATACCGACTGGGCGAGCTGGGCGGGCGGCAATTGGAACATGGTCTTCGTCGGCGCCGCGCGGCCACCTTCCGGCGCATGGCCGGCCGCGCCGATCACGGTCGTCCCCCGGACGCCGCTCATTCGAGAAAAGCCATTTCTCTTCGTCGATTCAGCTGGCAAATACTTCGTCAGTGTCCCAGCTTCGAAAAGCGACTCGCTCGGAACCGATTGGGCGGCGGGGTCGCCGCCGGAAGGCGTCTTGCCCATCGATCGCTTTCACGTGGCCATTGCCGAAAAGGACACGGCCGCGACGCTGAACGCCGCGCTCAGCGAGGGCAAGAACTTGATCCTGACGCCGGGCATCTATCGTCTCGACGATCCCCTCCGCGTCTCCCGGCCGAACACCATCGTGCTTGGCCTCGGAATCGCCACCTTGGTGCCTACCCGAAGCATGGCGCTCATGCATATCGCCGACGTGGACGGTGTTCAGATCGGCGGAATCTTGTTCGACGCGGGCGCCGCGGATACCCCCACGTTGCTCGAGGTCGGCGAGCCGGGAAGCTTACAAAATCACGCGAGCTTTCCCGTGTTCCTTTACGATGTTTTCTGCAGGGTTGGCGGAGCGGCCGTCGCCACCGCTTCGACCTGTGTGACGATTCACAGCAACAACGTCGTTGGCGACAACCTCTGGCTCTGGCGGGCCGACCACGGTACCGGCGCTGGCTGGATAGTGAACCGCAGCAAAAACGGCCTGGTCGTGAACGGAAACGACGTGACGATTTACGGCCTATTTGCCGAGCATTTTCAGGAATTTCAAACTGTGTGGAACGGCAACGGCGGGCGCGTCTTCTTCTACCAATCCGAAATGCCCTACGATCCGCCGACGCAGTCCGATTGGCAGCACGACGGAGTGAACGGGTTCGCCTCGTACAAGGTCGCCGCCACCGTCACGCGCCACGAGGCGTGGGGGCTCGGGGTCTACGCGGTGTTTCGCAACCCGGTCGTTGCCGAGAATGCCATCGAGACCCCGACTGGCGGCGAGATCGCGATGCACCACATGACTTCTGTATGGATACCGGGCGTTACCGGGAGCTCCATCACGCATATCATCAATGGTACGGGCGGTTCCGTGCCGCAGAGCGGAATGCAGGCCCGATCGACCGACTGACGGTTCCAGCGGGTACGGCGCGCGAAATTCGAACAGCGACGTGCATTTCACCACACGGTTTCATCGTTCTTGCGACACTATGTGTTCGTGAAGGAGACTTCCGAACGCACATGACCCGCTTTTCGCCGTGTCGCACCTTGCTCCTTAGCGTTCTGCTCGCCGCCTGTGGATCACCCGAGGACCCTGGCGCGGGCAAGGGGGGAGCTGCGACGGGAACCGCGAGCGGCGGCGCTGGCGGCAATGCCGCGACTGGCGGAAACGCAGGGACGGGAGGAAACGGCGCGGCTGGTGGCGGTGCCGGGGCTGGCGGAAATACAGCGACCGGCGGAAATGCCGGCAGCGGTGGAACCGGCACCGGCGGAACCGGCACTGGCGGAAGCACGACGACCGGAAGTGGCGGTTCGGGTGCGAATCCCGACGCGGGCGGCAGCGGGGCTGGCGGCAACGGAGGTGCCGGCGTGGTCGATGCCAGCTCGGATAGGGGCGGGGCAGGGGACACCGTCGAGGGTGGTAGGGCCGACGCAGTCGCCGATGCGCGCAGCGACTCGGGTGTGCAAGACCCTGGCACCGACGGCGACGGCGACTTTATCAACGGCCCCACATTCACGCCCTCGCCCGATTTGGCGGTGAAGAGCGTGCCGCACGGCAAGATCTTCAACTTCACGATGAACTCGGTGGACAGCATCATTTATACGGGATTGGATACGACACTCCTCCCCGCCAACCAGCACGCGTATACCCGTTCCGTGTCGGTCTATGTTCCCATGCAGTATGTCGACGGCGCCGAAGCGCCGTTCATGGTCGTTCAAGATGGCCCCAGCCATTTGAACAATCTCAAAAACGCGCTCGACAATCTCATTGCCGACAAGCGTCTTCCGCACATCGTCGGCATTTTCGTCAATCACGGCGGGGGCGACAGTAAAGGCAGCGAGCGGGGGCTCGAATACGACACGATGTCCGATCGGTACTCGCGGTTCATCGAGACCGAAGTGTTGCCGGCGGTCAAAGCCAACGCCGCTATCAAAGCGGCGTATCCGAACCTCCTGCTCACTTCCAATCCGGAAGGACGCGCCACTTACGGCTGCAGCTCGGGGGGCGCGGCGGCGCTCACGATGGGATGGTTCCATCCCGAGCTCTATCGACGCATCATCACGTATTCGGGAACGTTCGTCGATCAGCAGGACGACGACGATCCCAACGAGGTCATGTACCCGCTCGGCGCATGGGAATACCACGCGCGCCTCATCGAAAATAGCGATCCCAAGCCGCTTCGCATCTTTGTCCAGTGCGGCGAAAACGATAATGGCTCGACCGATCCGGAGAGCACCCACCACAACTGGGTCATGGCCAATCAGCGAACGGCCGCCGACCTCAAGGCAAAGAACTACCACTATCGTTTCGTCTTTTCGAAGGGCGCGTCCCACTGCGACGGCGCGGCGGCAGGGGAGACCATCCCCACGACGCTGCTGTGGGCGTGGCGCGGCTACCCTATTCCCTAAAGCGTTTCCCGCGTTTCTCTGGCGACGCGCCAGGACACGAAGCGCGTCGCCACTCTTGCCGTCATTGCCATTCGACGTCGTCGACGTGGAACTTCACCGGCACGGTGCCGGCCGTCGTCCAACCGAAACCCATCCGCACGGATGGACACGTGTAGTCGATACCGGTGAGATCGATTTCATAAGCGGTCGGCGTCGTCGTGAGAATTTGGTTGGCGAGGGTCATCCCGAACGTGTCGGGCGACGTGAAGCCGTACCCGACGTTGAAGCTCACGACCTCGGCGCCGGTGTCCCCCCACGCGTAGAATCGGACGTGCTTCGCGCCCCGAGGGATCACCCGGCCAATCATGGGTCCCCAGTTGTTGTTGGGAAACTGCCAGTCGACGCCTGCCCAACCTTGGCCACCGTCGCCGGGCGTGTAGGTAACCGTCCAGCACTTCGCTGTCGGAATGCGCGTGCCTGCGTCCGACGTTCCGGCGTCGGGTCCGCGTGCGTCTGCGCCAGCGTCGGGCGCGCGTGCGTCGGACGCTCCCGCGTCGGACGCTCCCGCGTCGGCGACGGGGCCGCAGCTCGTCCCGTCCATCTGAATGGCCGTGATGTCGCCCATCCAACCGGTCGGCGTGAAAAACTCGTCGACGGCGAACGGGAGCGCGGTCGGGCCCGTGCCCTGAACGCACACGATGGGCTCGACGGTCGCGTCGCCGGCCCCGCCCGATCCCGATGCGCCGCCCGTGCCCCCGGCTGCTCCGGCGGTACCTGCGGCTCCGCCTGAGCCGGCGGCTCCACCCGTGCCACCAGATCCTCCTGCTCCAGCGGATCCGGCTACACCGGCCGATCCGCCGGTGCTGCTCGCGTCCATGTTCGATCCTCCGGCGCCGCTCTGGCCTCCGGTGCCGCTCGATCCGCCGCTGCCGCTCGATCCTCCGGTGGCGCTCGATCCTCCGGTGCCGCCAGTCGCGCCGCCGCTGCCACCGCTTGCACCGACGCCGCCCGATCCTCCAGCTACGCCGGGGTCCGTCGAGTCATCCGCAAAGCAACCGCTCGCCGACATCGATGCCAGCAAGACCGCCACCGTCCACTTGGACATGCCTAGCCTCCTGCGCTTGCGCGCGATGCTGAATCATAAAGCAACGGGCATGCCGGCGGTGGTCGAGCGCCGATGAGATGCAAAATCCAAGACTAGGGGCCTCGATCCCGTGGCGGAGCATGGAGCCCATCGGCGATTCGTCGCTTGGCGGTGCGATCGGCCGGACCGCAGTGCGTCCCTCGTAACCGCACTCGAAGACCTGGTGCGCGACGCTGCGCGCCGCCCCTCGACGCGGAACCAAAGATGCCCCGTCGCCGACGCCGGAGCCCGCCCCAACGGCCGCTCTCCCACGCCGTCGATGGCAAACCGGTTGACCGCCGGGACGACGGGGGCGAGAAAAACCGCCACATCTTCGCGTTGACGCGCATAGGCCGCGCCGCCCGTTTGCGGCAATCTCGTCGGCGATGAACACAGAGGATGTCATCATCGGTGAGGCGTTCATTGCAATCGGCTGAACGTTGTCGGCTATGGTCGCGTTGACAACAACACGCGCATGCGCTGGGGCAGTCGCTGCTTCATGATCGGCGTATCGACCGCGCCACGCGCGAATCAGGCGCGCCACGATGGCAGCGCACGTCCGTGTGAGCTCGCGCGCCGGGTCGCTTGTGCGGCGCTCGTTCAGCCGCGATGACCCCTTTTTCGCGGGCGCGGCTACTGCACTTTCGTGAGCGGCTAGTCGGTGCTCGTCACGGGAGATCGAAATGGGAATGCATCATTGCTTCAAGCCGGGTCTGACGTTGCGCGGGCGGCGGCGGGATCGGCGGCGCGCGTGTTGTCTCTTGGTTTGCCTCACGTGTCCGTTGGGCATCGTTGCCTGTTCGGGTGATGACGTGGCCGGCGTTTCCGGCGGCAACGGTGGATCGGGGGGCAGCGCTGGATTGGGCGCCGCCGATTCCGGCTCGCCCGCGGGCAGCGGCGGCAGCGGCGGTAGCAGTGGTGCAGCCGGCCAAGGCGGAACGGCGGGAGCGTCCGGAAGCGGTGGAAATGCCGGCAAGGGGGGCGCTGGCGCTAGCGGTGGAGCCGCGGGAAGCGCAGGATCCGGTGGGAGGAGCGGCGCCGCGGGATCCGCTGGATCCGGTGGGACGAGCGGCGCGGCCGGCAGCTCCGGATCGGCCGGCAGCGCGGGAAGCAGCGGCGCGGCAGGCAGCGCAGGGTCTGGCGGCAGTGGTGGTGCGCCTGATGCCGGCACGAATGACAGCGGCTCCAAAGATGGCGCGACCGCGGACAGCGGCGGATCGACCGAGGGCGGCACCGGCACGTGCCCGACGGTGCTGCCGGCGCCCATGCCCGGTGACAGCGAGACGGCTTTCTACGCCAACGATCCGGCGATTGCGCACGGCGCGATCACGACGGCCCTTTTCCCGTGGGCGGGAACCGCGCAACCGGGGCAGCCCAGCGGTCAACAGCGGCTGCACGTCTACACCCCGCCCAACTACGACGCTTCCGGTACCACCCAATACCCCGTGCTTTATTTGAACCACGGAGCCGGAAACGACGATTCGAACTGGAGCTGTTACTCGGGAGGCACCCCCCCGACCTCGGGGCAGCCGACGGACTGCGGCTCTGCGGGGTTCATTGCCGACAACCTGATCGCGGCCGGCAAGGCCGTTCCCTTGATCATCGTGATGCCGTACTCGAGCGATTGCTCCGTGACCCAGCCGCCGACGTCGGCCGATTTTGCCTGCTCACCGAAGTACAAGACGGCGATCGTTCCTTACGTCGAATCGCACTATCCGGTCATCGTCGATCGCCATCATCGCGCCATGGCGGGGCTGTCCATGGGCGGGTTCTTGACGATGGCGACTTGCCTGCCGAATCTCGCCACGTTCGGCAGCTGTTTCGCGTACAGCGCTGGTTATCAGCAATCGGCCTTCCAATCCGCGGCCGGCGTCACGCCGCTTTTGAATGACCCGCCCGGCACCAATGGGCTACTCGACGTGCCGTTTTACAACGCGATCGGCACGGCGGACACGGTCGTCCAGCCCTCGACCGCCGACGCGGTGGACACAGTGCTCACCAGCGCCGGCATCAAGACCTTCAAAGTGCGTACGCCCCTCGGTCACGTTTGGCAGAACTGGCGGCGTTACTTGTGGCAGACGTTGCAGCTCACCTTCAAGAACAGCAACGGATGCAGGTGACCGGCATGGGGGGGGCGCGGACAGCGTCAGGCGCTTCTGAGCCGTCCCCACTGCATCAATAACTGAAGGTAGCGTCTTTTTCGGGATCGACCTCAAGTACGGAACACGGCGGGCCGTAGTGCCCCCTGTGCGACCGCAGGGTCCTCACCCGACGAGCGGATCCAGCCTGAGTTCGGGGCCTGTGCCGGTGGTGCATCGCGCGTGCGGGCGTCGGCGCTCGTTCGCGGTGCGGGCGGGCGCGCGGGTGGCAACACTGCTCGCGCTGCTGATGGTTGCAGAGCTCGTGCGAGCCGACGATCAGGTCGTGCCCATCCAGCTCGAGGCCCAGCTTTTCGCGAAAGTATTGACGTACGACAAGAGCTTTCACGAGCGCGCAGGGCAGCTGGCGCGGGTGCTCCTGGTCATGAAGAAGGACCATGCCGACTCGGCGCGTGTAGCTTCCCAGATGCAGGCGGCGCTGAGGTCGATAGCGCACATCGGAGGCATTCCCCACGAAGAGATTGTGGTGACGTTCGCCGGAGCCGTGGCGCTCGGGGATCTCGTCAAAGCGAGCAGCGCCGCGGCCGTATTCTTCGGTCCCGGATTCGACGACGACGTGGACGCCATCACAAAGGCCCTCGACGGACACGACGTTCTCACGGCGGGCAGCGTTCCCGAGTATGTGCCGCACGGGATCGTCCTCGGCTTCGATGTCGTCTCCGGTTCCCCGAAACTCCTGGTGCATTTGACACAAGCGAAGCGGCAGCACGTGTCGCTTCGAGCCGATCTCCTACGATTGGCGCGGATCTTCGAATGATGCCCTTCGAACGCTCCCGGCTCCTTACGCGTCTTCTGCGCGCGACCGCGTTTGGGATCGCCCTTCTCGGCGCGTCCGAAGCTCGCGCCGACGAGGGCATGGACCTGACCACGCTTCTCAGCGAGAAGGTCGTGACCACGGCGTCGAAAACAGCCGAGACGAGCACCAACGCCCCGGCCATGACGAGTCTGATGACGGCCGAGGACATGCAGCGCTATGGCATCCATACGGTGGACGAGGCGATTGCGTTCCTCTCCCTAGGCGGGTTCTCGTCGGACAATCTCTACAACCCAGAGATCGGCGCGCGCGGCGTTTTGATCCCCGGCGATCAAGGCGCGCATATGCTCGTTCTCGTCGACGGCCATGCCGTGAACGAGCCCCTGCACGGGGCGGCCAACCTGGGTCGCGGTCTCGGGATTCCCATCGAGATCGTCGATCACATCGAGCTCATTCTCGGCCCCGGCTCCGTCCTTTATGGGTCCAACGCCATGCTCGGCGTCATCAACATCGTCACCAAGCGCGGTCGCTCTTACTCCGGGGTGCACGTGGTGGCAGAAACCGAGATCGGTAAGAGCTACCGCGTCGGTGCGTCGTTCGGCGCGTCGACGAAGCTCTTGAACGCGCCGTTCCAAATCATGAGCGGGTTCGAGTTTTACAGACAAGACGGCCCGACCTTCGACTTTGGCCCCCAGGGGGTCGTCGACGATCTCTTTTCGATGCAGCCGATGCGATTCAGTCGAACGGGCCCGGCGACCGGCATCTGGGGCGGCGCCGCGACGAAGACCCACTATGCGATGGTGCCGGCCGGTTACATGCGTCTGGAATGGGGCAAGGTCACGCTCAACGTCCACGCGTCCACCTTCAAGCGCGCAGCGCCTTATTCGTCGCAGTACATCAACGTCATCTCCGATTTCAACGATCCCGAGAACTATCAAATCGATCGCGTGCTGCGCGGCGATCTCACGTACCGGACGCAGCTCACGACCCACGCCGGATTCACCGCCCGCATCTATGGCGATTCCACTGACCGGCGCACCTATGCCGACTATTCGCGCCGCCTCGCCTGCCGCTTTTCGGTGACGACTTGCCGCGACACGGATGAAGGACTTTCGCGGTGGGCCGGGAGCGAGCTGCAAGGGTCACTCGACTGGTGGAACGACGGCAAGGCCGTTACGCTGCTCGGCGTCGATGGCCGCTATCGCTACGCTCAGGGGAGAAGCGATCTTCTCGATTACGATACCGGCGCACCTTTGCGCTCCAGCACAGCGGTCATTGATTCGCCGCATTCCATGCTGGCCGCGTACCTGCAGCAGACGGCTCACCCCTTTCCGTGGCTGGCGTTCAACGGCGGCGTGCGGCTCGACTCCGATCCGCGCTTCGACCCCGTCCTCTCGCCGCGCGTCGCCACGACCATCAATGTATGGGAAGGCGGAGCGTTGAAAGTGACGTACGCCGAGGCGTTCCGCGCGCCAACGTTCTTCGAGTCCGACGCGCTCATTCCCAACGCCCTCCTCCGCCGCAATTCGCTCGCCCCCGAACGGGTTCGATCGGTCGAGGGATCGCTCGAGCAGAAGTTCGGCGGCAATCGCGTCGTGTTCGGCGTGTTTCGATCGTGGTGGAAGGACTTGGTCGAAAAGTACGTGTTTTCCCAAGCGCAAAAGGACGAGCTCGTCGCGAGCGGCGACCTCGGCATTGGCTATGTCTTGGGGCCGGTCGCCGAATACCGGAACATCTCCTCCATCGACAATTTCGGGTTCAACGCCGGTTGGGAAGGCGTGACGGGCGCTGGGCGTTTTCACTATGGCACCAACGTGACCGGAGCCATCGCGCGTCGCGTGGCGCCCGGAACGGGTACGGCGCAGCCGATCGTCGTCGCCCCGCAGTTCTTTGGCAATGCACGGGTGGCCTATGATTTCGAGGGGGGTCTACCCACCTTGGGGCTGGCCGCCCATTTCACCGGCAATCGCATCGCCGACCGCGCCTTCGACGGCAATTTCACGCCTTTCCCCGTCGCGCCGCCACAGCTCGAGCTGCGCGCGACCGCCTCCGGTCCTATTGTCAAAGGGCTGTCGTACCGCGTGGGCGCGAACTACGCGTTCGCTGGCCAGGGCCCCTACGTCGTCGGCGTGGCGCAACAGGCGTACACCTGGCACCAGAGCGCCGAGCTCGTTCCCGTCGACCGGTTCCGCGTGACCGTCGGATTGTCGTATGCGCTCTTCCAATGAGGTTCTGATGCGACTACGTCTGACTCCGCTCATGCTTTTCCTTGCGGGCGCGTCGGCGTGCCTTGATTTCCCGCCTCGCATTCTGCCAAGCGATGCCGGCGTCGCAGCAGACGGCGAGACACCGCCCGAGGACGCGGGCCCGTCGGCGTGCGTCGAATGCATCAAAACGCCCGTCGACCCCGGCCCCGGATGCGGAACGGCATGGGACGAATGCAAAGACATTCCGAAATGTGTCGGCCTCGTGCAATGCACCGACGAGCTGGGCTGCTTCCGCATCAACGATCTTCCGCAGTTTCTCAACTGCGTGGATCCGTGCGTTCAGAAATGGATGTTGGCAGGCACGGGCGATCCCGTTTACCCCATCGTCACGCAGATCGTCCTCTGCACGACGGGGACCGGCGCTTGCGTACCCATTTGCAGCGGGATGTGAGCGACAACGCCGCGTCCTATCGAGCGCATCCGTCGAACAGCCGAGTCGTCATCGGGAACCGGCGACCGGCGGCACGAAATGTACTTTCGTTCGATGACGATGCGTTGACCCGCGCGTAAGAAGAGCGGGCATGGCATTTGCGCCCGCGAAGTGGCTTTGTTGATACCGGAGCGGGGCGGACCTCGAATTTGCTCGGTGGGTCGCGCGCTGCCGCCGCACTACGCCGAGCAAGGCGCCGTGCTCGCAACCGTGAAAAAGATCTGGGCAGGGGACGATCAACCCGGCACCGCGAGGAACGTGGCGCGGCTCGAGACGCTGCACGGATCGGTCGGCGTCGAGGGGCGGCACTTCGCGTTTCCCCTCGCAACGCTCGAAGAAAAACGCTCCTTCGCTCAGCGAAACCAATCGTGGATCGAGGTGGCGCTCGACATCGGCGAGCGCGCGGCTCGGGAGGCGCTCAGCAACGCGGGCCTCGCCCCCGCAGACGTCGACCACATCTTCTTCGTCACGGTGACGGGCATCGCGACCCCCAGCATCGATGCGCGGCTCGTCAACCGTTTGGGTCTTCGGTCGGACGTGAAGCGAACGCCTATTTTTGGCCTTGGCTGCGTCGCCGGCGCCGCCGGAACCGCCCGGGCAGCGGATTACCTGCGGGCGTTTCCCGATGATGTCGCGCTCCTCGTATCGGTCGAGCTCTGCTCGCTCACGTTCCAGCGCGACGATCGATCGATCGCCAATGCCGTGGCGACGGGCCTCTTCGGCGACGGCAGCGCCGCCGTCGTCCTCTCGGGTGCAGCCCGTAGCGAAGCCGCGGGTCCCTCCGTCCTCGGCACGCGTTCCATGTTCTATCCACAGACTGAGGAAATCCTGGGGTGGGAAATGGGCGAGGATGGTTTTCGTATTCTCTTATCGGGAGACATTCCCCGTATGGCAAAAGAACGTATCGCGCCCGATATCGATGCGTTCTTGACGGCAGCAGGTCTCGCGCGCGCGGACGTTGCGCATTGGCTTTTCCATACCGGCGGTCCCAAAGTACTCGACGCGTTCCGCGATGCACTCCAGCTTGTACCCGACGCGCTCGCGCGCTCGCGCCGTTCGCTACGGAAGCTCGGTAACCTGTCGTCGGCCTCCGTGTTATTCGTCCTTGCCGAATTGCTGGCTGAACGCACGGCCCGGTCGGGTGAATACGGTGTCATGCTCGCCATCGGTCCCGGACTTTGTGCCGAGCTCGTGCTGCTCCAATGGTGACATCTCAAGCGCTGTACCTCGGCTTCTTGGGATTGCTCGGCGTCGAGCGCTGCATCGAGCTATCGATCTCGCGTGTCAACGCGAAACGCGCTTTCGCGAAGGGAGCATTCGAAACAGGGCGCGTGCACTATCGCGTCATGGCTGCTCTTCATACCGCGTTCCTGCTCTCTTGCGGATTGGAAGTCGTGCTTCTCGACAGGCCCTTTCCGGGTTGGTCGGGGTTCGTCGCTTTGCTCGTGGCGCTTCTCGCGCAACTGCTGCGCTACGCCGCAGTCGTCACGCTCGGTGAGCGATGGAATGTGCGCATCATCGTGTGGCCGTCCCGCGCGCCCATCACGGGTGGTCTCTATCGCTTCGTCCGGCACCCCAACTATGTGGCCGTCATCGTCGAGCTCTTGGCGGTGCCGCTCGTTCACGGCGCTTTCCTGACGGCCATTTTCTTTACCGCGTGCAACGCCGCCCTGCTCACCGTTCGCATACGCGAGGAAGAGCGGGCGCTCGGCGCCGGCTATGCGGCCGCCTTTCGCGGTAAACCGCGCTTCATTCCTCGGAGCTTCAGCGGATGAGGGAGCGCCCGTGAGTCGCGGTGTCCTCGACGTCGCCGTGGTCGGCGGAGGCCCGGCCGGGCTCGCCGTGGCGATCGAGACGGCGCGCCGCGGGCTGAAGGTTGCCATTTTCGAACGACAGGATGAACCGGTCGACAAGGCGTGCGGCGAGGGAATCATGCCGCCCGGCGTGCGCGCCCTCGACGCGCTCGGCGTAAGATCGCGGCTCTTGCCCGGAGAGAGCGCGGAATTTCGCAGCATCCGTTATATCGACAGCGATGGGACATCGGCGGAGGGGAAGCTTCCCGCGCCGGGACTCGCCGTGCGGCGCGTCGCGCTGGTGCGCGCGATGTCCGACCGCGCTCGCGAAGTGGGAGCCGATCTCCGGTTTGGCTGTACGCTCCTCTCCCATCGGTGCGCCGGAGCAGCGGTGCTCCTCGAAACGGATCGCGGTCCGGAGGCGGCGCAGATCTTGGTTGCGGCCGACGGTCTCGCTTCACGGCTGCGGCACGAACAGAAGCTCGACGTGCCGAGAGCTGGGCCGCGACGATTCGGTCTTCGCCGTCACTTCCGGTGCACGCCCTGGACCTCGTCGATCGAGATCCACCTCGCCATGGGCGCCGAAGCGTACGTCACGCCCGTGTCGACCGATTGCGTAGGCGTGGCATTTCTCTGGGCAGAGGCGACGAACGAAGGACTCGGCGAGTCGCGCTGGGAATCGCTGCAGCGCCTTTTTCCGCGCCTCGCCGCTCGTCTCGAAGGAGCGATCCCTTGTTCGCGCATTCGCGGGGCCGGCCCGCTCGATCGCGCGTCGCGTGCGCGCACGAGCGATCGATTTGCGCTCGTGGGCGATGCCGCCGGTTACATCGATGCCATCACCGGCGAGGGCATCTCGCTTTCTCTTCTTTCGTCGGTCGCACTTGCGCGGATCTTGCCCGACGCGCTTCGTCACGGCGCCAGTCGCGCAGCGCTCGCTCCCTATGAGCGCGATTTCGCGCGACTCTTTCGTCGTTATGCCTTTGCGACGCGCGGCGTCCTTGCCGTCGTGCGCCGGCCCGCGCTCCGCCGCGAGATCCTGCGGGTGTTTCGCCGCTTTCCTCGCTCGTTCGATTGGCTCGTCGGCCAAGTCGTCGATGCCTGAGCGCGCGACGCGCGGCTCACGCGCGGCGACCCAATGTGAGAAAGGCGCCGAGCTCGAGCAGCGCCGATGCGACCAACAACGCTGTCGTCAAGAACGCAATTCGGTTCCACGAGCGGGAATCGAAGTGTCCGCCTCGAGCTACCGTAAAGACGAGGTAGCCAGCGAGCGGCGACAAAGCCAAAAACGCGAGCGCCGCGGCGGTCGGCATCCCCACCTTGGTTAACGCCAGCAGCGAGATGTACGGCAGCATCAAGGTGAGCGCGTAGAGCAGGCCCGCCCGGTTCGCACCCATTCGCACCACCAGCGTGCGCTTGCCCACAGCCGCGTCTCCTAGCTCGTCGGGGAACTCGACCGCCAAGATCATCGCGAATTGTAGAAAGAATAACGGTGTGACCGTCGCGATCGCCCAGACGTCGATGGCCCCTGCCTGAAGACCATAGCCCGCGAGGGGCAGCAGCAACGTCATGATGACGGCAGTGTCGAGCTCGCCGAGACCGCGCGAGTGGAGCGAGACGGGCGGCGCGCTGTAAACCCACGCCAGCAGAAGCGCGCCGACGAGCAGCAGGCAAACGGAGAGAGGGGCCGAAAAAAAAGCTCCTAGCGTGAACGTCGAAAAGAGCCCCATGCCGGCAAAGACGAGGGCGGCTGCCAGGGCGACGCTCGGCGACAGCTCTCCGTTTGGAAGAACGCGACTGCCGCCCGACCACTGCGTGGGCGTCGTGTTCGCACGATCAGCCTCGAGGTCGAAGTAGTCATTGGCATAGTGGGTCATCAATTGAATGGATGTCACCGCCAGCTGCCCCCAAAAGAAGAGCCGCCAATCGATGGAAGGCACACGCAGGGCGGCCATGGCCGCTCCAAGCCCATAAAACGCAAACCCCCCAACGAGAAAAATCGGGCGCCCGAGGCGAACAAAAGCTCCCACGCGGGTCAGCAGCATGCTCGTCGGTACATCCTCGGGCGCGCCGCGCATTTGCGCGCGCTCCTTTGGTCGGATCCCAACGCCTTCGTCGACACGACGTTGAGCCCGCTCTCGGCACGCGTGCGCGTCGCGCGGCTCGAAGCCAGATCGCGAGCATCACACGAGCCTCTCTCGCCCTATAGGAGCTGCGCTCTAAGATCCCCCGAAAGACGCTGCACGCTGTGGGACGTCAAGCGTGCGCCATGTTGCGCGATGCAATTGCGGAGAGCTGGCTTCCGCGGCCGCGGCCCTCGGGTGCCCAAGCTAAGAAGAGTTGACAGCCGAGCTCAGGCCCAGCGTTCGGCCTCCGCCTTGACGCTCCCGATTTCTGCGTCGAGTGCCACGGCCGCTTCTTCCAGCTCGGCCGGCTTCGAATCAATTCGAAATCGATATTGACCGTAGGCTTCGTCGAGCCGCTTGATGGCGGCGCTCATCCCTGTGAGCAAGTTGACGACCGGCGGAGCACCAACGAATTTGTCGGACGCGAGGCGGGTGGCGGCGCTCAGGCGCTCGGTCAGCTTGGCTGCGCTTTGCTCGAGCGGCTCGGGAGCACTTTCGCCGCTATTCCAGCGCGAAAGGCGAGCCGTCGCGTCGAGGGATTCCACCAGCGCTTCGAGCGCTTTGCGGAAAGAGGCAACACGTTGATCGTTCATGCCGGCGACCCTAGCAGCAGGAACCCAGCGCGTCGCTCAGAAATCCGGATCATGTGTCGTCTGGAATCGGCTGTGGGCCGGGGATAATGTCGGCGATGGCTTTGTCGAGGCTCGATTCACCGGCTGGTCGGTTGGCACGGTCGTCGCGGCGTTGTCTTCGTTTGGCGTCCTTGTCGCGGTGCTTGTCCTGGCGATTCTTTTCCTTCTGCCGCTTGTTCACGCTCGGGTTCGACATGCTTGGCTCCAGCAGACGGGCGTGGCGTTGTTCTCGCGCCTAAACGACCAGGGAGTCGAGCAACAAAGAACGACGCAGCCGATGGACGGCGCAGCCTACCCGGAGCCCCAGAAGACGCAAGAAAATGACGTTTTACGTAGCGCCGAGAGAGAAAGCCACGTAGGCTAGGGTCGAACTTGCCGCCTTGACATGCTTGGCGACGGACGCACTACGCGCAACGGAACCAGCACGACTTCGCGACATCAGCAACTCATCCGCATGACCTTGCCGAAAGGCAAGCGGGGTCGACCGGGCTTCGACCGCGGCCATGCGCTCCAATCCCGCGCTAGAGTCGCTCCAGAACTTGATAGGTATTGACGAACAAACGCGATTTTTGTCGCTAATAGAAAGAAGAGCAGAAAAGAAAATGGCAACTGGAACAGTGAAGTGGTTCAACGACAGCAAGGGCTTTGGATTCATCAAGCAGGACGGCGGCGGCGACGACGTTTTCTGCCACCAGAGCGCAATTCAATCCGACGGCTTTCGCACACTCGCCGAAGGACAAATGGTGGAATTCGAAGTCAATCGCGGTCCGAAGGGGCTCCAGGCCGCGAACGTTCGCGTTGTTCGCTAACTGGCGCGACTGAAACACCCGTCGCGGGCCTTCGTGACGGTTGGGTCCATTGGGCCCACCGTGACGAAGGCCGTGCCGACGCCTATCACGAGATCGTGCGCCGGCCCGCGGCGGATCAGGGCGATGCGGTTTGCGTTTGCTCTTCGTCCGCTACATCGGCGAGCGCGCGTCGCGGCTCGACGTCGGTGAAGAGCCGGGGCAGCGGGGGCCGGAGATCCCATACGATACCCACCCACGAAAGCGCCTTCAGCACGTAGTAGGTCACGTCGACCTCCCACCAATAGAACCCCTGCCGGGCGCTGCTCATGTAGCGATGGTGGTTGTTGTGCCAGCCTTCTCCGAGCGTCGCGAGCGCGAGCCACCAGTTGTTGCGGCTCGTGTCGTCGGTGTCGTATCGCCGCGCTCCGTAGACGTGCGCCAGCGAGTTGATGGCGAACGTCCAGTGCATGAGCGCGAAGGTCGATACGACATAGCCCCAGAGAAGGCCATCCCATCCGCGTAGAGCGAAGGCGAGGACCATCCACGCGACGACGCCGACATGGTAGTGGCGATCGAGGAACCTGAGCTCGGGATAGCGCGCCAAGTCCGGCACCCAATCAACGGCGGTCTCGTCGTTTTTTCGGCCGAACCACCATCCCATGTGCGCGTACCAGAACCCGCGCTGCACAGGGCTATGCATGTCTTCGGGCGTATCGGAGTATTTGTGATGACGCCGATGCGCAGCGGCCCACCAGAGCGGCCCCTTCTGCGTCGTCGTCGTTCCGAGCAACGCGAGCAAAAACTGAAACGTGCGCGACGTCTTGAACGAGCGGTGCGAAAAGTACCGATGATAGCCCCCGGTAATCGCAAACATCCGCACCACGTACGACGCGAGCGCCAGCGCGACCAACCCGGCATCGATGTGACCGAAGAGGGCCACCACCGTGCCGATGTGAATGAGAACGATCCCGACGCGATCGAAATAGTATTGAGCGTCGCTTCCGAGGGTCGTGGTCGAACTCGTAAGTCGATGATCGGTACGCAAGAACAAGCCCCTTTCTACGCGCGGCGGAGGACCGTAGCATCGCAACACCGGCGCGCATCGGCCGTCGGTTCTAGTCGCAACGATGCCTACTCGCAAGGATGCGCGTCGACATCTCTTCGAAACAATGATCCCGCCGAGCATGATAAACAGCTTGCTGTCGTAAGGAGATGACGGCTTGCGAATCTTCGTTACGGGTGCCACCGGGTTCATCGGACATCATCTCTGTCGTCATCTCGTCGATCGCGGCGATGAGGTGGTGGCGCTCGTGCGATCGCCGAAGAAGGCATCTCGGCTGCCCGAAGGCGTTCAAACAATCACCGGCGATCTTTCCACGTTCGCCAATGCGCAAACGGTGCTCCCGCCGTGTGACGTGGTGATTCATCTGGCTGGCGTGATAGCAGCCGAAAAATTGGAAGACTACGACGCCGTCAACCACCGCGCGGTACGCGAGCTCGTCGACTGCCTCGCTCGCCAGAGCTGGGCGCCGAAGCGACTTCTCTTCGCGTCGTCTCTCGCGGCGATGGGGCCATCCCTTCCTGGCCATCCCTTGCGCGAGTCCGATCCGCCGAGACCGGTCGAAGCTTACGGCATCGCCAAGGCGCAAGGCGAGCTCGTGGTCGAGCGCGCGCCGTTCCCGACCACGACCTTCCGGCCCCCGCTCGTATTCGGACCGGGCGACGAAGCGACTCTCACGTTTTTCAAGGCCGCCCGCTCCGGCGTCGGAATGCGCATTGCCGGCCCGCCACAGGAGTTGAGCTTCGTCGACGTTCGCGATCTCGCCGATGCCATCGCGCGCATGGCCGACGACCGGCGCGGCGAGTCGTTGGTCTACTTCGCGAGCCACCCCGAGGCCATGAACGTGCCCACGCTTTGGCGCGAGCTCGGACGCGCGTTCGGCAAGCGTGTGCTCGTGATCCCGCTCCCGCGCACCGTCCTCTTTTTGGCCATGCTGGTGGCGACCTTCTTCGCCAAGATTTTCCGCTTCAAGAACCAACTCGATAGAAAGCAGTATGATCAAATGATCGCACCGGCATTCGTCTGCTCGAGCGAAAAGCTCTGCTCCGAGCTGGGGTGGAAACCCCGCTACGGATTCGGGGAGACGCTTGCAAATGCGGCGAAGTGGTACCGGGAGGCGGGGTGGCTGTAGTGCGCCGTTCCGACACACCTAGAAGGGCCGCCATATGGCATGATCTTGGCAGCTTCGCCGTGGAACGATACCCTCGGCTTCGGAGGACCAATGCCCGCCCCTTCCTTTTTACGCATTCGCCACGCTGTCGCCGCCGTTTTGGTGTTCACCGCCGCCTGCAGCTCGAAAGATGACGACAAGTACGCCGACGCCAATTCGTACTGCTCGGGTCGCGCTGCGGCGGAGTGCTCGAAAGAGGTGATCTTGGCCTGCGCGGCGCCAAACGAGACCAAGTGCGTCGGCAAGCGACAGGCGGCATGCGTCGCCGCCATACCGACGGGGACGTCGTACAACGCCAATGGCGCCGAAGGATGCGTCAACGCCGTTTCGTCGGCTTTTGCGGACGCCAAGATATCCGTGGCAGAGAACCGCACCGTCAACGAGACGTGCGCCGCCGTTTTCGACGGGCCTGGTGCAGCGAACGCGACGTGCCGACAGGACGTCGAGTGCAAAGTGAGTGCGGGCCTTCGCTGCGTGCTGCGCGGCGGATCGGACACCGGCACCTGCCAAGTTCCCGATCGGGTGATGGGAGGCGGCTCGTGCAGCTCTCCGAGCCAGTCGTGCATCGCCGGTTTTCATTGCGGAGCGACCCAGCACTGCGACATCAATGCCCAGCTCGGCGAGCCTTGTACCGAGGCTCTCCCCTGCATCGAGACATCACGCTGCATTGCGGGCAAATGTGAGAAGAAGCTCGACGATGGCTCGCCGTGCGCGAGCGATCAAGAGTGCGTCAACGCTCTCTGCGCGCGCGGAACCAGCTCCGCGCAGGGTCGTTGTGTGTCACAAGTGACGCTCGCGCCGAACGAGCCTTTCTGTCTGGATACTCAGTAAGTCGCGATCAGCTCTGGGGCTGGGCGTTGCGGTTTTGGCTGCCTCCCCATTCGCCGTTGGCGCGCATGTAATCCTGCGTGCGGTTCTGGAATTCACGTCCCATCGCCTCGGCAGAGGCCTGGAACGCTTCGAATCCTCGCTCGATGAAAGCGGCGATGAAGAGCGTATTGGCGGCCGTGCTGAGCGCGATGGCTGCCGGTAGAGCCAAAACGCCGTTCACTGCCTTTTGCCATTGCCCCATCGCTTCGCGCGACAGATTGCGGGCCATCATCTCGTTTTTATGCGCTTGCAACTTGAGAAACTGCGAAAACTGCTCGTCGTTTCGATTCGTCATGTCGCGTGTCGATTCTTCGATCATGGTGTTACCTCCTTCAAGGGCGCGCATCATCACGAAGAAGGCTCGTCAATCCTATCGGCAAGAGGTTAGAGGCGCGGCGGAGCGCGAAGCGTCCCTCGAGGAATGTGAAATGTGGACGGCGATCAGGGTGCGTCCGTGTTGCGTCAGTGACGTCACGGAAGGACGGCGCAATGATTTTCCATTTCGACTTCGTCACGCGAAATGGCTGATCAGCAGGCCGCAAATACACGATGAGCGCAGCAAACGTCGCGAGGGCGAAGGTGACGAGAACGTGTTGCACGATGATCGTCGCATGCAAGCCGATGCCTGCCCAAAAACAACGGGTGGCGGTAGCGACGCTCCAGAAACAACCCGATGCTGAGAAGCCACTCGAGAGCGAGCACGCCCCAAGTCGTCAACGTAACGACGATTGCATTTGCAAAGAGCAGCCGCAGAAGAGAGGCGAGCCAGGGGGCTCGCGCCGAACGTCGGATCGTTGATGAAATACGAGAGCGCCGTCCCTTGCCGCCGTGAACTTCACCGGTGAGCACGAGCACTATTGATCCATGTCATGCGGCGCCGGCTCGGCGCGCGTTTCGTGCGTCCGCCGGCGATGCGATTCGCCGTACACGTCGGCACGAAAGCGCAGGAGCGGATCGGACGACAGCTCCAACCCCGGTACCACGGCCGTCGGGTCGAACACGAGCGTCTCGAGCGCAGCTTGATTCGCCTCGACGCGATCGATCGTGAGCGTCCCCGCGACGACAGTGGGGCGCGTCTCGGGCCAGCCGCGCGTGGCGTCATCGAGCGGATCGTCCGGCGTAGGAAGCTGAAACACGAGATTCCATTGCACCGGCCCCGCGGTGAGCCGCCCGCGCATCTCGTCCAAAAGGTATTGAGCTGGTCGCGCGCCGCCCTCGGCAGAGGACAGCGCGGCAGTGCGCGCAGACGGCTGCCAAAAATAGCGGAACGGTTGCCGCGCGCCGCTCGGACCGACGAGGTAGTACGTGTGAATGCCGTTGAATCGCACGTGGGCAAAACTCGACGCCGTCGGCATCATCGCGACGGCCTTCACGGCAGCGAAGGTCGAACGCCGCGCAAGCACGTAGCAAAGAATGTTGAATGGATTCGGTTTGCCGAACACCACCGGCTTCAGCGCGGTCGTGAACCGCACGAAGTCCTGGGGGGTGCGCGCCATGAAGGACGGCAAGTTCGCCGCCGCCCAGCTCGCGACCGCGCCGGACGGTAGTTGGAAACGCACGGCCAGGCCGAGCACCTTGGCCGCGCGATCGGGCGCGCGGGGGTTGCCGGCTGCATTCGAGAGTCTCACTTGGGCGGGCACGACGTCGCCGCGGAAATGTTCGGCGCGGCTCAGCTCGCGCGCCTCGGCGCTGGCGACGAAGGCGCCGCGGCAGACGATCCCGCGCGCATGCGCGCGCCGATATCCGCGCTCGACGCCGGTGGACGCTTCCATGGCGTCGACCGCGGCTTCGACGAGCCTCTCGGTCAAGGC
>Ga0193706_1000124_pt1 | contig 55758 bp, 46 predicted proteins | sample U3c1metaG_FD_160130 | JGI IMG/M metagenome (GOLD analysis project Ga0193706, IMG submission 160130) | Soil microbial communities from a riparian zone of the East river system, Colorado, United States - U3c1 | ecosystem: Environmental > Terrestrial > Soil > Riparian zone | place: USA: East River...
CCCCGGCCGTCCTGCTCCCGGCAGAGACGAAAGATCGCGATTGACGTCGAGGAAATGCGCGCCCGGCAGATGCCCGGCGCGGTACGCGTCGATGCCCCGCTTGCCTTGCAGGTACCAGCGGACGTCGGCCACCACGGTGCGTGGGTCGCCCATCGTTGCGGCCAGCTCCTCGGCGGTGACGAGCGGGTTCACGACCTACTGAATCACGACGGCGCTCTTGTACATCGCCATCCCGCACTGAAAGGTGAGCGTACGCGCGTCACCGGTGGGGAGGTCGATGTTCACGGCCGTCCGCAAGGGAAGATCCTTTTCGAGCTTGAGCTCGGGGAAGACCACCTCTTTGGCGCAGGTGTCGTCGGTGGTGCGCACGAACACGAGCGACGCGGGGCTGCCCTTCTTTACCTCCACGTGGCTGGGCGTAAATCCCTTTTCTCCGACGATGACCTTGGTTTGCTGCACGCCGGGAGGCGCGGCGGGGATGGGCACTTCAGGCTCGTTGGTGCTCGCCTTGGCGCCGGACTTCGAGCACCCGAGCAGCAAGACGCTGGCCAGCAAACCGACGCCAAGAATGGCGGTTCTACCGGCGCGTCCCGCGTATGCACGATCGTTCATGGCAACCTCGACCGGACCTTTACCATGCATTGCCGCCGAAGCCACGGACGGCTATGGGCATGGCGCGTACGGTGTGAGATGCCGCGCGCGCCCCCCCGCCGTGCCTCTCGACCACCTTTTTCCGAGCTTCCCCGAGGAGCGAATTGTCTACGAGGACGAGGACGTCATCGTCATCGACAAGCCCGTGGACCTTTCGACGCACGCGCCCGACGCGGGCCGCACCGACGACGCGTTCTCCCGCCTCCGGCTCGCGCTCGCCGAACGCGACGGCGTCGCGGCCGAGCGAATCTACCTCGGCATTCATCAGCGGCTCGATCGCGACACTTCCGGAGTCCTTCTCTTCACACGCCGAAAGAGCGCCAACGCCGGCGTGGCGGCCGAGTTCGAAGGACGGCACGTCAAGAAGACGTACCTCGCCGTCGTCGCCGAATGGCCGAAGCGGCTGGAGCACGGGATCCTGCGGGACGAGCTCACTCCCGCCGAAGGGGGGCGCATGCAAGTGGTGCGACGCGGCCAGAGTCCGCAGCGCGGCAAGGCGCAGCTCGCGATCACGCGCTACCGCGTGCTTCGCCGCCACGGCACGCGAGCCCTCCTCGAGCTTTGTCCGGAGACGGGTCGCACGCATCAACTCCGGGTGCAGTTGGCAGCGGCCGGGGGCGCCATCGCCGGTGACCGGCTCTACGAAGGAGAAGCTGCCGTTCGTTTGATGCTGCACGCGTCGCGTCTCGAGCTGCGGCATCCTGCGACCGGGGCCCCTCTCGACGTGCGCGCGCCGCTGCCGCCCGAGCTCGAACAATGGCTCGTCCAACCTCGACCGGTCGCGCGGGCGGGCGATTCGCTCTTCGCATCGCGCTTGCAGGAAGCGATCGGCGCGCGCTGGGCTCTCGGACGATCGACGGAAACGACGGCGTTTCGCCTGGTGCACGGCGAAGGAGACGGCATCGACGGCATTGCCGTCGACGTCTACGGCGAGCATTTCATCGTGCATTTCTTTTCGAGCGAGGTCCTGGCAGAGAAGGAAGCGATCCTCGATGCGCTCGAGGCCCTCGGCCCTCGCGGCATCTACCTCAAGGTGCATCCCAAGCAGTCGAATATCCTGGTCGATCCACGTACACCGGAGCTCGCCCCCGCCATTCCCGTGCGCGGCGCTGCGGGCGCCGACCCGCTGGTCATCCGTGAAGGAGGACTCGCCTTTCGCGTGCGCCTCGCGGACGGACTCAAGACCGGCATCTTCCTCGACCAGCGCGAGAACCGGCGGCGCGTGCGCGATCTGGCGCACGGCAAGCGCGTCTTGAACCTCTTTGCCTACACCTGCGCGTTCACCGTCGCTGCTGCGGCGGGAGGGGCGCGGGCGACCGTGAATGTCGATGCGTCGCGCGGCGTCCTCGCCTGGGGTGAGGCGAACCTCGAGGAAAACGGTCTGCTCCCCGGTCCCCATGAAATGATTGCCGATGACGCTCTCGTCTGGCTGAAGCACGCCGTCAAAAGGGGCGAGCGCTACGATCTCATCGTGCTCGACCCACCGAGCTACGCGACCACCAAGAGCTCCCGCTTCTCCGCCGCCGATGACTACTCCGATCTCGCGGCCCGTGCGCTCGCGGTGCTGGCGCCGGGCGGCAGCATGCTGGCCTCGACGAACCACCGGGGAATCTCGATGCGAAAGTTCCGCAAGCAAATGCACGAGGCCGGTCGAACCTCGGGCTCGACCATCGTGCAGCTGAAAGACCTACCTTGCCCACCTGACTTTCCTGCTCCCATGGGGGCGGAGCCTCACCTGAAAGCCGTATTTGTCACGGTAAAATGACAAACTTACGTTGTATCCCCCGCCAAGAAGGGGCATGATCCGGCCCGTCGTCCGACGCGGTGGGGCCAAGAGGGGGTTACCGCTTGCTCGGACGAGGCGCACGGAGGGAGTGCGATGGCAAGTGACGTAGTGGTTCCGTTTCCACGCTCGCGATCCAAGCGGCGGATCGACATGAGTCCGCCCCTCGGAGCGTGGATCCCGCCCCATTCAGAACGCGCGCGGCTGTGGGCGCGCCTTTCCACGGCTCGTGATGTCGTGCGTGGCGTCGTTGAAACGTTTTCCTACCTGCGCGAAGCGCGCGTTCGTCCGCCCGCGCCTGCTGCTTTGCCGCCCGCACGAAACGCGAAGTAAGAGCCAAAATACCGCCCTTGACGTTGTACCGGTCGGGAGGCTACGCGAGAATCGGTTTTCTACGGTGATCGCGTGAGCCATCTCATTGCTGCTCTGCTCGGGTTGGTCGAAGGATTGACGGAATACCTTCCGGTATCGTCGACCGGGCACCTCATTCTCGTCAGCCACTTTCTCGGCTCGGAGGGAGAGGGTTCGAAGTCGTTCGACATCGTCATCCAATTCGGCGCCATCCTCGCCGTGCTGATCCATTACCGCGCGCTCCTCACGCAGCGCATCAAGGGCCTTTTCACCGGCAGCCCCGAAGCGATGAACCTCTTCGGCGCCCTGACGCTCGCCTTCGTCCCGACGGCGGTGGCAGGTCTCTTGTTTCGCAAGGTCATCCGCGAAAACCTCTTTGGCCCGTTGCCGGTGGCGCTGGCGCTCGCCGTGGGGGGCGTGGTCATGATCGTCGTCGAACGCACCCGCGTCGCGCGCAAGATCGAAGGGCAGAGCGGGCTCGAGCACGTCACCCCGGGCCGCGCCCTCTTGATCGGCGTGGGGCAATGTTTTTCGCTATGGCCGGGCGCGTCACGTTCGATGTGCACCATCGTCGCCGGCCAGTTGGCGGGGCTGTCTACGGCGACCGCCGCCGAATTTTCATTCCTTCTCGCGCTCCCCACGCTCGGCGCGGCCACGATCTACGAGCTCTACAAAGGGCGCCACGAGATCTTCGCTTCCATCGGCGTCTCGCAGCTCGCCGTCGGCATGCTCGTTTCGTTCCTCGTCGCCTGGGCGGTGGTCGCTTCGTTCTTGCGCTACCTGCGCCACCGCGGTCTCGAGCCTTTCGCTTACTACCGGATCGCCGTCGCGGTCGCGGTCCTCTGGTTCTTGCGATGACCGGCGAGGCGATCCCGTCCTTCGCCGGAGCGGGTCGAACGTTCTCGTGACCGGGGACCGAGCGGAAGGGCGATCCGGCTTGACCTGACGGTCGAGACGGGGGAGGAAGGGGGCATCCCCAGTTCGGCGCGGTAGCCAAGTGGTTAGGCAACGGTTTGCAAAACCGTCATACGTGGGTTCGAATCCCATCCGCGCCTCCGACGGCCTGCTCGCGAGGCGCTCGGGCTACAGGCGGAAGTGCTCTTTGATGGCGCTGGCGGGCATGGCTCCGCTGAGCCTCTCCGCTTCCTCTCCGTTGCGGAAGAGGATCATCGTGGGGATGCTGCGAATGTCGAAACGCGCCGCCACGTCGGGAAGCGCCTCGGTGTCCACCTTGGCCACGATGACTTGTCCGGCGCGTTCGGCAGCGACCCTTTCCAGCTCCGGCGCCACCACCCGACAAGGGGGACACCACTCGGCCCAGAAGTCGACGAGGACCGGCCCCGGCGCTTCGCGCACGAGCTCCTCGAAGTCTTGCGTGCTGGAGAGAGAGAGCGGATGAGCCGGCGGAAGGAGCGTGGTTTTGCAAACCGCGCACTTGGCCTTGTCACGGGCGCGCTTGGCCGGGAGTCGATTGGGTCTCGCGCACGATGTGCATTCGACGATCATGACCACCTCATCGATCCGGTTGCCGAGTGCGGCCCAAGGTGGTGGCTCATCGTCATCTTGTCAATCCGGCAAGCTTGCGATGGGCGGCGTTGCGCTATCGCGCTGACCGCATGGAATGCGGCAAAAGGAGTGGCCAAGCCGCGTGCGAGCTGGCACGCTCCCGAGAAGCCCAATGGGGCTGAGGAGCTTCGGCCATGTGTCGACGTGTGCAGTGCGAGAGTTGCGGTAAGCCCACCTACGCGGGCTGCGGTATGCATATCGAGCAGGTGCTGGCCGGCGTGCCCGCCGAGGAGCGCTGCCACTGCCGCGACCGAAAAGAAGATCCGAAGCCGGGAGCCCAGGCGGCGCCTTCGATCATGCGCCGTATCTTCGGCAGCTGACGTTCGCGCTCGGCTGCAGCCCTAGCACTACGCTGTCAGATTCTCGCTGCCAGGTCGATCGTCGGAGTAGCCACGCCCCCACTCAACCGCCTGACCGGACAGGCGAGGTTACCCTTCAGAGAATCCGGCAAGGCGAACGCCTCGCGGCCGTGGTCGTCAGAGCGGCTTTCGCAGCGGCCTCGCCGCATCTTGAGTGGCCGCCTCGGTGAATTGGCCGATCGCGATCTGGTATGGCGAAGAACTGACAGAGTAGAGTTAGCTCGTCGTGACTTTACCGCTCTCCGTTCTCGATCTCGTTCCGCTTGGCCGCGGCACCACCAGCAACGTTGCTTTGCGCGCATCGGTGGAGCTCGCGCGGGCGGTGGAGCGCCTCGGCTATGTCCGCCTCTGGTACGCCGAGCACCACAATATGCCCGGCATCACCACCACGACGCCGGAGATCCTCATTGCGCACGTCGGCCAGGTGACGACGCGCATTCGGCTCGGCGCAGGGGGCGTCATGCTCCCCAACCACGCGCCTTTGAAAGTTGCCGAATCGTACCGACTCTTGGAGGCCCTGCACCCTGGGCGCATCGACCTCGGCATCGGACGCGCCCCGGGAACGGACATGGTGACGGCTCTTGCGCTGCGCCGTTCGCGCCGCGCGCTCGTCGCCGACGACTTCGTGGACCAGCTCCGGGAGCTCAGGGGTTACGACGACGGCACCCTGCCGACCGATCATCCCTTCGCGAAGATCCGCGCCATGCCCGACGACGTGCGACTGCCGCCGATATGGCTGCTCGGCTCGAGCGACTACAGCGCGAAGCTCGCGGCGGAGCTCGGCCTCGGCTTTGCCTTCGCCGGGCATTTCAGTCCCGAGCCGGCGCAAGGGCCAATGCTTGCGTATCGCGAACGTTTCTGCCCGGGCCAGCTGGAGCGGCCCCATGCCATCCTCGCGCTCTCCGTTTTTTGCGCGGACACCGATGAGGCGGCGAAACGCATGGCGTCGTCGGTGCTCGTGTCGATCGCCCAGCTGCGCGCGGGACGTCCCGATCGCATGCCGCCCCCCGACGAGGCGCTGGCGCATGTTTTTACTCGCGAGGAAGAGATGGCGATCGCTTCGTTTCGTCGCGTGCAGATCGCCGGGACACCAGCGCACGTTCGTCATCGCATCGAACAGGCCGCGCGCGCCACGGCTGCCGACGAGGTGATGGTCGCGTCGCACGCGTTCGAAGCCGAAGCGCGCCTCCGGTCGTATGAGCTCATCGCCGGCGCATGGGCCTGATGCCCATAGCCATCGTTCCTACACGCGGTAGCATGCGCCATGTCCCATCGGAACGAAGTCGATCTGTCCGAACCCTGCGAGCACGTCACGGCGACGACGATCCGTACCGTCGAGCGCCCCGCCCGCGGATGCGAAGATTGCCTCAAGATCGGCGGGCAATGGGTGCACCTGCGCAAGTGTCTCAGTTGCGGACACGTCGGATGTTGCGATGCGTCGCCCAACCGTCACGCGACGGCCCATTTCCGCGGCACGAACCACCCCGTCGTCTCGTCGGCGGAGCCCGGCGAGATCTGGTGCTGGTGCTACGTCGACAACCGCGCTCTCGGGCAATAGTGCGGGTGGCGGATCAGCCGTACGTCGCGGTGGCGACGTAGTGCAGAACGCGCGAGCACTGCCCCGTCCCTTGCGTGCCGGCGCAGACGTCGTTGCCCTCGAACTCGATCTCCCCTGCGCGCAGCGAGCGCAAGATGAGATGGGTGACGTCGTGCCCCCCATCTTTGCACCGCGCATCGCCACACGGAATGAAGAACATGGCCGGGGCGTGCTCGACGACCACGCGCCGCATGTGCTTCGGCTCGGCGACCGAGCTTCCGCCGCTGCGCTCTTCGATCTCGAGCTGGAGGGTCTTCAGGCGAGGTACTTCGGTGACGAGGCGCGGTGCCTCGTCTTCGCGTCGGCGTCGTTCGGCGAAGCGCAGCGCTGCCTCGCTCTGTTTTCGGTGATAGTGCATGTCCTGTCGCTCATCTCGCGAGACGGCTCGATGCGGGCCTCACGCGGTGGCTGCGGTCCTATGGGCCGTGGTGGGTGGGCGGGTCGAGCGTGCGGTCTCTTGGAGGGTGTGGGATGCGCCAGAAGGGAACCTGTCGGGGGTGGCTGGCACCAGCACGCCATCTGTCATCCTAGCACAAGCTCCTTTCCCCCGCCCCACGCCCGCCGCCCCACGCCCGCCGCCCCACGGCGCGCGGCTGGCGTCTCGAACGACCCTGGTCTTCGTTGGGTACCTGGGGGCCAGGAGGGACAAGCCGGGTCCGGCTAAGCCGCTGTCAAAACGCGGGGGCCGTCGTCGGTGATGGCAACGGTGTGTTCGACGTGCGCGGAAAGGCTGGCGTCGGCGGTGACGACCGTCCAGCCGTCGGGGAGAAGCCGCACCTCGGGGCCGCCCGCGTTGACCATAGGTTCGATGGCGATGACCATCCCCGACTTGAGCCGAAGACCGTGGCCGGGGGGGCCGTAGTTGTGCACCGAGGGGGGCTCGTGCATGGCGCGGCCGATGCCGTGTCCGACGAACTCGCGCACCACCGAATAGCCGTGGCGCGTCGCGCAGGTTTCGATGGCGTGGCCGACGTCACCCAACCTCCGCCCGGGCGTGCATTCGCGAATGGCGCTGTCCAGGCATTCGCGCGTGGCGGCGAGGAGCGCTCGGGCAGGCGCGCTGATGACGCCGACGGCGATGGTGCGCGCGGCGTCGGCGCAGTAGTCGTCTTTGAAACAAGCGAAGTCGACGCCGATGATGTCCCCTTCGCGCAGCATCTCGTCGGCGCGCGGGATGCCGTGCACCACCGTGCCGTTGATGGAGGTGCAGAGCACGGCCGGGTACGCGGGGCCTCCCTGACGGTAGCCGAGGAAAGCGGATCGAGCCTTGGCACGCGCGATTTCGCGGGCGGCAATGCGGTTCAGCTCGGCGGTGGTGACGCCGGGGAGGCACGCGTCCTCGACGGCGTCGAGGACGGCGGCCACGATGCGCCCTGCTGCGCGCATCTTGTCGAGCTCACGGCGGTTTTTCAGGATGATGCCCATGCCCGGCGATCCTAGCACCCGTCGCACGGATTCGGCAGCGGTCGCGCGACCACAACGCAGGAAATTTTTTGAAACTCGCCGCCGGACCGTGGCCCGGGGTCCGGCAGCGTTGCCAGCGCTCCGGTGCGAAACTAAGGTCCTCCCATGGTCAAAGAGACAGGCAGCGAACCGCGCCGACTCGGCGCCGGCGGTCCCACCGTTTTTCCGATGGCCTTGGGCTGCATGGGGATGTCGGGCATGTACGGCCCTTCCGACGAAAAGGAGAGCATCGCCACCATCCACGCGGCCATCGATCACGGCATCAACTTGCTCGATACCGGCGATTTCTACGGCATGGGGCACAACGAGATGCTCATTGGCCGCGCCCTTCGCGAGCATCGGCAGAAGGTGCTGCTCTCGGTGAAGTTCGGCGCGCTGCGCGGACCGGATGGCAACTGGCTCGGCGTCGATACGCGCCCCGCCGCCGTCAAGAACTTCCTTGCCCACACCCTGACGCGTCTCGGTGTCGATCACGTCGACATCTATCGCCCGGCGCGGCTCGACCCCCAAGTTCCCATCGAGGACACCATCGGCGCCATCGCCGATCTCGTCAAAGCCGGCTACGTGCGCGGGATCGGGCTTTCTGAAGTCGGCGCGGACACCATCCGGCGCGCCCAGGCGGTCCACCCCATCGTCGACTTGCAGATCGAATATTCGCTCATCAGCCGCGGTCCCGAGGCGCATATTTTTCCAGCCCTGGAAAGCCTCGGCATCGGCGTGACCGCGTACGGCGTACTTTCGCGCGGTCTGCTCAGCGGGTGGACGTCGGGCAAAAAAGGCGATTTTCGCGGACATTTGCCCCGTTTCAACGGGCAAAACGCGGCCCAGAATGCTCGGCTGGTGGAGACGCTGGGCAAGGTCGCCGCCGCCAAGAACACCACCCCCACCAAGCTTGCCATCGCGTGGGTGCTCGCCAAGAGCCGAAACATCGTGCCCGTCATGGGTGCGCGCACCCGCGCCCAGCTCGCCGAATCGCTGGGCGCGCTCACCGTCGGTCTTTCACCAGGCGATCTGACGGAGATCGAGCGAACCATCCCGCCCTCGGCCGTCGCCGGGACGCGCTACGACGAGCATCAGATGCGGATGCTGGACAGCGAGCGGTAGCGGTCGGGACACTCGCCGATGGCGATCCACTTCTCGCACACCATCGACGTCGGGCACGAGCCGAAGAAGATCTTTGCCGTCCTCGATGATCTCGCCATGACGCCGAAGTGGCTCGAGCGCTGCACCGGCATCGAGCAAATTTCTCCCGGGCCGAACGCGGCGGGGACCAAGCTGCGCTACGCGTACCGGCAAGGGTGGCGTACGGGGACGATGGACGGCGAGATCGTGGCGCGCATTGCCGACGAACGGCTGACTTTCCGTTACGGCGACAAGATGGTGAGTGTCTTGGTCGACTTTCACGTGACGAGCGCCGCCGCAGGGGCTCGCCTGACGCACACCATCGACATTACGCCCAAGAACGTCTGGGCCAAAGTCTTGGCCCCTTTCATCCGGCGCGGGCTCCCCGGGCAGACCATCACCGCCATGGAGCGGCTGCGCGCGCTGCTCGACGAGTCGTGACCGCGCAGGCTCGCTGATTCCCACTTTACGACGGCAAAACGCCGTGCTCCAAGTGGTACGTGAGCGCGAGCAACCCGCCGCCGCAAGCGGGTCGACCCGCCTTTCGGGATCACCCGCTCGAATACGTGCTCCGCCTCTTTGCCGAAGTTCGTCCCGGCGAGGCAGTGACGGCATTGTGGTTGACCGCCAACGTCTTTCTTCTTCTCACCGCCTATTACCTGCTCAAGGTCGCGCGCGAGCCTCTCATCCTGGCCGTCGACGGGGGAGCCGAGATCAAGAGCTACGCCGCCGCCGGGCAGTCCATCCTCCTCATCCTGGTGGCCATTGCCTACGGAGAGATCGCGGCGCGCGTCGACCGCATGAGGCTCATCGCGCTGGTCACGCTCTTCTTCGCCGCCAACCTGCTCGTCTTCTTCGTGCTGGGGAGCCGCGAGGTGTCCCTGGGGGTGCCGTTTTACCTTTGGGTCGGCATTTTCAACATGACCGTGGTCGCGCAGTTCTGGAGCTTCGCCGCCGATCTCTACGCGCCCGATCAGGGCAAGCGTCTTTTCCCCATCCTCGGCATCGGCAGCTCGGTGGGCGCCGTGGCCGGGGCCTGGTTCGCCAAGCGCCTCCTGGCGGTGGGTCCTTACAAGATGATGCTGGTGTCGGCCGGTCTCTTGCTCGTGTGTCTGCTCATCACCTGGTATGTGAATCGCCGCGAGCAGCGCAGCCCGCGCGAGCGCGTGCGCGTGAAAGAAGAACCGCTCGGCACGACGGGGGGGTTCACCCTGCTCGTGCGCGACCGCTATCTTCTCTGCATCGCTGCCCTCATGTTCGTCGTCAATTGGATCAACACCACCGGCGAATACGTCCTCGATCGCACGCTGGTGGCAGGCGCGGCGGACGAAGCGGCGCGCGCTGGTGTCAGCACGCTGCGCTTCGTCGGCGCTTTCAAGGCCGAGTACTTCCAGTGGGTCAATATCGTCAGCGTCGTCATGCAGCTCTTCGTGGTCTCGAGAATCATCAAGTACCTCGGCGTCCGAAGGGCGCTCTTCATCATGCCGATGGTCTCCTTGGCCGGTTATTCGGTGCTGGCCATCGTGCCTCAGCTTTCGCTCATTTTCGCCGCCAAGGTCGCCGAAAATAGCCTCGACTACTCCTTGCAGAACACCGCCCGGCACGCACTCTGGCTCTTGCCCACGCGCGAGGCGAAGTACAAGGTGAAGCAGATCGTCGATACCTTCCTGGTGCGCGCTGGCGATGTGATGTCGGCGGTGGTGGTATGGATCGGCGTCCGGGTGGGATTTGGCACGGTCCATTTCCTGATCGGCAACATCGCACTCATCGGTCTCTGGATCGTCGTCCTGGTGGCCCTGGGGCGCGAGCATCGCCGGCGCAACACCGAGGAGGAGCCTCTTGGCGCATCCGCCACGGCTTAGCGTCGCTTTTCTCGCGCTGTTTCTCGCGGCGACGTCGGCATCAGCGGCGGACAAGCGCCAGTTACCCGACTACGACGGGCGTGGCGGCGAGCCGGTCACGGTGGGGGACGTGCTCTTGTGGGTGCCTCGTGTGCTGCTCGCTCCGCCCTACCTCGTGAGCGAGTACATCATCCGCCGCCCTCTCGGTGCGGCCATTGCGGGCGCCGAGCGCGCCGGTTGGCCCGCGGCGATCTACGATTTTTTCACCTTTGGGCCCGATCACAACGCCGGTTTCGCACCGACGGGTTTCGTCGATTTCGGATTTCGACCGAGCGTCGGTCTGATGGCTTTTTGGAACGACGCCGGCGCACGCGGGAACGACATGCGCCTTCAGGTCGGCTTCTGGGGCGCCACCTGGCTGGCGGCGTCGTTCACCGATCGCATCCATTTTTCGTGCGATCCGGCCGACGTCATCGAGTTCCGCGTTGCCGGGCTGCGCCGCCCCGACTACGCGTACTTCGGGCTTGGATCGAGCTCGCGCCAGAGCGATCTCGTTCGCTACGGGTCGGATCGCCTCGAGGCGGGTGCATCTGTCGACAAGCGTCTGTGGCGTCTCTCGACGGTGCACGGCGCCATCACGTCGCGCCAAGTCGAGTTCCATCGCGGGTCGCTACGCAACGACGCCGTCCTCGACGATGTCGTCGCGCGCGGCGCCATCGCGCCTCCCCCCGGGTACCCGGGGGGATATACGCTGGTCAAGAGCGAGCTCGCGATCTCCCTCGATAGCCGCCAGCCGCGCCCCGCTTCCGGATCGGGCGCTCGGTTCGAGGTTCACGGCGCGCATTCGGCGGACGTCCGCGGCAACGGAGGTTGGGTCGGTTACGGGGGTTCGGTGGGAGCGTTTCTCGACGTCAACGGACGGTCGCGTGTGTTGTCTTTGTCCGGCCTCGTGCATTTCGTCGATCCAGTGGGCAGCGAGGCCATCCCGTTTACCGAGCTCGCCGTTCTTGGCGGCTTCGGCCCCATGCGCGGCTTCTACCCGGGTAGACTCATCGGACGGAGCGCCGTCGTCGGGGAACTCGGATACCGGTGGCCCATCTGGATCTGGCTCGATGGCTCGATGCGATTCGAAGTGGGCAACGTCTTCGACGAGCATCTGCGCGGTTTCGAACTCGGTCGATTGCGCATGTCGGCCGCCCTCGGCGTGGAGAGCGCCGGCCTCTCCGACAACCCGCTCGAGATCCTCTTCGGATTCGGATCGGAGACATTCGAGTCCGGCGCCAAGATCGATTCCCTTCGCCTCGTCGTGGGGACGCACCGTGGCTTCTAGGGCAGTTTCTAGGGCAGTTTCTAGGGCATCCTGGCCGGTCGCCCTTGGCGTGCTCACTGCCGTGGCGGGATGTGCGCACGGCGACCGACGATTTCCGCTGCGCGATCCGCTGTGGAAGGACGGCGACCTTCGACCCATTGCCGCGCCCTGCGAGCGGCGGCCGAGCGAGAAGGAGCCCGAGCACGTGGCCTGCACGCCGGACGTGTACGTTTCGCCGCTCATCTGGGACGGGCTCGACAACAGCGTGTTTCGTCCTTTCGCCAAGATCTTTGCCGTCGATCCGCCACGCGAAGCACGGAACGTCAACGCGCTCGACGAAGTGCCGGACTCCGCCTGGTTCACGAGCCGCATCGGCCGGCGCAAGCCTTCTCGGGAGGAGCTCTTGCGGGGCGCGTGCTCGCCGGAAGAGATGCTCGACGGTTTCACGGCCGCTGCCGGCAGCTGGGTCATCGATCAAGGCAAAATGAACGGCGCTACGCCGGGCTTTCGTATCAAAGTCGGCGGCAAGCGCAAATTCATGCTGAAAACCGACACCAAGGAGCAACCGGAGCGCCCCAGCGCAGCCAGCGCCATCGGCGCCGCCATCTACCATGCGGTCGGCTTCAACACGTCGTGTGAGCAAGTGATCTTCGTCGATCGCCGTGCGCTATCGCTCGTGCCCGGTCTCAAGGTGACCGACAATTCGGGCATCACCAAACCCTTCGATCAAACCGCGCTCGACAACGTGCTGGCACAGGCCACGGCGCGGGACGGCTACGTGCGCTTGCAAGCAAGCGCGTGGCTGCCCGGTTATCTCTTGGGCCCCTTTCGTTACGAAGGCAGGCGCAGCGATGACGACAACGACGCCATCCCCCACGAAGATCGCCGCGATCTGCGCGGCGCGCGTCTCGTCGCCGCCTGGCTGAACCACTTCGACGCGCGCGAGCAGAACACCATGGACTCCTGGATCGCTACGGGTAGCGTCCCCGATTCGTCCCCGGGCTATGTCCGCCACTACTACCTCGACACCAGCGACTCCTTCGGAAGCGAGTGGGCGTGGGACGGCATCTCGCGCCGGCTCGGTCAATCGTACCTTCTCGACTGGGAGGACATCGGCCAGGACTTCATCACGCTGGGAATTCCCACCCGACCGTGGGAGCGGGTCGAGCGCGCGCCGGGCATGGAGCCCTTCGGCTATTTCAACGGGCGGGAGTTCAATCCCGAGACCTGGAAAAACGAATACCCGAATCCCGCCTTCAGTCGCGCCACCGAGCGTGACAACGCTTGGATGACGCGCATCCTCTCGCGCTTCGATGCGGACGACGTCCGCGCCCTGGTCGATCTCGGCAAGTTCCACCGCGCGGACCAGGCCGAGTACCTCACCCGGGTGTTGGAACGGCGCCTGGAGCTCATTCTCGCGCGCTACCTGGGGCGGCTGTCGCCGATTGCCGACGTGAAAATCACGAGCGCCGGGAAACTCTGCGCCACCGACCTCGCGCGCCGGCGGCAGGTTTGGGAAAGCTCGCGCTTTCGCTACGCCGCCGAGTGGCGCAGCGGCGACCGGCGGTTGGCGCTGCCGGTCGAGGTCGGAGGCGAAGGGGAGATTTGCTTGCCACTTCCGACGACCGATCAACGAGGTAAGACTGGCGGGGACGATTCGTACTTGGTAGTCACCATCGCCAACGGCGCGTCGAAATATCCGATTCGCGTGCACCTGTACGATCAGGGTCCCGGGGGCGGATACCGATTGGTCGGTCTCGAGCGGCCGGAGGAACGGTGAGAATCGCGGCACCGCAAACCACGAAATGCAAGCCAACCGGCCCGAGGAGGAGCGGGGTCGCTCTTGCGGCGGCGACGGTGGCACTGATTCTGACGGGCCGCGCACGGGCCCAAGGTTCGGTCGAGGCAAAAGACCCTGGCGACGACAGCGTGCAGTTCAGGGCCGACCCGCTCAGCGACGGCGCGCTGCTCGCCGCTTCCCTTGGATTCGCCGGCCTCAGCGAAGCGATTATCTCCACCGGGGAGATCCGGCCGCAACAAATCGACGCCACCTTCGACACCAAGCGATTGCTGCCCATCGATCGCGCGGCGATCACGCAAATGGTGGACACGAGCGCCGATGCTTTCTCGAACGCGGGGCTCTATATGTCGCTCGGGTTCGCCGTTTTCGACTCGATTGCCAGCGGCTTTCGCCGGGAGCGCAGCGCTGCCCTGGTCGACTTTACCATGTACAGTGAAGCCATCGCCTTCAGCTGGGGGCTCACCAACCTGGCCAAGATTGGATTTCGGCGTCCGCGCCCGATTGCTTACATCGAGCGGGAGCGCGCCATTCTCGGCGGACAAGATCCCGCGACGTACAACAACCGGTCGACCGACAGCACCTTGTCCTTCTATTCCGGCCACACCGCGATTACCTCGACGATCTCCGCGACCGCAACCTACCTCGCCTTCGCTCGATCGCCCCATACGCTGCGGCCCTGGGCGACGCTCGCCGGAGGCGTGACGATCACATCGCTCGTCGCCGTGGAGAGGGTACGCAGCGGCGCGCACTTTCCTACCGACGTCATCGCCGGCGCGCTGGCGGGGGCGGGGATCGGAATGCTGGTCGTGCATTTGCACCGGCAGGACAGCGAAACCAGGCGGCCGATCTGGGTCGGTGCGTTGCCCGCCGAGGGGGGCGGAGGCATCATGGTGGGGGGTCGATTCTGAGTCGAACACACGCACCCCGCCTGAAGGCGCGGCGCGCGGGGCTCCGTGGTATACGGGACCCGCCATGAAACGCGTGGGATCGATTGCCATCGTGGGCGGGGGCTCGGCTGGTTGGATGGCGGCAGCGTACCTCAGCAAGGTGCTCGTCGACGTCAAGGTCACCCTCGTCGAGTCGGCGAAGATTCCGACCATCGGCGTCGGCGAAGCCACGACGCCGATGATTCACAACTTCTTGACCGAGCTCGGATTTACATCGCCCGACCAGTGGATGCCGGCGTGCGACGCGACTTACAAGACCGGCATCCTGTTCGAGAATTGGTTCGAGAAGGGGGACCGGTATTGGCACCCGTTCGAGCTTCTCGATTACGTCGACGACCACACCCACACCGGACATTGCTGGCTTACCAAGCACGCCGTCGACGGCGGTGGCTTCCGTGATCGCGGTTCGTTCGCCGAACAGTACTTCTGCTCGACGACGCTCAACGTCGGGCATAACCGGATGCCGCTTTACGCCAACCTGCTCGCGTACCATTTCGACGCGGCGAAATTCGGCAAGCTCCTGCAAGGGGTATCGCCGGCGGTGAACCACGTCGTCGACGAGGTGATTGACGTCCCCGTCGACGATCAGGGCAACATCGCCGCCCTCGTCACCGCCGAGCACGGACGCATCGAAGCGGACCTCTACATCGACTGCACCGGTTTTCGCCGCCAGCTCATCGGCAAAGCCGATCCCGAGCAGAAGGTTCAATCCTGGCAGAAGGCGCTCTTCAACGATCGCGCCTTCGTGGTGCGCATCCCCTACGGCGAGAAGGCGAACCTCGAAGAACGCCTTCATCCCTACGTCAAAGCATCGGCGCAGTCGGCGGGGTGGGTGTGGTCGATACCGCTCTTCGACCGCATGAGCCACGGGTACGTCTATTCGAGCAATTTTCTTTCCGACGCCGATGCCGAGCGCGAGATGGAGAAGTATTGCGGCGATCAGTTTCACAAGAGCGCCGTCAGGATGCAGGTACGCTTCGTGACCGGGAAGCTCCCTCACCTGTGGGCCAAGAACTGCGTCGCTATTGGCCTAGCGGGCGGCTTCGTCGAACCGCTCGAGTCGAGCGGCCTCGCCATCACCCAGGTCGGCATCGATTGGCTGGCATCGATGCTCGATGCGCGATACTACGACGAGCGTATCGTCAATCGATACAACATGCACCTCGACAAGTTCTATCTCGACATCATCCACTTCATCACCGCCCACTATTGCTTTACCAGCCGCGAAGACACGCCCTACTGGAAAGCCGTCAAGAACGACACCCACGTCGAGCCGGCCTTGCAGCAGCGGCTCGACGTCTTTCGGCGCCTTCTACCGACCGGCGGCACCAAGGGGACACGCGAGACGGGCACGGCATTTCGCGATCTCAGCTGGTTTTGCGTGCTGCTCGGGATGAATTTCAAGTTCGACGTGCCGAAAGTGGGCGATGCCGCGCTGGCAAAAGCCGAAGCGATCGCGCGCGAAAAGCGAAAGCGAACCAAAGAACTGCTGGGGCAAGTGCCGAACCACTGGACCCATTTGAGCGGCGCGATTTACAAGCGGGGCCGATAGCACGGTCCCCTCGCCGTTCAAGGCTTGGGCAGCATCAGCCGTGAGCTCGCGGCGAGGACGATCGCGTCTTCGATCACGCCTTTCGGCACGTCGAAGCGGCCGCGCCAAGTGATGCCGTTCTCGAGGGCGATGTCGCTGGTGAAGAGGATCGGCGTCTTGCCGCGGTTGGGGGTGGACTCCAGCATGCTGCGAGCGCCCGACGCGGAGTCGACGTCGAGAGACAGCCGGGCGGCGCTGCCGAACCACGACTCGAGCAAAGATTGGAGCGTCGTGAAGCTCGCCGACGTGTACTTGCCGTCTTTCAGGGGGGAAAGGTCAGCTCGGCTGGAGAGCTTGCCGGCGAGGGGAGCGGCCTCGGTCGCGGCCAGCACCGTCTTGACGAGCTGTGCCTTGTCGCCGCCGAGGATGACCCACGTCCGCGCGCTTTCGGGGACGACGAGCACCGTCAGTTTGACGGGAGGCAGCGCCTTGGCCGCCGGCTTCTTGTTTCCAGCGGCGGCGCTCGCAGGGGCCGACTCTCTCGTCACGGCAAGCTCGAACGCGAGCGATCCTTTGGGGAGCTCCTTCGGCGCGGGGACCGATTTGAGGGTAAACCCCGTGGGAAGCTCCCTTGCGCTGTCGCTCGGCTCGTCGGCGGTAAGCTCGACGATCTTGGAGCGGAGCAGCGCTTGAAGCTTGGGGCGGCTCACCGCGGTGGCGAAGGTCTTGATGAGGTCCGCGGTTTGGTTGGGCGTCGCGATGCCGGCCAAGTACCAGCCAAAGCCGTCGACGGCCGCTTGCCAGGGGTCGGGCGGCGCGCTGGCGGTCTTGGCGGCGGGTTTGGCGGCCGGGTCGCGCTCGAAGCGCCCGCCGGCGGTGACCCAAGGGGAATCGTTCACGTACTTGGATTCGAAGAGCGCGATGAACGGCGCGCGATCGGCGGGCGCAACCCCTTCGTGCGTGAGAAAACCGTCGAGCAGCTCGCCGAGCGTGCGGCGGATGGCGTCGAAGCGCACATGCTCGGGCGGATAGGTGTAGCTGGCGGTGGTCGACGTCGCCGGCAATGACCAGAACATGGTGGGAGCAGGCGCGGCGTGAGGCGCCTGCGCCGAAAGCGTACCGGCCATCCACGACTGCTGCCCTTTCATACGCAGGGCCAGGTTCGCGCTGGCACGCTCCGGCGCCAGCGCGAGATCGAGGGTGACGGTGTCGAGATCGCCGAGCAGAGCGCGGAGCTCCTCACTCAACCCCAGGGCGGCAGCGCCGAGCGCGCGATCGAAGGTCGGTTCGCCGAGCTCGAGCTTGCGCCGCGCCAGGGCCGCTCCCACGTTCAGCCCCTGGTTGATCAGGGGCGCGTAAATGTCGACCACCGGCGGTACGTGCAGCTCCAGGTGGACGTCGGATCCACCGAGATCGCGTTCGGGGAGCGTGCGGGCGAGATAGCCGCGCAGCGCATCCACGTCGTGATCGCGCCTTCCGCACACCAATCGTCCGGGCGCCGCGCCGCGCGCCGACAAGAGCAGACATGCCGGCCGGTCGGATTTTTTCTTGCCCTGGCGCAAGCTGACGCGAAACTCGCCCGGCCGCACCTCCGTCACGGGCCCCATCGTCTGAAAGGCGCGGCGAGCCGCGTCGAGCGATCGCACGCCAACGCTCACGGCCACGAGCGGAACATCCGTGGTTGCTTTGGGGTCGAGGGCCACGACTGCGTCGACGGGGGCGTCGAAGGAGAGCGCGCCGGCGACCCCGCTATCGAGAAACTGCGCCGCGAGATCGCTGCCCGAAAGCCGGATACCGGTCCAGCGGTAGATGGTCTCGAACGTGGTATCGGGGTTTCGCCAGCGCAAGATACCCACCACGTGGTTCGGATCGGCGGACTCGGCGACGTCGGGAGCAGCGACCAGGGTCGCCGCGGCGGGGGTGTTGGCGGGCGGCGGGTTCGCTGCGGGGGGCGGTGCATTTCCGCAGCCGAAGCTCCACGCTGCGACGGTGCAGCAGATGAACGCGCGCCGTGCGACGATTCCGACACCACGCTTTTGGATCATTGGTTCAATCTATCTCCACTCTGCGGTCTTGGCATCGGCAGATCACGATCGGCTCCTCGGGTTGCGACCGGGCGCAAACTACGGCGAGGGCCCTGGGCATTCACGCCGTCAACCCGCGTTCTCCGGACAAAAGCTGGGCTCCGAAGGAGAGCGCTGATTTCGCGAGGCGCGACCGCGACAGTTTTCGTCCCGCAAAATGCTCGAGACCCATGGCAAAGAAATCGGGCGTGCTGAGGACGAAGCGTTCGATCATCGCGCGGTGCGCGCCGAAGTAGTAGGGAATGGTGCGTGCGCGTACCCGGAGCTCGAAGCCGACCGGCGACTCTGCCAGGCGTTTCGCGAAATCGCTGAATGCGAAGTCGCGCCGGGCGAGTTTTTCGGCGAGGTAAGGGCCGGCGAAGGCACCGTACGCAATCGCTTGGGCGATGCCTTCCCCGGTAAGACCGTCGATCCCGGCTGCCTCGCCGACCAGCATGGCCCTCTGCGCGGCGTACGGCGTGTGACGCTCGAAGCCGCGCTCCGCGAAACGCTTGATCCGGTAGCGGCGAATGTCGAGCCCCCGGGCCGCCAGCCGATCGCCGAGGACCGCGCGTACGTCGATATCGTCTTCGGCGGCGGCGCTCTCACCCGCCTTGAGCTGGTAGACGCCGCGGCAGACCATCGCTTTGCCATCGACCAGCGTCGGAAAATCCCAGGCATAGCCGGCGAGGCGTGGATCGCTGGCGTCGAAGTGCAGCATGTTGCGCTCGGGATCGCCGCGCACCTCCTCGGTATCGAGCTCGATGACCTGTGCGCGTAGCCTGCCCGAGGGAAGCCCCAATGCGCGCCGCACGAAGCTCCCCACGCCATCGGCACCGACCAGCATGTGGGCGTGCCACGTGCCGGCGGTGCTTTCGATGACGGCGTGGCGAGCCCCGACGTGAAGAGCGGTGACGCGGGCGCCCTCGTGGATGCTGACGCCGCGCGCTGCGGCTATCTGGGCGAGCGCGTGGTCGTACTCCAGCCGGCGCACGACGCGGCCGATGGCGCCGCTCCGCGCCAGGAGCGTGCCCCCGGCGAGATGAAGGGACATACCGTCGATGAAAACCGAGGGCACGTCGACGGTGACGCCGATGCGCGCCAAGAGCTGATCGGCGCGCGCTCCGATGCCTCCCGCGCAAAACTTGTCGCGGGGGTAGTGCTCTTTCTCGAGCACGACGACCCGTCCCCGTCGCGCGGGGTCGGCATGGCACAAGAAAAGGGCCGTCGCGAGGCCGGCCGGACCGCCGCCGACGATGACCACGTCGGCTTCACGTGCGCCCGTCCGGGGGCGATCGTCATTTGTCGGCAAGGACGACACGGTTGCGCCCTTCGCGCTTGGCGCGGTAGAGCGCGGCGTCGGCTTTGGCGACGAGCTCGCTCTCGGTGAGGACAGGGGTTTCGGTGGTGGCAACGCCGAGCGACGCCGTGACCGCGGGGAATCCCGGGTCGGCCTTGGCCGTCGTTTTCTCACTGATGGCGCGCCGGATGCGTTCGGCCACCAGGTGAGCGGCGATGGCGGTGGTTTCCGGAGCGACCACGATGAACTCTTCGCCGCCGAAACGCGCCACGAGATCCGTGGTGCGGGTCGACTCCCGGATGGCCGCCGCCACCTCGACGAGCACCTTGTCGCCGACGGGGTGCCCGTAGTTGTCGTTGACGGCCTTGAAGTGGTCGATGTCGATCAAGATGCAGGCGAGAGGGTGCTTGTAGCGGCGCTCGCGCTGAAACTCGTGGGTCATACGCTGCTCGAAGGCGCGGCGATTGGCGACCTGGGTCAGCGGGTCGATGGTGGCGAGCTCGGCGAGGTTCTTGTTGACGCGTTCGAGCTCGTCGGCGAGACGTTTGATGCGGATCATCGACGACAAGCGGATCTGCAGCTCGAGCGCATTGACCGGCTTGCTCAAAAACTCGTCGGCACCGGACGACAGTCCGCGCCGCTTGGAATCGATGTCCTCGAGGGCCGTCAAGAGGATGATGGGGACGAAGGGGGAGGCCCGCTTGAACATCTGCGCCAGCTTGTAGCCGTCGACGTGGGGCATCATCACGTCGAGCAGAACCAGATCCGGATGTGCCTCTTTGTGCAGGCGAAGTGCGTCGGAGAGCTGCTGCGCCGTGAACGGCTCGGCGTGCCATTCGCTGACGATCTTGGCGAGGTGCGCGCATTGCAGCGGGTCATCGTCGACGATGAGCACCTTTGCACCGCGCAACGAATCTGCGAGAAGGTCCGATGCTGCGCTTCGCGAAGCCACCTGGTTCAGGCTATCGAAGGTCCAAGGTAGAGACAAACGGACTCTGCTGGACACGGCCGTTTGGGGTACGCGACCCCACCGAGGGGGTGCGCGGGCGCGCGACCTGGCAAATGCAGCTGCTCGGGCGCCCGAGACGCCCTCCGGCCGATCTTCGGCTTGGTGGTCGTGCTAAGCGTAGCCACCGTGTTTCCGGCGACGATTTTCGACTTCAACGGCGTTTTGGTGGATGACGAGATGGTCCATCGCGACGCGTTTCGCGATGTGCTCGGGCCGCTCGGAATCGCCTTCAGCGACGAGGCGTACGTAGAGCGCTATCTCGGGTTCGACGACATCGGCGCCATCCGGTCGATGCTGGAAGACGCCGGCAGGAAGGTCACCGACGCGGAGGTGGAAGCCCTCGCCGCTGCCAAACGCCCTTTTTACATGCGCCGAGCCGAGGCGGGACTCGTCGTCTTCGAAGGCGCGGCCGAGGTCGTGCGCCGGCGCGCGGCCCTAGGACCGGTGGCCATCGTGTCGGGGGCCCTGCGCGACGAGATCGCCTTCGCTCTACGCCTCATGGGAATCAGCCATCTGGTGAACACCGTCATCAGCGCCGAAGACACGCCGCGCTGCAAGCCCGATCCCATGGGATACGAGCTCGGCGTCAACGCGTTGGCGGTGCGCATCGGAACCGACGACGCGCGGCGAGCCCTCGTCATCGAAGACTCGCTGGCCGGCATCGAATCGGCCAAATCCGCGGGGCTCACCTGCGTCGCCGTGGCGCACTCCTACCCAGAGATGCGCTTGCTCGAAGCAGGGGCCGACGCCGTCGTGGCGCGAATCGCCGATGTCAGCGACGCTTTCGCCCAAGATCTCTACCGCCGGCACATGGGATCGCATGGGTGAGCGGGCGCGCGGGTGTGCGATGGCCTTTGCCGTCGCTCTGCTCGCTCGCACGACGAGTGCGCAGGGGGCCGCGTGGGACCTCACGACACCCGTGCGCGGCATGACGGTGGGCCCCATCGAGAGCGCCGTCCATCCCGGTAAAGGCTATGGATCGGCTGCATCTGCGCGGACCATGGAGGAGATCTCCCGCATGGGAGCTACTTGGGTCAGCGTCACGCCCTATGGCCGCGTCTTCGATCTGGCGCCGACGGGAATCGATTGGAGCTTCGAAGCTCGCTTCGAGGACAACCGCGCCGCCGTGCTGGCGGCCATGCGACAGGCTCACGCGCGCGGCCTTCGCGTCCTGCTCGTCCCGCACCTGTGGGTCGAGAATGGACAGTGGCGTGGCCAGATCGATCCCGGCGACGACCAGGCGTGGAGCGCGTGGACCGCTGCCTACCGCGCCTTTTTGCTGGCGTGGGCCGAGGTGGCGCGCGAGGGGCGCGCCGACATGTTCAGCGTGGGGGTCGAGCTCGGCAGCTGGCTCACCGGGCGACACGCGCCGGGGTTCTTCCCCATCCTTGCCGATGTCCGGCGTGTGTACGGGGGCCCGCTGACCTATTCGGCCAACTGGGACGACGTCGATGACACGGCCATCCTGGGCGCCCTCGACGTGATCGGGATCAACGCCTTTTATCCGCTCGCCGAACGCGGCGGAGCGACCCTCTCCGAGCTCATGGAGGGGGGCCGCCGGGTGGCCGAGCGCGTGCGGCGTCTCGGTGCGACCTGGCGCAAGCCGGTCCTTTTCACCGAGCTCGGCTACACGACGCGGACTGACCCCGCGCTAAGGCCGTGGGAATGGCCCGATGGCATGAAAGAGGTGCTCGTCGATGAGCGAGCGCAGGCGCAGGCGTACCTCGGCCTGCTCGCGCCGCTGCTCGACGAGCCGGCGTTTCTGGGCTTTTTCGTGTGGCGCGTCTATGCCGATCCCGACGACGTGTCGCAGGAGGCAGAATGGGGATTCTCGCCGCGAGGAAAGCTGGCCGAGCTCGTGGTGCGCGATGCTTACGCGGCACGCTGGGCTGCCGATGGCCCGCGGCTGCCGGGAGATGTCCTGGCGCGGTTTGCGGCCGAGGTCCCCGGTTCGTACTGACCCCGGGGACAAGAACTGACCCGAGCGTGTCAGTTCGCGCGCAGCAGCTCGCGAGCTTGCTGGCGCACGGAAGGGTTCGTCGCGTTCGCCGCGAGATCGGCAAGGACGGGCTTTACTTCGCTCTGGCGCCCATTCGCCGTCCACCACGCGGCGCGCGCGAGACGAGCTGCTTCGCGCGTGGCCGGATCGCCGCGCTTCCCGAGCTCGGCAAAAGCGCTGTCGGCGCCTTTGAAATCTTGCGACGCCAGGTTTTTGGCGGCCGACTCCCACTGCCTGTCGGTCGTCGGGTCGGCTGTCGGCGGGATTTCGACGTCGATCACGGGCAGGCGCCGTGTCGGCGCGGTAGCGGCCGTCGCACCCGCGGCGGTCTCGGCACCGGGCTGCGCGCTCGGATCGCCGGAACCCTCTTGTTGCGCGGGATTGTCGCCGACCGGCGCGGTCTCGACGGCGGGCGCTGCACCCGGGTCGGCCGCGGCGACCTTCTCGGAAGGTGTCGTCTTGGCGGCGGCGGGCTGGTCCTGCCCTGCCATCGCGATCGACGGGACGACTTGGTGGGGCACATTGAGCCCGCCGTCGGAAGCCGTGACTCTGGCTGGGGGCGCGGCGAGCGCTTTGGCGCCGACGACCGCGGTCAGCATGCCGGCTGCACCGACGACGACTCCCACGATGCGTCGCAGACGCATGCGTCGCTGGAGCTGCGCTGGCGTGAGCGGTTCGCTTTCCGGCGGATCGTCGAGGTCGGGGACAGCCACATCCATCGCCGCGGGGGGCAATGACGAGTTGGCTTCGCCGCGGGCAAAAAAATCGTCTTCTGCCGATTCCGACGGCACGATCGCGAACTCGTCGACATCCTCGGCGGAAGCCTGCGTCGCAGCTTCCCGATGCGGACCGGGCTTGACGCCGTTGCCGTTCCCGTCGCCTTTGCCTGGCTGCTTCGGCCGGGCAGGCGCGGGGGTTGTCCGATCGCGAGAAGTCATCGGTTGTTGTTGTTGAGAAGCTTTGCTCATGCCTCGGGTCGTCCCTTCATGGAGGCCGCATCCAACGGGTACTTATACTGTAGGAAGCCGGGCGCGAAACCGATCACCCCGCGCAAAATCATGAAGGTTAGACCAGGCATAGGTGAGTTCTGACCTCAATGAGGGGGTTCCGGGTCTCGATGCCGGAACACTTGAGTAGCGGTGGCAGAGGGAACGACCCGTGGACCATCGACAAAAAAGATTCCGTGCTCGTGTCCGGTGGCAAAGCCACCACTTTCAAGCAAAGAACTACCCAGGGTCAGCCACGCTGCGCCTGTTGACTAAGTGTCCAGCGCTGGCAACTGCGGGCGGAAGCTCTTAGCAGCTCCCTGGGCCTCGCGCCCGCTGCGGATGTTGGTTTCCGTCCACTCTCCCTATTCATTGCATGTTTCCGTCCCCGAGTAGGCGCCCTCTCCTTAACAGCGCTTGAACAGCGCTTGGCACTTAACAGGCGGAGGGAGACCGGGGGGGCCCCAGCCTCCGCCGTGGAAGCCCCCTCGGGGCGCGCCTTGGCGGAGAGACCCCAACGCGGGCGGCTGGGGCCGGGGCGCCCAGCCGCCGTCAATAGTCGTTCGCGTCTTCTCTGGCCACCGACAGGGGGCGAAGGTCGAGATCGGGGACCTGCGTTTCCCCCCCCGAAAGGTAGGCGTAGCGGGCGAAGTTCGACATCACGCGGGCGACGTACGTGCGCGTCTCTTCGAAGGGGATGAGCGCGACCCAAATGTCGAGATCGACATTCATCCTCGTGATCCAGCGCCGCGCGGCGCCGGGACCGGCGTTGTAGCCCGCGGCGGCGACGGGGATGGAGCCATCGAAGGAGCGCAGGGTCTTGGCGAGGTAACGTCCGCCAAGGTCGAGGTTCACACTGGGGATGCGCAGCCTCTTCTCGTCGAAGGGCTGCCCCATTTCAGCCGCGAGTCGGCGTGCTGTGTCGGGCATGAGCTGAAGCAGCCCCACGGCACGCGCGCGCGACACGGCGTGAGGGTCGTAACTACTCTCCTGGCGCATCACCGCGTAGATGAGCCCCGCGGGCAGCTTCTCGCGGGCCTCGATGTCGCCGACCCGATCGGCGTACGGGCGTGGGTAAACGCAGCGCCACGCCCACTCCGAGGCGGGCGAGGGTGCGCGCGCGAGAAGCGCGCTCGGCACTGCTTCGATTCCGATTCGATAGAGGCGCGTCGCGCGACCGAGCTCGCCGTACATGGCGCAGAGCGCTTCCTTCTCGCGTCCCCGCAGATCGGTGGTCGCTTCGCGCTCGTGGGCGCGCAAATAGGCTTCCGCCTCGGTGTCGAGGCCGAGCCGATGGTAGAGGTGAGCCACGGGCGGGAGCTTGGACGCGAGCGGTTCGGCGGTTCTTCCATCCGAAGGCTCGAGCAGCGAAGGTGCCTCTTCGCCTTCCTTGATGAGACGCGCCCGGGCAGCCATCGCCGCCCAGGTGAACGGCTGCGACTTGACGATGTCGCTCCACATCGACACGGCCGCGCTCTTGTCGCCCGCGCGGCGCGCGGCCAGGGCTTCGAGCTGGCGCAGCCGCGCGGCCTCGGCGCCCGATGCCGACGAAGCGAGCGCGTGCAGCTCGGTGCGCGCCGCGGCGTGCTTACCGTCGGCGAGCAGGGAAAGGGCGTGTTCGTAGGTGGCGCCGTCGCGCTGCTTTCCCAGGCGATACTTGCGGAGGTAGGCGGCATACCCCGCGGCAGCGTCGCCCCACGCGGCGTGCAGGAACGAAAGGCGCGCCAGCAAGTACGTTGCTTCGTCGGCCCAGGGGCTCATGGGAAAGCGCTGTCCGAGCGCGCGGTAGCCCTTGGCTGCCTCTTCGTCGTGATCGGCGCGCGAAGCGGCTCGGGAAGCGTAGTAGAGCGCTTCCGGTTGCCGCGGTCCTTTCTTGGTGCCGATTTTGCCGAAAGCGAGCGCCGCTTTTTCGTAACGATTGCGCGCCTTGTAGAGCGCGAACGCGCGCGCCCATGCGATGTCCTCCTGTTCGGCGGGGCCGGCGCCCTTCTCGGCGAGATCGAGCTCGGCGAGCGTCTCGTCGGTTCGCCCTGCGTCGACCAGCTTGTCGGCACGACCGAGGCGCTCCTTGGTGGTGAGCGGTCGCGCCGGATCGAGACGCTCGAGCGCGGTCAGCGCTGCTTCGGCCGCCTCGTCCGCAGGTGCACGGAGCACGATGAAACGCAGGTCCTCGATGGCCGCCGCGGGATCGCCTTCCGCTTCCGCGAGGCGAGCTCGGAGCGCGCGGACGGCGGCTTCGCTCGCATCCCCCTTGCCACCGGTAAGAGCGCGCTCGGCCGTAGCGCGGGCCTCCTTGGGCATTCCTGCCTTGTCGAACGCCAGCGCGGCGCGACCGAGAGCGATCGCCCCCCCTTGCTTGGCGAAGTACTGCGCTGCTTCCGGAAATGGGCCCGCTTGGGCCTGCGCCTCCGCGCGCCATCGCTCGATATCGCCGGCAATGGGGGCGAGCTCGTTCTCGAGGCCGGTGAGCGCCGCCACCGCGGTCGGATGATCGCCGCGCGCCATGGCGATGCGACCGCGCAAGAGGCGCAGCGTGGGTCGCCCCTTCTTCGCTTCGGGAAGGGCGTCGATCGCCGTCCACGCTTCGTCCCACGACTCGCGGCGGACGAAATCGATCACCGTCTTTTCCGCGTCGCCCCCTTCGAGCTCGTCATCGGTCAAGAGCTCGCGGCTCAGGATCTTGGCCACTTCGACCGAAGCCGCCGAGGGCGGCGCGCCCGCGCTCGCCGACTCGGTGACGTCGTTGGGCGGATGGCGCGAGCACCCAGCGACGCCGAGCACGAGCGCGAGCGCGCGCACGGAGAGCGAGCGCAGTACCGCGTTCGATTCCACGCTAAACCGGCACCGGCTGCCGCCCTTCGCGCACCCACGACTCGGTGAGCGGACGAAAGTGCGCCTGCGCGCGGAGGCCTCCCATGATCGACGCGAGTCCCCACTGGAGCCGGTTGACGAACGTCGATTCGGCCGGCGGGCGAATCGGTTTGGGCAGCTTGGGAAGGGAGTTGCCCTCCTTGAAGATGATTTTCTTGTGGCCGCGCACGAGAAAGGCGATGGCCTCCCTCGCGACTTCCGGGGACCATTGAAAGAGCGCGTCGGAGATGATCGGCGTGAGAAGCTCGAGGGTGTACGAGCGGTAAAGCGCCCACCCTTCCTGGTCGTCGGGGTCGTAGCCGAGCACCTCCGCGCAGGCCTGATCGAACGCTTCCCAGTCACTATCGAGCGCGGCACGCATGTAGCGTTTCATGCCGTCGAGCAGCGCGTCGGGCAGCACTTTGACGCAGCCAAAATCGAGGAACGCGACTCTGCCCTGTCCGAGAAAGCGGTAGTTGCCGGGGTGAGGGTCGGCGTAGAGGATGCCGTAGCGGAGCATCGAACGGAACATGAACTGCCAAATGGTAACGCCGGCCTGGTTTCTTTCTTCCTGCGATGCGGTCTCGCAAAACTCCTTGTAAGGCTGGCCGCCGATGAGCTCGGCCGTGAGCACGCGCCTCGTCGAGAGGGAGTGGTAGATGCGCGGGATGACGACGCCCGGCACGTCCGCGTTCATCCGGCGAAACGTGTCGGCCATCGCCGCTTCCCGGCCGTAGTCGAGCTCGGCCAAAAAGACGTCTTTTACGTCTTCGAGCGTCTCCTTGGTGTGGTATTTGCGTAAAACGGGTGAGGAAAAGGCTTCGAGGAGCGAAAGGCTCTTCAGGTCGTTCTCGATCGCCTTGTCGATGCCCGGGTACTGCACTTTCACCGCAACGGTTTCGCCGCCATGGGTGACGGCGCGATGCACCTGTCCGATGCTTGCCGCGGCGAACGGCTGCCGCGTCCACGACGCGAAGATCTGCTCGGGTGGCGCGCCGAGGTCCTCGCGCACGACGCGCGCGGCTGCCTCCGCTGAGAGCGGCGGCGCCCTTTCCTGCAGATTGGTGAGCACGCGCTGGAATTTTTCCTCGTATCCAGGAGGGGCCAGACCGTCGATGTAGCTTGCCATCTGGCCGAGCTTGAGCGGCACACCCTTCATTTCGCCGAGCGTCTTCAACATGGCGTGGGCGGCCTTGCGCGCGTCGCTCAGCATCCGCTCGCGCACCTTCTTGGCGTCTTCTTCCGTTCGTTTGGCGCCGAGCGCGCGCTTGGCGCCTTCGATGGCGATCGGAAGTGCGTGCGTGGAGAGTGCACCCAGACGTGCCAACCTTCCGAGCCTCGACGTCGGCGGTCTCGATCTCGCTCGGGCCGGAGGCTTTTCCGCCGAGGCGGGCGGCGGCGGCTTACTCTCGGGACCTTTCGCCATGACGTGGGGTGGTTTCTAGCACTTTTCGCGGCGCGCCCCACGGGCGCCAGCACCGAGATCGAAACAGAAGGGAAGGGGAGTGCGCGGCGGTAAAGCCGCAGAAAGGCTGACTGTCTCGGGCGGGCGAGCGCCTTGCCCAATCCTGCCGCTCGAACGAGGCTACCGCGAGAGCCTGGCCGAACGGAAGGGGCTAGGGATAGACTCGCTCTTCATGAAGACCGCTCCGCTCGTCGTTGCTGTCGTCACCGTTGCCACGCTGCCGCTCGTCCTGTCGTCGTTCGGATGCAACAAGAAGGAAGACGCTCCTCCTGCCCCGAGCGCGACGCCGGTCGTCGTCGCACCGCCGCCCACGACCGCCGCGACGCCGCTCTTGCCGGTCCAACCGTCGGCGGCGATTCCGCTCCTGAAGACCGTGGGACCCCGCTCCGACGGGGGTGCAGCTGCGGCCGGCGCCAAGGGCGACGCAGGGATCACCGTTGCCAAGATCGATGCCGCGGTGCCACCCCCCCTCGGATTCCCGCCCGGCATGCCGACCATCGCCCTTCCCCATCCGTCGGCATTACCCGGGCTTGCTAGTAGCGTCGTTGGTGGAATCATCCAGCACTTTCCGCCGCCGATCATTCCGCCGCCGAGCTCCAGTCAATGAGCCTCACCTCGATCGTTGCCTAATGTCTGTGCCCGCCACCACGGTCGACTTACCGCTTCCGCGCCCGCTTGGCCGCTATACCCTCTTCGACAAGATCGGCCAGGGCGGCATGGCCGACATTTTCCTCGCGCGCGCCCAGACCGAGCTTGGCGCGACGAGGCTCGTGGTGGTCAAACAGATCCTGCCGCGGCTGGCGGAGAGTCCCGAGTTTTCGGAGCTTCTCATCATCGAGGCCAAGCTGGCGGCGCGGCTCGACCACGCCAACGTCGTGCAGGTGCACGACCTCGGCAAGGTCGATGGCGTTCTCTACATCGCCATGCAGTACGTGGAAGGTTTCGATCTCATCGAGCTGCTCCGCCGCTGCTCGCGCACCAAGACGGCCCTGCCGGTCCAGTACTCGCTGCTCATCGTCATCGAGGCGCTCCGCGGCCTCGACTACGCCCACCGCCGCACGAGCGAGGACGGCACGCCCCTCGGCATCGTGCATCGCGACGTGTCACCCTCCAACATCCTCATCAGTCTCGAAGGGGAGGTGAAGCTCTGCGATTTCGGCATCGCCCACGCCAACGACGCCGCGCCGCACCCCGAGGACGTCATCAAGGGCAAAGCCGGGTACATGAGCCCCGAGCAGGCCAACGGCGAGTCGATCGATGCGCGCGCCGACGTCTTCTCGATCGGCATCGTTCTCTGGGAGCTGCTCGCCGGGCGGCGACTCTATCGCGTGGCGGCCGAAGGGGGGCCCACGCTCCTCGACCAAGCCAAGGCGGCGCGCGTCCCCGAGCTTGCATCGCGCGGTTTGCCACTCGAGGAAACGCTCTTCGGCATCGTTCACAAGGCGCTCGCTTTCAACCGCAACGACCGCTACCAGAGCGCACGCTTGCTCCTGCGCGACCTCGAGGACTACGTCGCCGAATCGAAGCTCATTGCCAGCCCCATCCGTTTCGGTGAATGGCTCATCAACCGTTTCGGTGAAGAGCTCGTCCAGCAGCGTCGCGCCCACGAGCGGGCGGCGCAGGTGCTCGAGGCCGGGCTACCCCTCGGGGGTGAGGCCGAAGTCGCTGGCGTCGTTCCCTCGAGCGGCCGGTGGACGGTGGCCCCCGAGGCGACCCAAGACGAAAAGCCCGCCGTTTCGTACCAGATCCCGATGCCGCTGTCCGATCGGCGCGGCGAGACCTCCATCATCGCCCCCATTCCGGCGCCGCGCGTTTCGGCGGTGGGCAAGATGCTGTGGCTCAGTGTCGCCATCGTGGCCATCGTCTTTCTCTGGCTCAGCTACCGCTGATGCTGATCGCCGACGTGGCGATACCGGTGCCGCTCGCGCATTCCTTTTCCTATGAGGTGCCTGTCTCGTGGGAAAAACGGGTAAGCCCCGGCATGCGCGTGCTTTGCCCCTTCGGGCCGCGCAAGACGCTGGGGGTGGTGCTCGGCGTTTCGGGGGGCGAACCGGGGTTCGATCGCAGCAAATTGCGGTTGCTCGCTGCGATCGTCGACGACGAGCCGGTGCTCGGTCCGGAGTTGCTCGCCTTCCTCAAGGAGCTCGCCTCCTATTACCTGGCGCCCATCGGCGAAGTCTTGCGCATGGCGCTGCCGGCGCTGGAGCGCACCCAGGTGCGCGCGCTGTCCGAAGTCGATCCCACCGGCAAGAGCTTGAAGGGCCGCACGGTGGGAAGCCGCGCCATCACCATGGTTCACCTGCCGGCGGCGGCGTTGCTCGGCGAGAAAAGCGACAACGGCGATGGTGCGTCGACGACGGCGGCCGCCAAGAAGCTTCGTGGCCGCGCGCGCGATGTGCTCGAGCATCTGCGCACCTGTCCGGTCATTTCGGTCCTCGAGCTCGAGCAGCAATGGAAAGGCGCGCGCGCGGCCGTCAAGAGGCTCGCCGAGCTCGGGTTGGTCGAGCTCCGTCGCCAAGAGGTGCCGGCGGGACCGTTCTTCGCTTTTCCCGTCGCGCGCGATGTGCCCCCGCGACTGACGCCGTCGCAGGAGCTTGCCACCGCGACGCTGCGCGAGGCCATCGTCGCCGAACGCGCGCAGTCCTTCTTGCTCTTCGGCGTGACGGGCTCCGGCAAGACCGAGATCTACCTGCGCGCGATCGAAGCGTGCCTCGGTGCCGGCAAAGGTGCCCTCGTGCTCGTGCCGGAGATCGCATTGACGCCCCAATTGGTCGGCCGCTTCCGCGCGCGCTTCGGCGACGACGTGGGGGTGATCCACAGCGGTCTCAAGGAGAAGGAGCGTCACCTGATGTGGCGCCGCCTGCGCAGCGGCGCCCTGCAAGTCGCCATCGGAGCCCGCTCTGCGCTCTTCGCGCCAGTGCAAAAACTCGGTCTGGTGGTGGTGGACGAAGAGCACGACTCTTCGTTCAAACAGGAAGAGGGAGCCCGCTACCACGCCCGCGACATGGCGATTCTGCGGGCCCACCGCGCCGGCGCGGTCGCCGTCCTGGGATCGGCGACGCCGTCGCTCGAAACGGAGGTGCTGTGCCGTCTCGGCAAGCTCACCAAGCTCGAGCTTCCCGAGCGCGCGCACGCCGCGGCCATGCTGCCCAAGATCGAGCTCGTCGATCTGAAGCGCATCGGGCCCGGCCCTTCCGGTCATCCGCTCCTGTCGCTGCCTCTGCACCGCGCCATCGACAAGACGCTCGCTGCCGGCGAGCAAATCATTCTCTTCTTGAATCGACGCGGCTTTGCGCCGAGCGTCATCTGCGCCGGTTGCGGCACCATCGTGCGATGCAAGCTCTGCTCGGTGGCGCTCACTTTTCATCGCGGCAACGGGGGCCGACTCCTTTGCCACTACTGCGACTATTCGGCGCCACTACCGGGGGCTTGCCCCGCTTGCTCGGCGAAACGCTTGGAGCTGGAAGGGCTCGGCACCGAGAAGCTCGAGGCGGCCATCGTCGCCGCTTTTCCCAAAGCCAACGTGGCACGCCTCGACCGCGACGTAGCCGCCGGGGCCAAGGCCGAGGCCGTCCTCGACCGCGTCCGTTCCGGCGAGGTCGACATCCTGGTCGGCACCCAGATGGTCACCAAAGGGCACGACCTGCCGCGCGTCACACTGGTCGGCGTCATCAACGCCGATGCCGCCCTATCGATGCCCGACTATCGCGCCGCCGAGCGCGCGTTCCAGATCTTGGTGCAGGTCGCCGGGCGCGCCGGACGGAGCGACAGGCCGGGCACGGTGATCATCCAGACGCGTGACCCCGAGCACCCCGCCATCGTCTTCGCTTCCCGGCACGACGTGCGCGGCTTCTTGGAGCGCGAGATCGCCGACCGCGAGGAGCTCGACTACCCGCCGTTCGCGCGCTGGGCGATGATTCGCGTCGATGGACCGGACGAGGCCGCCACGCGAACGGCCGCGCAACGGGTCGCCGACGCCGCGTCCCACACCCGCGCGGTCGTGTCGGGCGAAGTCGAGGTGCGCGGACCACGTCCCGCGCCGCTCTCGCGGCTGCAAGGACGCTATCGTTTTCAGGTGTTGCTTCGCTGCAAAGAGCGGCGCCCGCTGCGCACATCGCTCTTGGCGCTCTTGCCGATGCGCGAGCAGCTCGGGGGAGGGATCCGCATGGTGATCGACGTCGACCCCGTCAAGATGATGTAGGGTGTCCCCCGGTGCGCACTCCGCTCGAGCTCCGCAAAGTCGGCGTCCGGTTGGCTCTTCTCACGGCGTGGCTTGCTCCTGTCCGCGAGGCAAACGCTTTCGAACGACAGTGGCACGTGGGGATCGACGGCGGCTACGCGGTGGTTCTGGAAGGCGGCGTAAGCGGATTCGGGGGCGGAGGCCATGCCGCTTACGGGCTCTCCGATTCCTTCAACGCCATGCTCGAGCTCGACGTCACGCGCCAGCCGGGGGCTGCAGTCACCATCGGCACGGGAGAGAGCGCGCGGCTGTTCTCACTGGCGACCATCGTCAGCGGCGCGGCCGGTGTTGCCTACACCATCGACGTAGCCCGAGCCGTCCCTTATATTGGCTTATTGGCGGCTGGCTATCGGATGGGCGATCTTTCCCCCATGTCGCCTGGCGGCCAGCTCGCGCTCGGTCTCGACTATCAGCTGGAGCGAAATTGGGCGATCGGAGCGCAGCTGCGCATGCACACGATTTTCACGGCCGATGCCGGGACACTCGCCTACGCGACGACCTTCCTGAGAGTGGAATACCTGTGGGGATTTTAGGCGACAGGGTGGCCTGTAGAGGAAACCTCTGAGGGCTACTTCGCGGCCGGCGCGCCGGCCGGGGCGGGCTGCGGCTTTTTCGCGGCTTCGGCCAGTTTTGCCGAGGTCTCGTCGAGCATTTTCTTGTACTTGTCGATCTGTGGCAGGAATTGGTCGCCCTTGGCAAGGAGCTCTTTTCGCTTTTCCTTGTTTCTCTCGGACATCGCTTCCGCATCCGACTTGGCTTTTTGCTGCTGCCAATAATCGATGTACTTGATGAGCGCGATGCGCTTGTTGATATAGCCGGCCGTCTCGTCCGGCTTCAGGGCGATGACCTTGTCGGTATATTCGAGCGCCTTGTCGAGCGCCTCGGGTTTGGCCGGCACGCCCATGGCTCTCGCTCCGCCGCGCTGCGCCCAGATCTCGGCGATCCACCCGAGCGATTGGTCGTCCTTGGGGTTGAGCGCCGCCGCTTTCATGAAGTTCTTTTCGGCCTCGTCACCGAGCCCCTTCTGCACGAAGACGCCGCCGATGTTGCGGTAGATTTCGGCCTTCTTGAGGTTGTCCTGCTTCAGCTCGGCCAGTTTCACCATCGCCGCCTCGAAAGGCTCGTTCTCCTGCAGCTGCATGTGCGCGTAGGCCTTTTCTTCCCAGAGCTTCTCTTGCTTGGGGTCGGCCTGAAGCGACAGCGCGTACTCCTCGATTGCTTCTTTCCATTGCGATTGATTGGAGAAATTGATGGCCTTCTCGCGATGCTCGGTGGCGGGGTCGGGCTTACATCCCGTCGCGAGTGCAAGCGCTGCCGCACCCAGCAGGACAAATTTTCGTATTCGGTTCATGGACGACCCCTTCCTTAGGATTTGCGTCGAACGCCCCATCGGGGCGGCGAGCCTCGCGCAAGGGCGGCATGATATCCCGCGGAATGGCCGTGTCCAGCGGCCAGTCGAGCCGGCCGCCGGCGCCGCGAGCCGCGCCTCGAAGGAGCGACGCGCGATGCGACCCCCTCGCCTTCGAAAGCACGAGCGCTCCGCGGGCAGTCCCTCGCCGTCGGCCTCACCTCGAGAGCCTTGGCGCGCGCGAGCAAACTGGTATGAGGTTCACTTGCGATGCTGCGTTGTGTGCTCGAGAGACTCGTCCGACGAGCACCGCGGCCGCGCGAGCTTCTCCGCGGCGCGTCTCCGGCCGCACGCCGGCGAAGGGCCGCTCCCCTCATCTTCGCCGCAAACCTCGTCGCACTCTTCGTGGCCTGCGGCGGCGGCGATGCAGCGCCAGCGGGGCCCGGCAGTGACGCGGGCACGAAGTGTACGCCGCGCCTTCCCGCGGCGTGGGCTCCCCATTGGACGCCGCCGCGCGCGCCACGGTCGGACGCGTGCAGCGAAGATCAGATCCAGCTCGAGTATCGGGCGTGCGAGAGTCTCATGGGGACGGCGGCAAGCTGCGCGCCCTTCCGCGACGACCCGTCCAACGCAACTTGCGTCGGCTGCCTATTTTCGGATGGAAATGAGTCTTCCTATGGCGCCATCATTCGCCTCGACGATTCCTGGAAGACCAACACGCCGGGATGCATCGCGCTCCTCGACGGGGACAAAAGCTCGAGCGGCTGCGGCGCCAAGGTGCAGGCGGCGAGCGCTTGCTATGACGCTGCTTGCGAGGGGTGCGAACCGTTCACTTCCTACACGAAGTGCCGCGAGGAGGCCGGGAGCGGCCCCTGTCGGCAATATTATCTCGACGCCGTCTGCTTGCTTCGCCCTCTGTATTCGAGGTGCACGGCCTACGCGACGAACCAGGACTACTTCGTCGCGGCAGCGCGCCTCTTCTGCGGCGTCGTGACAGGGGAGAGCGGCGGTCGCGCGCGAGGAGGAAACGAATGAGCCGCGCGATGGCCGTCCGGCCCGGCCCGCCGCCGCTCGTATCCCCCCGTCGACCCCTCGGACGCTTCGCCGGGGCGCTGATGCTCACCGCTGCAGCTTGCGGCGGAGACGACAGCGCGGCGCCGGGCCCGGTCGACGCCGCGGCGCCCGAGGGCGGATGCGCGCCGCAGCTGTCCACTCCCTGGATACCGACCTGGCGGCCCCCGCGAGCGAGTCCTCACGCTTGTACCGATACGCAGATCGATAGGGAATACGAGCTCTGCGAGAGCGATTCGACCTTCTCGGCGGCGGAATGCGCCGCCTTCAATCGCGCCCCCGCCAACGCGGCTTGCCGACGTTGCCTCTACGCGACCGAGGACGAGGGTTTCTACGGGCCGCTCATCTACTTGGCGAATCGCATCTTGCGCATCAACGTGGCCGGTTGTCTCGCGCTGGCCGACGGTAACGTCAGCGCGTCCGGCTGCGGCGCGGAGCTGCAAGCCTTCGACACCTGCGGCGACGCCGCGTGTATGAAGGCGTGCGCAGCTTACAACGCCTTCACCGCATGCGCTGACCAGGCCGGCGAAACGGTCTGTCGTTCGTATGGGTCCGCTTCGGCGTGCAGCGACAGCGCTACCTACGCGCCGTGCCTCGGCTACACGACGTTTGCGGAATACTACCGCGGCATCGCCAAGCTCTTTTGCGCAGCAGGTTTCCCAGGCCCCGGCGTGCCCGAAGGCGGCGCGGCCGACGCCGGCGCGGCCGATGCCGGCTCCGAGAGCGGAGGGCAAAGCCATCGCGTGCTCGACCGAGGCGTGCGCGAGATGCCGGCGCGAGGCGACGTGGGCGAGGGGATCGAACGCTAACTCCTGTCCTAGCACTACTCTGTCAGATTCTCGCTGACAGATCGATCATCGGAGCGGGCATACGCCCACGGAGCCGCCTGACCGCACAGGCAGGACGCCCCTTCAACGAAGCCAGCAAGGCGAGCACCTCGCGGCCGTGGCCATCCGAGCACCCTTTGGCGGCGGCGTCGCCGCATCTTACGTGGCCGCCTGGCTGAATTGGCCGATCGTGATCTGGTATGGCGAAGAACTGACAGCTTAGTGCTAGGGGGCCGCCGCTCATGGTACGAACGAGCTCACCGATGGTCGCATCCAACTCCCAACGCGCGATCTACCTCGCCGTGCTGGTGGCGGCGCTCGGTTACTTCGTCGACATCTACGATCTCATCCTCTTCAGCGTCGTGCGCGTGGAGAGCTTGAAATCGCTCGGCGTGACCGGTGAAGCGCTGACCAGCACCGGCGTGCGCCTCCTCAACATGCAGTTCATCGGCATGCTGGTGGGCGGGATCATCTGGGGCGTGCTCGGCGACAAGCTCGGCCGGCTTTCGGTGTTGTTCGGCTCGATCATCCTTTACTCGGTTGCCAACGTCATCAACGGCATGGTGGAGACCGTCGATCAGTATGCGGTCCTGCGGTTCCTGGCCGGGGTGGGCTTGGCCGGTGAGCTCGGCGCGGGGGTGACGCTGGTCGCGGAGCTGATGCCCGCTCGGACGCGTGGTTACGGCACGACGATCATCGCCTCGGTGGGCCTGTGCGGCGGAATCATCGCCGGATTCATGGGAACCCTCTTCCCCTGGCGGACCTCGTATTACGTGGGAGGCGCCATGGGCTTCGTGCTGCTGCTCTTGCGACTCGGCGTGGTGGAGTCGGGGATGTTCGACCGTTTGAAAGAAAAGAGCGATGTCCGGCGCGGCGACTTTCGACAGCTCTTTGCCACGCGCGAGCGCGTGCTCCGTTACGGCGCGGTGATCCTGGTGGGCGTGCCCATCTGGTACGCGTTCGGCGTCTTGGTCACGCTCGCTCCCGAGATCGGCAAGGCTCTCGGTCTCGCTCCGCCGCCGTCGAGCGCCGTCGCGGTACGCTGGGGTTATTTCGGAATCGCCGCCGGAGACCTGGCCAGTGGCTTGCTGAGCCAGCTGTGGCGCTCGCGGCGCAAAGTGATCGCTCTCTTCATCGGCATCACCGCCGTGTCCGTTGGCGTATACTTCGTTTTCGGAGGCGCATCGCTGACGGCTTTTTACGGCGCTTGCACCCTGGTCGGTTTCGGTACCGGCTACTGGGCGGTCTTCGTGACGTCGGCTTCCGAGCAGTTCGGAACCAACCTCCGCGCCACCGTCACCACCACCGTGCCGAACTTCGTGCGCGGGTCGGCGGTGCTCTGTACGTGGGGCTTCGTTGGGCTCAAGGACTCCCTCGGCGTCGTGGGGGGTGCTCTCGCCGTCGGCGTGGCGGCGTTCACGCTGGCCGGCGCTGCCGTCGCGGCGCTGAAAGAGACCTACGGCAAGGACTTGGACTTCGTGGAGTCGTGAGCATCGCGCCGCTACGCGCCGCGATCGCCGCGGCCCTTCGCGTCGAGCACCCGCTCGTAGATTTCTCGCCGCGATCGCCCTGACCAAGCGGCGACACGCTGGGCGATGGTCTTCGCCGTTTCGCCGCGCGAAAGCTCGTCGCGGATGCGCGCGTCGACGCGATCGTCGTCGACCTTCGCGCCTTGGCCGGCTTCGGCATCAGCGCCGAGCACCAAGGTCACCTCGCCGAGCCACTCGCGGCCGCTTTCGCGCTCCGCCACCTCGGAAACGGTCCCCCGCAAAAGCTCTTCGTGCACCTTCGTCATTTCGCGGGCGACGACGAGCAGCCTCCCCGGGCAAAGGGCGGCGAGCTCGGCGAGCGTGGCCGCCACGCGGGTCGGCGCTTCGAAGATCACCACCGCCTCGGGCGTCGACAGCACCGCGCCGAGCGCGTCGGCGCGGGCCGATCCGCCGCGAGGGAGGAAGCCGAAAAAGCGAAATCCCCCCTCTGCGAGACCCGCTGCCGCGATCGCCGCCGTTACCGCCGACGGTCCAGGGATCGGCACCACGCGGATCCCCGCTTGTGCAGCAGCGCGGACGAGCGCGGCCCCGGGATCGCTCACCGAGGGCATCCCGGCGTCGGTCACGAGGGCGACGCTCTGACCGTCCGCGAGCCATGCCACGACGCGCGCGATCTCCTCGGGAGCGGCGTGCGCTTCGAGCGAAGTGAGCGGCTTTTTCTCGACGCCGAGGTGGGTCAGGAGCGTTCGTGTGCGCCGCGTATCCTCGGCCACGATGCGGTCGGTGCCGCGCAGGGTGTCGGCGGCCCGCGCGGTGATGTCGTCGAGGTTGCCGATGGGCGTGCCGACGACGTAGAGGACGGCCGCCAAGCGCGTCAGCTCGCGACGGCGTCGCCGAGCTCGCTCTTCAGGAACTCGCGCAGCCGCCCGGTGAGCCGCGCCTCCAGCTGGCGCACGCGTTCGCGCGAGATGCCGAAACGATCCCCGAGCTCCTGCAAAGTGAGCGGGTCCTCGGCCACCAGCCGGTCGTCGAAGATCTGGACGTCCTTGCCCTTGAGCGTGGTGCGAAAGTCGGCAAGCTTCGCTTTGACCATCTGCTGGATCTCCCCATCGGCGACGGCAGTGTCGGGTCCGGCCATGGAGGTCGGCATCATTTCCAGCCGTGATACGGGGCGCCCCTCGGTGTCGCCTACCGGCGCGTCGAGGGACATCTCGCCCGACGAAAGGCGACGGTCCATGTCCGTGACTTCTTGCTCTTCCACTCCAAGGCGGCGTGCGATCTCGGCCGCGCTCGGCTCGATCCCCATCGCCGACAGACGCGCCTTCTCCTTGTTCAAGTTGAAAAAGAGCTTGCGCTGCGCTTGCGTGGTGCCGAGCTTCACCAGGCGCCAGTTGTTGAGAATGAAGCGCAGGATGTAAGCCCTGATCCACCAGGCCGCGTACGACGAGAGCTTCACGCCTCGGTAAGGGTCGTAGCGTTTGACCGCTTGCATGAGGCCGATGTTTCCCTCCTGCACCAGGTCCATGATGTTTTTGTAGGCGCGGCGGTATTCGTAGGCGAGCTTGACCACGAGACGGAGGTTCGCCGTCACGAGGCGCGCTGCCGCGGCGACGTCCCCCGTGCCCACGTATTTGACGGCGAGATTGTGCTCCTCCTCCGGCGTGAGGAGCGAATGGCGCTGCACCTCGCGCAGGTACTGCTGCATCGGATCGAGCCGCGCCAGAGCGCTGCCGCGCGAGGGGCTCGGCTTGGGGATGTCGTCGACCTTGACCTCCTCGGCCACGACCTCACCTGCTGCCTCGACGATTTCGTCGTCCCCCTCTTCGGCCTCGGCGCTGTCATCGTTCGACTCAGCGGCCGTCTTCCCGGCGTTCTCGTCCTTTTCGGCGCGACTCGCGGCGCCCTCTCCAGGGCGGGCTCTCGCCGATGCTCCTTTGGGCGTCGATCGCGGCTCGCGGCTGCCTTCGCGCTGGTCGACCGTGCCCGCGGCCCCGCGCTGCGACGGGGAGCGCTTTTGCGCGGCCGGTGCTTCCTCGCGTGCGCCCTTCGAGGCGCGCGGCTCCACGTTCGAGCTCTTCGCGCCGGCGACCTTTCCCTTGGGCTTTGCCTTCGTCTTGTCTTTCACCGGGCTCACGATGGCTTTCCGTTCGTACCTACATAGCATTGCGATGACAAGGATCAGCTGTCATAGGACCCCTCCCCCGGCAGATCGGCTCGAATCACATGCACGGCCTGCGCTGCGGGTCACTCCTTCCGCAGCAAGACCTGACAGATTCGTACTGGGGGTGTAGAAGGCGCTGCGGCGAGGTAAAAGGAACCATGACGATGCCGGCGCTCCTCGTGGGGGCCAAAGTTCGCGTTCTCGGGGGACCATTCGCCGGTCGCATGGGAGTCATTAGCGAGCTCGACGGAAAGGGGGGGGCGCGGGTCACCCTCGGCCTCCTATCGGCCCGTGTTCTCTTGGAAAATCTGGGGCTCGCCCCGGACCTCGCGCGACCTTCGCTCAAGTCCTCCCACCGGACGCCGAAAGGCCGCGAGGGGCCGGACGTGCGCGCCCAGTCGACTCGATCTAAGAAGAGCCGTCCGCCCCGCCGCTCCCCGCAGAAATGAACGATTCGATACCTACCGGACTGGCGGCTCAGTTTCGCCGCCATGCGCGCCCGTACTTGCTCGGCACGCTGCTGCTCGCCGTGTACCAGGTGCTCACGTACGCCTTCGATCGCGGCCTCTGGTACGGGATCGACGCCGCGCTCGGCGGGCAGAGGGAGCGGGCCATCTTCGTCGGCGCGCTCCTCGCGATTTCCCCCATCGTGGCCATGGGCGTGCGCATCCTATCGCGCATCCTCATCTTCAACGGCGGGCGTGACGTCGAGTACGAGCTGCGCCGCGTTTTTCTCGATCGCCTGCACGCCCTCGGCCCGGCGTTTTACCGCAAGATGCCCTCCGGCGAGATCATGAGCCGCGCCACCAACGATCTCCAGCAGGTGCGCATGCTGCTCGGGTTCAGCGTGCTCAACACCGTCAACACCGTCTTCGCCCTGGTCAGCGCGCTCACCATCTCCCTTTCCATTTCCGTCAAGCTCACGCTCGCCTCGCTGTCGACCTTTCCGCTCCTCATTCTCATCACGCGCCGCTTCTCCAGGTCGATGTTCTCCCTCACGCGCGAAAACCAAGCCGCCATCGGCCAGATGAGCGATCGGGTGCAGGCCAGCCTGGCCGGGATGCGCGTCGTCAAGAGCTTCAACTTGGAGGACGTCGAGGTCGCTTCGTTTCAAGAGATCAACCACAAATACCTCGACCGCAGTCTCGCCTTGGCGCGCCTGCGCGGCTCGATGGGTCCCATGATGCAGTCGATCAGTGCGGTCGGCGTCGTCATCATCTTCCTCTACGGCGGTCACCTCGTCCTCACCCACGAAATCACCCCGGGGGCGTTCGTCGCCTTTTTTTGGGCCATGCAGCGGCTGGCCTGGCCGCTGGTCGCGCTCGGATTCGTGGTGGGCATGATTGCCCGCGGTAGGGCCGCTTATGCGCGTCTCGAAGACGTCTTCAAGGCGGTGCCCGACGTCGTCGACGGCCAAAAGCCCGCCCCCCCACGAGTCGAAGGCGAGCTCGAGGTGCGCGAGCTCTCGTTTGCGTACCGCGAAAAGCTGCCGCTCGTGCTCGATCGCGTTTCGTTTCGCATCCCGGCGTGCGGTTCGCTGGCTCTGGTCGGTCGCACGGGGTCCGGAAAATCGACGCTGGCTTCGCTCTTGCCGCGGCTTTTGCCGACGCCGCGAGGGAGCATCTTCCTCGATGGCACCGACGTGTGCGATCTGCCGCTCTCGGTCGTGCGGCGCGCCATCGGCTACGCGCAGCAGGACTCGTTCTTGTTCTCCACCACGGTGGCACGCAACATCGGCTTCAGTCTCGACGACACCGACGCCCCCGACGCGCAAAAGTCCATCCACGCCCGCGCCGACGACGCGCAGGTCCGCGAAGAGGCGCTCTCCTTGCCGGACGGTTTCGACACCGTGGTCGGCGAACGCGGCGTGCAGCTGTCGGGCGGGCAAAAACAGCGCATCGCCTTGGCCCGCGCGCTCCTCTGGCAGCCGAAGATCTTGGTCCTCGATGACCCTATTTCGGCTGTCGATGCGCGTACCGAAGCCGCCATCCTCGATACCATCGGACGAGAGTCCGAGCGGCGCACGGTCTTGCTCATCACCCATCGCGTAGCGGCCGCGGCGCGCTGCGATCAGATCGTCGTTCTCGACAAGGGGCACATCCTCGAACAGGGCACCCACGACGAGCTCATCGCCAAGGACGGGCTCTACGCGCGTTTCGCCGAAGAGCAACGCCTGGAGGGCGACGTGGAACGGGCCGAGAGCGAGCGCCCTGCCGCGGGAGCCGCATGAGCGAAGGCAGCGCGAGCCTCGAAAGCGTGGTGAAGGATCCGCCGCGCGGGTCCGAACGTCCGAAGGCCGAACGCCGCACGACCGACGAGGTGCTGCGCGCTTTCCACGAAGAGACGGACATCGTCAAGGCCTACGACGCTCGCCTTCTGGCGCGGCTCTGGCCTTTCGTCCGCCCCCACGCGCGCTCTCTTTACCTTTCGTTCGGCCTGCTCCTCGTGACGGCGGCGGCGTCCCTGGTGCGCCCGCTCATCATGCGGTCCATCCTCGACGCCGGTTCCATCGCCAAGGACACCGACGCCATGATGCGCGGCGGATGGATCTTGCTCGGCGTCGTGCTCGTGGAGCAGACGCTCACCTTTTTCCAGGTGTACAGCATGCAGCTGGCCGGCGCGCGATCGATGGCCGATCTGCGCGCCTATGTCTTTCGCTTCTTGCACGGCCTCCGGCTGGGATTTTTCGATCGCCAGCCGATCGGGCGGCTCGTCACGCGCGTCACCAACGACATCGACGCCATCGGCGAGCTCTTCGCGTCGGGCGCGCTCAACGCCGTCGGCGATCTGGTACGCCTCCTCGGCATCGTGGTCATGATGCTGGTGCTCGATTGGCGACTGTCGCTCATCGCGTTCGCCGCGCTTCCCCCGGTGGCCCTCTTCGTCAACGGCATCCGTCACGGTTCGCGCAAGGCCTTTCGCGACATTCGCACCAAGACGGCGCGCATGAACGCCTTCCTCAACGAGCAGGTATCGGGGATGGCGGTGGTGCAGGCCTTCGGCCGCGAGCGCGCGGCCTCGGCCGAATTCGACGAAACGAACCGCGCTTACCGCGACGCCAACTTCCGCGCCATCAAGTTCGAAGCGTCGCTCGACGCCGCCATCGAAATGGTGAGCTCGATGTGCGTCGCGCTCATCCTCGTCGCCGCGGGGATGCACGCCTCGAGCGTCGGTCTGGTTGTCGCCTTCATCGCTTACATTCGCCAGTTCTTCGAGCCCATTTCCAACCTCTCGCAGCGGTACACGCTCTTGCAGAGCGCCTTGACGGGCGCCGAGCGCGTCTTCGAGCTGCTCGAGTCGTCGGAGATCGACGCCTCTTCCGCGGCACCTGCGCCCGAGGCAGGCGTCGTGGCCGGAAGCGGCCCGAGCGATATGGCCTTCGAGCTCGCCCACGTCGATTTCGAATACAAGAAAGGCGTGCCGGTCTTGCACCAGGTGAACCTCTCCGTGAAAAAAGGGGAGAAGATCGCCATCGTGGGGGCGACTGGTTCCGGCAAAACGACGATCGCCTCGCTCCTTCTGCGCCTCTACGAGCCTTCGTCGGGTGCCATCCGCGTGCTCGGTCGCGACGTCCGCGACTACGCGCCCGGCAAGCTGCGGCGCAACTTCGCCGTCGTTCCACAGGACGTCTACCTGTTCCCGGGCACGATTGCCACCAACGTCGCGGTGGGAGAGGCCACGCCGGACCCAGCGCGGGTCGAAGCAGCGCTCGATCACGTGAGCGGACTCGACCTCTTCACGCGCCGCGAAGGGGGCATCGACGCTGCCGTCAATGAGCGTGGCGCCAATTTTTCGGCGGGTGAGCGGCAGCTCATCGCCTTTGCGCGCGCGCTCTACAAGAACCCGCCCATTTTGATCCTGGACGAAGCAACCGCCAGCGTGGACAGCGACACCGAGTCCCGCCTCCAGCGCGCGTTGGCTGTCCTCATGGAAGGGCGGACCGCGCTCATCATCGCCCACCGCCTGTCGACAATCCGCGCGGTCGACCGCATCGTCGTGCTCAGCAAAGGGCGCGTCGTGGAGGAGGGGCCCCACGAAGAGCTGCTCGCCAAAAACGGGCTTTACGCCCGCCTCTACCGGTTGAAATCCGCACAGGACGCAGAACGACTGGAGGGTGCGTAGGACGGGCTTTCGGCCGAGGTGCGGGCTCCGGCCCTGCTTCCGCTCGACCCGGATTGGTCTGACCAGCTCCGCCGCTCGGTTGGATCCCCTTGCCAACTTCAGCGGCAATCTTTGGGACCGCGGGCGAGAATGGGTGTAAGCTGGCTTTGCCGCGCCGAGGAAGGTGTGGCCCCGGGGGGGCTTATGAGTGGAAGGGGACCGACTTCTCTACGTGTGCTTCTCGTCGAGAAGTCGACCGAAAATGCCAATCGTGTCATCGGGCACCTCCGAGCGGAGGTGGGCGAGCTTGCTTTCGAGCGCGTCGAAAACGCCGCGCAGCTGCGAGCAGCACTGGGGAAACAGGTCTGGGACGTCGTCCTGGGCGATTACCCGACGCGAGGCTTTGATGCGCAGCAAGCGCTCGCGATCATCAAGGAAGCGGGGCTCGATCTGCCCTTCATCATCGTATCGAGCACGATGCGCGAGGAGGCGGCCGTCGAGGCGATGTATGCCGGCGCCCACGATTTCTTCGTCAAAGGCAATCTCGCGCGTCTCCTGCCGGCTATCCAGCGGGAAAGGCGCGATCTTGCCGGACGGGCCGAGCACAAGCGACTGCAAGAGGAACGACTCCTTCTCGACCGACTGGTGTCGATCGGTACGCTGGCGGCCGGCGTTGCCCATGAAATCAATAACCCGCTTGCCTACGTCATTGCGAACATCGATTTCGCACTCGACCGACTCGTCGCCAGCGACCAAGCGACCGAGGTCATCGACGATTTAGCCGAGGTAACGCAGGCTTTGCAACAGGCGCGCGAGGGCTCGGAGCGGATCCGGATCACGGCCCGCGATCTCAAGGTCTTTTGCCACACCGATCATGGGGGGCCCACGTCCGTCGACGTGCGCCGGGTGCTCGAATCCGCCATGACCATGGCCTGGAACGAGATTCGACATCGCGCTCGGTTGGTCAAAGTCTTTGCCAATGTGCCCCGCGTCGATGCCAATGAGAACCGCCTGGCACAGGTGTTTCTCAATCTGCTGATCAACGCGGCGCAAGCGATACCCGAAGGCAACGCGCCGGGAAACGAGATCAAAGTCGCGACGTGGAGCGATGGCGGTCAAGTCATCGTGGAGATCAGCGACACCGGCGGCGGGATCGCACCTGACACCATGCCCCGCCTATTTCAGCCATTTTTTACCACCAAAGAGGCTGGCATCGGCACTGGCCTCGGGCTGGCGATCTGTCAGGGCATCGTCACCGATCTCGGCGGCTCGATAAGCGTAAGGAGCCAGCTCGGTTCGGGAGCGACGTTTCGCGTGGCATTCCCGGAAGGCACGCGGCAGGACTCGCTGCGACCTTCGGTCATGCCGAGCCATTCCCCGGGCGGGCGTCGCGGGCGGGTCTTGGTCGTCGATGACGAGCCTGCCCTCGTCCGCACCATCGAGCGTCTCTTGAAGAGCGAACACGAGGTCCGGGCATCGAGCGATGTCAAGGGAGCTCTGCAAATGCTCATCTCCGAGCAAAATTTCGACGTCATCCTTTGCGATCTGATGATGCCCGAGATGACGGGAATGGACTTTCATGCGCAGCTGGCGCTCGCCGCGCCGCAGATGGCGGAGCGCGTCGTCTTCCTGACCGCCGGCGCTTTCACCGCGAAGGCCAAGCAGTACATCGACCGCGTCCCGAACCGCCGACTCGAAAAACCATTCGAGGCAAGCGCGCTTCGGGCGACGATTCACAAGCTCATTGCGCGGGTCGACACCAAGAGCGCAAACGGGCCCTGAGGAAGGCGCCCGGCCCCAACGCCGTCACCCACGGAAAAGAAGGAGGGACCCGACTGCACTCGGGCCCCTCCGGGATAAGTCTGTTCAGTCCCCCAGTCGGTGCGTGTCGCTGTTCGAGAGGCGAGGCGTGCTTCTTGTGGAGCAGCGAGACCGAGTCGGACTAATCTGCGCACATCGCTGGGTACTTAGTGGGGGGCGTTGGTGAAGGAGGGTGGGACTTTCTCCGCAACAGGCCTCGCGATTCGCACGACATCAATGGAAAAATCGTTCACGAACGTAGCGAGCGGTCCGTGCAGCCACGCTCCGGCTCGAGGCTGAAACGGTGAGCGGGCCCCGCTCGGTACCGCTGGAAACGGCGGGGCTTACCCTCGCCGCCCTGTTCGCGTTCGCGGCCAACTCCGTGCTCTGCCGGTCGGCGCTCGCACCTCGCCTCATCGATCCGACGTCTTTCACCTCGATCCGGATCGTCTCCGGCGCGATGACGCTCCTCGCCTTGACGAAGGTGCTCCCGTCGCGCGCGGACGCACCCCGCGCGGCCAGCGGCAACTGGATCTCCGCCATGGCCTTGTTCGCCTACGCGTTCGCTTTTTCCCTCGCCTACGTGCGCATCGGCGCGGGGGTCGGTGCGCTCGTTCTTTTCGGCATGGTGCAGGTCACGATGGTGACCTGGGGACTCTTGACCGGCGAACGTCCGCGGCTGGGAGAATGGATCGGGCTCGGTCTCGCCGTGTTCGGACTGGCGGTGTTCATGCTCCCCGGCGCCCACGCACCCGATCCTTGGGGCACGGCCCTGATGATCGTGGCGGGCATCGCCTGGGGCATCTATTCGCTGCGCGGCCGCAAGAGCTCGCGCCCACTCTTGACCACGGCTGACAATTTCATGCGCGCCGTTCCTTTCGCGCTGGCGGCGAGCGCCGTCACGCTGGTCGCCGGCTCGGTGGTGCTCGGAGGCGTGCATGGGACGGCGCTTGGCGCCGGCTTGGCTGTGGCGTCCGGCTCGATCGCATCCGGGATTGGCTATTGCCTTTGGTACCTCGCGCTTCCGCGCCACACCGCGACCCGCGCCGCCCTCGTGCAGCTGCTCGTTCCCATCATCGCCGCCTTCGGCGCCGTGGTCCTGCTGGGCGAATCGATCACGCTTCGACTGCTGGGGGGCGGCGCCATCGTCGTGGCGGGCGTCACCCTGGCCATCGGCGCAAGAGCGATGGCGCGCCGCGAGGCACAGCGAGAGAACCTTGCTCGTTCGCGTTGAGACGCGAACGGCGGCGTAAAGCGTCGGACATTCTCGTGACGTCGCGAGGACGTCGAAGAACCGGTTGCCGACCGTTTGCAAATGCGGCATCAAAGGAGCTGTAAAAAATGAATAAAGGTTCATTTTAGAGTTCGATGTCCTCGAAGCTCGCCCTTTTTCCTTTCGTAGTCTGCGCCTCGGCTTGCTACGCGCATGGCGAGCCGCTGGACATGCGCGACGGCGGCGAAGCCGACATCGCGAGCGCCAAAGATACGCGGGCCGTCAATGACGTCGACGGCGCGATGGCCGACACCGCGATCACCGACATCGACGGCGATGATCCTTCGTCGATCGATGCACCGTTCGACGCGTCGGTAAGCGACGCATCGGGCGAGGCAACGTCGCGTGACGCGCCGCTCGCCGACGGTTCGAGGAGCGACGCGCCGCTTTCCGACGCGACCGGCGATCCCATCGCGCCTCGATTTCCGCGCACGGCCAAATACACCATCGTCATCCCGCGGGCCGCCGACGCGGGAGCGGGCTCGGGCGATGCGGGCGCCGGCGATCTCGCGGACGTCTATTACCCCGATCCGCCCGATCTTCACAGCGCCAGCTACGCCTTTTCCATCGTGCTCCTCTTGCAAGGAGCCAAAGTGGCGCGCGGATTTTACGGTGGCGTCGCCGCGGCGGTCGCGGGGTACGGCTTCATCGTCGTCGTTCCCGACCACATCTCCAACAACGTCAATGGAGCGGGGCTCTACGCCGAGCTCAGCGAGATCGCCGCCGCCAGCGCACAGATGAAGATCGAGGCAGCCAGCACGACGGGGCCCGTGCGCGGCGTGGTCGATACGAAGCGCATCGCGCTCATGGGGCACTCCTACGGCGGCGCATCGGGCGTCAGCGGCATGGCCAACATGTGCTTTCCGCCTGCCCTGCTCTGCACGTTTCAGCGCCCGGCGGAGGTCGTGGGTGGCGCCTTTTACGGAACGAACTTGGCGGCGCCGATCTTCGGGGTTCCCGCGCTCGATACCGGTGGCCTGCCGGTTCTGCTCGTGCAGGGGAGCCGCGACGCCAAGGCGCTGCCCGCCGACGCCCAGCGGACGTACGAACAACTCCAAAAACGCCCCAAAGCGATCATCTCATTGCTGGGGGCGAACCACTACAGCATCACCGACGTCGACAATCCGGCCGGCGCCGACCCCGAGGTGAACGCGCCGACGCTCGATCAGGCGCAGGGTGTCGCCTCGAGCGGACGCTGGATCGGCCTTTTCTTTGCGGCCTTTCTCAACGGGGACAGTGCGGCGCGCGACGCATTGCGCGCCGCGCCCTCGTTCGATCGCCATGTGACGATCACGCTGGCCGAATAGCACCGTGCGTTCGAGATGCCCCGCGGCCGCGGCCCGCGCTACGCCGCGGGCTGGTCCGAGGGACGTGCGGTGGCAGCGCTCTCCGGCTCTTCTGCCGCCGGCTTGACGGGGACAGTCTTTGCCTCGGTGGCCTTCTTCTTCTGTCGCGGCCAATACGCGAAGAGCAGCGACACCGCAAACGCGCAAAAGAGCACCGACTGCCAGGTGTAGCGGAGGTCGTAAAAATACGACAGGTAGCGGTTCACGACGAGGAGGTTACTGACCCCCGCCACGCAGAGCACCCACTGCTCGATGCCGCGCCTGAGCCGCGAGAGGAACGCGGCCAAGATGAACATGGAATAGTAGTAACAAGTCACCTCCACGACGGAGACGACGATGGCCAGCGAGAGCGCCTGTGCGATCCACAGCGACTTGACGCGGCTCACGACTTTGACGAAGGCGATGGCCAGCCCGGCCAGAAGGACGAAATGAAACGGGCGGAACGAGTGGAGCCGCTCGCGCCGCATGTCTTTCCATTTGCTGAAGGGATCGAGCAGCTTTTCGTCGCGCACGACCTCCATCCGGCCCTCGTAGCCTTGCGAGAGGACGGTCTCGAGCCCCATGTTGTTGGTGAGCGGCGTCTTGTTGTGGACCTGGATGTGCTTGTAGAACTCGGGGTACGAGCTGGCGCCGGCCATGGCGATGCTGAGCGGCACCAAGATCGCCGTCGCCGCGATGCCTCCCACCATCACCCGCACGTGGTGCGGCGCCATGCGTTTGTGTTTCCACAAGTGGGTGAGCGCCACGACGATCCAACCGGCGAGTAGCACGCCGGGAAAGACGCGCAGCAGGGTGGAGTAGGCGAAGGCAGCGCCCCCCAGCGCGTAGTAGCGCTTGCGAATGAGGCAGCCCGACAAGATCAGATAAAAGAGCCAGTCTTGGCGCATGAAAGCGCCGCCGGTCCAGAAATACTCGGCGGGCAATTGGCAACCCCAGAAAATGATCGCCACCGACATCACGCGCCAGCCGAAGGCCCAGGAGATCGCCCAAAACATCCCGGCAAAGAAGGCGATGTCGATGCCGGCCAGCGTCTTCATGTACGCTGGCGAGGCGGGGTGCAGGGACGACAGGATGTGCCCCAACACCGTCCAGACCGGCGGCGGGTTATAGCCGTGGTCCTTCTGCATGTCGTTCCAGTATTGAAGGTTCGACGTGTTGCGGAAGACCTTCACGTCCGCTTTGAATGCTTCCCACCGTTCCGGCGTCTTGAAGCGGCTGCGACACTCCTCCGGGCTATCGAGCACCTGCTGCGCCGGCATGAGCGTATCGTTGCCGAGGTTGCGCAGCTTGCGCGCGCGCACCTCGTTGGTCTGCCCGGAGTCGGCCTGGGCCAGCGCCGCGCACGCGTAGAGCCGCTCGTAACCGAGCTCGCGGTCGTATTTCGAGCCGAGGTAGTAGTGAAAGAACTCGTGCCGGTGGTAGTAATCCTCGTACCCGAAATCGCCGAAGCGGAAATAAGCGCCGACGGAGAGGATACAGAGCGCGAAGGCGAACCCCTTCTTCCAGGCGATGCGGAGCTTCTTCTTCTGGGCGAGGAGCTGAGCCTCGTAAAGGGATCCCCCGGCCGCGGCGAGGGCGATCATCGCCTTGATCCAATAGAGCGACTGCTCGACGATGGCGCCCTTCTGTAGATCCAAGGCCCAGGCGATGAGCGGCGTGCGGAAGGCAGCGCCGATCACGACGAAGCCGAGAAACCCGGCGACGAGCGACATGACGATGAAGCGGCGCTCCGGGATCTCCTCCGCGTCACGGATCATGATCCGGACGAGGACGACGAGGATGATGAAAAGGATGAGGAAGGGGATGCTGTAGACGTGCTGCCACCAGTCTCTCAGTGCGCCGAAGATTTGCATGGTCTCGCGTCCGGTACGCGCCCCCGGGAGGGGGGCGAAAGGCTCGGGCTGACCGCCAATTCATGCGATCCGGGCCCGAGGGGGGGGCAAGATCGCACAAAAGAGGGCCGATGACGAGCCCGAGTGGCGTAACCCGGCGACCACTGCCGCGCGGTCATGCAGGAAGGGGGGGCCCGCCGCCCTTCACGGGTCACCCCGGAGTTCGCGCGCGCGGGCCGGGATCGCTGGCGATCGGGCGTGTCACCCCCGAGCGATGCACCCGTACGGCAGGGGTCCAGGCGACCTTGCCGTCGGCGCGCACGATGCGGACGCGCACGTAGCCTTCGCTCCCATCGATCCCGTACGTCACGGCCGTCGCGCCCGGCACCGCCTTGTGGGTGGCCAAAATCCGCCCTCCGCTGCCAATGAAAAGAACGTCGACATGGTGGTCCGTCGGCCAGACGGTGTACGCATCCTCCGTCACGCGGATGGCGCGCAGCGACGGCCCGGTGGAGGAGTAAAGAAGGCCCATCTCGAGCGCCTCGCAAATGGTGCCGGCATCGAGCCTATCGGCGAAGACCTCCACCCAAGCACGGCCGGGGCGCGAGCCGCGGACGCGATCGGACCGCAGACGATGCATGTCGTCGACGGCGACGCCCATGTAGTCGAGCCCTTCGGTCAAGGCCATGTCCCACATCGCCTCGTGGGACGGCGTGCCGGGCCGGCCGTTGCTCGGAACGAACGGATGCCCGCTGTAGATCTCGAGGAGGTTCGCTCCCGCGGCGGCCGCCAAGTCCGCCGACTTGATCCCCCCGGTGAAGTTGGGATGGTTGATGAGCGCAATGCCGCCCGCGCTGCGGATTTCGAGCGTGCCGTGCGCGAGCGCTTCACCCGCCGTACGAAAAGTCCCACCCGGCACGACGCGGTGCGTGCAGAGCGCGTTCATGTGCACCTCGCGGCCCGCGCCGCGCATGGTCACCTCTTCGCCGCCGATGACGACGAACTCCGGGTGCGGCTCGGTCACGTACTCGAGCGGATTGGTGAACGTGTTGTGGTCGGTGATGACGACGAAGTCGTAGCCATGGGTGCGGTACCAGGCGTAGACGTCGGCGGGCGAGCTGTCGCCGTCACTGCGGCTGCTGTGCGTATGCAGGTTGCCCCGACGGAATGATGTGACGTCGAAGGAGCGCATGAACAGCGCTCGGACAGCGGGTGCGGAATCTTCGCTCGACGAGGCGGGCGCGCGCTCCTCCTGCGTCAGGGGCGCCGCCTTGAGGGACGGCAAGTTGGCGAGGCGCGCCTCGGCAACGCCCGTCAAGATGGATGTCGGTCGTGATTCGTGCTTCCACGCCCACGCAGCACACACCGCCATCGCTACGGCTCCGAAAGCAACGTTGAGGGCGCGATAGTTGAGGCTCGTCACGGCGGTCGCACGCGCGGAGGCGGGCGCTCGGTGCGCGCGCCGCGCATTGCTGGACACGCAAAACTAGCATGGCCCGCGTTTCGAATCTCGCCTTAGCGAACGTGCGGGTTCCCAGGGCGCTCGCCCCCACGTTTCCGCATCCCGTCCCCCTCTCCCCCGGCGCACCTCGTCCCGCCCGCGGCGGCCTCTTTGCCCCGTGGGCCCTGGCTGGGCCGGGTAAGAACTGGCTCGGCCGTGGGCCGCCCCGCGTGGCCGGCTCGGCCCCCCCGCCTCGCTCCAGGTCTCGCCGATCGACATCGGGCGCCCGGCGGGATGGGGGCGCTCACGCCAGGCGGCGACGCGATCGTCTCTGCTGCCGAGGCGCGCATCGTTTTGCTTCATGCGCAAGCGCTGCTTGGAAAGTTTGCTCCTACCTGGAATCTGGGTCCTCTCGCGAAACGCTGCGGCCGACGCGCACCACCGCACGCGGCCCGCTGATCAATGTCGTCTCCCATTCGTGGACCAAGTCGCGGATCCGCACGGCGACCACCGGCTTCGACGTGGCTGACGCGCCTTTCGCATTTTGCACTTTCACCGATGAACCAATGCGACGGCGAAGGGGTGCCGCATTGCGTCGCAGCGCCCGCGTTCTTTTTCGCTTTTCCGCCGTCGCGACGTGCTTGACCGTTCGCACGGAGTCAGGCCTATGGTGCATTCGCGCGAGGTCGCCGCAGCTGGCGTCTCGATGGCACAGGAGAAACCATGGTGTCGACCTTCCGTTCCGTGACGCGATCCTTCGGTAGCTGGCTCTTCGCGGGGGGCGTCGTTTTCGTCGGCGCGGGTTCCTGCGGCGCGCCCGACGAACATCGCGTGGACCCCGAGCGCGCGTTCGTCGAAACGCCGAGCGGACGGCGGGTCGCCATCGCGTCGCGCGCAGTGATGCGCCCGGCCGCCCTGCGCGTGCCCGACGACCGATTCGTCATCGCCAAGTTCGAAGGTGCGATTTCCAATGAAGCGCGCGCCGCTCTCGCCGCCGCCGGTTTTCGCGAGGTCGGGTACATGCCCTACGACGCGCTCTTGCTCGAGCGTCCCGCCTCCGGGGTCAAAGGCAACCAAGCGGCAGAGAGCGCAGCGTCCCTTCCGGGCATGGCGGCGTGGGTTCCCTACCGCGCCGAAGACCGCGTCTCCCGTGAGCTCCTGCCGGAGGAGGTGGCCGCTCGATCGAGCGCCGACCCCGTGCCGGTCATGATCCACGTCATGCCCGGGCACGATCGCGCCGCCGCGCGCGCAGCCGCCGTGGCGCGTGGAGGAGAAGTCGCCGGCGAGGGGCAGTCCGGCCCCTTCGGTCGTATCACCGTCCTGTTTCCCGCGGACAAGGCGGCCGACGCCGTACAGGTGCTGTCGCAGCAGAGCGAGATCTTCTTTCTCGAGCGCATCCATCGCGTCGGTTGGCTCAACGACAAGACAGCCGGGACCATCCAGTCGGGCACTCAGGGACACGCCGCCGCCCAGACGCCGATCTGGGAGCACGGCATTCGCGGCGAGGGTCAGATCGTCGGGGTCATCGACACCGGCATCGACGCGAACTCCTGTTACTTCGGCGGCACCAGTCTTCCCATCGTCAATACCTGGTCCCAAGGTGGTGGCTACGGCACGATGACCGACCCATCGCACCGCAAGATCGTCGCTTACGACTTTCTCTATTCCTGCGAACAATATCCGAACGGGACGCGGCCTTGCGAAACCCCGTCCGACCACACGAGCTGGGATACGCAGGGTCACGGCTCGCACGTTTCCGGCAACATGGTGGGCGACAGTGACAACAACCCCGCTACCTACGCAGCCCAGGACGGCATGGCGCCGGCCGCCAAGATCGTCGTGCAGGACGGCGGCTACGGGTTCAATACCTGCGCCGAGTGTCCCGGTCTCGGCTGTCCGGTGATTTCCCTTCTGCCCCTCTTCGAACAGTCGCGCTTGCAAGGCGCCTCGGTCCACAACAACTCGTGGGGCGACAACGAAGAAGCCCGACCGCCGTACTTGCAAAGCAACTACACCGAGCGGTCGCAGGATGTCGATCGGTACATGTGGGAGCACCGCGATTTTCTGATTGTCTTCGCCGCGGGCAACTACGGCGCCGGCAACGTGGAGTTCTCGATCGGCAGCCCGTCGACCAACAAGAATGGCCTCTGCATCGGCAGCACGCGGACCGGCAATGCTTCCACGAGCGACGAGAACATGTCCGGGTTCAGTTCGCGAGGGTGGTCGTCCGATGGCCGCATCAAGCCCGACCTGATGGCACCGGGCTACAACACTTCCGCCGGCAACAACAACAGCGTCGATGCCCCCGTCAATTGCGGGACGAGTGGTGGTGGTGGCACGTCGTACGCCGCGCCCATTGCCGTCGGCGCGGCAACGCTCGTGCGGCAGTATTTCATGGACGGGTTTTATCCGACCGGCGCCAAGACCGCGGGCAATGCGCTCACGCCCACCGCGGCGTTGCTCAAGGCGATGCTCATCAATTCGGCGGCGTCGATGACGGGGACCGACAACGCCGGTCAAGCCATCACCCCCATCCCGTCCAACGAACAAGGCTGGGGCCGCATCCGGCTCGATCAAGCGCTCTTTTTTACGGGCGGCGAGCGCAAACTCTACGTCGATGATCATCGCCAGGGCATGCCCGCCGGTGCGACGACACCCTTTACATACACTGTTAATTCTGTCGCCGCGTCGCAGCCCCTCAAAGTGACCCTCACTTATACGGACTATCCGGGGATGCCGGATTCGCCCCCTTCGGCCCTGCCCAGCGTGACCGACTCTGCTACGTGGGGTGCGGCGCGGCTCGTCAATGACATCGACCTCACGGTGACCGGCCCCTCGGGCACGTACCTCGGTAACGTATTCACCAATGGAGCTTCGGCGACGGGCGGCGCTTCCGACAAGCGCAACAACGTGGAGCAGGTGCTCCTCGCGACGCCGATGGCCGGGACCTACACGATCACCGTGACGCCGACCACGATCGTGCAGGCGAACCAGGATTTTGCCCTCGTCGTCACCGGCGCGTTCCAGAGCGTGTCGGGACCGCCGGGCGGAACGGACGCTGGCGTCGACGCGCCTTCGCCTGACGTGATGCCTCCGCCGACGCAAGACGCGACCATCGATCAGGAGGCTTCGACGCCGCCCGACGCGCCTCCCATCACCGACGTCACGCCCCGTCCGGATGGGACCGGGGGAGCAAGCGGCGCGGCAGGCGCGGCAGGCGCGAGCGGCAGCGGTGGTACTGCCGGCGGCGGCGCGGCTGGCACGGCTGGCACGGCCGGACGCGGAGGCACAGCGGGAACGGCTGGCGCGAGCGGCAGCGGGGGTGCGAGCGGCGGCCCTGCCGATGCCGGAACGACGCCCGACGCCAGTCGCCCCGATGGCGGCGGCGGAACAGGCGGGAGCACGATGCCGCCCACGACCACCACCGTCATGCCCCCTCCCCCTAGCGATTCGGGGTGCGACTGCTCGATACCTCGCCAGGAAAGCTCGTCACGGGCAGGGCTGCTCGGACTCGGTCTCGCGGTTGCGCTCGCCACGCGGCGCCGCCGGCGCTGATGGCGGTCAGTCGTTCAAGACGAGACCGCGCGTTTCGGGGAACACCCAGATCCTCGCCCCGGCGAGTAGCGCAAAAAGCGCCGCCAGCGAAATGCCGCCCGCCAGGCCGTAGCGTTCGGCGATGGTCGTGATGAGCAAGGGAGTGAAGAACTGTACGCCACGCGCTCATGCCAGCAGCTTGGCGGCGTCCTTGGCGTGGTAGGTGAGCACGAAGTCCGCCCCCGCCCGGCGGATCGACGTGAGCACCTCGAGCATGGCTCGGTTTTCGTCGATCATGCCCGCTGCTGCGGCTGCCTTCACCATCGCGTATTCCCCGCTCACGTTGTAGGCGCCGATGGGCAGATGGCTCGCGGCACGGAGCTTGGCAATGACGTCGAGGTAGGCGAGCGCCGGCTTGACCATGAGAAGATCGGCCCCCTCTTCCTCGTCGAGCGCCGCTTCGCGCAGGGCTTCGCGCGCGTTGGCCGGGTCCATCTGGTAGCCGGCCCGATCGCCGAACTTCGGCGCGCAGTCGGCCGCCTCGCGGAACGGCCCATAGAAGCAAGAGGCGTATTTGACGGCGTACGAGAGGATGGCCGTCTCGATGAAAGACGCATCGTCGAGCGCGGCACGGATTCGCCCCACGCGACCATCCATCATGTCGCTCGGCGCGACCACGTCGGCGCCGGCCTTGGCGTAGACGATGGCGGCCTTGGCGAGTACTTCGAGGGTTGCATCGTTGTCCACCTCGACGACGCCACGCCGGTTCTTGCGCAAGATGCCGCAGTGGCCATGATCGGTGTACTCGTCGACGCAGACGTCGGCGATGACGAGAAGATCGGGGGCGGCGTCCTTCATGGCGGCAATGGCGCGCGGCACCGGGCCATCGGGGTCGAAGGCAGCGCTTCCATTCGCGTCCTTGCTCTTCGGCAGGCCGAACAGGAGGACCCCTCCGAGCCCGAGCGCCAGCGCACTCTTGGCTTCTGCGGCGGCGGCGCTGACGGGCAGTTGAGAGACGCCGGGCATCGTCGTCACCGGCTGCGGTTCGCTCAGCGTTGCCGAAAAAAAGAGCGGGTAGATGAAGTCGCCCGGTTCGATCGCGGTCTCTCGCGCGAGGGCGCGGATGGCGGCCGTCTGACGCAGGCGACGCGGTCGCGTGATGGGAAACGGCATTGCCCAGGAATAGCACGCCGCCCGGCGCCGCCTCCCAGGGAGGCGACGTCGCGTGGCCCGGCTGTGTCGGTTCAGTTGGGCGGAGGTGGCGGGGGCGGCGGAGGTGGCGGGGGCGGCGGAGGTGGCG
>Ga0193706_1000125_pt1 | contig 55716 bp, 43 predicted proteins | sample U3c1metaG_FD_160130 | JGI IMG/M metagenome (GOLD analysis project Ga0193706, IMG submission 160130) | Soil microbial communities from a riparian zone of the East river system, Colorado, United States - U3c1 | ecosystem: Environmental > Terrestrial > Soil > Riparian zone | place: USA: East River...
CGCCATGAAGGACGCGGCGAGACCGCCGAAGAGCGCGATGTCCACACCGGCCGCTTTCACACCGAGAAATCGCAAGCGACTCACGGCTGTCGCCGTGAAGATCCCGAGGGGCACCGCCGCGCCGAACTGCAGAAACGAGCTGAGCCGCACGGCGTTGGCGTGCTCGGTGAAGTAGACGCGCGAGAGCGCCGCGTCGAGATAGGGCGAGGGATAGTGCTCGCCCCCCGCCATGGCTATCGATGAGACGAGGCTGACGACGAACAGAGAGGTGAACACGATCGCGAGGGCGAGAAGGGATGGCCCGCGATGCGAAACATCCGTACTGGGGTCTTTCGGTTCGGGTGTCATGACCAGCTCCGTGCGTACGGTTCGTCCCTACGACGAGGGGCAAACTTTCGACCGAGGACAGGGGTTCCGTGATCGCAGAACCTCGTGGTGAAAACGTGGGGCTAACGGCGATGGGACTCGCCGCCGGACTCACGCTCGCTCAACCTAAGTAGCGATGCGGTCTCCGGGTAGCGAAAGCGGGAGATTGAGTAACGGAAAACGGAGCTTCGTATGGCAGCGCATCTGACGTCGCATGACTTCTGGAGCCTGATGAATGCGAACTCGACATCGACGAGTGCAGACTCCATTCGCGACGTCCGCGTCGAATTCGACGCTGACGTGATGAAGCTGAGCTCTCATATCGTGATCGCGCCCGGGATCACCGTCGTGCGTGGCTGCAACGTGGCGAGGGACGACGTCCTGCTGACGGGGGAGCAGGACCAGCCGCTGGTCGCTTTGCAGATCGGCCTTCGCGGGACGGCATCGACACGGATCGAGGGGATGAAAGAACCGCTCTTTAGCTACGTTGGGCACGCGGCGCTGGTGTTCACGCCGCCGAGCGCGTTCGAGGTGGCGCTCGCGCAGGGGACGACCAACGAAACGTTTCGGATCAACCTCACGCCCGCCTATTTCGCCGAGTTGACCGAGCGCTACCCGGCTCTTTCGCGCGATGCCTTCTCCAGCATGACATCGCGCCAGCCGATGCAGGTCGGTGGTCGCCAGCTCGGTCCGTTGAGGCGCCTCTTGGAGATCGCCGACGATGTCATGAACAGCGGCGCCTATGGTTCGCTCCGCGGGGCCTTCCTCGAGTCGAAGGTCGTCGAACTCTTGGTTCGCTACCTCGCCCTACCTGCGCCGAACGACGGACCCACGAAGCCCCGCGATTTCGACCGCATGATCGAAGCGCGCGATAGGTTGTTGTCTCGCCTGGCGGACCCGCCGACGCTCCCCGAGCTGGCGCGCGCGGTGGGGACCAACGAGTTTCAGCTCAAGCGCGATTTCAAGGCGCTCTTCGGTCAGCCGGTGCACGCTTTCGTGCTCGAACACCGCCTGGAGCGCGCGCACATGCTCCTCGTGGAGACCGACCGCCCGATCAAGGAGATCGCCGACGAAGCCGGCTTTGCGCACCTTTCCCATTTCGGCGCCGCCTTTCGCAAGCGTTACGGCCTTCCGCCGAGCCGAATTCGTGCGCGGCGGTCCTAGCACGACGAGGCGAATTCTCACGGCAGCCGGCGGGGGGCATGCCATGGAGCGGGGCGGCTCCGACGTCTGGCGCCATCTGCTAGACTCCGCCGCGCCATGAGGCCCTCGAAGCCACCTTCCGCGCTGCGCATTGCCCCTGCTTCGTCGGCCGCTCTGCCCAACCACCCGCTTCCGGCCGGAATGCGCGACATCCTACCGCCCGAGGCAGCGCGCCGGCGGCGGCTCTCGCGTCGCCTGCTCGACCACTTCGCGCTGCACGGCTACGAGCTCGTGACACCGCCCGCCTTCGAGCTTGCCGACGTTCTCGAGCGCGGCCTCGGTACGCTCGATCCGCGCGACGTCCTGCGCTTCGTGGAACCCGAGTCGGGCGAGGTGGCCGCTCTTCGCCCCGACATGACGCCGCAAATCGCGCGCATCGCGGCGACGCGTCTCGCCGATCGGCCGCTCCCCATGCGGCTCTGCTACGAGGGCACGGTGCACCGCCGCCGCCAGGAGCGGGCCCGCAAACATCGACAGATACCGCAGGCGGGGGTGGAGCTGCTCGGCGTTGCCGGTCCCGATGGCGATCTCGAGCTATTGAACCTTGCCGTAGGGTCGGCGCGTGCCGCGGGCCTCTCCGACTTCGTGCTCGATCTCGGCCACGCCGACATCGCCCGCGCCATGATGAACGGCATTCCGACGTCGATCGCCTCGGCCCTCCTCGATGCGCTCGCCCACAAGGACGTCGCCGTCGTGCGCGACCTCGTGATCGACGCCAAGCTCGCGCCCGAGCTCGCCACGGCTTTCTGCGAGCTGCCCAAGCTGCACGGCGATGGCGCGCTGTGGAAGGAAGCGGAGCGCGTGCTCGCTCCCACGCCCGCGGGTCCTGCGTTCCTCGCCTTGCGCGACCTCTGGGGCCGCGCCATCGCCGCCGGGCTCGAAGTCGTGATGCGCGTCGACCTCGGCGAAGTCCGCGGTTTTGCCTACTATACGGGCGCGCTCTTTCACCTCCTCGCCGATGGCCCCGGGGAGCCGTTCGGATCGGGGGGACGCTACGACGACCTCTTGTCGCGCTTCGACACGCCCATGCCTGCCGCGGGGTTTGGTCTCGATCTGGACAACTTGTCTTGGTCGCTGCGCGTGGCGGCCAAGGAGGAAGGGCTCGACGCGCGGGTGCTCGTGAGCCTCGGACCGACCGCGCCCGCGCTCTGCGCCGCGCTCCGCGGTCTCGGCGTGGCGTGCGCGGCCGTGCCCCCGGACGAGGTTGAAGCGTTCGCGCGCGCGTGGAGCTTTTCCCACGTATTTCACGAGATCCCAGGGGGAGGGCTCGAATTCTTGATCTTGGCCACGGGCAAAGCCGAGCTTTGGGGACCCTTGCCCCCGTCCGAGCTCGCCGCCAGGATCGCCAAGGCCGTCTTGGGCTAGCGGCAAGTGCGAGAACCGGGCCGTAGTGATATGTAACAGGCCGCCTGGCCGGGCCCGAGAGCACGGGACACGGGTCGCAGCAACGAGCGCAGTCGAAAGAGGAGACGAGGAATGCCGACGGTCGTAATCGTGGGGGCGCAGTGGGGCGACGAAGGTAAGGGAAAAGTCGTCGATTTGTGCACCGAGTACGCCGATATGGTCGTGCGCTACGCCGGAGGTCCCAATGCCGGTCACACCCTCGTCGTCGGCGATGACAAGCTCATCGTCAGACTGATTCCGAGCGGCATTCTGCGCGAGCAGACGCGCTGCGTTCTGGCCCAGGGGATGGTCATCGACCCAGGCGTGCTCGTCACGGAGATGGACGAGCTCGCGCGACGCGGCCTTTCGCCGGCCACGCGGCTCGTCGTGTCCGATCGCGCCCACATGATCCTGCCGTTCCACGTCACCATCGACACCCTGCGCGAAACGACGGGCAACGGGGGGCCCCGACTCGGTACCACCAAGCGCGGCGTCGGCCCGGCCTACGAGGACAAAGCGGCTCGGCGCGGGCTGCGGATGGGGGAGCTGCGCGATCTGACGAAAGCGCGCCAAATGATCGAAGCGGCGATTTCCGCCTGGACCCCGACGCTGCGCGTCCTGGGAGCGGACCCGCCCGCAGCCGACGCCATCGTTCGCCAGCTCGAGCCGCTCGCCGCGCGCATCGTGCCGCTTTTAGCGGACACGTCGCGACTCGTCGATGGCGCCGTCGGCAAGGGCCAAAACGTCATGTTCGAAGGAGCGCAGGGTACGCTTCTCGATATCGACCACGGCACCTACCCGTTCGTCACCTCATCATCGGCTTCGGCGGGCGGCGCATGCGCCGGCGCGGGCATCGGCCCCACGCGCATCGACGCCGTGCTCGGCATCGTCAAGGCTTACTCCACGCGCGTCGGCGGTGGACCCTTTCCCACCGAGCTATCCAACGCCGTCGGCGAAAAGCTGCGTGAGGACGGGGCCGAGTTCGGCGCCGTGACGGGGCGCCCGCGGCGCACGGGATGGCTCGATCTGCCGGCCATCCGCTACGCGGCGCGCGTCAACGGACTTTCCGAGCTCGCGGTGACCAAGCTCGACGTGTTGACCGGACACGAGCAACTCCAAGTGTGCGTAGCCTACGACCTGCCCGAAGGGCGAACCGAGGAGTTTCCCATCGATAGGCTCGAGCAAGCCACCCCCGTCTACAAGGCCTTCGCCGGTTGGCGCGAACCCCTCGCCGAAGCTCGCTCGCTTGGCGAGCTGCCCGCCGCCGCGCGTGTCTACCTCGATTTCATGGAGAGCTCGGCAGGTGTGCCGCTCGCCATCGTCTCCGTGGGCCCGCGCCGCAGCGAGACCATCGTGCTGCAAAGCCCATTCGCCCCCCGCCCATCGCCAGGTGCTAAAACATCGAGGTGGGACCAGCCTTCGTCCTGATTCTCCAGCTCGGCGCGGCTTCGCCTCGTGCAACGGCGCGCTCCTCGAACCTCACCGCCGCCGCGCAAGCGTCGGGGCGACCGCGCGAGTGCGCCTCGGCGATGCACGGCGGGGCCGCCAAATGGGGACCGAACGTGTGGGACGCCGCGCGCGAGCCCAACTTGGAGCGCTACTGCGATCTCTTGGCGCGCGGCTTTGGTCAGCTGCTGCTCACGCCGGAAGCGGCTTTGGAGACGGCCGATCTCGCCGACCGCGCGGCGCCCGGTCATGCCGCTCCATCGGTACTGCGCGGGCGCGCCTACGCCACGCTGAAGCTCTGGCCCAACGCTTCGGCCGAGCTCGAACGCGCGCGCTCCATCGACTCGCGCAGTCTCGAGGATCCACTCACTCTCCGCGAGTGGTGCCGCGCATTGGCCTCCACCGATCGGGCGCGCGAAGCGCTGGCCGCGTACCGCACCCTCGGACCGCGCGTATCGATCTTCCCCTCTCCGGAAGAGCGCGCGCGCACGTTCCTCGAAGCGGCCGAGCTTGCCTTCTCGCTGGGGCCGCCGACGCTCGACGATGCCATCGCCTTTCTCGGCGAAGCCAAACAGCTCGGCGTCCGCGAGCTCGAGTGGCGCGTGTCGTCCGAGCTCGCGCTCGCCTTCGATCGGCGGGGCGCCCGCGACGAAGCCGCCGGTCTCGTGATCGAACTCGTGCGCCGCTTTCGCAAGGAGGCCAAAGCGCAGGCCTCCTCCGAGAACCGGGAAGCACAAGCCGCCGCCGCGCTGGTGCTGGAGTCCATCGATGTCCGTCAAGCCCTCGAAGCTTGGGAGCGCTACATCACCGCCGCCGGACCGCGCGGTCCTTGGATCGAGCACGCGCAAAAGCGCGTGGAAGCGCTGCGCAGAAAAGGGCGAGGAGGATGACCGCGCGCACCTTGCCGACGTGGGGCTGCGTCGGTGTCGTGGCTGTCCTGCTCACGGTCGGGCCGCGCGCGGCGTCGGCCAACAGCCACGCGCCGACCGTCTGGGAGTGCGCAGAGGACCCGACGCTCGCCGCGGGGGACAAGATCCACCGCGAGCTTCAGGGCCTCCGTTACATCTCGTACTATCTCCGCCCGAGCTCGTCCGCGCAGAAGGAGCAGCTCGCGCGCTCGCTGCGCCTTCTGGAAGAAATCGACGCCGAGCATTCGCACGACATCAGGCTGCGCTTCGATCTCGGCGCTCTGCTCTCGTTGATCGGCGACGAAAAGCGCGCGGCCACCGTGCTCGAGAGCGCCATCACCCTCGCGCCCGACCACCCCTCGGCCGTCGACGCCTATTGGTCGCTCGCCATCGCCTACGTCAAACTGGGGCGCTTCGACGAGGAGGTCGGTGCCTACGAGGAATTCCTTCGTCGCAGTACGACGGCGTACCAGCGCGCGCGCGCCCTCTGCAACCGTGCCGAGTCGCAGGTGCGGCGCGAAAAGATCGGCGAGGCTCTGCGCGACTACCGCGAATCGCTCGTCCTGCAGCCGGAAGACGTGCTCTGCCACTGGGGCTATGCGGTGGCGCTCGACCGCAGCGGCGATGCGCCGGGCGCCATGGTCGAGGCGAAAACGGCGATCACCTTCGACCCCCTCGACCAGGAGCTCGCGAACCCGGGCGTCTTCTTCCTGCCGGCGTACGAGCGCTTCTGGTACGAGGGGCTCGGGGCCATGGCGCGCGCTCAGCAGATCGACGACCCGGCGACGTCGGTGCTGTGGTGGGATGCAGCGGTGGCGAAGTGGGCGGGGTACCTGGCCTTTGCGCCCGCGGACGACCGCTGGGTGCCGCTTGCCAAGGCCCACCAGGCTTCTTGCCAGCGCCATGTCGAACAGGCCAAGAAGGCCGCGCTACGGCTGGCCAAAGGCCGGCGGCACGTCAGCGCGGACGGGGAAGCCGATCATCCGCCGCCCACGCTGCCGCGCTGAGCTGGCCAGGGCCTTTACGCCGCGTCGTCCATCGGCGTCGGCGGGGGCGTCACGCGCAGGATCTGGCTGACCTCTTCGGCGTCGGCCACCGAATGGAAGACGGGCACGAGGCCGTTCTCGATGTCGCGCTCGCCGAACGCTCCGCTGGCGGCGAGGGCGCGCGCGCGTGGACCATCGAGCACGAGGAAGATGTCGTGTAGGCCTCCCTGGCCGGGGCTGTCGATCACGTCGACGATCCGGCCGCGGTCGAGGCAGAGTTCTTCGAAGCCGCGCTGGATGAGCACGCGGCGATCCGTGATGAGGTATCTCGTCTTGTGGGCGAGGCGCGCTGGCCGCACCAGGGCGACATACCCGAGCCCCACGGCGACGCAGGCGAGCAGCATCGCCGTCAGCGCTAGCGCCATGATGAGCGAGATGAAGGCTGGCGAGTGCGAGGAAAGGCCGGCGCCAAGGATGCGATGTGCTGCTCGCGTCGCCGTCGTCAGTTCGCGCACCAGTGCCACGGTCACGAGCGCCCCGACCGTCGCGGTGAAGATTTGGCGCGTTCCGCCCGGGAACCATTCGCGCCAGCCCGACATCGGCCGAGCCGACCAGAGGACCCGCTCGCCATCGTCGAGGCGCTGGGCAATCGGGCGCAGTCCGTCACCTGCTCCGCCCGGCGCGGGGATCCCGCGAATGATGGCCCACAGCCGGTCAGGACCCATGATGCCCGGAAGCAAGAGCGAAAGCCGCCGGCGCAGCGCACCGGTCGGTACGGCACGGACGAGCTCGAGATCGCCGAGCCCGGGGATGCTCGGGTGCCAGTGGATGCGTGCGTAACTGATGGCGCCGCGATCAATCGTGCGGCGGATGCGGCCGCGCTTCCACATGACGTGCTTCTCGGTGACGACGTACTCGACTTCCGACCGCCAGATACTGGGGCCGTATCGGAACGCCACCGCGAGCGTCGCACACCAGCAAGCGAAGAGAATAAGGCCCCCCACGGGAGCGTGAAGCGAAGTGGCAATGACGGTCGCGAAGGCGACAGCGATGGCCGCGACGATTGCCATCAGCAATGCTGCAATTCGATAGCCGGTGGGAACGGTTGCGATTTTTGGGCGTCCTGCCCAGATGATCCGTTCGCCGAAAAGCGAGTCTCTCGCCAAGTTACCTGCCTCCTGGGAAACTCAATTCCTCCCTCGGACCGGCGAAATGCCGGTGCTTGTGCAACCTGCCGTTTGGATTGAAGACGTTTCCACTTATTCTTTAGGTTGCGTTGGGGGGTCGATTTCGTCCAACGGAATTCCTAAAAGGACAAGAAGCGACCGTCCCAACCGAAAAGTGGTCGTTGCCCCCCGTTTATCGGCGGATTCACGAAAAACCTTACCCGTGGTGTCGGACGTCCCCATACAAGATCGCCAACGTGGCCGGAACCGCCCGCATTCCCCGGGCGATCCCAAGACCGATGGATCCGTTCAACCGCCGGGATCTACGAAGATAATCTCGATGCGCTCGCTCCGCGACGCGTTGCGCGCAACGCTGGGATCGAGGACCGGGCGTGCTGAGCCGGCTGCCTCGACTGCAATTCGTTCGCTGCTGGCACCGGCTTCGGACAACGCTTTGGCGATGGTGTCCCCCCGCTTGCGCTCTTCGTCGCGGGCTTCGCTGCTCTTGCCCTTGGCCCCGGCCGAATGGACCACGACCTGCACGGGAAAGTCGGGATGAGCCTGCGCCACGCGACCGAGCACGCCCAATTGCTCTCGGGCATCGCCATTGAGCTGCGCGCCGGCGAAGAGATTGCGAACCGTGACGACCACCCCCCGGTCGTCGCGCACCGGAGAAAGCCCTCCCATCGTGGAGAGCTCGGCGAGAAGCTGGTCGGATTTACCGATGCTCGAGTTCGCTCCCACGGTGCGGCGGGCGGCCGTCAGGGCCGCCAGGCACTGCGCCCGGGCGCGCATGGCCGTCTCGATGGGAGCGATGCGCGGCGCCGTGGCCAGCCGCTTGTCGAGATCTTCACTCGTCGTGCGAGCCTCCGTCAGGGCTGGCGTTTCCGGCGCGAGCATGCGCGCCGCTCCGCACAAGAGGCGCGCGTCGAGGGCGAGCGAGCGCGAAGAGGCCATGCGCGCTTGCTCGCGTGCGGGATCGCCCGGGCCAGTCGCGGCGAGTGGGGCTGCGTCCTTGATGACCTTGATGCGAAGCTCGATGTCGTCCGCTTGCGCGGAAACGCGATGCTGTTCGCCTTCGTTCTGGGCCAGGATCTGCTCGGCGGCTTGCAGCGCCAGACGCGCGCGATTGGCGGTGTCGGTCGCGCGGGTCACGCGAACGAGCACCAGCGCGTGCTGGTAGGCCGCGATGGCTCGCTCGGCCAGGATCTGCGCTCCGGCCAGATCGCCGTTCGCATAGGCGGTCTCGGCGTCGCGCCGTACTTTTTCGGCATGCGCCATCGCCTCCGGAGCAAGCTCCGTTGCTTGACTTGTCGTCGCGAGGCCGACCCGATCGGCTTCGGCCATGACGGGGGGGCGCGGAATCCGAGTGCAGCTCCCGGCCAGCAATGCCCAAAGGAGCCAACCCGACGCGCCGCGCTTCGTTCGTCCCCGTCCACCGTGCGGCGCACCGCACATCGCGGCGGTAACCTCAGACGGGCCACGCATAGGCGGCGATTTCATGGCGCCCCCTTGGACGCGGAGCTCGCCGGTGCCGCTCGCGGCTTCGGCGCCTTGCTGCGTGGAAGCGCGGTGGGCGGCGGCTTCGGCGGAAACGGTCCTGCATTGGCCGACAGTTTCTCGAGCTCGACTTCGGCGCGGCCGCGGCGCGAGATCGCTTCTTCGAGCAGCGCGCGCGCTTTCTCGGCGCGAAGGCTGGCCTGGGACGCCGATGATTCGAGCGCTCCCGCGTCCGCTTCGATGGCGGCCGCGCGAGCGAGATCGCGCGCGGTCTCCGCCCATTCTCGCGCCAGGCCCTCGAGAAGCTCGGCATGAGGAACGTCTCCCGACTTTCGCGCGCCGTCTGCCCGCTGGAGCGCTTTTTTTGCTTCGTCGAGAGGCGTGCGCAGGAGCGCCGCTTCCGCCGACGAGCTGCCTGCTGCGGCCAGAACCTGTTCCGTGAAGGCTTTGTCGGAGAGCTGATCACCGAGTGCGAGCGGCCCCAGCGCCACGCCGAAGACCACCAGCACGACCCAACCCGCCGGCCACAATTTCGCCAAAATTCGCTTCACCCGCGGACCAAGCCATGGCCGCCGCACGTGGTCAAGTGTAGCGTGACGAAATGACCTCGAGCCCTCGTGATCGCGCCAGCTGGGACGTCTATTTCATGCGCATCGCCGCCGACGTGGCGACCCGTGCCACCTGCGACCGCAAGCACGTGGGAGCCGTCATCGTGCGCGACAAGAACATCCTCGCCACCGGATACAATGGCTCCATCCGCGGGCTCGGTCACTGCGACGAGGAAGGGCACATGCTGGAGGACGGCCACTGCGTGCGCACCATCCACGCCGAGGCCAACGCCATCATCCAAGCAGCGAAGAACGGATCGGGCATCGAAGGGGGGACGGTCTACGTGACGGCGTCGCCTTGCTGGGGGTGTTTCAAGATGATCGCCAACGCCGGTCTCGTGCGCATCGTATACGGCGAGTTTTACCGCGACCAGCGCATCTTCGACTTCGCGCAGCGGTTGGGCATCGAGCTCGTCAAAGTCGAACTCACCGGCGCCCCCAACGCTTGAACGGCGGTGGGGCGATCCGGATGGTTCACAGGGAGGCGGGGAGGGGAGAACTGGGGTTGCCCGCGACAATCAGGGCCTACGACGCCGTCGCGCGCGTTCGCAGCGCACAAAGATCGTCGGCGGTTCAGCGCCGCACTATCGCCGCGCCAACAACAAATCCTCCCCGCCTCCCTGTGATCCCAAAAACAAACGTTACATGGTCCGCTTGGCGCGAGAGGAGCGCAGAGCGACGGCGACTCGGAGTGGGAGCATTCAGTCGTAGTATTCGTTGCCCAAATGGGTGATGAGCTCTTCGCCCATCATCCACCGTAGGGTGTTCTTCAGCTTCATCGACTGGATGAAGAGGTCGTGCTCCGGGTAGAGGCCGGCCGCCGTCATGGGGCTCTTGAAGTAGAAGCTCAGCCACTCCTGCACCCCGCTGAAGCGGGCGCGGTGAGCGAGGTCCATGAAGAGGGCGAGATCGAGCACGATGGGCGCAGCGAGGATCGAGTCGCGGCAAAGGAAGTTGATCTTGATCTGCATCGGGTAGCCGAGCCATCCGAAGATGTCGAGGTTGTCCCACCCCTCCTTGGCGTCGCCGCGCGGCGGGTAGTACTCGATGCGGACCTTGTGGAAGATCTTGCCGTAGAGTGACTCGTACATTTTCGGCTGCAGGATGTATTCGAGCACGCCGAGCTTGGAGACCTCCTTCGACTTGAAGTTCTCCGGGTCGTCCAGCACTTCGCCGTCACGGTTGCCGAGGATGTTGGTGGAAAACCATCCCGAGAGACCGAGCATGCGCGCCTTGAGGCCAGGCGCGACGACGGTCTTCATCCAGGTTTGGCCGGTCTTGAAGTCCTTGCCGGCGATGGGGACGCGATGCTCCCGGGCCAGCTCGAGCGCCGCCGGGAAATCGACGGTCAGGTTGGGGGCGCCGTTGGCATAGGGGACGCCTTCCTTGATGCATGCCCACGCGTACATCTGCGAGTTGGCAATGCCGGGGTCGTTTTCCAATAGCCCCTTTTCGAAACGCGCCACCGATTGGTGCACTTCGCCGGCGGGCGAGTAAATCTCCGTCGAACCGCACCACACGGCGACGGCGCGGCTCACGCCGTTCTTCTTTTGAAAAGCGCGGATGTCCTCGCGCAGCGCTTCCACCATGTCGGCCTTGGTCTTCGCTTCCTTGACGTTGGTGCCGTGAAGGCGCTTCACGTATTCGGGATAGAAGACGGCGCTCATGGGATGGATTGCCGACATCTCGTCCTTGACGAGGGCGAGGTGCTCCTTGTTGAGGACCTCGGCGTGACAAGCGCTCTCGTAGGCGTCGTCTTCGAAGAGATCCCAAGCGCCGAAGACGAGCTGGTCGAGAGTGGCGAGAGGAGCAAACTGCTTGATGAGTGGCGTCCGGTTTTCCGTGCGTTTGCCGAGCCGAATGGTGGCAAGCTGGGTGAGCGAACCGATGGGTTGGGCGAGGCCCCGCCGGGCGAGCAAGCATCCGGCGATGAACGTCGTCGAGACTGCCCCGAGTCCCGGCAAAAGGACGCCCAGTTTTCCCTCGGCAGGTTGAACTTCTACAGGTCGCTTCATGAGCTCTCCTCGATTGGCCCGCGGTAGCACTACGGTGTCGGGCACGGCCCTAGCCGATCACGATCGGCCCATCGGCCATCCAGTAGGGGGTGCTCCTAGCACGAATGGGGCCGAGGAGGGACGAGCCCAGGTCCGGCGACCATCGCCCGCGACGGCAGGCGTTGCTGGCGCCGCCGCGAAGAGCGTGATACGCGCGTCGCCGACGGCCCGAGATCTGCAATTCTGAGTGCGCTGATGAGCTTCTGGTCAGGCTATTGGGCGTCGTTGAAGCCCCGCGAAGTCGAGGAGACCATCGACGTCTATGTACATCGTCCGCTCGCGTACTTGGTGGCGCGGGCGCTCTACCCATTGCCGATTTCGCCTGACGCCGTCACCGGGCTCTCCATTCTGGCGGGAATTGCGTCGGCCGTTTCGCTGCTCGTGACGTTTCCCTATCACTTGCAAGCGGGCGGTTTGCTGCTGTTCATCTCGGCCGTGCTCGATTGCGCCGATGGGCAGCTGGCGCGAATGCGGGGAACTTCGTCTCTTTTCGGTCGCATGCTCGACGGAACCGCGGACCTCATTACCGTGGGCGCGGTGGCGCCGGCCAGCCTTTGGGTCATGTGGTGCCAGCTCACCACACCCCTGTGGGTCAAGGGCACGGTCGTGGGCGTAACATGTGTCGCCGTCGTGACGACGTCTTTTCACACCACGATGTACGACCACTACAAGAACGTGTTCCTTCGTCTCACGGGGCCCTACCAGGAGGGGGAGGACTACGAATCCGCGCGCGAACGCCGCGAGAGCACGCGCGGAAAGACGTCGCTCGTGGCCAATCTCGCCTATCCGATTTATCTCTTCTATCTGAAGAGCCAGCGCGACTACGTCAAAGTCTTCGACCCTTACACGAGCGCGCGCCTCACCGAGTTTCCGCCCTACGACCCCGAGCGCGGTGAACTCTACCGAACCATGGCGGGGCCGGTCATGAAGCTCTGGCGCCGCTACTTCGGGTTCGGAATGATGGTCTTCTCGCTCGCGCTTTTCGACGCGCTGGAGCACCCGGAGTACTTCGTGGTGATGCGCATGTTCGTCTTGAATCCCATCTTCTACTTGTACTTGCGACCGACGCAGCGGCGCGTCTCGCGGGAAGCCTTTCGGCAAATGAACCTCGTCTTGCCCGATCAGGCCGGGGCGAGCGGCTTGGCGGTCGCATGATCGAGCGGGCCATTTTGCTCTGTGCGGGGGCGGCTACCCGTCTCCGACCTCTCACCGACGATCGGCCCAAGTGCCTGCTCGACGTGGGGGGCGAGACCATCCTCGCGCGCGCGGTGCGCTTGCTGCTCGCGGCAGGTGTGCGCGAGCTCGTGATTGCCACGGGATATCGCGAAAACGACGTGCGCGCGGCGCTGGCTGGATGCCCGGCGGAGGTGATCTTTTGCCACAACGCCGCTTTCGCGCATACGCAGAACGCGGTGTCGTTGCATCACTGTGCGCGCGCCGCCCGCGGCCGATCGTTCCTCAAGCTCGATGGCGACGTCCTTTTCGGCCGCGCAGTGCTGGAGCGCCTGCTCGCCGACGATGCGCCACTTTCGGTGGCCATCGAGCGGCGCGACGACCTCGGCGAGGAAGAGATGAAGGTCGTGACCGATGGGGACCACGTCCGCGCCTTCGGCAAGAAGCTCGACCCGCGTCGCTGCGCGGGCGAAAGCATCGGCATCGAGAAGCTCGATACCGCGGCGGGGGCCGCCCTCTTTGGCGCGCTCGAGCGAGCCGTCGTCGCCGGTCGCACCGACCTCTATTACGAAGACGTTTACGGAGAGCTCATCGGCGCCGGAATGAGCGCGCACGCCGTCGACGTCAGTGACCTGCCGTGGATCGAAGTCGACACCGCCGACGATCTCGCGCGCGCGCGAGAATGGGCCGAGGAGGGGAGACTCGATCTGCGTAAAGCCTGACGCGCCTCGCCACCTGGCATCGACGTTGCTCTAGGTTCATCCGCCGGAAACAAACGAACCGACCCCAGTGAAGTCCTAGCGGCATTTTGGGGGAAAGCAGTTCGCTGCGCGCTGTCCCCGACCCCTGGCAAGCCCGGGGTCGGACTTGGGGGAGGGGTGTAGTCAGTTTGCGCCAGTGTGAAGCCTCAACGACAACCGGACCTTAGTTAACATCACGAGTTTGAAAAGGATTTGCTCCAATTGCGACGAGCGTGTTACATGCGGGCCCGGCGCATTTTTAAGCCCTGCTTGTTACGGCACCCCGTTTTCCGCTCCCCATTTACCGCTGCCAACGACCGTCGGAGTTTGCGTTTAGAAAGGCCCGCCCAGAAATGATCGAACGAACGGAACGTCGGTTGGAGCGAGCGGTCATTCTCGCGGCGGGGACCGGATCGCGACTCGTGGCCCAGGAGACGTTCCCCAAGCCGCTGAAGCCGGTGGCGGGGGTTGCTCTCCTGGTGCGCGTGCTGCGGACCTTGCAAGGAGAGGGGATCCGCGAGGCGGTGATCGTCATCGGCTACCGGGGCGACCAGATCAAGAAAGCGCTTTTGGCGGAGCCGACGCTCGGTCTCAAGCTCGACTTCGTGCAGAACGAGCGCTTCGATCGCAAAAACGGCGTCTCGCTCTTGGCCGCCCGAAAATACATCGACCAGGAGTGCATCCTCTCCATGGCCGATCACCTGTATTCACCGGAAGTCGTGCGCAGGTTGGCGAGCTTCGACATGCCGGCCGGCGCGTGTGCGCTCGGCGTCGACTACGACATCGAGCGCTGCTTCGATCTCGACGACGCCACCAAAGTGCGGCTGCGCGGCGGAAAGATTGCCGACATCGGCAAGGACATCAGCGACTACAACTGCATTGATACCGGTGTGTTCCGCATCGGCCCGGCGTTGATGCACGAGCTCGAACGGCTGGAGAAACACACCGGGGACTGCTCTCTATCCGATGGCGTGCGCGTCCTCGCCGAGCGCGGAGCGTTCCTCGGCTGCGACGTGGGCGATAGCCGCTGGATCGACGTCGATACTCCGGCGGCTTTCTTGCGCGCCGAAGCGATGGTGCGCGTGTTCGGCGATTCGCTGGGGGACGAGCCGGCCCAGATCGGCGGATTCGACGGCGAAGGGATGGAGCTCTTCGCGCCGAGCTGGGTGCGTGCTGCCCAGCCTTACCGCGAAGACCATTTCCAGCTCGCGTCGTCCCGTCAGGGGCTCGCGCGCATGATGTCCAACGAGAGCCCCTTTTCGCCCAGCAAACGCGTGATCGACGCCATCGTCGGCGCGGCGCAGCAGGGCAACCTCTATCCGACCAGCGGCGCCGACGTCCGTCGCCGTCTGGCGACGCGCGAAGGGCTCGACGAAAACCACGTCGTGCTCGGAGCCGGGTCCACCGAGCTCATCGACATCGTGGTGCGCACCTTCGTGGCGCCGGGAGAAGAGGTTCTTCTCAGCGTTCCCACTTTCTCGATGTACGAGGCGCGCGCGCGCGTGTGCGGCGGCATCCCGATCTTCGTGCCCATGACCGACGATCACGACTTCGATGTGTCGGGCATCGTCGGCGCGGTCACCGAGCGGACGAAGGTGATCTTCCTCTGCACGCCCAACAACCCCACCGGCAACCGCATCAGCGAAAGCTCGCTGCGTCGCATCTTGCGCCTGGGGCTGCCGACCGCCATCGACGAGGCGTACCACGAGCTCGGCGAGACCCCCGACTCGCTCACCCACCTTTTGGCAGAGTTTCCCAACGCCATTTTGATCCGGACCTTCTCCAAGGCTTTCGGTCTGGCGGGGCTGCGGCTCGGCTATGCACTCGCGCACCCCGCGGTGACGAAGCTCTTGCTCCGCGCCAAGCTGCCTTGGAACATCTCGTCGCTCACTTTGGCGGCCGGGCTCGCCGCGCTGGAGGACGTCGAGGAGTTCGAGCTTCGCATGGGGCAGCTGCGCCAAGGGCGGGATTACCTCGAGCTCGAGCTGGGGAAGATGCGGACCCTCTCCGTCATCGCCGGGGAGGGAAACTTCGTTCTGCTCGACGTGGCGAAAGTGGGCGTCAGCGCCGAAGCGATCGTCGAAGCGATGCTCACCGAGGGCGTCTATATCCGGTCGCTCGCCGTGCACCACGCCAAGCGCAGCTATGTGCGGGTCTCCGTGGGGACCGAGGAGCAGAACCGACGTTGTGTGGAGGCGATGCGCAAAGTACTGGCCCGCCTCGGACGGTGGGCCCCCGTGGCCGCCGTCGATCGTCTGAGCCAACCCTGAGCGGCGCCCCGTTCCTTCGTGCTAGCCTACGGCCGGTGCGCGCCTTTTGGCGTTCGGCTCTGTTCTGTAGCGTGATCGGCCTGGCTTCCACGCCGGCCCTTGCCTTCGTCTGGCCGAGCGCACCGGCCAAGATCGCGCGTGCGCTCGACAGCGGCGACGTGGCCGAGCGGCGTGCGGCCGCTTTGCGCCTCGGAGATCTGCCGGAAAAAACCGCCGACGCGCTGCTCGTCAAGGCGCTCGGCGACGCGGACCTCGACGTCCGACTGCATGCCGCCAAATCGGCGGTGCGGCAGCGAAGCACGGCCGCCGTCGACGTCGTGATCCCCTGGCTCTCCGACGCCGATGTGCGCGCGCGTTTGGCGGCTTGCGAGCTCATCCGCTATGTGCCGACGGTGCGCGCCGTGGTTGCGCTCGGACGCGTACTCAGCGACCCGGATGCCGGCGTTCGCCAGCTTGCTGCTTCGGCCATGGGGGCAAGCGGGGCGACGGAAGCGGTGGGCCCGCTGCTCGGACACCTCGACGACCCCACGGCCAGCGTACGAGCGGAGGTCGCGCAGGCGCTGGCGCGCATCGGCGATGCCAGCGCGGCCGTTCCTCTCATCGGCAAGATCGGGGACAATGCCCCCGAGGTTCGCCGAGCCGTGGTGCGCGCGCTCGGTGAGCTCGGAGACGCGCGCGCCGCGAGCGCGCTCGTCTTGGCGCTCCGCGATACGGTTGCCGCCGTGCGCGTCGAGGCGCTCACCGCCCTCGGTCGGCTCGGCGCGCACGACGCCGTGCTGGCTATCGCGCCGCTCCTCGAAGAACGCGCCGCGCCCGAGGTGCGCGTCGCTGCACTGGCCGCGCTCGGCAAGATCGGCTCGGAACCGGCGGTGCGCGCGCTCATCAAGAGCCTGGCCAACGAGGACGCAGCAGCCAGGAGCTCCTCGGTACGCGACGCGCTGGAAGCGAGTGGACCGAATGCGGTCGGGCCCTTGCTGGCGACGCTCGAACAGTTCGGCAGTCCCAACGTGGCGGCGGGCGCGGCGCTGGTGCTCGGCTCGATGAAGGCGTCGGGGGCAGGGTCGGCCATCGTGCAGGCCATGCACAAGGGGTCGCTCGCGCCCTACGCGGGTTTGCGCGCGCTTTCGTTGCTCGGCGATCCGGCCACGCTCCCCACCGTGCTCGAGCTGCTGTCGGACACGAACCAGGTGGTTCGCCGCCAAGCGGTGCTCACGGTGACGGCGCTGCTCGATCCGGTCCGGCGCGACGGACGCGCGGTGGAACCTCTGGTCGCCGCGCTCCGTGATCCACGCGCTTCGATCGAGGAGCGCGAGGAGCTGACGCGGGCGCTCGGACGAACCGGCGCGCCGCGCGCCATCGAGACGCTCCTGCCCCTCGTCAATACCAAGAGCTTGATCCTGCGCATCGCCGCCATCGACGCGCTCGGCGACATCGGACCGGGAGGCCAAGATGCCGAGCTTCTGCGCGCGCTCGGCGACGACAACGCGAGCATCCGTCTCCACGCCGCGCTGGCCCTGTCGCTCGCGGGCGGAGAAGGGAGCGTGGGCGCGCTGCTCCACCGGCTCACCGAGGCAGCCACCGATGATCGTACCGCCATCGGTCTCGCCCTTTCCGGCGCGGCGGCGCGCGCTGGGGACAAGATGGCGGCCGAGCTGGCGCGCGTGCTCACGGGGATCGGGGGGGGAGCGCGGGACGCGCTCATCGAAGGGCTGGGGCGAATCGCAGGCGCCAAAGCCGGGGCTCGGTTAGCCGATCTCGCGCACCACAGCCAAGACCCGGCCGATCGCCGCAAGATTGCGGAGGCGCTGCGGGGACACCCCGAACAAGGAAAGCTGCTCACCGAGTTGCTCGCCGACGGCGACGCCTCGGTTCGTGCGGAGGCGGTGTGGTCGGCGGCCTTTCTGCCGCCCGGTGAAGGCGCATCGGCGGCGTTTGCCCGTGCCGCGCAGCTGATGGGGGACTCCGATCTCGGCGTCGCCACCAATGCCGCCGCCGCGGTGGCCGAGCTCGGAAAAGCATTGTCCAGCCGGGAGGAAGGCACGAAGACACGCGCGACCGCCACGCTGTGCAAAGCCCTCGGCGACTTTCGTTCGTACGTGCGCGCCAACGCCTTGGTGGGCCTCGCCGTTTTGGGATCCCGCTGCGACGGGGGGCAAAGGGAGCGTAAGCTCTTGGCTCAAGATCCTTCCGAGGTAGCGCGACAGGCTGCCGCGCGCTTGTTGCGGCTTTCGGGATCGCCCGGTCGTCCAGGCAAGGAGGACGCGCAAGCGCTCTCGCGATGCTTGGCCGAGGACAAGAGCGGGATGGTGGCCAACGCATGTCGCGTGGCGGCGGAGACTCCGACCCAGGGCTCGCCGATCGTCGTGTTCGTCGTGCCCGACGGGCGAAGCTCGCCCCTGCCGCTCGCTCCCTACTCGCTTCAGCGTGCCGACGGTTTCATTCGTTCGGGCATTGCCGACCGCCGCGGCGCCGTGTTCGAGCACGCGGCGCCGCGCGGAGAGCTGCGCCTGGTGGTGCCAGGTCCGCTCGCGCGTTGAGCGACCGGCGCCGGAGTCGTCGTCAACCGGTGCCTGCGCTTCCGCCGAGGCCGGTGCTGCCGGTCCCCCCGTGGCCACCCGTGCCGGCAAAGCCGCCCGTGGAACCGCTGCTGGCGCGCGGGGCAGCGCCGTCCGACAGCGAGAGCGCCGGGTCGTTCTCGGTGCTCGGCGCAAGTTGCGCCGCCGGCACCGCGAGACCGGGCCGAGTCCCGTCGCCTCCGACGGAGAGGCGCGGCAGGACGCGACCGACGAGGAGCATGGCCATCACCGCGGCGGAGAGCCCGAGCGTACGCTTTCGGTGCACGCGGCGTTGCCAGGAATCGAGCGCGCCGTCGAGCACGCGCCGTTCGCGCGCCCTGTCCCAGGGAACATCCACGGCGGCGCGCGCCTGCCGGTAGGGCAAGATGGTCATTCTGCGAGCTTCCTTTCGAGGCGTGTTTCGGCTTCCGTCAGCCGACGCTTGACGGTCGCCAGCGAGATCTCGCAGACATCGGCCACTTCTTGCAGCGGCATGGCCCCGACGCGAGCGAGGATCCACACCACGCGCATCTTGGCGGGGATGCGGTCGAGGGCGTCATAAAGGTCCTCGGCGCGGCATCCCTCGCGCGGGTCGGAGGCGCGCGGCGAGAGCTCGGCCAGCTTCCACGTGTACCATCGCCGCAAGCGTCGCCGCGCGAGCAGCCGATGAACGCGCCGGATGGCGATGACCACCAGCCAACGCCGAATGGCCGCGGGTTCTTCCACGTCGCCGAGCCCGGCGCGGGCGTCGACGAACGTCTCCTGCACGACGTCGTCGAGTTCGCCATCGTCGCCGAGAAGGCTATAAACGACGCCGGCGACATAGCGCGCATGCCGCAGATACAGCTGCGTGAAGGCCGTCTCGTCGTCGGCGCGCAAACGCTCGAGCAGCGCCGCTTCGTCGCAAGGGGTAGCCAGCACAGCGGTTCGCAAGGAGGGCACGGCTACAAGGTGGCTTTCTCGTGGCCCGGTAGGCTCAATTTTTTCATGAGCCCCATCGAGCTTACGCGGAGGGAAGAAGGGATGGCAGCGTGTTGAGCGATCCTGGGCACCAATGGGCGCGGCGCTGCGCGGCGCATTGTTGCGCATTGCGGCGTAACAGCTCGCTTTTGCAATCGGCTCCTGAGCTCGAGCCATTGTCGACACGCCGGTCGCGCGCGGTTTTGGCAAGGCTTACAGGTAGGCACAGCGTCGGTTCGGCGCGACAATGACGCGATCGTGCCTCCGAACCGCCCCCTGCGACGCGCCCTTCCCGTCCACGCACCTCGCGAATATGGGCGACGCGCGCGCGGTTTCCGGGTCTTTTTACGGCGCTTGGCCGCGAAGGACCAGGCGGAGTTCCTCCGCCTGGTCCGGGAAAGCCGCGGAACGCATCACCCTTGGGTAGCGCCGCCGACCGGTGTAGCGGGATTTCAGCGGCTGGTTCTGCGGGCCGAGGCGGAGACCGTCGTCAGTTTGCTGGTGTGTGAGCGAACGACGGAAGCGGTGCTCGGCGTCTTCAACCTGAGCCAGATCTTCCGCGGCAACTTCCGCAGCGCGTACCTCGGCTACTACGGTCACGTGGCTTTTGCCGGACAAGGTTACATGCGGGAGGGTCTGGTGCTCCTGGTTCGCTACGCGTTCGCGCAGGCCGGCCTGCATCGCATCGAGGCGAACATCCAGCCCGGCAACCAGCGATCGATCGCGCTGGTCGAGAAATGCGGGTTCGCAAGGGAAGGCTTTTCGCCGCGCTACCTCAAGGTGGCCGGCCGATGGCGCGATCACGAAAGGTGGGCCATCACCCTGGAAGGGTGGCGCGATCGCGCGCGCGCGTCGCGGCGCCCGACGTCGAAAAAAGCGTGAGCCCGCGCGGGTGAGACACCCGCGCGGGCTCATCGCGCCGCGAAAAGGCGGACCGTATCAGCGACGCTGACGGCGCCGCCCGGCGAGCAGCGCCATGGCGCCGAGCAACGAGGCCCAAGCGCCGGTGTTGGACGACCGTTCCTTCGGCTGCGCAATGCGGCAACCGCAGCCGTCATCCTCGCCGCCGCCGCTGCCGCCGGCGCCCGCGGCGCCGTCGGAGCGGACGTCGGCGCGCGCGTCGGTCGCGTCGGCGCGCGCGTCGGTGGCGTCGCTGCGGACGTCCGCGACGCCGTCGGTGGTCGCGTCGCGGACGTCGGCGGCGCCCGCCGCGCCGTCGCGTCCGCCGTCGGTACCGCCGGCGCCTCCGCCTCCGCTTCCGCCTCCACCGTCCATGCCGCCATCGGTGCCGCCGTCGGGGGCGCCACCGCCGCCTGCGACGATGATGTTGACGGTGTCAGCCGCGCCGTGCGGCCCGTCGTTCACCTGGAGGCGGAAGGTCAACGTCGATGGCGTCGAGGGCGCAGTGAACGTCGGCTGGGCGGTGGTCGGCGTCGCCAGGGTCACGGCGGGGCCGGCCAGCTGGTCCCACGCGAACGCGAGGGGATTCGGCCCGGCCAGCGGATCGGAGCTGGCTCGGCCGTCGAGCGTGACCATCGCATTGACGGGCACCGGCTGATCGGGGCCGGCATTGGCGATCGGGATCCCGGCGCAAGCGGCGGTGTCTGCCTGCTGCCCGGGGAAGGGCTTGTTCGTAATCCCCTGGAACCCGATGTTGTCGACGAGCCATCCCGGCGCTCCGGTGCCGGTATCGGTGCCGAGCCGGAACCGAACCTTGATCGTCTTGCCGGCGAGGCCGGCGCCGAGATCGACGGACGCCGCCGTCATGGTCGGGAAGCCGGCGCTGATGGCCGCGAAGGCCCTGCGCCCTTGCAACGGGTTGTCGATGGTTCCCGCGGCTGTCGTCAGCGTGGCGTTGTAACCCGGGTCCTTGATGGTCGCGATGTCGATCCAGGTCGTGCCGTTGTCTTCGGAGTACTCGATGACGCCGCCGTCGAAGTACTGCGGCGTAGCGGCGGTCGTGTTCGCTTCGAAGCTGTAGGCGTGGCGGAACGTCATCACCAGGTTGCCGGTCGCAGCGACGATGAGGGGCGGTGAAATGAGCGCTTCGTCGCCGCGCACGGCGATGTCCTGTCCGTGCCACTGGTTGTTGGCGCCCGGCCCCGTCGTCCGTTCGCGTTCCCAGGACGATACGGCGGGCGGGGGCGCGCCGGAGTCGGGCGGTGCCACGCCGCCGTCCCCGAGCGGCAGCGGAATGTGAACTTTCTCCCAAACGGGCGTGTCGCTCTCCACGTCATCCGTCGCCGAGCTGGCCGGGACGTTGTCGCGGTTGACCCAAACCGGAAAATCGACCGGTGTGTTGGAGGTGAACGCGTCCGGGTCGTTGACGGTGATCGTCACCGGCAAGAGAACGAGCGACATGAACGTGGCGTCGAGCGTGACCTTGAGACGCACCGTCGCCTCTTTGAACGGTTCCAGCGTGGGGAGTGTAACCACGCCGTTGTTCTCGAGGGTCACGCCCGGCACCGAGGTCTGCACCGTGACCGTCGTCTTGGAGAGGTCGCTCACACCGTTGTTGACGAGCTTGATGGTGAGGTACCCCTCTTCCTCGGCGTCGAGGTAGCCGTCGCGGTCGCAGGATTTGACGCTGTCGTCGAGCGACGTCGACAGGTAGTGAATGTCCCCTTTGACCGCGTAGCTCTCGACCACGCCGACGAGATCGCTCGAGTTCTGGGGCGGCGATTTCGCGCCCGTTCCAGCGCCGCGCCGGGCGAACGCCTTGGCCATGACGAGCAGATCCTGCTTGTCGACCGCGGCGGCGGCCGCGAGGATGGCATCGCGCTGATCGGTATAGGTCGGCGCCGGCGGCGTCATCTTCATGCCGGCGACGACGTAGTTGGCCACGCGGCGGTGGGCCTCGGTCCAGGTCATGCGCGGCGCCACGCCCTGGCTCTCCTTGAGCATGGCGACGTGGACTTCGTGCATCATCGTCGTCCAGACCTCGCCGGCCGCGTGCACCTCGTTGTTCGGATTGGTGCTCGGCGACATGGGCGTCGTGGTGGGCAGTGGCTCACCCGCCTGAATGTGGCGGAAGGTGAGCGCGTTCTTCTTGAAGTCGACGGAGTATGGTGCCCGTCGGATGCCGAAGTACCACGGGTCCACTTCGATCCCTTGACCGGCGTAGGCCGCCACCGGATAGGCCCCGTCGAGGTTTTCACCTTCGTGGGCGAGCAGGTGCAGCGCGACGAAGTCGCCCCAACCCTCGCTCATGGCGCCGCATTGCGTGTTGCCGCACTGCACGAGGCGCAGGTGGAAGTAGTGGCCCCACTCGTGGGCGCTGATGGTGTTGTCGATGGTCCCGTCGTTCTCCGTGCCAATGACGCGCTTCATCGTCAAGCTGAGCGTCGAGCCATCGGCCGCAAGCGCATTCTTGATGAGCGCACCGTCGGCGGCGTTGATGGCGAAGGCCGGAATCGTCGACTTCGGATTGGGGCGGCCCGCCATCGAGACGAGCGTGCTGCCCGCGCTGACGACGACCATGCCGACCGCGCCTGCCGTCTGGACCCGGACGACCTTGACCGCCGTGGTGCAGCCACCGCCTTCCTCGACGATGGCAATCTTGCCCGCCACGGCCGACGTGACGTTGCCGCAGGCGTAGATGGTGGCGCCCGATGCACCGTCACTGCCGTCGCCGCTGCCACTATCGCCACCGCTGTCGGTTCGGACGTCGACTGCGTCGACCCTGACGTCCGTCGCGGCGTCACCGCCATCCGTTCCGGCGTCGCTGACCGTGGGGGGGCCGGCGAACGCGAGCGCAGTCTGCTGCGTCAGTTCGAAGTTCTGCGGCCCCCAGGTTCCGATCCCGATGGGCCCGGTGAACGTCAACGACGGCGAGGAGGTGAGGGTGCGGCTCGTCTCGATGCCGCTCCACAGGTACATCTGCATGCGCGGCGAGGTTCCCTCGGCGCGGGTGCTCATGTTGGCGTTGTTGCGTGTGCCCCAGGGCGCGTCGTCCTGCGCCTCGACCTTGAGCGGATCCAGTTCGAGGCCCCCGCGCCCGAAGTTGCTCTGCTGCGCGTTGCCCGCCGCCTCGTTGAACCCGGAGTCGTACCAGTAGTCGTGCAGCCAGTTGGTGACGTAGAAGAGCTGCGTCACGGCCGCCATGCGCTGGGGGTCGTTGAAGACCGTGGGACTATTGGGGTCGACCCACTGCGGGTCTTTGGTCGGGTCGTAGACGCGATCGAACGTCTTGTCGGACGTGACGGTGGCGTGCACGTCGCCCGAAAGGGGGGTGAAGCCGTCTTCGGACGTCGTGTTGTTGTCGCTATAGGCGTTGACGTTGTTGCCGTTGGTCTCGGTCGCCGTGGCGGGGAGCCAGGGGTCCACCGCGCCCGCCGGGTTCTTGTTGAACCCTTCCGTGCTGATCATGATCGGCGCGGCGTAGAGCGGGTTCGGCTTGCTCAGGGGAGCGTTGGTCGGGTGGGGCGAGTAATCGGTCTGCGGGCCGTCGGCTGGCTGCCCCTTCGCGTCCGCAAACACCTTGTAGTTGAAGGCGTCGGACTGCGTGATCGGCATCCGCTCGAGGACGCTGCCGTCCTTGGCGCTCACGATATAACGCCAACCGTCGTTGTCGCTGCTCTCCTCGGTGCGCGCCAGGAATTCGACGAAGTACGCCGCTTCGAGCGTGCCCCCGTTCGGCATATAGGCCTTCTTGACGGTGGCGTTGTCGACGAAGTGGGCACCGGCGGCGTGCGATGCCGCGGCGAAGGCGTATTCGGCATAGCCATTGCGCGTGCCGACCGCTTCGAAAGAGCTTTCGTCGAAACCCGAGCCGATTCGATCGGACAGGGCCAGCGCGAGCGCTTGCCCTTCCGACAGGACGAACTTGTTCGAGCCGAGCTTCCCGGGGTGGAGGCTACCCGACATGGCAACGAGCTGACGGTCGGCCGTCATGGCCACGGCTTGCCGCACGCCGTACACCTCGATGCCCCCGACCGATTGCCGGAAGCTGACGATGCTGGCGCCTCCTTGCAGCGGGTGGACGTCGTGGATCAGTGCGTCGCCGACGACTTGTGTCGACAGACCGTAGGTTGCCGCGTGGCGCGCGAGATGCGCGCGCGCTGCCACCTCGGGCGCGGCGTTGGCCAGCACGGTCGGACTCACCTCGTCACGGACGCCCCACATGAAGCGCGGGACATTGCGAACAGCATCGACCGAAGCGACGATGGCCTGCGAGGGAGCAAGGAGTTCGACCTTGCTATCGACGCTCGACGTCTTCGCCGCTGCGGGCGCGGGCGCCGGCGCCGGATCCTGCGGCTGCGACGAGCATGACAAGAGCGAGCCTGCAAGGGGGAGGCTCGCAACGAGCAGAGCCCGGACAGTGAGAGGGCGGTTCGGCGATCGCATCGTGTTTCTCCGGCAGAGACTTGGTCGTCTCGTGAACGAGGGACTTCACTGCGGCGCCACGAAGCGGCGAAACATAGCGCCTTAGAACTGACCGAAGTCCCCTAACAGTTTTGCCGCCCGCAACCAAGCACTAGATCGATGTCAGAGGGTGAGATTGAGCGTCCGGCGCAGCGAACACGTCGTTCCGTGCAGTGAGCAGCACGGTGGTCGCGGGGCACCTCAGGCATATTGAGAAGCGATGGCCGCACGCTGCGAAACCGTTCTTCCACCGACCGTTACTTGCGTGGTCTGCAGTTATCGACGCGAAGCGTCGTTCTGCGACGGGCGCGTCATGCGACAATGAGCGCCTTGCTCCGCCGGCTCGTCGATGTTCGCGACAAGGAAGCGCCCGGGCTCATCGGGTCGTTCATCTACTTCTTCTTCTTGCTTAGCAGTTACTACGTGATGCGGCCCCTGCGCGAGGAGATGGGCGTGGCGGGGGGCGTCAACCGCCTTCCCTGGCTCTTCACGGGAACCTTCGTCGCGACGCTCGCCGTGGTCCCGCTCTGGGGCGCCCTCGTGGCATCGATGCCCCGCCGTCGGCTGGTTCCCCTCGCCTACCGATTTTTCGCTCTCACGATGGTGCTCCTTTTCGTTCTTCTCCGTTTTCCGAGCATCCGGAGCCTGATCGTGCCGGCGGTCTTCATCTGGATCAGCGTCTACAACTTGTTCGTCGTTTCGGTCTTCTGGAGTTTGATGGCCGACCTGTACAGCGCCGAGCAGGGGAAGCGGCTGTTCGGATTCGTGGCCGCGGGAGGCACCGCCGGCGCCATTGCCGGGCCATTCCTGGCCGCGGTGCTCGCCCCGCGCGTCGGTCCCGCGAATCTCCTCCTCGTTTCGGCCGGCGGGTTGGAGATGGCGAGCCAATGCGCCGTGAGGCTCGTGCGTCGCGGCGTCGGGGCCCCTTCGCCCGAACCTGCGCCATCTGTCGGCGGGGTGACGGAGAAGGAGAAAGTGATCGACGAACCGCCACTCGGCGGCGGCATCCTGGCAGGCATTTCCCAGCTCCTCCGGTCGAGTTACCTCCTTACCCTTTCAGCGCACGTTCTCCTTTTCACCATGACCGCGACGGTGCTCTATTTTCAGCAGGCCAACATCACGGCCCGCGCCTTTTCCGACTCCGGCCTCCGTACCGCATTTTTCGCGCGGATCGACCTGGCGGTGAATGTGCTCTCCCTGCTGGTGCAAGCGGTGGGGACGGGGCGCATCATGAAGCGGATCGGCGCGGGAGCTGCGCTGGGCGTGGTCGTCCTCGTGACGCTCGGAGCGTTCGGCGGGCTCGCGGCGAGCCCCGGGCTCACCGTCTTGTTTTTGGCGATGACCACGCGGCGCTCGGCCGGCTATGCGCTGGAGCGCCCCGCCCGCGAGGTCCTTTTCACCGTCGTCAGCCGCGCGGAGAAGTACAAGGCCAAGAACTTCATCGACACGGTCGTCTACCGCGGGGGCGACGCCGCCACCGCCTGGCTGCAGCACGCCCTGACGGCCGGGGGGATCGGAACGCGCGCCATGGTGATCGGTTCGCTGCCGGTAACCGGCCTTTGGCTGCTTCTCGTCTACTTCTTGGGCAAACGTCAGGAGACACTGGCCGAGCAGCAGCAAGCGGATATTCTCGACCGATAGACGCGACTACGCCGCGGGAGACGACACCATGGTGACGAGGCGGAACATCTTGATTGGCGCAGCAGGCGCGGGCCTGCCCGCTATTCTCGGCGTCGGCTGCGCGCCTTCGCACGGCGTGGGCAAGTGCGCCACGGAAACGCCGGCGCCTGGTTCAGGTCCGGCGGCCAAAGCGTCGTCCGGCCCGCGCACGATCCTCATCCTGGGTGGAACCGGCTTCGTCGGCCCTCACCTCGTCGATGCGGCGCGGGCGCGCGGGCACAAACTCACCCTTTTCAACCGCGGCAAGACCCATCCCGAGCTTTTTCCCGACGTGGAAAGGCTGCACGGCGATCGGGACGGCGATCTGAAGTCGCTCGAAGGGCGCACCTGGGACGCCGTCATCGACACCTCGGGGTACGTCCCGCGCATCGTCAAAGCCTCGGCCGAGCTGCTCGCCCCACGGGTGGGGCAATATATCTTCGTCTCCAGCATCTCCGTGTACAAGGACGACGTCGCGGTCGGCGCCGACGAAAACCATCCGCTGCAGGTCCTCACCGAACCCGGCAGCGAGGACAGGATGAAGCACTACGGCGCTCTCAAGGCGCTCTGCGAAAAAACCGTGGAGGGCGCTTTTCCCGGACGCGCGCTCATCGTGCGTCCCGGGCTCATCGTGGGACCGCTCGACCCGACCGATCGCTTCACCTATTGGCCCGTCCGTCTCGAGCGGGGCGGCGAGGTGCTCGCGCCGGGAAATGGCAAAGATCCGGCGCAGATCATCGACGGGCGCGATCTCGCGGCGTGGATCGTTGCCTGCATCGAGCAAAAGCAGATGGGGACCTTCAACACCACCGGTCCGAAAGACGCCATCACGATGCACGAGCTGCTCGACCTCTGTCACGTCGGCATTGGCGGATCCTCGGCGCGGTTCGTGTGGGTCGACACCGATTTCCTCGAAAAAAAGGAGGTCGCCCCCTGGACCGATCTGCCGGTATGGACGGGCAAGGATCGCGGCATGGCCAGCGTGAGCAGCAAGCGCGCCATCGAGCGCGGGCTCAAGTTCCGATCCATTGCCGATACCGCGGGCGACACGCTCGCTTGGTGGAAAACACTGCCCGCCGAGCGTCGCGAAAAACCAAAGGTCGGCCTGACGCCGCAGCGCGAAGCCGAAGTGCTCGCCGCGTGGAAGGCGCGATCACCGGGTTGACGGCGCTCCCCCGATCCATCGGCGCTTTCTCTTTCGCATGCTGGGCCTGTCAACGGACGGGGAGCGAAGAGGGGTCGGCGGTTCGTTCGGAGAGAATCTGGCCCAAGAGACCGGCGACGAAGAAGCGCTCTTCGCACGCGGCCAGCGGGAAGACCTGCTTGCCCACGCGGCACTCGAGCTCCTGCCGGATGCGCTCGACTTCGCCCCGTATTTCCACTTGCCCGTTTTCGGTGCGAACGATCCAAGCCTCGTCGTTGGGCCAGATCTGCAATCGTGCGAGTCTCTTGCCGTCCGCCACGCGGTAAAATTCGATCCCCTCGCCGTTTTGCGCGCCCACCGCGACGAAGCGGGCGCTCGGCGAGAACACGGCGGTCCGCGCAGGGAGCGTGGATTCGGTCTTGCTGAGCGCGGCGAGTGTACGACCATCGAGCAGGGTGAGGTACTTCACCCCGAGCTGTGCCATGCGCGCCCCCGAGGCATCGAAGAACAGCCCCTCCGGTAAATCGCCGCTGTCGACGGCGGAGACCAAGACGCCCGAGCGCCCGTCCCAAACGCGCACCTTGTCGCGGCACGAGCCGACGAGAAGACGCGTCTTCGGCTGAAACTTCACGTCGGTGCAGTCCCCGGGCGAAAGCGCGATTTCTCTCCCCGAGGCCACCTCCCAGAGACGCGGCGTATCCTGCACCACCGCCGCCAGGAGCTGGCCTTCGTCGTCGAGGGCCACGTCGGTCGGCGCATGACGCTCTTGCGCGTTCGGCCCTCGCGGTTCGAAGGCACGGATCGAGGCCCCGCTTGCGGCGTCGAAGACGGCGAGTTCGTCCGAAGCTGCGACGGCGATGCGGTGCCCATTGCCGCTCGCGGCCGCGGCGAGGATCCCGTCGATCTTCCCCGGCCAAGCCAGCGGCACGACTTTGTTGACGTCGTCGAGGCGGACGGCGCGAAGCCCGTTGGGACGGCTGCTCAACATCACCAGCGTGCCCGCGCCATTGGAGACCGTTTTCACATCCTCGAAGCCGGCTGGGCGAGGGCGGCGCTCGGCCAGGTCGCCGGTGTCAGCGCGGAATCGAACGACCGTCCCGTCGACACCGACGATGGTGATCGCTTCCGCCGTCCAGTCGAGCAGCGCGTGATTCTCGTGCTGGCCCATGCGGCGAAGGACCCTCCCCGAGGCGACGTCCCACACGCGCAGGTCGTTGCCCGAGCTGGCCACCATGCTTCGATCGGGCGAGGTCCCGATCGAGCTACCAGCGGGGAAGTTCTCCTGATGAGAGTCTTTGGAGAGCGCACCGTCGCTGACGGTGCCGTCCGAGAGGTGGACGACGATGCCGCCCAGGTGCGCGATGGCCAGGGTGAGACGCTCGCCGGCCGCGTCGAAGGCCACGTGCTCGATGGGTAGGTCCATCTTGGGCAACATTTTCGCCGCGAGCCGCAGCATGAGCCCCGCGCCCGACGTTTTGTCCTTTGCCGTTGCGGAGGGAATGCGAAAGCGCTGTTTGACCTTGCGCTGGGCGAGATCCCAAACGCAAAACCCGGGGTAGAACGACCCCACGGCGAGGAGCGGCTGCTGCGGGTGCATGGCGATTCCGAAGGGCGCGCACTGCTTGTCTTCGAGGCGCATGATCACTTCGCCCCGGCGAGCATCGAGAAGAAGGGGAGTCCATCGGCGCTCGGCGTGGATCACCCCTTTCGGGGGCGCACCGCTCGGGGAAGAACTGCCTGACGCTTGGGGACGGCTGGTTCGCGATCTTTCGACCGGCGTCCATGCCGCGGCGAAGGAGCCATCTTCACTCAGCAGGGCGCGGTGCTCGCGCGTCTCGGCGTCTTCTTTGCCGCCGGCCAACAGAAGAAGGAGCTGGAGGGACGCGGTGTCCCACAGGGCCGTGCCGCCCGAAGAAAGGCTGGCCACGATCCGTTCGTTGCGCAGCTCGAAGCTCGCTACGCTGTCATTCGGCTCGGGGAGTGCGGAGAGCTTGGCGGTCAATCCAGCGGGCGGTTTCGCCGGAGCGCGCAACTCGAGCGCACCGCGCAGTGACTGCTCGGCCACATCGTAGAGGCCGAGCAGCTTCCCTGTCCCGCGGCGGTCGGCCAACGGAAAGGCGAAGAGCCGGCTGTCGGGGCTAAACTGAATCGCCCCGTCGTCGCTATCGTCAAGGGACGTTTCGAAGACGATGAGCGATCGGCCGCTGGCAACCTCGAGGAGCTCGACGGCCGCAGAAGATGCAATCGCCATCGTCTTGCCGTCGGGGCTGACGACGGCGCGCCGCCCTTGGGCCGCCACCGCGGTGGTGGCGCCGCTGCGAGGCTCGAGGAGGGTCACGCCGTGATGGCCGGGAACCACCAGGCGATTGTCGGGCAGCCAGGCCGGGTAGACCGCGGCATAGTCGCGCTCCGACAGCGCGAACGCGAGCCGTTCGCCCGTGCGTTCTTCGAGTATCGAGACGGCGCGATCGTAGGTGGTGGGTGTCGGGGCCGGGGCAGTGGATTTCGACGGGTCGAGGGCGGACGGGGGCGCGAGAGGTGCCGCGGCCGAAGGGCGCTGGCAGGACGGCGTTCCCATCGACAAAAATGCGAGCAAGACGATCGCCGCGGCCCAGGAAGCTCCGGCGCAGCATCGAATTGTCATGGCGACGTCGTGGTCCTTCAGCGGGCGAGCAGTGCCTTTTCCATGGCGAGTTCCGCGCTGAGGCTCTCGCGATCGCGTCCCATGGTCACGACGGCGAGGGTGCGATTGCCGCGGCGATAGTCGAGGGTGCAATCGCGTGCGGAGATGCTCCCTTTGACGTCGATGCGGTCCCACTTTTCGGCGTGGCCGACGTAGGAGATGCCGACGTCGTAGTGCTGGCTCCAGAAGAAAGGCACGATCTCGCAGCGCTCTTTTCGGCCAAGCATGTTCCTGGCCGCGATTTGTCCGTGTCGCTCGGCCACGACCCAGTGCTCCACGCGAATCTTTTCGCCGCTATGCGGATCGGGCCAGCGGGCGATGTCGCCTGCCGCGTAAATGCCGGCCACGCTCGTCTCCAAGTACTCGTTCACCAGGACGCCGCGATCGAGAGCGAGGCCCGCCGCCTCGGCGAGGGAGAGTGCGGGGCGCACCCCGATGCCAGCAACGACGAGATCGCAGGAGAGGGTTTCGCCATTGGCGAGCGTCACGCCATTTGGCAAAATCGACGCTGCCATTTGGCCAAGGTGGAACGCGACGCCGTGCTCCTCGTGCAGCTGACGCACGAAATCGCCGAGCTCTGGGCCGAGCACGCGTTCGAGCGGGCGCTCATCGGGGGCCGCGATGTGGACCTCGACATTGCGGGCGCGCAGCGAAGCCGCCACTTCGAGGCCGATGAAGCTCGCCCCGAGAACGACCGCCCGTTTGACGCCGCCGAGCTTGCCGATGATGGCGCGGCTGTCGGCGAGCGTTCGCAGGTAGTGGACGTGGGGGAGATCGGCGCCGGGAATGGTCAGCCTGATGGGGTCGGCCCCCGTGGCGAGCAGCAGCGCGTCGAACGGGTGCTGGGTGCTGCCGACGACAACGCATTTCTTCGCGACGTCGATGCCCGTTGCGCGCGCGCCGAGCACGAGATCGATGGCGTGCTCGCGGAAAAATTCGGGCGGGCGAAGCGGTATCCATTCTTCCGGCGCCGCACCCGCCAGGTAGTCCTTGGAGAGGTTGGGACGATCGCAGGGTGGCGAAGCGTCGGCGCTCAGCATGGTGATCTTCCCCTGGTAACCCTCCCGGCGCAGCATCTCCGCCGCGGCCTGCCCGGCCGCTCCTCCCCCGAGAATCACGACGGAAGCGAGCCCCTTCACGTTGCTCGTCGCTGCCGGCCGCGGCTTGGCTTTTCCGATCACGAAGAGCCGATCGCCGCGCTGTTCGACGTCCCAGCAGGTGAGGGGATTGAGCGCGGGCGCCCGCTCTGCTTGCCCCGTGCGCAAATTGAAACAGGCGTGGTGCCACGGGCAGCGCACGGTGTCGCCGACCAGGATGCCCTCCGCGAGTGGGCCGCCGTAGTGCGTACATGTCGCCCCCAGCGCGAGGACATCGCTCCCCCGTTTGACCAGAAGAACGGCTTCGCCCTCAGCATGACCGAGCAACATCTTGCCCTCGCCGAGCTCTGCTTCTGACACGCCTTGCGCGAAATCAGGCCCTTTCAGCTCGCTCGATCCGCCCATCGCCACCTCCTGGCGATCGAGGGCCGCACCGGCCCGATCGCGTCGCAAGTGGACGTCCTAGCACTACTTGGTCGGCTGATGGGCTCGCTTTTTCAGCGCAATGCCGTCTCGAATGGTGCAAAGGAGCGTGGCGGCATCGGCGGGCTTGGTGAGCACGGCCGTGGCATGACTGAGCCGCGCCGCCGGGCCCGGCAGGCCGCTCAGCAGCACGACCGGTACCTGGGGTGCCAGCTCCATCAGCCGGAGGAGCACCTGGTCGCCCGACAGCCCCGGCATCGATTGATCGAGCAGCACCAGATCGATGCTATCGCGTTTTTGCGCGAACGTTTCGAGGCCGTCGACGCCGTCCGCCGATTCCAGCACGGTGTAGCCGCCGCGCTCCAGAATGCCGCGCACGGCGCGGCGCACGAGAGGCTCGTCATCGACGATGAGGACGGTTCCCACTCCGCGCTCGAACGACTCGATCGGCTTGGGAATCAATGGTGTTTCCCCCATCTCCACCGCCGGCAGTTCGAGCTCGAACGTCGACCCCTCACCGGGCCTGCTTTCGCAACGAATGCGACCGTGATGATCCGCCACCATGGCATAGGCGCTGGCCAGGCCGAGACCCGTGCCATGCCCGACGGCCTTGGTGGTGAAGAAGGGTTCGAAGACGCGGGAGCGCGTGATTTCGTCCATGCCCGGGCCGTTGTCGCTCACGCGGATTCTCACCATGCCCGGCGATCCGCGATCGATGAGGATCTGAATGCGCGGTGACTCGGTCTCGGCCTGAGCGAACGCGTCGCGGGCGTTGAGGCAGATGTTGAGGAGCACCTGCTCGATCTGGCCGGCGTGGGCGGCGACGGCGGGCACCTTCTCCGCCGCTTCGAGGTCGATGGAGATCTTGCGATCGAAGGTGGTGCCGCAGATCTCCACCGTGCGTCGCGAGGTGGCTACGATGTCGATCGGCGTTTTCTTGTCCTGCCCTTCGGGGCGAGCGAAAAGCATGAGCTGCCGGATCATCTCGGCGGCCCGGTTGGCGGCGTGCTCGATGTCCGAGAGATGCCCGAGAACCTCCTGGTTGGCGCGGGCGCGGCCGAGGGTGACGTTGGGGAGGATGACACTCAGCAGGTTGTTGAAGTTGTGCGCAATGCCGGCCGTCAGCTGTCCGATGGCGTCCATCTTCTGCACTTGTCGCAGCTGCTCTTCGAGGCGCTTCTGCTCGGTGATGTCGAAGACGCCGCCGCGGAAGGCCACGACTTTGCCCTGCTCGTCGCGCAGAGGTGTGCCTTTGGAAAGGAGGTGGCGCACCTCGCCATCGGGCCGCACGATGCGGTGCCGGAGGTCGCTGTAAGCGCCGGTTTCCAGGTAGCGCGCGATCGAAGCGGAAACGTCGTCGCGATCCTCGGGGTGCACGAACCCGAGGTACTCGTCGTGGCCGCTCGGCACCTGATCGGATCTGATGCCGAAGATGCCGCACAACGTGCTGTCCCAAAGATGCTCGTCGGTGCGGTGATCCCAGGTCCAGGTTCCCATGCCGCTCGCTTCGATGGCGTGGCGCAGTTGGCTCTCGCTTTCGCGCAGGGCCGCCTCCGATCGCTTGCGCTGCGTGACGTCGGCGCTGGTTCCGAGCAAGAGCGTGCCGGCGTCCGATTTGATGGGTATGAGCCGGGTCTCCCACCAAAGCCCGCTGAGCGTCCGTACCTCGATCGACTGCGGTATGCCCGTCGACCACGCCCTTTCGCAGGATGCGAGGTACTCGGGCCGGTCGTGCTTTTCGATGAAGTCGAGCGCGCAGCCGCCGAGGAGGTCCTCTACCCGCCGGCCCGGCACCGTTCGGTTCAAATAGAGAATGCGGTGGTCGAGATCCATGACGCAAACGATGTCGGGAATGTTCTCGAGCACCACCCGTTCGCGGAGCAGTCGCCGCACCGCCTCCTGCTCAGGCCGCTCCGACGGCGGTTCGATCTCGGCGAGCCGACGCTGCAACTCGGCGTTGTCCTTCTCGAGCTCTTCAATACGTCGGTTGACGGTCATAGGCTCATGCTGGGTGCGCGAGCGTACCGACCGCCCCCGCGGTCTCGCAAGAGCGAGCACCTCGGAGCGAATCCTACATTCGGGAGCATCGCCGAGACAAGCGTCAGCGTGACGTTTCGCCCTCGAGGCACCCTCGAATTGATGAACGTCGCGGTCGTCTGCGAAAACGAAGCGAGCCAACCCAAGGCAATTGCTGAAAGTGAGCAGCGGGGCGGCGCGCGCCTGCTCGGCCGTCGTGGCGGCGGATTACCCGAGCTGGGTGATTTCGTGCTCGAGACCGACGGGCGCGCTTTCCGTCACGCGACGCCGTTTTGGAGTGTCGGGGGGTCTCGCAGCTCGGCCTCGATGCGATGCAGTGCTTCGTCGTACCAACGATTGAGCATGGCGGGAAACGGCCACATCCAGCCATAAGCACCGCTCGTGAACTGTCTCAGGATATGCCGGCGCAGTTCGGTCGAGCGCGCCGCGGCGAGTCCGCGGTACTCCGCGGTGGCGCGGATCGTCTCCGTGTACGCTTCCCACTCGATCCGCGCGCGCCCGTAGGCAAGACCCACCGGAAAAAGTGGGATCAAGTAGAGGAACGTCATGACGAAGTCACCGTAGCGACGGCGCTGGCGCAGGTGGATGCGCTCATGACGCAAGGTGATGAGGCGAGACAGATCGGCCGTGTTCTCCCAAAGCTCGGGGACGTACAGCCGGTCCCAGAGGACGGTGTGATAGCGGGTCATGAACTCGCGCTGTGCGCCGACGGTCAGGACCTTGAGCACGACGTCGATGACGCGTGAAAGACTGCTTTCGCGCTTTTTGATGATGCAAAAGCGGGGAAACTCGCGGCGGATCTCGGCGATGAATTCCTCGGAGCGCGACATCAGCCGAGACGCGCTCCGCGGGTGAGGGTGCGCCCGGCGACCAGCTCGCGTGCATCGAGCGGTCTCCTGCCTTCCACTTGCGCGCGTACGATCTCGAGCACTCCCTCGCCGCAAGACACGAGCACGCCGCTCGAATCGGCGGCCAAGATCGTTCCCGGCAGCGCGCTCGGCGACTTCAACGTCGAGCGCCGGGTGGCCAGGACCTTGAGGAGCTTCGCGTCGGTGGTCGTGAACGCCGAAGGCCAGGGAGTCATCCCGCGCACGTGATTGTGCACTTCGGTCGCGGATCGCTGCCAATCGATGCGCCCTTGCTCCTTTTCCAGCGGGGGAGCGGACGTCGCGGCGGCGTGGTCCTGAGGGACCGCGCTCAACTCGCCGCCCACGACGCGGGGAACGTCCTCCCCAACGATCTCCGCAGCGAGGGCCCCCAATCGAACGGCGAGCTCGCCCGCGGTCTCGTCTTCGCCAATCGACAGCTTCCGCATGGTGAAGACAGGCCCCGTGTCGAGTCCTTCGTCCATCTGCATGAGGCTCATGCCCGTCTCGGTCTCGCCGCGGACGATGGCCCAGCTGATGGGCGCGGCCCCGCGGTAACGCGGCAGGATCGAGGCGTGCAAGTTCAGACATCCACGAGCGGGAGCGCTGAGCACCGGGCCGGGAAGGATGCGGCCGTAGGCGAGAACGACGGCCACGTCGGCGCGCTGCTCGCGGAGCCAAGCGAGAAAGTCCGGCGTCCTGATCTTGGTCGGTTGCACCACGGGGATCCCCAGCTCACCCGCCGCCAGCTTGGCGGCGGGGGCATGCAGCTTCAGCCCGCGCCCGGCGGGCCGATCGGGTTGGCAGACGACGGCGACCACGTCGGCGACGGTGGCGAGGGTCCTCAGCGACGGGACGGCGATTTCAGGTGTTCCGAAGAAGATGGCGCGAAGGGGCATTGGAGCTACCCTTCGCTCCCGTCTTCCTCTTTGCCACGCATGCCATGCTTTTTGGCAAGATCGTAGAGGTACTTCCGATCCATCTGCGCATCGCGCGCGGCGGCGCTGATGTTGCCGCCGTGCCGGCCGAGCAGCCATTTGACGTAGCGACGCTCGAACTCGGCCTCGAAACGGGCGCGCGTCTCGCGGTAGCTGCGCCCGGTTTGAAAGGTCGCCAGATCGGAGCCGCGATCGGCAGCGGCAGGGAGCGTCACGAGCTTCACGTCGCTTTCGCCGGCGGCGCGGGCCAGGTAGACGGCGCGCTCGAGCACGTTGCGTAGCTCGCGCACGTTGCCAGGCCAGTCGTGCGCCGTCAGCGCGGAAATCGCACCTTCCGACATGGAGAGCGCGCCGATGGACGGATCGTTGTGCGCGCTTTGCTGGAGAAAAAGGTGCACCAGCCCGGCAATGTCCTCACGCCTCGTACGCAAAGGAGGCACGGCGACGGGCACGACGGCCAGGCGAAAGTAGAGGTCATCGCGGAATTTGCCGCGCTCCACCTCGCGTTTGAGGTCGCGTTTGGTGGCGGCCACGATGCGCACCTCGGCGCGCAGCGTTTTGTTGCCGCCCACGCGGCGAAACTCGCGCGTCTCCAGCACGCGCAAGAGCTTCGGCTGGACGTCGATGGGAAGCTCGCCGATCTCGTCGAGAAAGAGGGTGCCGCCGCTCGCATTTTCGAACGCGCCCATGCGCGACGCGATGGCGCCGGTGAAGGCGCCGCGCTCGTGCCCGAAAAGCTCGCTCTCGATGAGCGAATAGCTGATGGCGCCGCAATCGATGATGACAAAGGGGTGCTTGGCCCGCGGGCTACCGAGGTGAATCGCACGCGCCAGCACGTCTTTGCCGGTCCCCGTCTCCCCCTCGAGCAGCACCGTCCCATCGGTGGGCGCGATGCGTTCGAGCATGCCGAAGACCGAGCGCATGGCCAGGCTTTCGCCGATGGCCGGTCCGAATCGCGACTCGGCGGAGGGGAGGACATCGGCGCGCTTCTGCGCCGCGCGGACGACCACCTCGACTTCGCCAAAGCGCAAGATGGCGCCGGGAGGGGCCAGCGCTTCGGTGACTTTCGACCCCGCGATGCGGGTGCCGTTGGTGGAGCCGAGATCCTTGATGAAGACGCCCTCGGTGCGGCGCTCGACCTCGCAGTGGTGACGCGACACCGTATCGTCGGGGAGGACCAGGTCGTTGTCGGCCGCTTTGCCCACGCGGATCTTGCGTTCGACCGGCACGCTTTGGCCGGACGCCACCCCGGTAAGCACGAGCAAGGTCAGGTCGCTCGGCGCTTGCGACGGATTTGGGCTGGCGCGCGTGGCGATGGGAGCGTCGGACTTCATGTCGGCGTCATCGGAGAGCCTCTCGAACCGGGATCACCACCGGAAGTTCGCGCTGGGGGTCCCGCGTCCAGAAGGGGGTCCCTTCCAGGTTAACCCGGTAGGGCCAGCGTGTCGTCTCTCGACTTTGTCGTTCCAGCGTCACTTCGAGATCCCAGGGGCCGTCGGCCAAGCGCGCCTCGAATGGGACGCGGCGAGGCGCAGCCCCCGGCGCAAAGTGCCAGCGGCTCGTGAGCGCGGCATCGTCGGTGCTGCCAGCCCGTGTCCACGTGAGCTCGAGGTCCGTCAGATCGCCAGGATCCTGGCCGAGGTCGAGCACCACTTGGCGGGTGCGCGGCAACTTGGGCCCCACCGCGGTGTACGCTCCGAGACCGGCGGCTACGAGGAGCAGAGGCGCCCACCTGCGCCGCGCGCGCCGCTGCAGCACGCTAGCCGCGCAGATCGGGCGGCGGCGGCGGCTGGTGGCGTTCGAGCTCCATGCGCCCCGTGAGCCGTTCCCAGGTGTGCCAGGCGCCCACGAACGCGACGTAGAGCATCACCACGCCGATCGCGCAAAGATCGTAGATCATGATCTTGCCGACCACGTAGTTGGCTTGGTCGGCGTGCATGACGCGCGTGACGATCCACGCCACGAACGACAAGAAGAGGATCGCGGTGACCCCGTAAAAGGTGGTGAAGAACCAGCGCATGACACCCGTCCGTCGGAGGATCGCCTCCGGCTATTTGACCCAAAGTCGCGCGCTGTCAACCAGGGCGGCCCGCCGGCGCCGGTGTTGGCGTGCCAGGTCAGCGACCCTTGGAGGCGCGAATGCGCGCCACCAGCCCGGCAATGACGTCGGGCGGGAAGTCGAACTTCGGCATGCGGTTCTTGCCGTTGCGAATGACTTCGGCGATTTCCTGGTCGCTCATTTTGGCCTGCCATTCGGCCAGCGTGAGGTTCGGCGCATGGACCATGGGACCCTGCGGGCCGTCGCCACGGCCGATGGGGCCATGGCACGATGCGCACTGATTGCGCCAAGTGACCTCGACGAGCGTCAACGTGGGGTTCGCCGCGGCGCTCGAGCTCGGCGCGGGCGAAAGGCGCGGCGGTCGTGCCGACTTGCCGGCAGGCTGGTCGGAGCGATCGTGATCACCCGCTTTCCACTCCCGGAGGTCGGGCGCGGGGGAATCGCACGCCGCGCCGAGGAGCGCTGTGCTGAGCAAAGAGGCGAGGAAGCAGCTGGGAAGCGAACGCACGTGCCCGACGGCCTTACGGGACCGCGCGCCGAACGTCAACCCGAGAGCGCCGTCGGGGCCGTCGATCGACGGCCCCGACCGGGAGTGGACTATTTCTTCTGCTTCGGAGGGGGAGGGGGTGTTTGACCGGGCGCCATCTGGCCGCCAGCGGTCTCGTCGCGTCCGAGGAAGGGTTTTCCTTCGATCTCGGCCAGACGAAACTCGGTGCGCCGGTTCTGCGCCTTGCCGTCTTCGGTCTTGTTGTCGGCGATCGGCTTGGTGTCGCCAAATCCGACCGCGAGCAGCCGATCCTTGTTGATGTTGTGGTTGGACATCCACGTGACGACGGCCATGGCGCGATCGGTCGAGAGCTGCATGTTGTCCGCCGGCTTGCCAACGTTGTCGGTATGCCCCTCGATGCGGATGCGGGTGAAGTTCTTGTTCTGCTCCATGAAGTCCTTGAGAGCGTTGAGCGTCGGCTCGCTCTCCGGCTTGATGATGGCCTTGCCGGTCTCGTAAACGATGTTGCCCGGCACGCCCAGGCGGTCGCCGCTCACCACCACCGTCGACTTGGGCGGTTCGGCGGCTGGTGGGGGAGTCGGCGCCGGCGTCGGCGTCGCGGCGGCGGGGGTCGGCTCGGGCGCGGGCGGCGGAGGTGCCGCCGGCGGTGGAGACGGAGGCTGAGCGCCGCTGCCGATTTGCGCGCTCGCTTGGCACCCGCCGATGGCAGGCAAGAAAGCTACGAGAGCTGTCAACAACAAAGGAGCCACAATCGTTCGAGCCATCTTCGTTCTCCTCGGTTCTGCGTCTTGGTGTCCGACGTCGGGCCGTCCCACTGACGGGCGGGCTGTCAGCGTTGCCGCCGTACCCGCAACCCCGTTTGGACGAAACCGTCGAGCAGGTTCTTCAAATTGCAACCTATCCCAACTCGAGTGCCCGTGGCCAAACGTTCCGCAATCGCGCGAAGGCGTCCGTTCTTGGCCGTTTGCCCTCGCGCGCGGCAAGGTCGACCGTGCGCTCCTTTGTGGCAGGCTCTCGGCCTGCCATGGATCGCCCCCACGAAAAGGCGGCCGTCACCGCGAGCCGCCCCCTGGCTCGGCGTAAATGGCTGGGATCGCTGCTCGTCGGTGGGACGCTCGCCGTCGTGGGAGGAGCCGTGGCGCTGGTACGGACCGGGAGCTACGGAGTTTCTCCCGGGGCGCGGACGGCGCTGCGCGTGCTCGATCCCTGGCAGTATGTCGTCTTGCGGGCCGTCGCGCGCCGCATGGTGGCGGCGGACCGCGCGCAAGGTGTGCCTTCTCCCGACGAAGTAGGTGTGACCGAGTTCATCGACGACTATCTCGTCGAGATGCGCCCCGACCTGCGCCGCGATTTCTTGCGGCTGCTCCGCTACGTCGAGCAGCTCGCGCCCTTCGGTTCGGGCTTCACGGGGCGGTTTACCGAGCTCGACGAGGGCGAGCAAGATGAAGTCTTGCTCGGCCTCGAGGCGAGCCGCTTCGATCAGCTGCGGGCCGGTTTTCAGGCCCTGAAGAGCCTGGTCATGATGGGGTACTACCGCGACGTCCGCACGTTTTCGATCCTCGGGTACGGCGGCCCGTTCCTGCTCGACCGGGCGGGGCCGACACCGTGATCCTTCGCGGTCGCGAGCTGACGCACGACTTCGACGACAGCGCCGACGCGGTGGTGGTGGGGACCGGCGCGGGGGGCGGAATGGCCGTGCGCGAGCTGGCGCGCGCGGGGCTCAAGGTCATCGCCTTGGAAGAGGGGGGCCATCACGTCCCCACGGACTTCACCCAGCGCGAAGAAAAGATGATCCCCTTACTCTTTCAGGATCGCGGCGCGCGCACCACCGCCGATTTCGCGATCCGCGTGCTCATGGGTCGCGGCGTGGGGGGCTCGACGATCCACAATACCAACCTCTGCAAGCGCACGCCGGGCGAGATCCTCGATCAGTGGGCCCGCCGGCACGGCGTGGTCGGATGCACCGAGAAGGATCTCGCGCCCGTCTTCGAAGAGGTCGAGCGCGATCTGTCGGTCAGCGAGATCCCCGAGGCACAGCAAAACGCCAACAACCAGGTCCTCGCCCGTGGCGTGAAGGCGCTCGGCTTGCGCGGCGGCCCCCTGCGGCACAACCGCGTCGGGTGTCGCGAGAGCGGGTTTTGCGAGCTCGGGTGCGCCTACGACGCCAAGCAGAACGTGACGAAGGTGCTCCTGCCTGCGGCGCTGGCTGCGAATGGACAGACCGTCGTCATGAGCGACATCCGGGCGACGCGCATCGTCCACCAGGGGGGCGCGGTGACCGGTGTGGTGGGCACGGCCATGGACCCCGCGGGTCGCCCATTGGCCAAAGTGACGGTCAAGGCGAAGGTGGTGGTGCTCGCGGCGAGCGCCGTCGGCAGCGCGGCGCTCGCGCTGGCCAGCGATTTGCCGGACCCCGACCGCTTGCTCGGTCGCGGGTTGCGGCTCCATCCGGGCGCCGCGGTCGCCGGCTTCTTCGATCAGCGCATCGACGGCGTCTACGGCATCCCGCAGAGCTACGAATGCACGGAGCTGCTCGACTTCGACGAGAAGAGCGATCGCCGCGTGTGGATCACGACTGCCTTTGCGCATCCCATCGGCGCTGCCGCATCGCTCCCCGGTTTCGGCGCGGCCCACATGACGCTCTTGCGCCGCTACGCGCATATGGCCGTGCTCACCGCCATGGTGCACGACGAAACCGAGGGGCGCGTCACGCTCGAAGACGGCCAGCCCCGCCTTCACTACGCGATCGGCGAGGGGGACCGCGCGCAACTCGTGCGCGGGCTTCAGGCGTGCGCCCGAATCCTTTTCGCCGCCGGCGCACGCGAGGTCGTCCTGGCCACCATCCCCGCGCTGCGCCTCAAGAACGCGGGCGAGTCCGACCGGATCACGACCGATCTCGTAGGGCCCCACAAACTCCCGCTCTTGTCGGTCCACCCCATGGGGACGCTTCCGTTCGGCGAAGATCCGAAAAAGAGCGTCGTCAAGAGCACCGCCGAGCATCACCGCATCCGTGGCCTCTTCGTCCTCGACGGCTCGATCTTTCCGACCAGCATCGGCGTTCCACCGCAGATTTCGATCTACGCCTTCGCCCGCCACCTCGCCAAGCACGCGGTCGAACGAGCACGGTAGATCTCGCGGACGCTCGCTAGCACGACGCTGTCAGATTCTCGCTGCCAGATCGATCGTCGGAGCGGGCATACGTCCACTCAACCGCTTGACCGAACAGGCGCAACACCTCTTCAACGAAGCAGGCATGGCGAGCCCCTCGCGGCCGTGGCCATCCGAGCCCCCTTGGCGGCGGCCTCGCCGCATCTTACGTGGCCGCCTCGCTGAATTGGCCGATCGTGATCTGGTATGGCGCAGAACCGACAGCGTAGTGCTAGCGCGGCGGTGGTATAGATGGCGAGCGATGGCCGAGTACGTCCACCTCCACGTCCACACCCAGTACTCCTTCTTGGACGGTGCCCTGCGCATCGGCCCCTTGGTCGACCGCGCCAAGGAGCTCGGGATGCGCGGCGTGGCGATGACCGACAACGCCAACATGTTCGGTGCGCTGCAGCTCTACAAGGCGTGCCGCGAGCGCGACCTTTGGCCCATCCTCGGGTGCGAGATCAACGTCGCCCGTACGCAAGACGTGCGCGAGCGCAAGCGCACCCCCGTCGATCACCTCGTCCTCTTGGCGAAGGACCAGGAGGGGTACAAGAACCTCATCCGGCTCGTTTCCAAGGGGCAGATCGAGCAGGCGAGCGACACCGCGCCGAGCGTGAACTGGGAAACGGTGGCGGAGCAGACCCGCGGGCTCATCGGTCTCACCGGCTGCATGGGGGGCATCGTGGCGCAGCAGTTGCTCGAGCAGGGGGAAGGCGCGGCGCTCGCCATGCTCGATCGCATGAAGAGCGCCTTCGAGCCGGGATCGCTCTTCGTCGAGCTGCAGGATCACGACTTGGTCGAGCAGCCCGTCCTCAACAAGATCTTGCTCGAGTGTGCGCGAAAGCTCGAGCTCCCTGTCGTCGCCACCAACGACGTCCACTACCTCGCCCGCGAGGATGCCGACGCGCAACTTTACTTGTCCTGCGCGCAGAGCGGACGCACCTACGCCGAGGCCAAGGCCGGGCACCACAACTCATCGGAGATGTATTTCAAGAGCGCCGAGGAAATGGCACGGCGTTTCCGCGAGCTGCCGGAGGCGGTGGCAGCGACGACGACTATTGCCGAGATGTGCAGCGGTCTCAAGCTCGAGCTCGGGCGCCCCATGCTGCCCGACTTCAAGGTGCCCGACGGTTTCGAAACGGCAACGTACTTCGCGCACGTCGCCCGCGAAGGTTTGCGCCACCGCTTCCAGGAGTTCGCGGTCCTCGAAAAGAACTTCGATCGCGCGCTCTACGAGAAGCGCCTCGAAGTCGAAATCGACGTCATCGTCAAGATGGGTTTCTCGGGGTACTTCCTCATCGTCTGGGACTTCATCAGGCACGCCAAGAACCGCGGGGTGCCGGTAGGACCAGGGCGCGGCTCGGGGGCGGGCTCGCTCGTCGCTTTTTCGATGCGCATCACCGATCTCGACCCCATTCCCTTCGGCCTCCTCTTCGAGCGCTTCTTGAACCCCGAGCGCATCTCGATGCCGGACTTCGACATCGACTTCTGCATGGACCGCCGCGACGAAGTCATCGACTACGTCAGCCAAAAGTATGGACGCGAGTCGGTCGGTCAGATCGCGACGTTCCACGAGCTGAAAGCGCGCAGCGTCATCAAAGACGTGGCGCGCGCGATGGGCATGCCGGCCAACGAGGCACAGGCGCTGGCCAGCTTGATCCCGCCCAACCCCAAAGTGCAGGGGCAGATGTACACCATCCCCGAGGCGCTGGAGGCGGAGCCCAAGCTCGCCCGCCGCGTGCAGGAAGACCCCGTCGCCCGCGACCTCATCAAAGTTGCGCAGAAGCTCGAGGGACTGACGCGTCACGCCGGCAAGCACGCCGCCGGCGTCGTCATCAGCAAGGGCCCGCTCTGGGACCACGTCCCCTGCTTTTTGAACGAGGGGAAGATCGTCACCCAGTACGACAAGGACGACGCCGAGGAAGCGGGTCTCGTCAAATTCGATTTCCTCGGGCTCAAGACCCTGACCGTGCTCGCCATCGCCGTTCGCCTCGTCGATGCGCGGCCCGATCGACAAGGCCAGAAGCTCGATCTCGGCGCCTTGCGGCTCGACGATAAAGGGACCTACCACCTCTTGCAGAGCGGCGAGACGACCGGTGTGTTCCAGCTCGAGTCGACGGGCATGCAACAGCTCTTCAAGGACTACCGCCCCGAGGTGTTCGAAGACATCGTCGCGCTCGGCGCCCTCTATCGCCCCGGTCCGCTCAACGCGGGCATGGTCAAAGACTTCATCGACACCAAGCACGGCCGAAAACCCGTCGCCAGCCTGCACGCCCTCGTCGACGAAGTCGTCAAACCGACCCGCGGCGTCATCGTCTACCAAGAGCAAGTCATGCTCATTGCGCAGAAGCTCGCCGGCTACACGCTCGGCGGCGCCGATCTCTTGCGCAAGGCGATGGGCAAGAAGCTTGCCGACAAGATGGCCAAGCAGCAGCAGACCTTCGTCGAGGGAGCGCGCGCGCAGGGCGTCGCCGATGCCGACGCCGAGCGCATTTTCCAGCTCATTGCGCACTTCGCCGGCTACGGATTCAACAAGAGCCACGCCGCCGCGTACGGCCTCCTCACCTACCAGACCGCGTATCTGAAGGCGCATTACCCGGCCGAATTTCTGTGCGGGCTGCTGACCGCCGATCACGGCAAGATCGAAAAGGTGGTGCGCATCATTGCCGAGGGGCGCGCCATGGGGGCCACCATCCTCCCCCCCGACATCAACCTTTCGCAGACCGACTTCACCGTCGTTTACGCCGCGCCGGAAGGCGACTTCAAGCCTCCGCGCGGTTCGAAAGAAAAGGATCGCTACCGCCCCCAGATCCGCTTTGGGCTCGGCGCCGTGCGCGGCATCGGCGACAGCGCGCTCCTGGCCGTCTTCGAGGCGCGCGCCGAGGGGGGCCCGTTCCACGATCTCTTCGACTTCGCCAGCCGCGTCGACGCGCGCCGTGTCAACAAGGCGACGCTCGAATCCCTCATCCAATGCGGTGCTTTCGACTCCACCCTCGGCCCCCGCGGTATCAGCCGCGCGCGCGCCTTCGCCGCCGTCGATCTGGCTCTCGAGCGTTCGCGCAGCGCGAGCCGCGACCGCGAGCGCGGCCAAACGACACTCTTCTCCCTGCTCGAAAACCGTGCCGGCGCCGGGGAAGCGCCGCAAAAACTCGACGAATACCCGTCCAGCGATCCGTGGGATCTGCGCGACACGTTGAAACGCGAAAAGCAAGCGCTCGGCTTCTACGTCTCCGGGCACCCGCTCGGTCGCTACGGTAAGGAGCTGCGCCGCTTCGACGTGACACCGCTCGGCGATCTGGCCGGTCTCGCGCAGTGGGCGAAGGTGCGCGTGGCGGGCGTGGTCGAAAACTACCGTGACCGCGTCTTCAAGAACGGCGGCGGGCGCGTGGCGTTCTTCGAGCTGGAGGACGAAATCGGCCGCGTCGACGTGAAAGTCGCCGAAAAGCGAATCGACGCCTGCGCGCCGCTGCTCAACGCCGGCGAGCCCGTTCTCATCGAGGGAAAGGTGACGTTCCCCATGGGGGCCGACGAAGAGGGCGAAGACAGCGAAGCTGCCAAAAAGCCGACCATCCTGCTCGACTCCGTACAGCCGCTCGCTGACGCCATCCAGTCGGAAACGCGCGGTATCTCCATCCGTCTCGCCGCCGAGCGCACGCGCCCCGACCATTTGAAAGGGCTGCGCGACGTCCTCGCGCGCTCCCCCGGCAACTGCCCGGTCAACGTCGTCATCGAGCTGCACGACGGCGCGCAAGCCGTCCTCTCGCTCGGCGCGACGCTCAAGGTGACACCGAACGACGCCATGCTGGCAGGGCTCGAGCGGTTGTTCGGCGAGAACGTCGCGGAGCTACGCTGAACGAACACCTCGTCGCGAGCTCGCATCACCGTTTCTCCAGCACCTCCCCATCGTCGTCGACCTGCTCGATGGTCGGCGGTGGCGGCGGGGGAGGGGGAGGCATGGCGGGACCAATGGCCGACGCAACGACCATCAAAATGCGGAGCATCTGGTACACGAAACGAAAGAGAACGTGCGCGAGGGTCCGCACCACGGACGGCCGGCGGCGCGCACGTCGGCGGGATGACGACATGGCTCTCTCCTTGCTGGCGTGAAAGGCAAACGGAGACCGAAGCTCCGTCGGCCGGCGCTCAGCAGAGGAGGGCGCAGTGGCGTAAGTAGCGACGTTCGACGACGGTGCGGTTGACGTCGGGGAGAGGTTCGACGCGCTCGGGTCGCGCGACGACGGAGCTTGCGGCGGGGGCCCGCGGCTGCGCGCGGGCTTCGCGCGTCGCGTCGCGGTGTGCCCTCGCGACTTCCGCCGTGCCCGCCGCCCCCGCCACCATCACCACGGTATCGGCCGGTCCGAACGACGCGCTCGCGGTGTGCGCGGGGAGCCAGAGCGCGATGCAAGCGACGAGCACGCGCAGCGCTCGCGACACTTGCCATCGCTTGCGGCTCATCGGCGCAAGTTTAAGCAGCTCGACGGGTCACGCAAGCCGATGAGCCCTCGCCGATGCGGCTCGGAGGGTGTACCCACCTCCGCCGACATCGGTCAGTATCGCATCGCGGAATCGACCAGCTCGCGCGTGCGCCGCTCGACCTTTTCGCGGTCCTCTTGATGTTTGAGCAGGACCCCCAGCGTGTCTTGCGCAATCTCCGGGTCGAGTGAACGCGCGCCGAGCACGACGAGGGAACGGGCCCAGTCGACCGTTTCCGCAATCGAGGGCAGCTTGCGCAAATCCATTCCGCGCACCTCTTGGACGAACGCCACCAGGTGGCGCGCCAGCGAATCCTCGATGTCCGGCACGCGCAGGGCGATGATGGCGAGCTCGCGCGCGGGAGTCGGGTAGTCGAGGTGCAAGTGCAGGCAGCGGCGCCGCAAGGCATCGGTCATCTCGCGAACGCGGTTGCTCGTGAGCAGAACGAGGGGGCGATACGCGGCATGGATGGTCCCGATCTCGGGGATGCTCACCTGGTACTCGGAGAGGATTTCCAAGAGGAACGCTTCGAACTCGGGATCGGACCGATCGACTTCGTCGATGAGGAGCACCGACGGGATCGCGCTCTGCAGCGCCGTCAAGAGGGGGCGCGCGATGAGAAAACGCTCGCTCCAGAACGTGGCGTGACTGCGCGCGACCCGGTCGGCCGCCTCGCCGATGGAGGTCACGCCGGTCACCTCCTGCGCGATGACGTCACGCAAAAGCTGCGTGTAGAGCATCTGCTTGGCATAGTCCCACTCGTAGAGGGCCTTGGCCTCGTCGAGCCCCTCGTAGCACTGCAGGCGCACGAGCGGCCTTCCCAGCGCCTCCGCGGCGGCGCGGGCGAGATCGGTCTTGCCTACCCCAGCCGGGCCTTCGATGAGCAGGGGTCGCTCGAGGCGAAGCGCGAGCCACATCGACAGCACGGTCGACGGATCGGCCATGTAGCCAGCTCGGCTGAGTCCGCGCTCGAATTCCGGCGGATTGGCGGGCGGCCGAAACGGCGATGCAGGGAGAGGCGCGGGCGCGATGGGCGAGGAGGGGGCACGCGACGGCGTGCGCGGCTCGGTCATGTCGACACTGTCCGCGAACTCTTCGGCGATGGCGACGCGCGGCTCGTCCTCCGCCGCCCAAGGGTCGGTCGGGCCGTCGGTGGGGTAGGCTTCGATGGCGGGCGTGCGCGGCGCGGGGGGCGCATGCGGCGGCGCATAGTGTGACTCGGCCGCGGGAGCGGCGGCGGATATCGCGCGCGGTGAAGGGCGCGGGGGGCGCGGCGACGATCGCATCGGCGGGTTCGTGCCCGGCGACGCGATGGCAGGCGTCGGCCGGCCCGCGTTCATCGGCAAGGGAGGATAAGAAGGCGGCCGCTCGGCGGGCGCGTCCGGCTCTGCAGGAGGAGGGCGATCGGAGGTTCGAGACGTCATAAGGGCTGCCAATCTAGCACCAAAGTCGGTTTGCCAAGATCGTATGGACGCGGAAAACGGCCGTTCGACCCACACGTATGCTCCGTGGCGCCGCCGCACCTCGGGAGCGCACCCGCCTTCGCCACGCTGTCTTTACGCAGTGGTTGCACGAGTACGTCTCCCCCCTTTTCGACGCGAGCTCCCATCTCCCCAAGGACGAAGAGCAGCGTTGCCGTCGTCCTACGTCTCGGAACGGAGACCCTTGCGCCGACGTCCTAACACGACCTTGCCAGATTCTCGCCCTGAAGAAACTCGGGCATTGGTGCGAGGGACCACTTGATGCGCGGGCGCGGCTGACGGAGAAACCGGCCGGAACGGGGAACGAAACCCGAGTGGAGAGAACGATGGCACGTGGCTATTGGCTCATCAAAAGCGAACCGGATGCCTACCCGTATGCGCAGCTCGTCAAGGACGGCAAGACGGTGTGGGACGGCGTGCGCAACTTCCAGGCGCGCAACAACCTGCGCGCAATGAAGGAAGGCGATCTCGTCTTTTTCTACCATTCCAACGTCGGCAAGGAGATCGTCGGCGTGGCGCGCGTCGTGCGTGAGGCGTACCCCGATCCGCGCGCCAAGGGGGAAGATTGGTCGGCGGTCGACGTCGGGCCCTCGTTTGCGCTCGCCAAACCGGTGAGCCTCGAGACCATCAAAAAAGAACCCAAGCTCGAGGGGCTGCAGCTCATCACCCATTCGCGGCTCTCCGTGGTTCCTCTCTCCGCCGCGCATTTCGAGCACATCCTGGCGCTCGGGGAGACGAAAAACCCATGAATCACGGCTCATGTGGTATAGGAAGCCGTCTTGGCCCGCGGCGGATGGGTCCCGAATTCGAGATGCTCCGCCGGATGGATTGAAGAAAACGTCGTGTCGAGGAGTCCTACCCAACTCGGAAAAGGGTCCACTGCCATGCTTCGAAGAATTGCTGCGAGCTTCGCTCTCTCCCTTCTCACCCTGGCCACCACGGCCTCGGCCGACGACAAGAAGACGGAATCCATCAAAATCGGGACCTTGGCGCCGGCCGAGAGCCCCTGGGGCCAAGTCTTCAAGACCTGGCAGCGCGCGATCCGCGAGCGCACCAAGCTCCCGGACGGTCAGAAGTCGCCGGAAGGCAAAGACTACGCCCTCGATCTCAGCTTCTTCTGGAACGGCCAGCAGGGGGACGAGGCGGCCATGGTCACCAAGATGAAGAGTGGCCAGCTCGACGGGGCCGCTATCACGGCCGTCGGTCTCGGGCAGATTCATCCGCCCATCCTCGTTCTGCAGCTTCCCGGCCTTTTTACGACGTGGGAGAAGCTCGACAAGGCCCGCGAGGCGCTGCGCTCCGATTTCGAGAAGGCGATGGACGCCGCGGGATTCACGCTGCCCGGCTGGGGGGACGTCGGTCTCGCCCGCCGGCTCTCGAAGGGCTTCGCAGTCGCGGCGCCGGGCGATCTCAAGGGGAAGAAGCCGTACGTCTGGCGTGAAGACTCGATTACCCCTGCCATGCTCCAGGTCATCGGCGGCGTTACCCCGGTTCCGCTCGGTGTCCCCGAAGTCCTGCCGAACCTCAATACGGGCGCCATCGACGTCGTGACCGCCCCGGCGCTCGCCGCGGAGCAACTGCAGTGGGCCTCGCGCCTCGACACCATCAACACGCAGGTGGTCGCGGCGACGATTGGCGCTCTGGTCTTCTCACGCAGCAGGCTCGACCAGCTCCCCGCCGATATGCGTACCTTGATGATGGAAACCGGCAAAGTGGCGGGCGCCGCGCTCACCACGCGCATCCGCAACGAAGACGCTGCGGCGTTCGCCCGCCTCAAGGCGAAGATGACCGTGTCGAATTCGACCGATGCCCAGGTCGCGGAGTGGAACGACGTGTGGAAGAAGACACGCGCACGCCTTGCACAGGGGACCTTCCCCAAGGAACTCGTCGCCAAGGCCGAATCGCTCGCTCGCTAAGGGGCGAGGTAGTAGTCTTTACCATCGTCGGATGGACCAACCGAACGATCCCGTCGCGGACCGAGCCCGGCAGCGCGTCGGCGTCACGCTAAAAGAAAAGTGGCGGCTCGACGATCTCATCGGCGTCGGCGGTATGGCGGCCGTGTATTCGGCCACCCACCGCAACGGGATGCGCGTCGCCGTCAAGATGCTCCACACCGAGCTGTCGGTCGATCCCGAGGTCCGACAACGCTTTTTGCGGGAGGGGTACCTCGCCAACAAGGTCGGTCATTCTGGCGCGGTGGCGGTGCTCGACGACGAAGTGGCCGAGGACGGTGCGGTCTTCCTGGTGATGGAGTTGCTCGAGGGCGAAACCTTGGCCCACCGCTTCGAGCGCAAAGCGCGAACGCTCCTCATCGAGGAAGTGCTGCTCATCGCCGATAGGGTGCTCGACATCCTCGCTGTCGCGCACGAGAAGCACATCGTCCATCGCGACATCAAGCCCGACAACATCTTTCTCACGCGGGGCGGCGAGGTGAAGGTCCTCGACTTCGGCATCGCTCGGCTGCGCGAAATGTCGCCGCACATCGCGCCCCCCAAGACGAGCTCCACGCGCTCCGGTTCGACCATGGGAACGCCGGCTTACATGGCGCCGGAGCAAGCGCGGGCTCGCTGGGACGAGGTCGACGGGCGTACGGATCTCTGGTCGGTCGGCGCAACGATGTTCAAGCTGCTGACCGGTCGCGTGGTGCATGTGGCCGACACCATCAACGAGCAGCTCCTCTCCGCGATGACGAAACCGGCGCCGCCGCTCGGCACGTTGGTCCCGACGGTGCCCATCCCCGTGCTCGAAGTGGTGGACAAGGCCCTCCTCTATACGAAAGAGGAACGCTGGGCGGATGCGCGCGCCATGCAGCGGGCGATACGCGACGCGTACCAGGCGGTCACCGGCATTGCGCCCACATCGGTGCGGCTCGCCTTCGACGAAGCCGAAAGCGTGGCCCACGCCGACACGGTCGTGCTGTCGAAGATGCCGACGTCGCTCACGGCCGCCCATGACTCTTCCGACTTTCCGAAGAAACGGGCACACCGTCAATGGCCCAAGGTGGCTTGGATCCTGACGTTGTGCGCCGTCGGCGTGGGAGGATACTCCTACCTCTCGCAGCGCAACGCTGTCGGCGTGGCTGCGCCGTTCGGGGAGCTCGACGGCGGCGCACCGCCGGTCACAGCGGTCGATTTCGCCAACCCGTTCGCTTCGCCCGATCCCAGCTCCTCGCCGGATGCAGCCTCCGTCGAGCCGTCGGGGCCGTCGCGCGTCGAAGCGGCGCCCGTCGAGCCCGAAAACGTCGATCGCCCGGAAAGCTCGCCGACACCATCGGACCCGCCTTCGAAATCGCCCGATGAACTCCCCGCTGCCACGCCGCGCGCACCGACGTCGGCTCCCGTCCATCCCGCGGCAGCGCCCGCGCCGCCGAAACCGGTGACGACCGCAACGCACAAACCGGCGCCGCCACCACCGCGCCCAGCCGTCAAAAAGCCTCCGCCCCCTCCGCCCCCCGCCCCTCCCCGTCCGTTCCGTAGGCCATAGAGAGCAGCGGGGATCGCGACAGCACCGACGGCGTTCCGCCGTTCGGTGCTGTCGCTGTTAAGTGAAATGACAATGCGCATTGCGCGCTGGGATTGACCCGAAGGCCCGCGCGCACGCGCGATCGCTTAACAGCAAAATCAGTGACGGATTTCACAGTCTTCTCTCGAAGTACTCGTGTGGGCCGCGACTGCGCGCGAGCGCGTTGGCGAGCATGTATCGAGCGCTGGGGGCCGGTTCGCCGCGCTTGATTCCAATGTTTCGAGCGGCAAAACTGCCCAAAAAGGCGTCATCGGACAACTCAAGGAGGAGTTGCCCGCCCACCAAGCGCCGCGCGTCGCGGCGGGGACGCCACGGAGAGCATCATGAGAGTCATCGGCAATTGGGGCTGTGCATTGGCGATGGTGTTGGCTACCGCCTGCGGACCGGGCGACATACCGGAAACGGTTGGCACGCCGTCGTTCGGTTCACCGGGAGCAAACCCCGGAACAACCTCGGGCAGGGGCGGTTCCGGCCCGGGAACGGGCGGTCCGGGAACGCCAACCGGCATAGGCGGTTTCGGGGCAGGCATGCCCCCGCCCTCCAAAGATGCCGGCGTCCAAGTCGGCACCTTTACGGAAGAAGTTTTTGAAGCCGATCCGGCACCTCTTCCCATTGCCGGCGGCACGCTCGCGATCATCGCTCAGGGCACGAAAGCCGCCGTCGCCGACCCCGACAACGATCAGGTCGTCGTGATCGACCTTGCAACCATGACGGTCGCCACCACGATTCCCCTGGCCATCGGGGACGATCCGGGGCGCCTCGTCGAGGACGCGGCGGGGCGTTTGCACGTAGCGCTGCGCGCTGGACGAGGAGTCGCGGTGCTCGATCCGACGTCCGGGGTTGCGCTCGGCCGCTTGCCGGTGTGTCCGCTGCCGCGGGGCCTCGCTTACGACAATGACTCCGACAGCGTTCACGTGGCTTGCGCGGGGGGCGAGCTCGTCAGCTACACCGCAGCGAGCGGTCAGCTCGTGCGCAAGCTTCGGCTGGAGCGCGATCTGCGCGACGTCGTCGTCGACGCCGAGCGCCTCTTGGTCAGTCGTTTTCGGTCTGCCGAGCTCCTGGTCGTGCAAGGCGATGGCACCATCTCCGAGCGGCTGACCCCGCAGACGGCCGTCGACCCCATGCAGCGAACTACGATGAAGCCCGCTGTCGCGTGGCGCACCATAGCTGCGCCGGGCGGCGGCGCACTCATGGTTCATCAGATGATGGCAACGTCCCCCATCGACGTGAGCGGAGGGGGCTACGGCGGCCAGTGCCGTCGGATCGTGACGACCGCCGTTTCCTGGCTGCGCATCGAACGCAATGGCTGGACGGTCGACTCCATTCCCGCCGTTCTCCCCGTCGACGTCGCCACGACGCAGGATGGTAGCCGCGTGGCCGTCCCGTCAGCGGCGCGGACGAGCAACACGAATTTTGGGGGAGGCCCACAATACGTCGTGTTCACGCCGCCGGCGATGGGTACGCGCATGAACCTCTCGCCCTGTGGAGCGATCGCTCCGACGCCGCCCTTCGTCGACGGCGCACCCGATCCGCGAGGGCGCGTGGTCGCGGTCGGGTTCGATCCCAGCGGGCGCTTGGCGCTGCAAACGCGCGAGCCCGCGATGTTCAACCTCGGTAGCCGCTCGGTCCTGCTCCCCGGGCGCGCCAGAAAGCACACTGGACACGAGCTCTTCCATCTCGCGACGGCAGGAGGCATCGCGTGTGCGTCGTGCCACCCCGAGGGCCGCGACGATGGGCAGGTCTGGAATTTCGCCAACTTCGGACCTCGGCGTACGCAGTCGCTCGCCGGCGGAATCGCTGGCACGGAACCGTTCCACTGGGCCGGCGACATGACCAGCTTCGACATGCTCACGGCCGATGTCTTCAACAGCCGCATGAGCGGTCCCCATCTCCAGCCGGAGCACGCCACCAGCCTCAAGAACTGGGTGGACAAGATTCCGCGCATGGAGGCTCCCGCCGCGAACGATGCCGGCGCTGCTGCGCGAGGGCAGACTCTTTTCAACGATCCGGTCGTCGGGTGCAACACTTGTCACGGCGGCTCCCGCCTGACGAACAACCAAACCATGAGCGTCAATACCAATGGTTCGTTCCAGGTGCCGTCACTGCTCGGCATTGCCTGGCGCGCCCCCTACATGCACCAGGGGTGTGCGGCCACCCTGGCGGATCGCTTCGGGCCGTGCGGCGGAGGCGATGGCCACGGCCAAACGTCACACCTGACGGTCGAACAGCGAGGGGATCTCGTCGCGTACCTGGAGACGCTCTAGCTCACGGCGGGGCTGGCCATGATTCGACGCTCGCCCCGCAAGACGCTGCGCGTCAATGGAAGCTGCGAAACTCCTGCCACAGGAAACGCGCGCGGAGCTGCACGATGTCCACGAGCTGCTTGCAGTTTCGCTCTTCCAGCGCGCCATTGGCGGCGATCGCGACGAGGAGGCGCGCTTGCTCGATGCTGCCTGGCCAATCGGTTGGCAGTTCCTGTCCGCGCTTCACAAAGCTACCGAACACGAGCTCTGTCCAGTAGAGCGCTTGGCTGTGGGCGAGCTGAACGAGTTCGTCCATTAACGACTCGCAACATAACACGGTGCATTCTTTCGATGCGAGCTTTCGTCGACGACTTCCCATCTCGACCCTAGTTCTGCCACCGGCGGCGGTGGCACCGGAGGCGCGAGTGGCACCTCGACGGGCACTACCTCGACCGGCACCGGCGGCGCCCCGACCGGAACGGGCAGCACGTCGACCGGCAGCGGGGGTTTCGGTGGGACGGTGCCTCCGGGCGGTGGAGGGGAGGGGGGAGGACCGAGTGGTGGAAGCGCCGGCGGCTTTCCGGTCGGCGTTTATTCCGAGCCGGTCGTGGAAGCCGAGGATCCGCCGCCCCCTCTCGCCGGTGGAACGTTGACCATCATCGGCCAGGGGCACCGCGCAGCTGTTTCCGACCCGGACACGGTGGTCTTGCCTGCGCCTCCTGTCACCCCGAGGGTCACGAAGACGGTCAGGTGTGGAACTTCGCCGCGCTCGGCCCGCGCCGCACGCAATCGATCAGCGGCGGCATCCGCGGCACGGAACCATTCCACTGGAGCGGCGACATGGGGACCTTCTCGATGCTGGCCCACGATGTCTTCAATGCCCGCATGACCGGCCCCATCATCAGCGACGATCACGTGGAGTCCCTCTTTCGCTGGATCGACCGCATCCCCCGTATGCAACCGCCCCCGGTGGAGGATCCAGCGGCGGTGGAGCGCGGGCGCGCGCTCTTCAATGACCCAGGCGTCGGCTGCGCCACGTGCCACAGCGGCGAGAAGCTGACCAACAATGCCACCGTGAACGTCCAGACGGGCGAGGCGTTCCAGGTCCCATCGCTCCTCGGTCTCGCCTGGCGAGCGCCCTACTTGCACGACGGGTGCGCGGCAACGCTCGCCGACCGCTTCGATCCATGCGGCGGAGGCGACGCCCACGGGCAGACTTCCCAGCTCGCCGCGTCGCAGCGCAGCGATATCGTCACCTACCTCGATTCGCTCTAGGCCTACGCCTTTTTTGTCTGAAGCTCGGCTGCGAACCGCTCGATCCGGCGCGCGTACGGGCCGAGCGCGGGCGAGACGCGCGAGAGGATCTCCTTGTCTCCCTCTTCGATCATCACGCATTCGCCATAGAGCGCCGCGTCGGCCAGCGTCGGAGATTCACCGAACAAGAACGGGCGCTGCTCGAGCGTCGCCAGCGTCGGCGCGAGCAAATGCTGCGCTCGTTTCAACAGTTGCTCCTGGTCGCGCTGCCAAGCGTCAACGCATCCCGCCCCGAACTTGCGCTCTTTGATGAACACGTAGAGCGCGCGTTCGAAAGCGTTCGGCCAGGCGTCGCGGATGGCGGGTGAGGCCAGCCGGAACATCACGTCTTCCAGGGTGTTGTCGGCAAAATCGGCATAGGCCCAGATCGGCCCTTCGAAAGGCGAGGGGACGAGCCGCTTACCGGCAGGACCGGCCAGTACCTTCTCGCAGATGGCGCGCGAATCGACCGTCACGGCCCCCGCGTCGTCGACCAGAACCGGCACTTGGATGTATCCCCCCGTGAGCGTCGCCAGCTGTTCGCGCTGACCAAAGGGGACCTCGATGAGCTCATACTTGACGGGGAGCAGATCGAGGACGAGTTGGACCTTTCTCGCATAAGGGCTGTAGCGCAGGCGGTAGAGTTTCATGCGCCTTTTCTATAGCAACGGCTGCAGGTTCGCGAACGATTCTTTCCCATGCTACATGAGATTTTCTCATGGTAACCGCTAACGCCGTCGGATCGCGCAAAGGGCCTTTGCCGCTGCCCTCGCTCAATGCGCTCCTCGTCTTCGAGACGGCGGCGCGCCATCAAAGCTTTACCCGCGCCGCCGTCGAGCTCGGCGTGACCCAGACCGCGGTGAGCCATCAGGTCAAGGCGCTGGAAGGGGAGCTCGGCGTGACGCTCTTTCGCCGATCGCCACGGCGGCTCGCTCTCACGACCGAGGGCCAGGCGTGGGCCGCCGAGCTCCAGCGCATTTTTCATCGCTTGCGCGAAGCGAACACCAAGCTGCGCTCGGCGATCGGTCGCGAGCGCCCACTGGTGGCGGTGAGCATCATCCCTTCGTTTGCGGCGCGCTGGCTGGTGCCGCGCCTGGGGCGCTTTCTCGAAGAGCACCCCAACATCGATCTACGCCTATCGGCAAGTGCGCACGTCGTCGATTTCGATCTCGAACCGTTCGACGTCGGGATCCGCTACGGAGCGGGACGCTATCCGGGCCTGGTCTGCCAAAAGCTCGCCGACGATGCGTGGGTCGTGGTCGGCGCCCCCGCCCTGCTCGGGAGAAGCAGACTGCGATCGCCCGCCGATCTCGCCAAGCATACCTTGCTCTACGACGACGACCCCGACGTGTGGTCGCGCTGGTTCGAGGCGTGCCACGTACGCGACTTCGCCGGCGCGCGCCGTCACGAGATCTCCGATTCCGCCATGCTGGTCGAAGCCGCGATCCGGGGACAGGG
>Ga0193706_1000126_pt1 | contig 55100 bp, 45 predicted proteins | sample U3c1metaG_FD_160130 | JGI IMG/M metagenome (GOLD analysis project Ga0193706, IMG submission 160130) | Soil microbial communities from a riparian zone of the East river system, Colorado, United States - U3c1 | ecosystem: Environmental > Terrestrial > Soil > Riparian zone | place: USA: East River...
GGATTTATGAAGAATCCGTTGAGACATTGACAATTCATTCATAGGGCGGAAACGAGATGATTGCCATGCGGACAGACATCTGTCGTCGATCGTTTCTCCGGGTCGCGAGCAGCCTGGTGTTGTCGATGGCCGCTTTGGCATGTGGGAACAACGAAGGTGTGTCGACGCCGGAGAGCTGCGTGTCCACGCCACTCCCTCTTCAGAACGCGCGGTCCTTCACGATGGGCGAAACGTTCTATCTTCCCCGCTTGTCAGGCCCCTCGTGTCCTGGCGCTGCGGCATGGGAAGTGAGCTCGGCTCCGCTCGAGAGCCGGAATCGCGTGTACATGGACGGCGCGCCCGAGCCCCGTTTCACGCCTGACCGGCCGGGCACCTACCACTTCCGCGTGCCTGCCGTGAGCGGCATCGATCTCGAACTGAATGTCGTGTCGCGCGGCCCGCGCGAGCGCTTCCGCAACCATTACCTCCCCGCGCTCTACGGCGCCGCTCGCGTCGGTGACGAGATCTGGACGGCCAACGGCGCTACCTACACCGTGACCCGCGTTCGTCGCACCGAAAGCGGTGAACGATGGGCTGCATCGCAGGAAATCCCCGTCGGCGCTTGGCCCGGCGCTATCGCCTGGAGGGCGCCCCTGCCGTACGTACTCGTGGCGCAGCGTGGGGCCGACACGATCGCCTTCGTGGACCGCGAGCGGGGTGTGATCGAAGACGCACTCTGGGTCGGGGACGAACCGACCGGACTCGCGCTCAGCCCCGATGCGACCAAGCTCTACGTCTCACTGCCTACGATGCGACAGGTCGCGGTCATCGACGTGACGGCGCGGTCGGTCGTGGCGCGTATCGCCGTCGGTTTCGATCCTCGTGCCCTGGCGCTCTCGGCTGACGGCGAACGCCTTTACGTCGCCAGCTACCGCGCCGGCAATCGCGAGAAAGATCTGAAGGGAACCTACGGCCCAACCGATGGGCAAGCGCTGTGGGTCGTCGACACCCGTACGTCCGAGGTGGTGGACACGGTCGCGTCGCTGTCTGCCGTGCATCGTGCGATCGCGCTCTCCGCCGACGAGAGGGAGCTGTACGTCGCCGCTACCGACGGCGATCCCATCCCGTCGCAAGGGGACAGCAGCGCCAAGCCCTTCGTACACGAGGCCATCGTGCTCGGCGTCGCGAGCGGCGTGAGCAAGAGCGGCACCTTGCGCCGCGCCGATCTCACGCGGCAAGCTGGCTCGGGAGGACCAGCGGTGAGTCCCGCCGCCATTGTCCCGCTCGGCGACACGGTGTGGCTCTCGGCCGAATCGTCGGGCATCGTCGTGGCGCTCGATCGGCAGACGCTGGCCGAGAAGGGGAGGGTGACGGTGGGTGCCGGTGCTCGGCAGCTCTTGGCGCTCGACGACGGCACCATCGCGGTGCACTGCACCCAGAGCAACGAGCTCTGGTTTCTGGACAGCGATGCGCGAGCGCTCGGCTCGGTCGGGCTCGTGACCGAAGATGGAAGGTCGCCGGCCCTTGCTCTCGGCGAGCATGTGTTCACCCGACCGGGAGGAAACTTCGGCGTCAACCATGCGTGCGCCAGCTGCCACACCGAGGCCGCCAACGACGGCATGGTCTGGCGTTTCGGCAGCGGGCTCTGGGACAACGTTCGCCCGCTGCAGCTTCTTTCCGCCACCACGCCGGTGGGCTGGGTTGGCTACGTGTCGAACACGCAAGTCTTCGGATACACCGGACCGAGCTCGATCGTGAGCCGACCGGTGACGCCCGAAGAAGCAGAAGGGATGGACGGTTTCCTCGCGTCGCTGCTCGGCGCGCCGCGGGCCACCGGGCGCACGCGCCTCGACGGTAGCTACACCGACGCCGCCCTCCGCGGCCAAGCGCTCTTCGAATCCAAGGCGCTCTGCGCGAGCTGCCACAAGCCTCCTCTCTATACGAGCCGCGAGCTGGTCCCGGTGGGCAAGTCGGGCGTGCCCGCCGATGTCCCCACGTTGCTCGGCGTCTATCGCCACGCCGCCTTCTTCGTCAAGGGAGGCGCGCGCACCCTGGAATCCGCGGTCGACATCGCTGCTCAATTCGTGGGCGTCCCACTGACGGCGTCCGAGAAGGCGGACCTCGTCGAGTTTCTCTATCAACTGACACCGAAGGGGGGAGCGCCGCTCGGAATGTGGCCCGATATCGACAGCGCGGAAGGCGTCGAACCCACGGTGAACCCATGGGTGGAGTTCGCCGATCCCGTCGATGGAAGTCGTCCCGGCATGAGCGCTGCCACGGCAGCCACGCCCTTCGTCAAACTGGAGACGGCGGACGGGCACGACGTAGCCGGTCGCGTCGAGGTCGACGGTTGGCGCGTCCGTTTCATCCCCGACGTCCCTCTCGCACGAGGTTCCGTCTACTTTTTTCGCGTCCTGGCGGGTCTCCCCTTTCAATCGGGGGGTGAGCTCGGCGCCGAACGGCGTACTCGTTTTCAGACCGCGGCGCTACCGGCCGCCACGTGGCCCGCCACCGCACAGATGCAGGTCAATCTGTCGTTTCCTCCGGGGAGCCCTCCCACCCCCGTGCCCCTGCTCCTCCGGGAAGCGCCTTCCACGACGCCGGCCGATCCGCTGCGTGTCGTGATCGCGCCCATGGCGCTCGCGACCCAACAGCGGCAGCCGGCGTGGGTGCGCACGGACGGCGATCGCGTCATGGTCGCGCCGTTTGCACTTCCCGTCACCCCGACGGCGGTGGCCAATGTTTCGAGCGTGACAGGTCGCATCACGAGCGCAGAAGGGGGCGTCATTCGCAGGGTGGAAGGTACCTTGCGGCTCAGCGGTCCCGCCATCGATGTGCCCGGCGTGCCGTTCACCATCGACGCCATGCCCTAGTCTCGCGCCCACGGGGAGGTATCCGGACGCGGCGCGCTTTTCATCGCGAAAGAGCCTGCTGAATCGCGTCGCGCGTGCGCCGCGCGGCATCCTCGGTCTCGTACTTCTGGCGCGGCCAAAAGAAGCCCCGCAGCCCATCCTTCTTGCGCCGCGGCACGACGTGCACGTGCAGGTGGGGGACGCTCTGGCTCACCCGGTTGTTCATGGCGACGAAGCTCCCGTCGGCGGTGAGCCCAGCTTCGACCGCGCGCGTGATCCGCTGCACGAAGGTGAAGAACGGTGCCACCTCCTCCACGGGCAAGTCGCTCAGCGTCTCGGCGTGCGCGCGGGGAACGACCAAGCAGTGCCCCGGGAAGACCGGGCGATGATCGAGAAAAGCGATGGCCCCTGCGCTCTCGCCGACGACGAGGGCATCGACGACACCTGCGGCAATCCCGCAGAAGAGGCAACCGGGTCGTCCACCGGCGGGGGCCGGCGTGGTCGGGCGCTCTTCCGTCATTTGGTGCCTATCGCTTTGGCCTGGCGGTCCGCTTCCGCGCGGGCGGGGTGATCGGCGGGAGCATCGGCGAGAAAGCGTTGGAAGAGGGGCTTGGCGTCCCCGGGTTTCTTCAGAAAATCAGCGAGCAGGATGGCGAGATTGAATTCGGCGCCCACGTTGTGCGGGTCGCGCGCCAGCACACCTTCCAGGATCTTCTGCGCCTCGTTCCACTTGGCGGTGTGATCCTTGTCGCCCTGCCCGCGCAGCGCCGCGGCGAGCCCGATCGACGCGTCGGCATCTTCCCTGGCGTCCTTCAAGACGGCGCGAAACTGCTCTTCCGCTTTGCCATACACGCCGGCGCGCAGGAGCACGGTTCCGATGTTGAGCCGCGCCGTCGTGTCCTTGGGATCGAGGTGCGACGCCTTGACGAAGGATGCGAAAGCCGCGGCGTCGTCGCCCTTGGCAAGTGCGATGAGCCCCGCGGTGCGGTGAGCAATGGCGCTTTCCTTGTTGCTGGCCAGCGCTTCTTTCACGAGAAGCTCGGCGCTGTCGCGTTCTCCCTTGGCCAGCTCGGACAAGGCGAGCTCGGCGAGAGCCGTCGCATCACCCGCTTTGCGCCGGAGCGCATCACGTGCTTGTGCAATGGCGGCATCGATCTGCCCCGAATCGCGCAGCGCCACCACGTAGAGGGCGCGCGCTTCCTTGGCATCGGGATGTTGCTCGACGAAGACCTGAAGTCCATCCGCCGCCTTGCGATTCTCTCCGCGCCGGCGCCGGACTTGCCCGAGGGCGGTCGCGATCTCTTCCGCACCGGGCGCGAGTTGCGCCGCGCGCTCGAGCGACGGTTCCGCTTCCGCCAAGTCGCCGCTCTGGGCCAGCAAAATGCCGAGGTTATAGTGCGCTTCCCAAAGCTTGGGGTCGATGGTGATCGCTTCGCGCATGAGCGCCACCGCGCGATCGCGTCCGCTCGGACTCTTCGCGAACTCCACGCCGGAGATCATCTTGGAAGCCGCGGCGGGGACGATGACGTTCGTCGTGGGAGCCGCGACCGGCTTTTTCTTGGAGCCGCCACAGGCGGCGAGGCAGAGCGTCAAAACGACGAGGATGCGCGCCGTTTTCATTTCTTCCCGCCTTTGGCAGGCATGGCCGGCGCCGGCCCGGGGATCGCCGCACCTTCCTGCCCCGCGGCCCGTCTCGGTCCTGGAATGAGCGGCGGAAGGGCGGTCGGCGCCGAGGAACGAATCTCGACCCCAATTTCCTTGGCCGGCGCGTAGAGCTCGGCATTGAGCCGGCCGAGTGCCTCGCGCATCTTGGCCGTCCAGCTGTTGAAGATGCCGAGCTCGACGGCCTTCCTCCAGCCGCTCTCGTAAGCTTCGAGGCTTTTTTCCTCGATGGGAACGACGAAGCTGTCGATCTGCGCCTGGTACGCTTCCTTGTCGGCGTCCGAGAGGTTCGACGGCGGGGGCGCGTTGCGAAGCGAGGTAGCGAATGCTTCGTAGGTGTGGCCGATCTGATAGAGCGCGGCGGTCGACCATTCGGCGACCCCCATGCTCACGCAGTCGAGGAAGATGTTGGCCGCCTGTTTGAGGAGGGTCGCCTTCTGCCCGAGGCGCGCAGAGAGCTTCTTCATGTCGCCGGTAATTTCGATCTGCTCGAACTGTCCGAGGACACGCTCTCCTTGCATGTAGCGCGCGTGCGCAGCCGCATACTTGCCATCCGGACCGAGGGTGGTTCCCTTCTGTTTGCCGAGCGCGACGGCGTCCTGCAGCGCGTCGTCCGCTTCCTTGCTGCTCTTCATGTTGAGGAGCACGGTGGCGAGGCGCACGTAGGCCTCGGCCCGCCGATCGGCAGACTTGGTGCTCTTGGCATACCCGCGATAGAGGTCGGCCGCCTCGCGCCACTTTTTCTCGCGTTCGTGCGCCTTGCCCATCAAGAACGCCACGTCGTCGGAATCGGAACCAGTGGGGTATTTCTGACGATAGATCTTGCCGGCGGCGATCGCCTTGTCGTAGTCACCAACGGTGGTGCGCAAGAGGACGGCGTTGAAGGCGGCATCCTTGGCGTGCTCGCTCTTCGGAAACCGCTCCGATACGACCTCGTGGTACGTCGCAGCGTCGGCGAAGAGTCCCATTCCCTGAAACTGGCTGGCGGCTGTCCACGCTCCCAGTGCGGCCTCCGGCGCGTCGCGGTGCTCGGTGATGAGCAGATCGGCGGCCGTCTTCATGGTGACGATGTCACCGGCCTTCTGCGATTCGATCTCGGCGTTGACACAGGCCTGGGCGGCCCGCGCCTCGTGGGGGAATTCCTTGGCCGCGCGCAAATAGGCCGCCGCCGCTTCGGCGTGGTTGCCCGCGGCCGCCTTCTGTTCGCCCTGCTTGAAAACAGACTGCACGATGAGCGTGTCGAGGCGTTTCTGTTTCTCCGCGCCCTGGAAGGAGGGCGCCGTCTTCAAACGCCGCGCCCAGACTTCGATGTTGCTGTAGTCCTTCGACTGGTTGAACGAATCGAGCACCAGCTCTCCCGCGCCGGCGGCAAACTTCGAGCTCGGAAATTTCTCGAGAAGCAGGCCCCACTGGCGTACGGCAGCGTCGTAGACCTGGTGATCGTAGTAGAGCTTGCCTTGCCGGAAGAGCAGTTCGGGGATGTCGGGATCGTTGGGATAGAGCTGAATGTAGAGCTCCATCGCCTCGGTGAACTTCTTGTCCGCCTCGGTCTCGCCCTTGGTCTTGCTTTTCTCGAACTCCGCGGAGCGGATGCGCTCGAGCGCGGAGATGGCATTGTAGAGCGCGTCGTGCGTGAGCGCCCCCTTGGGGTTGCGGCGTGCGGTGGCGAGGTAGTGGGTGGCGGCGTCGCTCGGCTTGGCGAGGTGATAGAAATAGATCTCGCCCAGGTTGAACTCGATCTCGTAGGCGGCCGGGGTGCCGCCGAACTTGCCGAGGTACGTTTCGTAGAGGGCGGCCGCGCCTTCGAACTCGGCGCGGCTCGTCTTGTCGCGCTGCGCCTTGCCGTGCAGGTTGGTGGCGTCTTCCCGGAGCTGCTTCTCGATGCGCGCTTGCGCGGCCTTGACGGCCTCCGGGTTCGATTGCGCGCGCGCCCAGGTGCCCCCCTCCGTGCCCGGTTCGGGAAGGGTGAACGTCTTGAGCAGCCGGTCATAGGTCGTCTTCAGCTTGCCCCAGTCTTCGACGATGGAATATCCCTGGGCGATGGCGAGGCCGTAGTCGGGCGCCTCGGGGCCGACAGGGTCGAGCTTCAACATGAGCTCGTAAGCTTCGATGCCGCGCTCGTAGTGCGCCTGTTCGTAGAAGGCGGCTGCCAGCGCTTTGACGATGCGACCGGCGAACTTGTCACCGCCGGCCTTGACGAGGAAGTTGTAGACGTCGTCGGCGTTGTTCTTCTCGTCTTCGGTGAAGACCTGCACCAAGTATTTGAGCGCTTCGGCCTGCAACTCGTCGAGTTGCTTTCGTCTGGCGGCCGAGACGTTTTCGCCCGCGTCGGTGACCTGGAAGACCTGCAAGAAACGCCGCGCAGCCTCCTCGGTTCTGCCGAGGCGCCACATGCACCACGCGCTCTTGAAAAGAGCGAGACCGTAGAGATCCGATTGTTGATATTGCAGGACCTTCTCGTACTCGACGAGAGCGCCGGCGTAGTCGTACTTGCCGTTGAAGGCCGCTTCGGCCCGCGCCATGTGCGCGTCGGGCACGAAGCGGCTGCGCGGGAACTCGGCGAGGATGCGGTTCCATCGCACCAGCGCCTCGTCCTCTTTGCCTTGCTCGGTCGCCAAAAAGCCGTCGACGTAGAGCGCGAGATCGTATTGCTCGAAATTCTTGTAGTCCTTGAGTACGCGAGCAAAAAGGGCGCGGGCCCGATCGAAGTTGGGGTCGGCCAACGCGCCCCGCTGATCGATCGGCCTCTTTTCCCACGCTTGAAACCGCAGCACGAACTGCTCGCGTTCCGTTTCCCAGTAGAGCTCGCCGAGGCGCATGAGAGCCTCCGGCATTTCGCGTGCGCTCGGCGATTCTTCCTTGATGAAGGTTTCCAGGAGCCCCATCGCTTCACGGCGGAGCTCCTTCTGTCCGGCGATGTCGCGCTCGATCCGCCGAGCGATCTGCGCCTCCAGCGCCTTGCGCAGATGTTCGGGGATGCGCGGGCCCAGCGATTTGGCCGCCGCTTTCGTTTCTTGCTTGCCCCCGGCAGGGCGGGCGGCGCGACCCACCGCGCTGCCGGCCACGGTTCTCTCCGCGGCCGGCTTGACGCTCGACTTTTCCGCTGCCATGGCCGGCGTATCGGCGGCGGGCGCTGCCGCGGGCGGCGGCTTCTTGTCGGCGCACGACGCATCGCGCCCCACGCTGCCGCAAAGCAGCGCAGCCAGGGAGGAGGCGAGAAGGAGGCGCGAGCGCCCGATGCCAATGGCGCTCAGTTGATCCCCTCCCCTCCGACGTATTCATCGGGCCAATCGTCCCCTTCGAAAGGCCAGTACTCCTCGCTGTCCTTCAAGTACCGCGGTGCTTCCAGCGAATCGAGCGCTGCTTGCGGAAGCACACCCGCCGCCAGCGCTTCGACCTCGACCTCGAGAGCGCGCTTGCGACCGAGCACCGATTCGATGCGACCGAGTCGAGCGCGGCGAAGCAGCCGCGAAAGGCGCTGATTCAAGCGATTGACCGCGTCCTTGGCGAGCGCGGTACGCACCTCGAGCAGCTTGGCGCGCGCGGCATCGGCGGCGGCATAAAACTCGCTGGCCGATGCTCGATCGGTTTGCAAAAGGCCGGGCAAATCGGACCCTTTGGGCAAAGCAGAGCCACCGGTGCCCGGCGCCGTATCGCGCGCCGGTCCGAGCGACGCTTCGATTTGGTGCAGGTTGGTGCGCAGGGCGGCGATGTCGGCGGCGGGAGCGTGGGCCCGCTCGAGCGCGTCGAGCTGGCGCCTCACCCCATCCGCCTCGGCGCGGGCTCTCGACGGCGAGTGGGGTGGTCCCTCGCCCAGTCCTTCCGAGTTCGGCCGGACGCCGCCGGTCGTGGCCAGCGTGCGCGTCAAGTCGTCGAGCTGTCCCATGGAACCCCGCAGCCCCGACATCTCCTGCTCCAACTGCGCGAGGCGCTTGCTCACCACGCCGTAGCCGGCGTCGATGCGCACCAGCGCGGCGATGGCACGTGCGGCATCGGGCGTTACGCCGCTCGGCTCGGCGGCAGCGTCGGTGCGGCTCCGCGACGCGTCGAGCAGCCGCATGAGTGCGCGCTCGTCGCTCGCCAGGCGCCGGGCGGCATCGCGCACCGGCTCGTACTGCACGATGAAGCCCTTGAGCGCCAGGTCAGCCTCTTCGAAACGGCAACGCGCCAGATCGAGATAGGCGCTCAGGATCCACGCCTCGTCCTCATAGCGGTGATGGACGCCGAGGGCTTTCAACTCGTCGAGGAGCTCGCGCGCCCTTTCGTAGTCTTTCTTCTCGTAGCGACCGGTGGCGGACTCATAGAGTGCCTCGGCGAGCCGCTCCGAATCCTGCGGCACGAGATAGTAGTAGTAACGTGCGTCGTCGAAGCGGAACTGCTCGTGCGCGACGCGGCCGAGCGCGAGCCGGGCGAGGTCGCGCACGGCGAAGAACTTCTCGTCGGCAAAGAAGGGCGCCGTTTTGTCGGAGCGCCCCGGATCGGCCACCTTGCAGAAGAGGTTTTCCCCCTCCTTCATGCGGCCGCGTTCGACCTCGATGACGCCCGACAGGTAAACCGCCTGCGCCCAGAAGCGCGACTCGATGCCGACCTCGGCGAAGAACTTGAACGCTCCATCGGGATCCCCCGCGAGCTGCCGTGCGCGCCCGTTCAAATAGGCAATCTCGCCGCGCGTCTCGGGAGGTTGGCCCGCTGCCGGCACGGCCCGCAGGTCCCCGAGGATGGGCGCGATGTCTTCGGTGTCGATCGCGATTTCAGCGAGCCGGCGCACCGCCCGCCGGGCGTACGTATCACTCGGAGAAAGCGGCAGCAGACGCTTCAGATAGCCGCGCGCCGGTTCGTGCGCCCCAGCCGACGCCAAAGCATCTCCCAGCGCATAGGTGGCCGCATGCCCCTCGTCGCTCTCGGCATAGTCCGCAAAGCGCGGACTTTCCACGAGGCGTACCAAGTTGGCGATCACTTCGTCACGCCTTCCCGCGCCGGAAAGCTCCTGCACTTCGAGCAACCGCTCGCGCAGCACGGTAGGCGACAGCGCAGCCGAAGCCTCGAGCCGTCGCTCGACCAGCGCCTTGTTGTAAGCCGCCATCGCAGTCGACCGCGTGTCAGTCGCCCCCGCGTTCCCCCCCGCTGCCTCTCTCTCCCCCGCGCCAACCCCCGCGCTCGTACCCGTACTCGTACTCGTACTCGTACTCGTACTCGTGCCCGTACTCGTACTCGTGCCCGTACTCGTACCCGTGCCCGCCCCCGTCGCACCAGGCTTCTTCCCCGCCGCCCCCGTCCCCGCCGTCCCCGCCCCCGCGCTCGCCGCGGCCGCCGGCGCGGCTTTCCCCGTCTTTCCGCCCGACCCCTGCGCCGCCGCTCCGGCCGCGACCGCCACGCCAAGCGCCGCGATCGACAGCGCCACCATCGGCCTCGTCCTCTGCCCCTTTTCGCGGTGGCGCACGGCTATTTCCTCACCTTGGCGCGCACGCGAATGCGAAGATCGTAGCTCCCTTTCTGGCTCGACGGGAAATCGGACCCCATATCGGAATCGTCGTCGATGCGAATGATGGTTTCGAGTCTCTGGTTCTCGGGGACGTCGAGGGTCACGCGCGAATGCTGCCCGGTGCGGAAAGTCTCGCCGCGCTCGTCGCGTCGCTCGACGTCCACGCCGAGCACGTGGCGTCCCGGAGCGACCGCGTGGTCGTAGATCGTCACTTCGTCATCGGCAAAAAATCCAGCTGGGGCAGTGTAAACGATGCCGTCGTCGAGACTGATGGCCAGCTTGCCGATCTTGGCATGGTCGCCGCGGGTCTCGACGCGCAAGACGATACGGCTCTTGAAGAGCACGTCACCGATCGCCGCCACGCGGGCGCGCAGGGCGGCGATGTCTCCCATGATCCGGTCGAGGTCCGCCGGCATGGTCACCGCGCCTCCGTCGGGAAACTCCTCGGGGCGAGGATTGAGCGGCGAGGTGCGCACGCCGCCATCGCCCGTCACGTTCGACCGCTGCGCGCCGGGCGGCTCCGCGGACGATTCGGAGGACGCGCTCGACAGAGGGGCGGCCGCACCGCTCGAGGGTCCGTAGGGATCGTCCTCCGCTTTCGGCTTTTCGTCGCTCGTTTCTGGGCGATTGTCCTTGCTGGTGCTGGTGGTCGTCGGCTTCGGCTTGGGCTTGCTCACCGGGCGCACGCCGCGCGCCTGACCGAGGACGAGCGTGGTCAACGCGAGGAAAGAGGCGACGAGCAGCGAGGGAACGATGGAACGCCGCATCGATCGCTGATGCTACACCCAACGTGGCCGCTCGAGGCGCGTGAAGGTAACGGTCCAGCGGAGGAGGTAGGCCGAAGTGAGATAGGGCGCGCGCTCGCCGTCAATCGCCAGCGGACGGTTTTGCAATGACCGCTCTCGCTTCGCAACCTTCCGCAAGCTTGATCGCGTAGGAGCTCCCCGGGACGGCGTCGCTCGGTGCTTGCCACGACACGATCGTATTTTGCCCGGCACCGAAGTTGTCGAGCTCCGTCTCCACCGCGGGGTGACCGTCGAGGCTCCACGTCTCGAGCCTCAGGTGCCCTGGCCCCACGGACAGGTCGGTGAAGGTCCCGAGCGGCACGGGGCCGCTCCCTCGATCGAACGAGCAGCTCACGGTGGATCCCACCCGGATGAGCCGGAGGTTCACGGGACCCCCTCCGTAGACGGCGCTCGCGGAAGTGCGCCAGGTCCCGTCGGTGTCGCGCGCGTTCGCTTCCAGGGCCGCCAAGCCGGGGGCCCCGATGGCCTGGATATGGGCCTCGTGGCCGTACAGCATGACGAAACTCAGCGCGACGGCGCCGCGGCTGGCATTCGCGTTGACATCGCGAATCGTGACCTGGGCGCCGAAGTCACCTTCGATCACCTCACTGGTTTCGAGCCGAGCAACCCGATCTCGATCTCCATTTCCCAAGACCGCCCGCAAAACGCCTTGTTTCTCGGTGAGGGCAGTGTCGCTCGCGACCTCCGACCTCCAAAGCTTTCGGTCCAGGTTGCCGTCCTCGAAGTCATCGACGTAGAGATGTGCGTCCAGCACCGACTGTTCGCCGCGTCCCGTGGTCGTCATGAACACGCCGCCGCTCGCCGACCAAGTCAGGTCGAGGCGCCCGCTCCCGCCCGAGAAATGCGCGGTGATCTCCTGGCCCGTGCCCGGCGCGACGTTGAACCTGTCCGGAGAAAGCGCGGTGCAGCGCACCCTGCTCGCCGTCCCCACTCCCTCCGGGCCGCTCTCGTCGCGATGCGATCGCAGACGCACGATCGCGATCAGCGCCACCAGGGCGAGGACCGCGATGCGCGCGATCCACGGAAAAGAAGAGCTGCGCACGTCGTTCATGCTCGAACCTGCCTGCCCGAACGCGCCAGGCGCTGGAGCAAGATGGCCGCCACGAGGTAGGGGAGGGTGAACGCGTACCACGTGTACGCGTACCCCCAGCTCATCGAGGAAAAGAGGGACAGCGTTCCCCCAGCACCGAAACCCCGGAGCTTATGGCCCATGCCCAGGGGATGAAACTTCCGTGGCCAGGATGGCCAGCGAGGTGAAAAAGACAGGGAGCGCGGGGGCCTTCATCGACGTTGGCGCGCTGGTTCCCAAGGCGTAAGTGGGCGACGAGGATCACCCGAGGTAGCGGTAGCCGACGTGGCGCGCTGCGACAAGGGCTCCTCTCGGAGAGGAGACTCTCGTTGAAAAGACAGATTGTATAGGCTAGTGGAGACACACGCACCGACTCGAACCGATGGCTCGATCTGCCTTGTCCCGGCCCTCCACTACCCGCGCCCGCTCCAACGACGCAGCTGCCAAAGCTCGCACCGGGCGTGCAAGTCGGCCCACCGTGGCCGGCCTGGGCGACGAAGTTGGCGCCGCGGAGCTCGGTCGACGCGTAGCCGACAGCTTGCGCCAGCTGCGCCAGGAGCGTCGGTTCTCGCTCGACCAGCTCGCCGAGGCGAGCGGCGTCAGTCGCGCCGCGCTATCGCAGATCGAGAGCGCGCGAACGAACCCCACCCTGACCATCCTCTGGAAGGTGGCCGTGGGATTGGGCGTTCCTTTTCAGTCCTTGCTCGGCACGAGCGAGGGTGGCCGCTCCCGGCTGCTCCGCGCGAACGACATGGTTCCGCTGCGCAGCGCTGACGGCAGGATGGAGAGCAGGCTCCTTTCCCCGGCGGGGACCGATCGCGTCGAGATCTACGAGCTTCGATTCCTGGCGAAAGGCGTGCTGCGCAGCGAACCTCACAGTCCGCGCTCCACCGAAACGGTGATTCTGCTCACCGGTCTGCTCCGCATCACCGTCGGCGACGAGACGCACGAGCTCCGCGCGGGCGACGCGCTCTTCTTCCAAGCCGACGTCCGCCACGCCTACGAAAACCCGACCATGCGCGAGAGCCGCTGTATCGACGTCATCGGTTACGGGCACGGGTAAGGGGACCGAGCGCGTTCATCACTTCTGCCAGGGCTGGTAGATCTGATCGAAAATCGCCCCGTCGGCGAAGTGCTTGACGTGCGCCTTCTGCCATCCGCCGAAGACATCGTCGATGGTGAAGAGCTCGAGTTTGGGGAACTTCCCCTCGTAGCGCTTGGCGACGGCGTCGAGTCGCGGCCGGTAGTAGTGCCGCGCTGCGATCTCCTGTCCTTCGGGCGAATAGAGAAATTGCAGGTACGCGTGTGCCACGTCTTTGGTGCCGTGCTTGCTCGCAAACTTGTCCACGACGGTGACCGGGGGCTCGGCCAAAATGCTCAGTGAAGGGACGACCAGCTCCACCTGCCCCTTGCCGATCTCGTTGACGGCCATGATCGCTTCATTTTCCCATCCGAGCAGGACGTCGCCGATGCCTCGCTGCAAGAACGTCGTCGTCGAGCCGCGCGCCCCGGTGTCGAGCACCGGCATCGCCCGGTACAGCTTGGTCACGAACTCTTTGGCCTTCTCCTCGTCGCCGCCATTGCGTTTGAGCGCCACGCCCCAGGCCGCGAGGTAATTCCAGCGCCCACCGCCCGATGTCTTGGGATTGGGCGCCACGATGGTCACCCCGGGTTTGACGAGGTCTTCCCATTCGCGAATTCCCTTGGGATTGCCTTTGCGCACGAGAAACACCATCGTCGACGTGTAAGGCGCGCTGTTGTGTGGGAGGCGCTTCTGCCAATCCTCGGGGAGGAGCTTGCCTTTTTGCGCGAGCGCATCGACGTCGTAGGCGAGGGCCAGCGTGGCGACGTCCGCCTCGAGTCCGTCGATGATCGAGCGCGCCTGCTTGCCCGATCCGCCGTGCGACTGCTTGATCGACAGCCCCTGACCGGTCTTGCCTTGCCAGTATCGAGCGAAGGCGGCGTTGACGTCCTGATAGAGCTCGCGGGTCGGATCATAAGAGACGTTGAGCAATGCGACGTCGGCCAGAGCCGCAGTCGGAAAAAGGAGCGCCAGGGCGACGACGAGAATACGTAACGTGAACAGCTTCTTCATTTTTCGATTTCCTTCCGTGGTTCCGCGCGTCAGTAAGCGACCTGAAGCCGAGTCAAAGCGACGATCTCGTGCGGTCGATCGTCACTCTTGCCGCCCCCTTCGAAGTTGGTGCGCTCGTAGTCCGCCATCAGCTTGAAGTTGCGCGCCAAGTGCCAATTGAGTCCCACGGCCCAGGCGCGCGCGCGCCGGGCCGACCTGGTCGGATCGGCGAATTGCCTGTCGAAGGCTCCGTCGTCGATGTGCACTTCGCCATAGCGCGCGACCAGCTCGATGGCGCCGATGGTTGCATTCTTGGGGTCGAGCTGGTGCTTCGGCGTGACGGTGGTGTAGGAGGCGTCCTCGCCGGTGACGAAGAACGATCCCACCACTTGCCATGCCTTGTGATCGACGCGCGCGTGTCCCGTCGGGCCCGCGACGATCTGGGACGACACCGTGTACTCGCCGAACAGGCCGAGAGGGCCGTAGTAATAGAAGGCCTGCGGCGCCAGGCGACGATGGGTGCCCGTTCCCCTGACGCCTTCGGCGTACTGAAAGAACGTTGCCTGCCCCGACGTCCGATAGCCAGGGAGCGGCCCGGTGTGGGTTCCGCGCGTGGCCGCGATGCCGATGCCGAAGCCGCGCAGCAGCTCGAAGGATGTGGGCTGCAGGGGTCGTACGACGAGTCGCCCGACCCAGTCTTTCTTGTCGTTGTTGTCGACATCCCCGTTCACGCCATCGCCGACGCCGTTGAAAAATCCGACGGCATAGGTGACCGTGCTGTCCAAGAGTTCGCCGTGGAGCTGAATACCCACGTCGCGATCGGGCACGAGCTGCGTAGGCAATCCGCGTTCGACGAAGGGGAGATCGGCATCCGACGCCAGGCGTTCGAGCCCCACCGGTGACTTGAACTTGCCCCCGCGAAACTGCACTTCCTTGAGGAGGCGAACGTTGCCGTACGCGTCCTGCACGTTGGGGGTCCCGGCCAGCTCGGGCATGATCCGCCACTCGAAAAACTCGAAGATCGTCCCCTCGAGGACGGGGCGGACGCGCCGCAAGAGGAAGGTGTTGGTATTTTCGCTGATGTAGAAACGGCCATCCGCTTGCACGAGCGGTCGCAAGCGAAATTGGAACTTGCCGTCGGGCGACTTGATGGCGGCGCCGTCTTTGCCGTAAGCAAAGGGAACGCTGGCCGGGTTTTTTCGCTCCTCTTCCTTGCGCGCGGCCAGCGTTTCCTGCTCGACCTCCCAGCGACGCTCGACGACGCGCACCCTCTGATCGAGCTCCTCCATGCGTGGGTCGGCCGCCCGCGGCGCCGGATTGTCGCCCGGCTGGTGCGACGGCGCAGCGGCCGGGCTCGCGGGGGGCTCGGTCGTGGCGCCTTGCGCCGACGCGAGACGCGGCGCGCTCAGGGCAGCCAAGAAGAGGGCGACGTACAAGAACGAGTCGATGTTCATCGGAGTTGGGTCTCGTGATCGGTCGAGCAAAGATCGATGTGGTGGTGAGGGCTCCCCGGCGGGGCCTGCTGTCCAGTTTAAAAGACATGCGTCTCATATAATTTTAACGTCGAGGGTGCAAGGCAGTGTTGCGGTCGAAAAGACGGCCGACAATGTCTACCCTCGTACTAGTCTTTTCCGACGACAGATTGTCTTGCATAGAGGACAGGCGGGAGGCTAGTGTTTCGCGCCATGCCAAGCCCCCATGGCCGTGGTCTCCCGCCGTTCGTGTGCGAGGACGCCGTTTCGCGAGCGCTGCTCGACAGCATTCGCGCGGTGGCGCCCAGCATGGCCACCGTGCTCGTCACTGGTGAAACGGGGACCGGCAAGGAGATCGTGGCTCGACATGTCCACGCCTCGAGTCGGAGGAGCTCATCCCCCTTCGTCGCCGTCAATTGCAGCGCGCTGCCAGAAACGCTGGTCGAGAGCGAGCTCTTTGGTCACGAGCGTGGCGCCTTTACCGGCGCCGCGAGCGCCGCGGCAGGGTGGTTCGAGAGCGCGCAAGGGGGGACGCTCTTTCTCGATGAAATTGGCGATCTTCCCCTCGGCACGCAGGTCAAGTTGCTGCGTGTCTTACAGGAAGGCGAGGTGGTGCGCGTCGGCTCGCGACGTCCCATCGCGGTCGATGTACGCGTCATCGCCGCCACCAACGTCCGGCTCGACGAAGCCGTGGCCGCTCGCCGCTTCCGCGAAGATCTCTACTACCGCCTCCACGTCGCTCCGCTCGTGCTCACGCCATTGCGGCAGCGGCCGGGCGACATCCTTCCCCTGGCGCACCGCTTCCTCGAGCTCTACCGGGTGGAGCGAGGTACAGCGACCATCGTCCTCTCCGAAGAAGCCGCGCGCCGGCTCCTCGAGCATGCCTGGCCCGGCAATGTGCGCGAACTGGAGAACGTCATGCGCTACGCGCTGCTCTCTTGCCGCGATGATGTGGTCCGAGCGGACGACTTGCGCTTCTCGCCTCTGCCACCGGCGCCTCTCGGGCGATCCCAGGTGCCGACCTTCTCCGGTTTCACGCCCTCTGCGACCGATGGCGGGAATCCATTGGAAGCGGCCCTCTTGGCGATGTTCGAGGCGAACCTCCCCCAGCTTCACCGCAGCATCGAGCGAACCTTGTTTCGCGCGGCTTTTCGCTATTGTCACAAGAACCAGCTGCAAACCGCGCGTCTCCTCGGGGTCAGCCGCAACGTCGTGCGCGCGCGCCTCATCGAGGCCGGAGAGCTCGCGGGACCGGGGCGATTGCCGCGCGCTGCGACGTGGAGCGGGCATTCTGGTTCAACTCTCGGAAGCGCGCGGCGCTCGTTCATTGGCGATCATTTCGCCGAACGGACCGGACAGACTGATACGTCCCGGTGCACGCTGGTGGCCGAGCGGTAAGAGCGGAAAGAGGAGCTCGGCAACACGATAGGCCTCTTCGAGGTGCGGATATCCCGACAGGATGAAAGTATCGATCCCGAGCTCGGCGTATTCGTGCATGCGCTCGGCCACGGTGGGTGCGTCCCCCACCAGGGCCGTGCCGGCGCCGCCCCGCACGAGACCTACGCCTGCCCAGAGGTTGGGACTGATTTCGAGCTTGTCGCGTTTGCCCTGGTGTAACGCCGACATCAGCCGCTGCCCCTCCGAGTCGAATCGCGCGAAAGCTTGCTGCGCCGCTGTGACGGCGCCGTCATCGAGACGCGCGATGAGCTCATCGGCTGCACGCCACGCGGCATCGTTCGTTTCCCGCACGATGACATGCAGTCGGATCCCGAAACGGAGCTTTCTTCCGTATTGCAGCGCGCGCTGGCGAACGTCGGCGATCTTGCGTGCCACCGCGGCCGGTGGTTCGCCCCAGGTGAGATAGACGTCGTGGTGCCGAGCCGCCAGATCGTGCCCCACCGCGGAAGAGCCACCGATGTAGAGTGGCGGATGGGGCGTTTGCACCGGCGGATAGAGGATCTTCGCGCCTCTGACGCGGATGTGCCTCCCTTCGAAGTCCACCGTCTCGCCGGCCAACACCCGCTTCCACACTTCGAGAAATTCCGCGGTAACGGCGTAGCGTTCATCGTGCGAAAGAAAGATGCCGTCCCCTTCGGCCTCCCCTGGATCTCCTCCCGTGACGACGTTGATGAGAAGGCGCCCGCCCGAGAGGCGGTCCACGGTCGACGTGAGTCGCGCCGCCGCGGTGGGGGAAATGATGCCCGGCCGAATCGCCACCAGGAAGCGAAGTTGGCGCGTCGACGAAAGGAGCGAAGAGGCCACGGCCCAAGCGTCTTCACACGAGCGACCGGTCGGTAGCAGTACGCCGTCGAAACCGAGATCATCGGCCGCCTGAGCAATTTGGGTCAAGTAGCCGTGACTCACGGCGCGCGCGCCGTAGGTGGTACCGAGATAACGACCATCCCCGTGCGTTGGCAAAAACCAGAAGACATTCATGGCGGCTCGCGCGTGGCCGGTACAAGTTCCATGCCCGCCTCGAGGTGCGCGGCCGAGCGCGCTTCGACCGCGCGCGCCGTGGTGACTGTTGGTCCAGCAGCACCTCGACAACAGCTTTGCTGCGCGGGAAGCAGCGTGCGATCGCTTGCGTCGCCCTCGGCCGCGGGACGCGACGCGTGCGGCACGGACTGCGTCTTTACGCGCGCCATCGTCGATCGACGAGGTGCAGCGCGTGGCAACCGGTGGCTCGCCACGCGCCTCCTCTGAGTGGCATGTCTCGTGCTGGTTCCACGCCCCATGACGAACGGCTTCGCCACGACCGACCGCGATGACGCCCGCGCCGCGCTAGCCGATCGCGGCGACCCTTTCTCCATCGCAAGAACCGTGGCAGAGACCCTGGCGACGTCGGCCGCGGCGCGGGACCAACTGGGTGGCACGCCCAAGGCGGAGCGCGATCTGCTGCGCCGCAGTGGACTCCTCCACCTCGTCATTCCGAAGGAGCTCGGCGGCTGGGGCGCCAGCTGGGCCGACACGATGCGAATCGTTCGCATCCTCGCCCGCGCCGACAGCGCCGTCGCGCACGTGTTCGGATTTCACCACCTCCTTTTGGCGACGGTTCGTCTTTTCGGAAGGAAAGAGCAATGGGTCGAGCTCTGGGCAGCTACGGCAGAGAGCAATTGGTTCTGGGGCAATGCGCTCAACCCCTTGGACACCCGCACGACGATCGCCGCGTGCCATCACGATCGAGAAGCGCCCAAGGAAAGTGGCACCGGCGGCACTTGGGTCGTCAACGGAACGAAGAGCTTCTGCTCGGGCGCGCGCGATTCCGACAGACTCATCGTATCGGCGCTACCCGCCGCTGGCGGACGTCTGGTGGTTGCCGCCATCCCCACTTCGCGCGACGGAATCCACCTCCGCGACGACTGGGACAACATGGGGCAACGTCAAACGGACAGTGGGAGTGTCGATTTCATCGACGTCGCCGTGGCAGAGCACGAAATCTTGGACACTCCGGGCCCCCTCGGATCGACGTTCGCTTCCCTTCGCCCCTGCATCGCGCAGCTCGTCTTGGCCAACGTCTACCTCGGCATTGCCGAAGGTGCCGTCGCCGAAGCGCGCCGCTACACTCGCGCCCACTCCCGCCCGTGGTCTGGATCAGGCGTCTCCCAATCGACGGAGGATCCGTTCATTCTCCTTCGCTACGGCAAGCTCGGCGTCGAGCTGCAAGGGGCCGAGCTCTTGACGGAGCGAGCGGCCACCTTGCTCGATGAAGCGTGGAACCAGGGCGACAATCTGACCGCGCGAGCGAGAGGAGAATGCTCCCTCGCGATCGCCGCCGCCAAAGTCAGTACGTCGGAAGCAGGTCTGGAGATCACGACGCGCATGTTCGACGTCATGGGGGCGCGCGCGACCGGCGGCGCCGCCCGTCTCGATCGCTTCTGGCGCAACGTCCGAACCCACACGCTGCACGACCCGGTCGATTACAAGCTGCGCGACATCGGAAATTTCCTTCTCAACGACCAGCTGCCGGTCCCCAGCTTCTACTCCTGAACCATCATGACCCGCGTCGTCGCTCTTTCCGGCAGCCCCTCGGCATCGTCGCGCACCCTGCGGCTGCTGCGTCATGTCGGCGCTCGGTTGTCCGGGGAAGGTTTCGACGTCATCGCGATCGACGTGCGCGATCTCCCCGCCGAGGATCTCATTTCGGCGCGCGCGTCCTCACCCGCAGTCGCGGCGGCGCTCGCCAGCATCGCATCGGCCTCCGGGATCGTGCTGGGCACGCCGATCTACAAGGCTGCCTACAGCGGCGTTCTCAAGACATTTCTGGACTTGCTCCCGGCAGTTGCCTTCTCGGGGAAGGTCGTTTTGCCGATCATGACCGGCGGCGCGCCGGCGCATGCGCTCGCGCTCGACTACGCGCTTCGTCCCGTGCTGATGGCGCTCGGTCAGCCGCTGGTCGTGGGCGGAGCCTTCGTGCTCGATCGACACATCGGCGACGGGGCCAACGGAACGGTCGTACTCGAACCCGAGGTCGAGGCGCAGCTCGCAGAGCCTCTCCTCGCCTTCACACGTGAGCTTCGTGGCCGAGCGCGGATGTCGTGAGCCCTACACCCGCACCACGAGCTCGCGCGCGGCGCGCTCCAAATCGGCACCTGACGCCACCACCAGCGCTTGCGTGACCTCGGCTGCATAGGTCGGCATGGCGCTGTCCCCGGCGCCCCAGCGACTGCGGGGTTCCGGACAGAGCCACAGCACGCTGCGTGCGCGGGCCCGCATCTCGGCGACGACGTCGGCGCCGGTTGGTTGGTAGTTGGTACGGCCATCGCCGAGGATGACGACGGTGGTGCGTCGATCGATGGCGGTCATGAACTGCTGCTCGAAATGCAAAAGAGCGCGCGCGTAGTACGAGTTGTGCGCGGTGTCGACCGACGACATGGCCGCTTGCAGGACGGCCTCGCTGACCCCCTTCTCCTCGAAGAGGTGCGTCACTTCGGCGATGTCGCTCACGAAGACGAAGCTCCGCGTTCGTTCGAACAGCTCTTGAATGGCGTAGACGAACTCGAGCATGAAGCGCGAAGCTCGTCGCACGGAGTCGCTGACGTCGCAGAGGACGATGAGGCGAGGTCGGTCGCGGCGTTGATCGCGGCGCACGGGGCAAAAAGGAATGCCGCCCGTGGCGAGGCACTTGCGCATGGTGCGGGCAGGATCGATGCGCCCGCGGCGCCGGTGATGGCTCCTCACCCGCGCTGCGCCGCGTAGGCGCTCGGCGAGCTTGCGCACACCGCGCCGTACTTCGTCGATCTCGCCTTCGGCGAGCATCGCGAAGGGCATGGACATCGGGCCCTCCAGCGCGTGCTCGGCGGCCACGCTCGCCGCGACGTGCTTTTCGACGCGCTCGCGTACGCGCCGCTCCGAGCGTTCGAGCTCCCGCATCAAGGCTTGCGCGAGCTCGCCCGCGCGCACGGGGTCGAGCCTTTCGGTGAGCCCTTCGCTCAAAAATTCGATCGCGGCGCGCGCCCGTTCGATGCCGAGCGCTTCGATCAGCTGGTGAGCGAAAAAGCCCTTTTGCAGCGGTCCATTCAGGCGCACGAGGTGCTTTTGCACGGCTTCGCTCGCCAGGAGGTGGTCGAGCTCGGTGCCTCCCGACAAGAGCGCGCGTAAACGGCCGCGCCCCTCGGGCGAGAGGAACTCGCCGAGGAGCTCTCGCAGCACAGCCAGCTCCGCGCGGCTGAAGCCCTGCGCCAGAAGCCGCGTCGGCAGATCGAGCTGGGGGCGCGCGTTGAGCGAGAAAAACTCATCGAACAGCTCGTCGTACTGCGGTCGCTGCGCTGCGACGTCCACCACGACGCAGGCGATGGCGTCGCGCAGGAGCATCCGATCGGAAAGGCCTACCTCGCGCGCGGCGCGCGCCGCATCGATGGCTTGCGCGGGGGAGAGGATGAACCCCTCTCGCCGGAGGACCCACAAGAAGTTGTCGAGGATCTCGAGCATGTCACGGAGCCGGTTCGGCCAAGAGGCGCCGCACCAGCGCCTCGGTTTGCGCTTCTTTGCGAGGATCGAAACCGACGGAGACGTCGCGAATGACGCCCCGCTTGTCGATGACGAACACGGTCGGCAAGGCGCGCACGCCGAACGCGCGCTGCGTCGCGTACGACTCGTCGGAAGCGACGGCGGCATAGCGCATCCCGAAGTCCTGCATGCCGACCGATGCCTGGTCGACTGAGTCGTCGGTGATGCCGATGACCGACAGTCCCTGGGCTCCGAACTTGGCCTGCCACGAGGTGAGCTTCGGCGCCGACATGCGGCACGCCATGCACCACGTCGCCCAAAAATCGACGATGACGACGCGCCCGCGCAGCTCAGCGATGCCGCCGGGGAGTGGACCGGAGACCGCCGAAAGCCCCTTCCAGGACGAGGGCGCCTGCAGCCCCACCTTGTCGAGGCGCAGCATCTCGTCCCCCTCGGGGATCGCTTGCAGCGTGATCGTCAGGGGAACCTCGGCGCCCGAGCGAAGCAGCACCACGCGGACCGCGGCACCGGGCGTGTGCGAGGCCACTTCGCGGATGATGTCGTCGGGCCGCACCGCGACGGCATCCTCGACGCGTACGATGACGTCGCCATCACGGACCCCGGCGCTCCAAGCGGGCGAGCTGCGGACAGCATGGTGGACGCGTACGCCCCGCGGTACGGTGCCCGCCTTGTCGAGCTCGACGCCCAGCCAAGGTCGTAGCCGCGCTTGCCCCTCGGCGGCCTCGCCGTTGAACGCGACGAGGGCGCTCAAAACCGCGACGAAAGCCGTGGTAGAAGCGAGCCTAAGGCCGAATTTCATGGGATCTACTCGTCATGGTGCACTCCGCTACCGCCGCTGTCGAGCCGCGCTCGCGACCATGGCAGGGGTTGCTTTCGTTGCCGCATGTGGGCCTCGGGAGCCTGCCCTCGTCAACCCCGGGATGTCGAGCGTGAATCGGCCCGCCGGCGACCATGCCGCTCCGAACCAAGACGCGGCGGCCGCTTTCGTCGACCCGGGGATCGATCTCCAATCGGTGCACCCGGTCGGCAAGGCGTTCGTCTCTCGCGGACATTTCGCGGGGCAATGGACCGCGGAGATCGCGGTCAACGAAACCGCGCTGCCGACGTACCAGCAGATGGCGCCTTCCAGCCATTTCATCGTGGGGGCGCTGCTCGTGAAAAAGCACGCTTCGACTTCCGCCTCGACGCCCGGGCCCATCTTCGCGATGTCCAAACGCGATCCGGGCTTTTACCCCGAAGGGGGCGACTGGGAGTACGCCGTGCTCGATGCCGAAGGCCATCTCGAGGACCGGGGAAAGCTTCCCCTCTGCGCGCGCTGCCACGCCGAAGCCAATGCAGACTGGGTCTTCGGTCTGCCTAGGTAGGCCACCCGAACCCGCGCCAATCGCCCGTCGAGGCGCAGCTCGTCGGCACAAAAGAAAGACGCCCATCGCGCGGCACACCACACGGGTGTGCTGCGCGATGGGCAAGATCGACGAGCGCGCCTCGATCAGGTCGACAAGGAAGCGGGGGCCTTAGCCCAAGGCCGAAGTTAAGCAGCGCAAGGAAGCGGAAGAACCAAAGTTATCGACGAGTCCAGATGGGAGCCCAAACTGGTCGTCGGAAAGGAACTGTTCGAGCCGCAGCCCACGACATCGACAGCGAGAGGAGTAAAAGCACCTGGCGTGCCACTCTTTGCATCGAAGTGAAAATGCCCGGAATCTCCCCCGCTCTTCGAGCATTTAGCAAAGTGGTGCCTCGCGCATGACCCCCGGTCGGCGCCACGGCGATGGCAGGCCTGTCGCGGTGCCTGCCTGACGCTGCAAACTTTTCAGAGTCAAGGCGTCCAATGTAGGTGTGATCCACCCTGATCTGAATAACATCGCGCACCTACGCGATGTTGACGTGCCCTCGGCTCGGATCGAGGCAGTTGCGACCCGGATCAGCGGCGCGCTACCAGTTGGCGGCTGCCGCGGCCGGGGCGGTGGAGGGGCCCGCCGACGATGGACGCGGCAGGTTCAGCGTCCCTTCCGCCGGTGCAGGGCCGAACGGCGACGGCTCGGGCGCGGGAGGGGAAAGATGCTTCGGCGCCGACCCTGGCGACGGTGTCTCTCCGACCGAAGTTGGGGAGCCGAGCGCGTCGCCCACGCTGGAATGATCGACGTGCGCGGGGGGACGACTCTGTACCGCCAGGTCGGCGCGGCAACGATCGAGCTCGCGTGTCCGCGTTTCGGCGATCTTGTGCTGGTCGTCGCGCTCGCCGGCGAGCTGCATTTCCTTACGCTGCCAGTCCCACGTCTGCTGCTGTTGCTCGACCTCGCGCGCGCGGGCCGCTCCGGTCTTCTCTTCTTCGCACGATTTCACGCGGGTCGTGTAGGTGGCTTCGAGCGCCTGCATCTGACGCGCGAGCGACGCCTCGCTAGCGCCCCCGTTTCTCAGGTGGCGCAACTTGACGCGGTACTCCTCTTCCTGTCGAGACTTCGCATCGCGACAGGCCGTTGCCTCGCGCTGCGCGACCTGATGCGAGGCGATGCACGTATCGAGTTCGCCGAACGATGCCGCCCCTTCGGCGCGCGCGCGGTCGAGCTCCGACGCCAGGCGAATCGTTTCCCGCTTCGAGTACGCGAAGAGCGCACCTCCGCCAGCCACCACCAAGAGGGCCGCCAACGCCATGCGTCCGAGGTAGCGAAACCGCAGGCTGCGGCGGGCGCGTCGTCGATCGACCTCCCGCTCCGGTTCGAGGAGCACCTCGAGCTCGTCGGCCATGACGCGCACCGGCGGTCGATTGAACGGGTCGGGGTCCATCCACCGGCAGAACGCCGCGCTCAGCATCTTGCGCGGCGTACCCGTGGCCTCGCTGAGCGCCCCCTTGGCGAGCGGACTCGTAGCGCGAAGATCCTGTGCCTTCACGATCTCGAGCCGCGAGCCGGCCCCCTCGCCGGGGAAATACGTGGGACCGACCAACGCCAGGAGCAATGTCGCCGCCAGGCAGTACGTGTCCATCTTGTCGCTGAGCGGCAGCGTCTCGGCAGCGCTCGAGAGCGCGGAAAGTTGCTCGGGCGACGCGTACAGGATCGTCCCTGCTACGAACGTCGCCTCCCGCTCGGCCGCCACACCGAGATCGAGCAGGATCGGATGCAAGTGCCCCGCAAAGCGCGCAAGAAAGATGTTCTCGGGTTTGATGTCCTGGTGCCGCAGTCCGGCCTTGTGCAGCGCGTCGAGCGCACGCGCGATGGGGAGAAAAACGTCGTAGGCCTCTTCGAGACCGAGCGGACCCCGCCGTAACCGGTCGGCGAGCGTTTCCCCTTCGTAAACCGGCATCGTCAGCCATACGAACCCGGCCGTCATCCCGTGGTCCTTGAGCTGGACGATGTGAGGATGGCTCGCGGCGGCGAGCATCACGAGCTCCCGCTCGACATTGCGTCCTGAGTACACCTCGCGGGGCACGACCTTGAGCGCGACCTGATGGGCAGGAATGTCCACCCTTTCGGCGACATAGACCTTGCCGAACATTCCCTGGCCAAGGACCCGGACGAGGCGGTAGTGCTCCCCCACGATGTCGCCGAGCTCAGGGAGCTGGTCAGTTCGGAACGGAGGAGGTGCGGGCAAGGCCGGCCCGGACTCCCCGATCACGGTCGCCGCAAAAGCCTCGGTGATGGTGGCTCGAAAGCCGATTCGTGTACCCACGGTGGCCTAGATTCTCCCAAAAGCGAAAACATCACCAATTTTCGGGACCGGTTCGTGTTCTCCTTTCCCTCCACGCTGCATGCTGGGTGCCAGGGGGACGCCCCGCGGCGGTCTGGTCAAGTCCTCACCCCTCTAGTGGTCCGTCGGCCTCGTTTAGGATGTCGCGGTCACGACGAAGTTCAGCGTTGACCGCAGGACCCGAGAGGTCGTACCAATGCCGCCCGACCAAGAAGCGTCCAAGCGCGGAGGACCCTTCGAAAAGACAGACGAAGAACCTTGCAGAAGCTGGTCGAGCCACTTAGTAAGGCGGCTCCACACATGATGCGCCCATAGCTCAGCTGGATAGAGCACCGGTCTACGGAACCGGTTGTCGGAAGTTCGAATCTTCCTGGGCGCGCCCCCCCCGACGTCTCCGTCTAGCTCGAAGAATTTTTGGAAATCGCCGAGCACGACGCTGTCAGTTCGTGGCCCGCCCCGTCGTGACGGACGAGCCGCCGGGGCCTCAGAAGTCGCAGGGTGACGCCAGGCCCGAGGGGGGCACGGTGTCGCGGAACTTCACGTCCTGCCGGCGCAGGTCGGCGACCGCCGACTCCACCTCCTGCGGCGTGAGCACGTCGCGAAGGAAGATCACCCAGTCGACGTCTTCGTCGTATTGCCGTGTCTCCGATCCCGCCATCAATCCCTCCTCGATGAACCAGAGGTTGAAGTTGATCGACATCGGCACTTCCGGAAAGAACCTGTCGCCGTGGTCGGCCAACGGCTTTCCGTCGACGAAGTAGCGCACCCTGCCCGCAGCAACCTGCGCGACGAGCGTGTGCCAGCCGGCCAGGGAGCCGGCCATTTTGCCGGTGGTGTTGTCATAGATCATCGGCTCTTCCTGGAATGTTTCCCATGTCGTGCCGCGCATCGACGGTTCGCTGTGGCCCCATCCACCGTTCGGTAGGTATTCGAAGTCGATCTCGCTGTAGTCCCGATCCATCGGAGCCTTGAGCGGACTGATGAAATAGAAAGTCTCCACGATCTGATCGCCGTCGGGACCCGCCGCCGAATCATCGGTGAAGCGCACGCGTGCCGCGTAGGTGCCCTCCAGGTATTTGCGCTGATGGCAAATCTGCGCTTGTCGCGTGGATGCGTCTTTCCCGCGCGTCACCGACGACATGCGCAGCACCCGATTGCCGGGCAACGCGGGATCGTCGTGGAGAGAAAAACTCTCCGCCCCCCACGCCGTTCCCTTCCCACCAGGCGAACCCGGCGCGGTGCGCAGGATCCAGCCGCGGGGCGCGAGCTCGGCCGTGCCCGCGTAGATGAAGTCGTCGAAAAAAACGTGGGGACGCTTCGAAGCAGACGAACCCTTCGAACCCGTGGTCGCGCAACCGAGTGTCGACGAAAGGACGAGCGCGGCCAAGATGCATTTCATCGGCAGTCCATCATGGCTCGTCGATCGCGGTCTCATTGGCGAAAAGACGCGCGCTACTTTGCCATGTGTGCGGCGGCCCCGTGAACCGCAATCATGCGCAGGTGCGTGCTAGGCTAAAGAGATCGATGCGCGGACACGTTGGAAGCTCTGGCGCGACGTTCGCCAGCGGCTCTTCGTCCCATGAAACGCCGCCAGCTCGAACACCTCATCCGTGCCTGCACACAGATTGCGGACGATGATGAGCTCATTGTGATCGGCAGCTTGGCAGCACTGCGATGACCTCGGCAGCGAGGCACGGAGTTTCATGACTTTTCCCACCGACGAGCAAATCATGCGCCTTGCCCTCGTCGAGGCGGAGCGCGCGATGCAAACAGGGGACGTCCCGGTGGGGGCCGTCGTCGTCGATGCGGCGGGCATCGTCATCGGCACGGGGCAGAATCGCCGCGAGGTGGATTGCGATCCCACGGGCCACGCCGAGATCGTCGCCATGCGCGCCGCGGCTTCCCATCTCCGAACATGGCGGCTGCACGGTGCGACCTTGGTCGTCACCCTCGAACCCTGCGTGATGTGCGCGGGGGCGCTCGTCAATGCGCGCATCGAGCGCGTGGTGTACGGATGCGATGACCCCAAGGCGGGCGCGTTGCGATCGCTCTATCTGCTCGGCCAAGATCCGCGACTCAACCACCGTTTTGCAGTGACCTCGGGCGTCCTCGGGGACGAGAGTGCGCGCCTCTTGAGCGGCTTCTTCGCGACGCTGCGAGCGGCGCCTTGACGCTCCGTCCCCGAGCTTGCGGTTCCCGGCAGCTCGCGATGAGGCCCGCTACCGGAGCTACGCCGCGGGTCGAAGGCTGCGTCGTTCGACGGCCACCGTGTGGTGCCCACACACCGGACACGAAGGCCGAGCAGGATGGCCGAGTTGCCGCGCGATTTGGCGAAGCTCCTCATAGCTGCTTTGAATCGCCGCTTCCGCAGGCGGCACATCCGATTCTCGTACCCGCGGTGCTCCGACGGCTCCCCCCAGCGTGCCGCGCCAATAGCAGACCGTGCACCGAACCATTCTGTCCAGGGCCGACCCCTCCCGTGCTGCGCGCCCCATATAGAGGTGCGATTCTGCCCAAGGCGACCGGCTTTGGAATCACTCCGCACCGGCCCTTGCGTCCCTGTCATCTAGCCAAATTCCGTTGATAGGAAAATATTCCACTGAAAATGGCCAAGAGGGGAATGGTTTCCCCCTGGCTAGGCGGGTCGCATCGCGGCCGTTAGTCTTCGCTCCCATGGAAAAGGACGCCTTACCGCCGACCGAGCGTCCTGAGTTCGCCTTGGCCCAGCAGCTTCACAACGAGGGGGAATATTACGAAGCTCACGAGGCGTGGGAGTCGATCTGGATCAACGAGCTCGACGACGAGTGGCGGCTCTTCGTGCAGGGCCTCATCCAGGTGACGAGCGCTTTTCACAAGCTCTTCGTGCAGCGCGAACCGGGAGGCGCTTCCCGCTTGTTGCTTCGTGGTCTCGAAAAGCTCGACAAGTATCCGCCCGACTACCTCGGCATCGCCCTCGGTCCGTTCCGCGACGGCGCGCGCGCGTGCGTCCCGCTGATGTCGGGCCTGGTGGCGAAGAGCCCGGACATCGAAAGGTTCGATCGGGCGCTCATCCCGCCGCTGCGTCGAATTTGAATCCTCGGATGCCAGGCCGTGCGTCCCAGCAGCGCTGCTTGCCGGCCAACCACATGCGCCGAACGCGTCGAGCTCCTCAGCCCGTGCGCACGACCGAGAAGAGGGCGACGAGCGCGACCAGACCGAGGATGAGCCAGGCTTGCCACCGCGCGAAGTTGACCGTGTAACCCAACCCCGAAGCCTTCTCGACCCAGAGCGCCCGGTCCGCCGCGTTCCGGTAAAAAATACCCCCTACCCAGGCCCGCTCGTCCTCTTTGGCGACGGGTCGATTCACCGTAGCCGCACGCAGCAACAATAGCGCTCCCATCATCGCCATTGCCGCCAACCACGCCGTGGCCCGTCTCCAAGAAGGGTCGGGTCCGTGCAGCGTTTCGATGAACGCCATCAGCGCCACGAAGTTCTCGGCGCCCACCACCGTCGCACGAGCCAGGTGGGCGCGGAAATCGCGACCCGTGTGTGCCCGCGCCACGATGAGATGGAAGCCGGCGAGCGCGCCGACGAGAAGGAGCGGTGTCGCTACGTCGACCAGCGCTCGATCGAGGGGCAGACTCCCGAGCTTCCAGGCCAAAGAAGCGGCGAGGACCAGCCAGGGGAGAAGATGAAAGAACGTCGCTACCACGCGCAGGCGAGAGGATGTCATTTCGGGCTCCGCTAGCACGATGCTGCCAGATTTCCGCGCCAGATCGATCGTCGGAGTCGCCATGCCCCCACTTCGACAGCCTGACCGGACAAAGGTTACCCCTCACCCCGCCTTCGTCCGCGCCGCCGTCCAGATAGCGGGTTCTCTTGACAGTGGCGTTCACGGTCCTTCGGGGGCGAGCCCCGAGGGATCGGCTCCGGGGTCGCGCCGCAGGTCCGCCGGCGCCACGCGCGGCGACTTGCCAACGCCGAAGGTCAGCACTTCGGAAAGGCCGTCGATGAGCTCGGCGTCGTTGATCTTGTTGCGGTCGCGCATGATTTTGAGGACGCGATGCAAGTACCCGGTCCACCCCTTGCTGAGCTGTCCCGTCGCGGAAAAGTAGGAGCGCTTCGGGCTCGGCAGGAGCGACGTCAAGAAGAGTGATTGCGCGACGGAGAGTTCATTGGCACTGACGTTGAAGTAGTGCTCGGCGGCAGGTCCAACGCCGTAGATCATCGGGCCGAACTCGACGATGTTGAAGTAAAGCTCGAGGATCTCGTCCTTGGTGAGGGCTTGCTCGAGGTACGTCGTCAGCACGGCTTCCTGCAGCTTGCGCGAGAGATTCTTCTCCCGTTCGAGGTAGAGGTTCTTGGCGAGCTGCATGGTGACGGTGCTGGCGCCGCGCACGAAGCGGCCCTGGCGCAGGTTGTCGCGGATGGAATTCTTGATCGCCGATTTGTCGAAGCCTTTGTGCGCGCGAAACCCGCCGTCCTCGGTGGTGGTGAGCGCCGCTTCCAGAAACGGCGAGATGACGTGGAAGGGAACCCATTCCGGCGTGCCCGGACCGGTGACGATTTCCACCTTTTCGTTGTGCTCGTCGTAAACGGTGTGCTTGAAGGGAACCGTGAAGCGCTCCACGTCGATATCGGCGGGCGCCCTGGTGATGCGACAGCGATTCTTGAGCTCCCAGTCGATCTGCATGTCGTTGGGGACGCGGGTATCGAGCTCGAAACCGCTGCGCAGACCGAAGGTGCCGGTCATCTTCAAACCGAGGAGCTTGGGGATGAGCGCCCGGGGGAGCGACTCGAAGACGCGCTGACAGTCGGAGGTCGGGATGCTGGCGTGCCCTTCGATGCGGGTGAAGTCCGCGCCCTGCTCGACCGCGCCCGATGCTTCGAAGCGAATGGCGCCGAGCTCGATCTTCCCGTCGTCGACGCGGACCATCGAGCCGTCGAGAGCGGCGCCGCCGCTGGCGCGCCAACCGAGGTCGAGCCCCTGCACCGGGTCGTCGGCCAAGGCTCGGTGCACGATGGAAAGTGACGTCAAACGGCCGTTGCCGTCGAAGGAGACTTTGCTCGCTTCGGCGTTGAGCTTGACGTCCCCCTTGGCTTCGAGCTTGGCGCGCCCCACGTCGAACAGACCGAAGTCCTGCTCGCGCACGCCGAGCGAGGCGAGTGTGACCGGTCCCCCCTCGACGTGGAGGGCGATCTCCCCCTCGGTCGCCGGTACCCGCGCATAGGAGCTGAGCCGCGAAGGGTCACCCTTGCTGTTGGGATCACTTTGCCCCGGGGAGAAATCGACCTCGAGTCCGCGCGCGTCGTGGCGAACGCGGAGCGCGCCTGGTCCGAGGTTGAGCCGCTGGCTCGCCTGCGTCAGCACGATGGTGAGGCCTTGCACTTCCACCGGCGCCTCGGGGGCGATGTGCTCGGCGCTCCAAGAAGCCAGGCGTATGAGCCGGTCGCGCAAGGCGACGGCCTTCTCCGCGTAGCCGTTGCGGCTCCCGAGCCGCGCCGGGAGCGTCGGGCTGGCGGGCGGAGGTACGGCGGGAGGAAGGGGTACGGACGCGGTTTTTCTGGAACCGCGACCACCTTTGCGCGGTGGCGACGCGGGCGGCGGAGCTGGCGGCACGACCGGCGCGGCCTTGGCGACCGGCGGCGTCGACGCGCTTCGCTCGAGCGGCACTTCGAGCTCCGCACTCTGCAGGCGAGCCTCGGTCCAGCGCGTTGCGCGCCCCTCGCGTACGAAGCGCGCCAGAAATGCCTGCGCCTTGCCGTGCAGGTTGTCGCGGTCGAAGCGCGCTGCGGAAGCGCTCACCAGACCGCGCGCCACGCCGCCATCGGCCGCCCCGCGCTCGATGCGCACGCCTTCGATCTCGACCGCGCTCGCCGAGCCGAGGACGCCCGTCCAACCGAATCGCAAACCCTCCACCAGAACCTCGGGCGCGGTTGCATCGCCTTCGGTCGGGCGTTCGCCCCCGGAGCTCTTGCTCATCGCGCGCGCGTGCTCGCTCACCTCGTCGACGGATCCGGTGACGGTGATCCGCCCGCCCGCGATGCGCAGGGAACGCAATCCGAGCCCGAGGCCCACGCGTACGTCGACGCGTTCCAGCTCACCGCTGAGCCACTCCGAGTCAGCGCCGCGAAAGCGGACATTCCTCAAGCTGACGCCGCCGAACGCCGGCCACACCCTGCCGATTTCGACGCTCAGTCCGCGCTGTCGGGCCGCCTTCTCCGCGCGCCAACGAACCAGCGGTCCAAAGCCGAAGCAGGTGCCGAGCAAGATGAAAAGCCCGGCGCCGGCGATCGCCAAGAACCGTCTCGTTTGCCAACTGGGAGGAACGAACTGCAACGCTCGGAAAGCCAGGCTGCCTTCCCGCACGCGGGCCACCGTTATCGGTTGGTGCTCGTCACGCTGGTCGCGAAGTAAACACACTCCGCGTTGATGGTGTTGTTGGACTTGTGGATGCAGCGCGAGAAAACCTCGCGCGACTCGGCCCAGCGCCCCATGTCCTGCAGACCGGCCGCGAGCAGCACGTAGCTCTCGGGGTCGGCAGGGTTCAGTGCGATGGCGCTGCGCGCGGCGGCGACGCCTGGTTCGATTTGCCCTGCTTCCAGCAGGCGCCGCGCCTCGCGCCGCGCCGCGACCCCCTTGACGGGGTCGACGGGTACCGCGATGGCAGCGGGTTCAGCGTTGGCCGGGTCTTCATCGGCTTCGATCTCGCGCGCCGGTGCGAGGGTGCTCGGACCGACGCTTGCCGCAGCGGGTTTTGCTGCTTCGGACCGCGCCTGAACGTCGACGCTTCGCGCGCGAAACACGACCCAGGCCGGCACCGCGGCGGCCGCGGCGAGGAGGGCGACGAAGGTCACCCGTCGAACGGAGGCGCTGCTCCACGGAGGTCCCGCGCCAGGCAGGTGGAAATCGCCGTCGAGGTCGTCAATCGGTGCGTCGGAAGCCGCGCTCGTGGCGACCGGAATGAGCGAACGGGCTCCCGCGTCGCTCGACGGCGCGGCACCTGAAGGGCGAGGTTCCGTCGCGCGCAAGGCGGCCGCCGGGACAGGCGCCGGGGACACGTCGCTCACCTTCGTCGGCTCGGTCGGCGTCAGCGTTTCCGCTGCGGAGAGGGTGGCATCGCGCGCGGGGGCCGCCGCTGGCGCGACGTCGGCCTGCGCAACGGACGCGCTTTCGGTCTGCGCAACCGGCGCGACTTCGGGCGGTACCGCAGGTGTCGCGGGCGCCGGGACTGGGGCTGCGACCGCTTCGGTGTGGGTCGCGGCTTCATCCGCGGGCGCGGGAGTGGGCGCCGAGTTCCGCGATCGTGGAGGCGCCAAAAAATCGGCCAAACTCGGGCGACCGGTTTCGCTCGTCGAAGAGCCCTCGGTCTCTTGTTCGCTTCTTGATTCTGACCCGCTCATGGTAGTTTCGGTGCCTCCCTTGCGTATAAAATGGGATGCCCGACGCGCGGGGCGTCCCTAGGCTACGCTACGGTCGGATCCAGCGCAACACGTTCGCCGACCGGTCCTGGTTAGGTTTCACCTGCTCAATCAGAAATTCGTCGCTTCGGTCATTAATGGGCCACCTTGCGACCGCGACGACCAGCGTCGGCCCCGATGGCACCGCCCGGCGTGCTCGTGCTCGACGAGGTGGAAGGCGGGGGGCTCGTGCTCCCGGCGGGCTTGGCACTCGAACTCGACGCGGGAGCGGCGCCAGCGTCCTTCTTCGCTTTCGGGGCGGCGGGGCGGGCAGCGGCGGGTGCGACCGTCACCGGGGGCGCGATGGGCGTCGGCTCGGGAGGAGGCGCAGCCGGCTCCTCGACAGGAGCCGCCGAGGGGATTGCCGCAACGGGGGTTTCGTCCGTGGAGTTGGACCGGGCGAGCGCCACGATCCCGACGACGATGCCAAGGAGTAAGAACAAACCACCGAGAACGCCCGCGAGCATGATGAGTTGGCGATTGATCGCGGCAGCCGCGCGGGGCGCAGCCTGAACGGGCGGTAGAGCGCCGGGCGGTGCGTAAGGGGCCGCGGGTGCCGGCGGTGCATAGGGCATCCCCGGAACGTGCGTTGCGTAAGGTGCGATTGCGAAAGGTGCCGTTCCCGACCCCATCGGCTCGGGTGCAGCAGGTGGCTGTGCGTCACCCGAAGGAACGATCGTGGGCCCATCCGGCACGGTCAGTCCGGGCACCGGGCTGACTTGCGGCGCTGCCGCGGCTTGCGGTGCCGCCGCCGGCGGTTGCGCGGGCGGTTGCTCGGGCCGTACGGGAAGCATCTCCGTGGGCGCGTACGCCGCCGGTGTCTTCACCGGGATGCCGGGGATGGGCGGTTCGCTCGCCGAGCCCCAGTCATCGGGATCCGGCAGCGACTCGCGCTCCGTGGATTGCTCAGTAACGGTGGGCGTCGTGCCGCTCGATCCGTCGGGCGGTACGTTCGATCCCTTTCCACCACCACCCGGTGGAAAGTTCCCTCCGGAGGGATCGCTCATGTCTTTTCAGTTGGTATCAACCTTTGCGGCGGCTGGCTAGCACAACTCTCTCGATAGTCCGCTCGCCCCCCCGCGCAATCCAAGGCGGTTCGCGTCGAACGGCGCTTCGCGCGGCGCTCGAGCGTGGTGTGCTCTTGTCGAGAAGAGGGCGCCTTTGGCAACAAGCAACGCGCTTGTCGTTGTCAATGCGATGACGTCGGTGCGGGCGTAGGCGCACCGGGCATTCCCGGGAATGGGAAGGGCGGAAATCCCGAGGGAAGCGTGATGGGAATCTGCGGCATCGGCGGCAGTGTGGACGGTATCGGAAATGGAAAGCCCGGGATCCCCGGGAAACCGGGCGTCGGCGCAGCGTCCTCCGGCGATGTCGCCGCGTCTCCCGCGGGGCGCGGTTTGGGCGGCGTCTTGGTCGACGTGGACGTCGGCAGAGGGACTCCGGTCGGTTGCACCGGGGTGCCGATGGGAGGGAGCGCCGTCGGCGCGGCTCCTGTCGGCGCGCCGGTGGTTGGCGTCACCGGCGTGGTAGGAGCGATCGGCTTCGCCGTCGCCGTTGCCGTTGCCGTCGCCGTCGGACGGGTGGACGTGATTTCGAGCTGGTCCATCGCGATGGCTCCGGCAACGATTCCTATCGCCAACACGGTCATGGCGATGAGAAGCCAGACGGAAAGACGTCGCGGGCGCCGGCCCGTCGTGCCGGAAATGGTTGGCAGGTTCGCGTAACCGGGCAGAGGAATGCCGGGCACATAAGGGCTGCCGCCCGGGGGCGGAGGGAGCGCATAAGCGGGCGGGGTGAAGTTCGGCGTTGCCCCTTGTGCGACGCGCGGTCCATCGGTGCCGGCCTGGGTGGTCGCACGGGAGTCGGCGCGTGCGGTTCCCGTTTGCGCCGCGGCTCGCTGCGGCGGCTCGCCGGCGTCGGGTGGCAGCGTGGCCGGCACACCGCGGCCTTGCGAAGCGTCCTGCGTTGGCCGAAGCGAGCCACTCAGCAGCATGAGCGCCGCGCGCAGCTCTGACACTGTCGTAAAGCGATCGGCGGGCATGGGCGCCATCGCGCGATGCACCACCTCGGAGAGCCGCTCGGGAATCGTCCGGTCCACCTGACTCAAGCGGGGGACTTTCTGCGCCATGATGAAAGCCGCTATCTCGAGCGGATCGTCGCCATGCGCTGGGCGTGTGCCGGCCAGCATCTCGTAAAGAATCGCCCCCACCGAATAGACGTCGGCGCGGGCGTCGACGCTATCGGCGGCATAGGCCTGCTCCGGCGCCATGTACTCCGGGGTCCCCATCATCACGCCCGGCCGTGTGAGGCCGGCTTGAAATTCCTTGGAGCTTCTCAGCTTGGCGATGCCGAAGTCGAGGAGCTTGACGAGCGGCCCTTTGCTGGTGCTAACGACGAAGACATTGTCCGGTTTGAGATCGCGGTGCACGACCCCGACGGCGTGGGCCGCTTCCAGCCCGTCCAACATCTGCAGCGTGTAGTCGAGCGCGACGTTCGGCGCGAGCCGACCTTCGCCATCGAGCAGCGTGCGCAAGCTCTGCCCTTCGAGCAGCTCCATGACGAGGTAAGCCGCGCCGTCGCCGGCCTGGTCGACGTCGGTCACGCGCGCGATGTGGTCGCTCTTGATGCTCGCCGAAAGTCGCGCCTCGCGGAGAAAGCGCGCCACCAGCCCTGGCCGCGACGCGAGCTCGATGTGCAGAAACTTCAGCGCCACCACCGTGCCGAGGTACTCGTGGCGGGCTTCGAACACACTGCCCATTCCGCCGTCACCAATGAGGCGAATGAGGCGGTATTTGCCGTTGATGAGATCGCCGGGCTGAGGGCGCATGCTTGCCGCGACACTCTACACGAGCGGTGGCAGGGCGCCTGGAAACACGCACCGGGTCAAGGCCCCCAAAGCCGACACCCTACTGCGAAGAGACGTCTTGCGCTTTGCCGTAGATCTTGGCGATGGTGCTGGCCGCGTCGGCCGTCGCCACGACGGCCGCGAGCGTGAGGAGCGCTGGAACGAGTCCGGCGCTCACTGCCAGCCGAAGACGCGCTACGCCGGGCGCGGACCTCGCGGGCGGGCGGAGCTCGGCCTTGGCGCATGCACCGACGTCGATCAAAAAACGCGGATCGAGCGGGGGCGCCACGAGAAGGGTGAGAGCCTCGGCGAGGGGATCACGATCGGTCATGGCGTCCTTCCTTTTGCATCGGGCGCTTCGAGTCGGCGTGCGAGCTCCGCCCGCGCGCGCGACAATCGTTTGCGCACGGCATCCTCGCGAAGACCGAGAACTCCGGCGACCGCTTCGGTGGAGAGACCCTCCACCAAGACGAGCAACAGCACCTCGCGATAAGCCTCGGGCAGGCTCTTGAACGCAAGCTCGACTCCGGCCACGCGGCGGCGAGCTTCCATCTCGACGTCGGGCTCCGGCGCGGGAGAGGCAGGTTCCTCCCGCACGCCTGCTCGCAGCTTTCGGTCGAGAAGACGAAAGCGCACGGCGTTGCGATGCTTGTTGCGGGCGATGGTGTAAAGCCAGGGCAAAAGCTGGGAGTCTTCGCGCAGCCGATGGGCGTTGCGGGCGGCGGCGATCCAAGTGTCTTGAAACAGGTCTTCGGCCACGTCCTGGCGACCGCACAGGCGATGGAGAAATCGCCAGATGGGCTCGCGGTAGCGTAAAAAGACCTCATTGAACGCGCCCGGCTGCTGCTGGCGCAACCGCGAGACGAGATGCCCGTCCGAGGGTCCTGAGCCCACACCTTCTCATAGCGCCATAACCCCCACCGCGGACGAGTGTGACGCAGTTGGCCGCGTTTTTCTGGTCGCGGCTCGGGATCCGAGGTGTGACGCAGTCGGCTGCGTTTTTCCCGGTCACGGATGGGATGGGGAGGGGTTAGTCGGTTGGAAAGGGATGCACTTTCGTACATCCCGAGGAGATGGCGATGCCCGAGTTCTTCCTCGAAGGTGGTTGGGGGATGTACCCCGTGTTGGTTCTCAGCGTGATCCTCGTGGGAAGCGCCGGTCGCTACGCCTTCGATGGAGAACCGGTGCGCCTGCGCTTCATCGGTGTCTTGTCGCTCACGCTGCTCGCATTCATCGGCACCGCGCTCACCGCCGACGTGGCGAAGGTCTTCTGGTATCTGGAAAGCCCGGACCGTGTCGCCGACGCGATGTTCCTGCGCATCCTCGCGGAGGGCCTCAAAGAGAGCTCGCGCCCTGCGCTCTTGGGGCTTCCGCTGCTCGGGCTAGCGCTCATTTTGGTTTCCATCGGCGTCTACCGCGTCGGCCGTCGCGAGCTCGGCGCCGCGCGGGGTTGAGGCGGGTCGATGCCAATCTGAACATCACCCGCGACACACTTCTCCTCGCGGCCGTCGGCGCGGCGAATCACGAGCGCGCCGTCTTCGGCAATGCCGAGCGCGGTCGACGGCGCGCCGTCGATGGTGATCGCGTGGCCAGCGAGCTCGTCACGTCCTGCGAACGCGGCGATGAGCTCGGGCGTTTTGCCTTCACGCAGCAGCTGCATGCGATGGAAGAGGGCGGCGGCGAGGTCGACGAAAAGATCGCCGCGATCGAGCGACGTCGCTCCGGCGATGGCGAGCGAAGTGGCGCGCGCTGCGATCTCGGGAGGAAAGGTAGTGGTGCGCACGTTGACGCCGATGCCGACCACGATCCATGCCGCGCGGCCGTCCTGCACCTGTGCCTCGGATAGAACCCCCGCTACCTTGCGGCCGTCGATGTAAACGTCGTTCGGCCATTTGAGGCCGACGCGACGTCCGGCCACGCGCGGCGCGACGGCGTCGACGACGGCAAGCCCGGCGGTCAGGGTGACGAGCGGAATCCGCTTCGGGTCGAACGATGGGCGAAGAACGAACGACGCATGGAGGTTTTGGCCCGATGGGGAAAACCAGCTGCGGCCGAGGCGTCCGCGGCCGCCGCTTTGTGCCTCGGCGACGAACGCGGCCCCCTCGGGGGCACCCGCGCGCGCCGCCTGCTTGGCATCATCGTTGGTCGACGCGGTGAGCGCGGCGACGACGAGGGGCCGGCCCCAGGGGATCGACGCGCGAGCGAGCGCGCCTTCGATACGCGCGGCGTCGAGATCGGTCTCCACGCGCTCATCCACCGCTGTCACGCGAAGGCACCCCTTCGCCTTTCAAGAAATGAGGTCGAGGTCGAGCGCGATGTCCGCCGCGGGAGCCGAGTGCGTCAGCGCGCCCACACTGATCACGTCCACGCCGGTGGACGCGACTTTGCCGATCGACTCCAGGGTGATGCCGCCCGAAGCTTCCAGAATCGCGCGTCGCGCCGCGCGGCGGACCGCTTCCTGGAGCGCGTCGATCGAAAAGTTGTCGAGCAAAATAATATCCGCCTTGGCTTCTAGCGCGACGTCGAGCTCGTCCAGATTTTCGACCTCCACCTCGATGCGGCTGGTGTGCGGTGCGCCTCGGCGCGCTCGTTCGACGGCCTGGCGGATGCCGCCGGCGGCGACGATGTGGTTGTCCTTGATGAGAACGGCGCTGCCGAGGTTGTCGCGGTGGCTGTGGGCGCCCCCCGTGCGCACCGCATAGCGTTCGAGCACCCGCAGGCCGGGCGTGGTCTTGCGCGTGTCGGTGATGATGGCCGTGCTGCCGCTCGGCAGCGCCTCGACATACGCGCGGGCGTTGGTCGCGACGCCGCACATGCGCTGCACGAAGTTGAGCGCCGTCCGCTCGGCGGACAAGAGCGCGCGCGCGGCCCCTTGCACGCTCCACAGCTCCCGCCCGCTTTCGACGCGCGTCCCCTCCGCTTCGTGCAGTTCCACGCGCACCGAGGGGTCGATGCGCTCGAACACGCGCGCAAAGACGAATCCGCCGCACGCGACCAGGTTCGTGCGCGCGACGGCCACGGCGCGCGCGCGTGTGTCGGCGTCGACCGTCAGCTCGGAAGTAAGGTCGCCGCCCGCCAAATCCTCGGCAAGAGCGCGGTCGATGATGGGATCGAGAAGGGCCGGTGAGAGCACGGGGCCACCTTAGCTCACGCCGAAGCCGTAGCCACGGCTCAGCGTGGAGGCGAGCACGTTGCAGAGCACGTGAAAGAGCGCGGGTGCTCCCACGCCGCCGGTCCGGGCGCGCAGCCAGCCGAAGACGAGCGCCGGAAAGAACACGGCCAATCGCTGCGGATCGGGCTCGGTGAAGAAATGCCCCGCCGCAAAGATGGCACTGGAGACGAGCCATCCCCACCCGAGCTTGGCCTTGAAAAAGGTCCACGGCGTCCCCCAAAGGTCGTCGAGCGCCGTGAGCAGGTAGCCGCGATAGAACCCTTCCTCGGGTAGAGCGATGACCAGCGCCTGGCCGAAAACCTCGTCGAGGATCGATGCCGGCAAGCGAAAAACGAACTCCTGGCGTGCGTGCCAGTAGATGCGAAACCCGATCGCAAAGGGCACCGCGACCGCGGCAGCAAGCCCGCTTGCCCATGCCGCCGCCCGGGCTGCGTCGCGGGCCACCCGACGCCAGTCGATGGCCTTGGGCTCCAGCAGGCCCCCGAGGGAGAGGCCATGGTGACGGATCGTGCCTGTGTCGTAACGCAGAACGAGCCACGTCACGGCAACGAGGAACACCGCTCCCACCGCGGTGGCCGCATAGTCGGCCGGCGCACCGTACGAAGCGGCGGTGACGGCGACCGTCACGAGCGCTGCGATCACGAGCGGATGAGCTCGAAGGGGCCGCGGACTGGGCAACGCATCGCCGGCGCCCGTCTCCCCAGTACCCGTCTCCCCAGTACCCGTCTCCCCAGAAGCGGTGTTTTGCCCCGAGGGGGCACTGGCCTGCCGGGCGGCCTCCGCCTCGACCGCATCGCGGGGTTCCATCGGCATGCTGACGCTAGCACCACGGCGTCCGTTTCTCGTTACCAGAACGTCCGTAGTCCACCCAGCCTCGATTTTTGCCGGTAGGTGGTAGGGAGCTCGAAGCCCGAGCCGAATTCGGCTTGTTTTCGGTGCTTGCCGGGGGGTGGATGAAAAGTGCTATCGTCCGACGCGCCGCCACGCTTTCGCGTCGAATTTGACTGTCACCCGTGCCCCCATCGGGGCCTCGGAGGGACCATGCACCAGCCGTCGCCGTCGGATCATCAGCCGCATTCGCCCCAGCTTCCCCCCTTTGGGCCGCCGACCGGTGACCCGGTCCGCCTCCCCGGCGACCGCGCGGAGCACGTCGATTTCGCCAAGTGGCCGCCCGACGACAACTTGCCCGGTGGCGGCGGTGGGATCCCCGCTCAGCCGCTCGGCGGCGGCGGTTTCAGCGGCGGACCGATCGGGCCCTATGACTCGGACTTCAAAAAGGGACGATTCAATCCCAAGCTCGTCCTTCTCGCCGTGCTCCTGGCCGTGGGCGGCGTGGTGATGGTGGTCATGGCGATGAAGAGCGAGGCGGCCAAGATGACCCTCGATCAGGTCGCGACCATCAAGAAGAACGTTTACGTCCTTCCCAAGGCCGACCGCGTGACCAAGTGGCGCGAGCTCGCCCAGCAGACAGCGGAGTACGAGCTGCAGCAAGAGGCGCTCATGCAGCTCGGCTGGGAAGGCGACAAGACGGCCATCCCCCTCGCCATCAAGGCCCTCACGCAGATCGATCACCGCATCCGCGGCATCGCCGCCCAGGTGCTCGCTTACTTCGGCACGCCTGACGCCGACGCCGGCAAAGACGCGCTGCAAAAGGCGCTCCTCGAAGCCGACGACTCCGATCGCCCGCAGATCACCTGGGCGCTCGTCACCCTCCACGATCCGCGCGTCTTCGACAAGGCGATGGACCTCTACCGCAAAGGTCACCTCACCAAGGTGCAGCGGCTCGGCGGCGGTCCCGCTTTCAATCCGGAGGACATCGCGCGGCTGGTGACCCTCGACGCCCTGGCCGGCATGGCGGGCGACGAGAACGAGTCGGTGCGCCAGCTCATTGCCAACATCATCTCCCGCAATGCCGCGCCGAAGTACACCGACACGCTCATCAAGCTCGTGCGCGATCCGGTCATCGACGTCGCCCGTGAGGCGGCCACCGGCCTCGGCAAGATCGCCGATGCCAAGGCGCGCGGCCCGCTGCTGGAGGCGCTCACCAAGGCCGACAAGGACAACCGCCAGAAGTTCCTGGAGGCGCTCCGCGACGGCATCGGCGGCGAAGGTCTCGTCATCGCGCTCGGCAGCGTTTCCAAAGAGAAGCCCGAGACCACCTGGCACCAGAACAAGCAGCTCTTCGACATGCTCCGCAAGATTGCCGACCCGCGGCAATCCAACGCGCTCGTTCAATACATGAGCACCAAGCCGCACATCCATTGGGAAACGGAGGCAGCCCTCCGGCTCGCCGAGGTGGGCGATCTGCGATCGCTGCCTTACCTCGCCAACCGCATGCGGCTCGATCCGCTCAAGGTCTATTCCGATACCAACGACTACGAGCGCATGCAAAAGCGCGACGACAACGCCCGCGTCGTGGCCGCCCGCATGCTGGCCGATCTGGCCGTCGTCCACCCCGAAGCCCTGGCCGAAATCCGCGCCAAGGCGGAGGACGCCGTCATCTTCTGGCTGCACGACAAGCCCGAACCGCACGCCAACGGCCTGCGTTTCCTCGCCGCCAGCCAGTCGAGCAAAGACATAGACGCCCTGCGCAAGTGGGCCAACCCCAACGTGCCTCTCCCGAAGGAAGGGCAACAGCCCCCGCTGCCCCGCGAGTGGGAAGTCGCGCAGAGCGCGATGCGCTACGTCGGCTGGCTCAAGGACCCGAAGAGCTGGGCGGTGCTCGAAAAAGGGCTCAGCCGCCGCGACAAGAAGGTCGACGTCACGATGGACTCCATGATGGGAGGCGGGCTCGCGCTGCTCGGGATGACCCTGCGCGCCATGAACGTCGGCGCGGCGGACGGCTTCGCTCAGTGGGGCGACTCCAAGGCGTACCCCAAGCTCGCCAAGTTCATCGAAGATCCCATGGAGAACGAGCAAGGGCGCATCGAAGCTTGTTTTGCCCTGGCATGGGTCGCGACCGACGATCAAATGAACGACATCGTGAAGCGGGTGCACGAGTTCAAGAGCAAAGAGCCGAAGAAGCAGTTCGTCCGCGCTTGCTACCTCGAGGCCCTCTTGCACCGTCCCATCCCCGGAGTCGCCGCGGGCCTCGTCGACATGATCGACAAGGAAAGCGATGTCGAAGTTCGTCACCAGGTCGCCCGCGCCATCGGGTTCGGCGGTTTCGACGACAAGGTGCAGGCCGCGCTCTTCAAGAAGATGGAAGACGTCGAGCTTCGCAACGATGCCGCGCTGGCGCTCATCCTCGGTGGAGCCATCGACACGGCCACCAAGGCCGTCGCCATGTACTCCGACTACCCGAAAGAGGCGCTCGACGAGCTGAAAGACGTCTACTACCGCTCTTTCGGGTATTGGTCGGACGAAGATTTCGCCAAGGGTCGGCTCTACAGATGGGTCGACACGGCGGAAGCCATCGCGAGGATCCGCGTCAAAGACACGCTCCAGGACTGGACGCGGCTGCGCCTGCAGGCCCAGTTCGACAACCTCGATTTCGACAACGGTCCGCGCTCCATGACCCGCGTCGTGCTCCGCTACCGCATCATGGAAGACGCCCGCAAAGGGGACAGCGGCAAGAAGCGCGGCGCCGTCCAGACCCTGAAGTTCATGAAAGAGCAGGGCTCGCTCATGGCGTTGCGGGACGAGCAAGGTGAGACGGGGCAGCTCGCCGCGCGGGCCTTCTTCGAGCTCATGAACCCCAAGCTGGTTACCGAGAACATCTCCGATGCCGCCAAAGAGGCAAAGCCCGGCGGCGTGAACGTCGTCGCTCCCAAGTAGGTGACGCCGGCTCGCGCGCTGCTCGTCTTCGTCCTCTTGACCGGTTGTCGGGCGCCTCTGCCCGCCGGCAAGACGACGAGCCAGGCGGCGCCCGAACCGGTGATCCTGCGCGAAGCCCTGACGCCGGACGGCGTGGCGCTCACGATGACGTGCACGCCGACCGGCACCGAGCTCTGTTTCGACGCTACCGACAACAATTGCAACGGCGTGATCGACGAAGGGTGCGGTGTCGACACAGGAACGCTGCAGTTCGCCATCGCCTGGCCCGAGGGATCCGACGTCGACCTCGAGGTCTACGATCCGAGCGGCAACCTCGCCAAGCCGGGCGAGCGAACCGAGGGCGCGCTCGCCAAGGACCGCGACTGTGGGCGGCCGCAGAGCTCGTGCCACGGGCAAAACATGGAAAATGTGTACTTCGTCGGACTGCGGCCCCCGGCGGGGCGCTACCGCATCGAGATCAAACTCGACAAGCCCGACGACGTTCGCTTTCCGGTCAAGGTGCGTTTCGGCGGACGCATCGGAGGCAAGACGTTCGCCCTCGACGTCGAGCTGGCGTCGCCGGAGGATGTGAAGATGTTCGCGGTGTCGATCGAGTGAGCGACCTTCGCCCCGTCTTGACGTGCGTCGCGGCCGACCCTCTACCTTGTTGGATTCGGGCTCCCCTTGCCGGCGATCGCCCGAGCATGCCTCCAACCCCGCGGGCCCCCTTGCAGATCCGGCCTTTCTCCACGATCTGATAGTGAATTTCGCAGGGTAATGCTAGGAATGCGCACGCAATGAACCCCACGATGATGCTCACTCTTCTGGTGTCCGCCTGGGCGGCGTTCGCCTGGAGCGCGAACCGGCGCTGGCAGCTGCTCAAGGTGGGTCGGAGCGAGAACCGCCTCGACAACATCGGGCTCCGCCTGAAGATGCTGTACGAGTACGCGCTCGTTCAGAAGAAGATGAGCTACTACCCGCTCGCGGGGCTGGCGCACAAGCTCATCTTCATCGGGTTTAGCGTCCTCTTGCTGCGATCGCTCATCCTCTGGGGCAGGGGTTTCGACCCCGCTTTCAACTTCGGCATTTTCGGGGAGAACCCGGTCAATCTGCCTCTGCTCGGAGCGGTGCCGCTCGGCCTCATCTACGAGTTTCTGAAAGACGTCTTCGCGAGCCTGGTGCTGCTCGGCACGGGGGTCTTCCTCTATTACCGGGTGATCAGGCCGCAGAAGCGGATGTCGCTGCACCCTGAAGGTTTGCTCATCCTCGGGATCATCAGCGCGATGATGCTCGCGGACATGCTGTACGACGGCGCGTCCCTGGTGCTGCACGCGAATTTCCGCGGCTATGGGTGCGACAACCCGGCGCCGGACCTGGCCGACGCCTGTTTGCAGGGCCGCACGGTGCTGGCGCATTTTTCTCAGCCGCTCGGCGGCGGCGAGGTGAGTTACGCAGTCTGGCCGTCGCCGGCGGGCTCGCTGTTCGCCGTGCTGCTCGCCGGGACGGGGCTCCGCGAGCTGGTGTTCCTGGCGCATGCCGGCTTCTGGACGCACTCCACGCTGGTCCTCCTTTTTCTCAACCTTCTTCCGCACTCCAAGCATTTCCACATCATCACCTCGCTCCCCAACGCGTTTACCGCCGACATCACGCCGCGCGGGCGTCTGCGGCCCATGGCCGTCTCGGGCGAGAAACTGATGGAGGTGGTCGGCGCGGCAGCGGAAAAGACCGATCCGCTCGAAGAGCCGGTCGGCGTCGCGCGCATCGAGCACTACACCTGGAAGGCAATTCTGGACTTCTACACGTGCACCGAGTGCGGTCGCTGCTCCGACCACTGCCCGGCTCATCGCACGGGGAAGCTCCTGAGCCCCAAGCACTTCACGCTCGACCTGCGCGACCACCTCTACGGGCGAGAGGTCGAGTTCCTGTACCGGCCGGGTGGTCCCGAGGGGGCGAAGACGGAAGCGCACGGGCATGCCGATCATGGAGCCGGACACGACGCCAACGGTCACGTGACCAACGGCCACGCCCAGGATCACGGCGCGGGCCACGGGCACGCTCACGACGCCGGCCACGGTCCTGGTCACGATGACGGCCACGGCCACGACGGTCACGATCACCACGAGCCGGTCTATCCCGAGAACCCCAACCCGCTCCCCGAGGTGGCGTCCGCTCCGATCGATCTGGTGCCGAACGTCATCCACCCCGATGTCCTCTGGGCGTGCACGACATGCCGTGCCTGCGAAGAGCAGTGCCCGGTCATGATCAGCTACGTCGACAAAATCACGGACATGCGGCGCAACCTGGTCCTCATCAAGGGGGAGTTCCCGGCCGAGCTGCAGAAGCCGTTTCAGGGGATGGAGGTCAACGGAAACCCGTGGAACCTGGCGCGCGTCGATCGCGCGGGCTGGGCGGATGGGCTTTCCATCCCGCTCATGTCGGAGCATCCCAAGGCGCCGGTGCTCTTCTGGGTGGGGTGCGCGGCGAGCTACGACGACCGCGCCAAGAAGATCGCGCGCGCGACGGCCAAGTTGATGAAAGCGGCCGGCGTGGAGTTTGCCATCCTCGGCCAGGAAGAGACGTGCACCGGCGACCCGGCGCGCCGCGCGGGCAACGAATACCTTTTCATGGCCCTCGCCGAGCAGAACGTGAGCACGTTGAATGGCTACAAGGAGCAGGGGGGCGCGCGCACCATCGTCACGAGCTGCCCGCACTGTTTCAATACCCTGCTCAACGAATACCCCGATCTCGGCGGAAAATACGAAGTCGTACACCACAGCGATTTTTTGCTCGGCCTCGTCATGGAGAAAAAGCTCCTGCCGCGGAAGAAGGTAGAAGCCAAAGTCGTGTTCCACGACTCCTGCTACCTCGGCCGTTACAACGACATCTACGATCCGCCGCGCGAGATCCTGCGGCGGATTCCCGGCGTCACCCTGGTCGAAGCTTCGATGAGCCGGTCCACGGGACTCTGCTGCGGCGCGGGCGGCGCGCAGATGTGGATGGAGGAGCAGAACAAAGACCGCATGAACGTGCGCCGCACGCTCCAGCTGGTGGAGACCGAAGCCAAGGTCATTGCCAGCGGTTGTCCCTTCTGCATGACCATGCTCACCGACGGATTGAAATCGCAGTCACTCGAAGAGGAGATCCGACAGCTCGATGTAGCGGAAATGCTCGAGGAGAGCTGCGCGCTCGACCAGCCGTTCGGCGTGCGTGCCGCCATGCCGCAAGATCCGCCGCGCGCGGCGCCCTCCGCCGCTCAAGTGAGCGAGACGTGAATCGTGAGCGATCTGCGCTCACCGCGTGACGCTTACGCCGCTGCTGGCGTTGACTACGAAAAACTCGATCGCGGCAAACGGCTGGCGCAGGCCGAGGCGCTGGCCACCGCGACGTCGCTCGCCGCGCGCGGCTACGCCGAGCTCACCGAAACGCGCGGCGAGTCGGCCTACGTCGTCGACATCGGTGACGCCTACCTGTCATCGGTGACGGAAGCGCTCGGCACCAAGAACCTCATCGCCGACGCTGTGCGACCGCTGACCGGCCGCTCGCACTACGACACCATCGCCGAAGATACGGTCGCCACCATCTTGAACGATCTGGCCACCGCGGGGGGGGTTCCCCTTTCGCTCACGGCGTACTGGGGAGCCGGCAGCTCGGAGTGGTTCTGCGACGAAGAGCGGATGCGCGATCTCGCGAGGGGTTGGGCGCGGGCGTGCGCGCGCGCGGGGTGTAGCTGGGGAGGCGGGGAAACGCAGACCATCACCGGCATCATCGAACCGACCGCGGTCAACTTGGCGGGAGCCGCGGTCGGAATCGTTCGGCCCAAGGACAAGCTGCTCATCGGCAGTCGCATCGAGCCGGGCGACGCCATCCTCGTCGCTCCGGCGACGGGTCTTCACGCCAATGGCGCCACCTTGGCGCGTAAGGTCGCCGCCGAGCACGAGCAAGGTTACGCCGCGAAAGTGCCGGGTGACGCGGCGGAGCGATCCTTCGGCGAAGTGCTGCTCGACCCCACGCCGCTCTACGGACCGCTCGTCGAAGCGGTGCAAGGTTGGGGGATCGATCTGCACTACGCCGTGCACGTGACCGGGCACGGCCTGCGCAAGCTCATGCGCGCCGACGTGGCCCTGAGCTACGTCATCGAAGAGCTGCCCGCCGTGCCGCCGATCTTCCCTTTTCTCTGTGCGCAGGCGGGGATGTCGAGTGAAGAGGCCTACGGCACGTTCAACATGGGGGTCGGTTTCGCGCTCTATCTCCCCAAAAGGGCCGCGGCCGACGCGATCCTCGCTGCCAAGAGCTCCGGCTTCGAGCTCGTCTACGCCGGTCACGCGGAAAAAGGTCCGCGACAGGTCGTCCTTCAGCCGCTCGGCATTACGTTCGAAGGGGAGTCGCTGCGGATTCGGTCGTAGAGCTAGAGGTACTGCGAAAACGCGAGCTGCGCGAACCATCCTGGCTCGGGGAGAAACAGCCTTCCGCCGTCGACGCGGACGATGGCCCACGCGAGAAAGGTGGGCAGGAGCCGAATACCGAGACCGCTCGACAATGCCGGTTCGACCTGCAGCACTTGGCCGGCGCTGTTCATGCGGCGGTACACGCCGCCGTCGGCAAACGCTGCACCTTGCAGGAAGAGTCGCGACGTAAGCTCGAACGAGTGGCGGAGCTCGACATTCGAAAAAAGATGCGCCGCGTTGCGGTTGCGGTTGTCGGGAAGACCGCGCACCCCGCCGACGGTGCCGAACGACCCGCGCCAGGCGCTGATGCTGCCGAGAAGGAACGAATGGTTCACGTCACCCGCGTTGACGGCCTCCCCCACGACGTTGGTGACCAGCCCCGTGCGTTGGCTGAAGCGGAATGCGCCCAGCGTTTGGGCCGTCACCGCGTGGCGCCCCCTCCGCTCGCCGTCGGCAAAGAAGACCCCCGGGGTGACTTCCAGTCCGAAGCGGAAGCCCCTCGGAACGAGATCGTGCCATTCATAGCCGTCGTGCACGACGCGAAGCCCGACGCCGCCGTACCACCCCTCGTCGACCATGTCGGGCGCGGGCTCGCCGGTGACGCGCTCGTTGTAGCCGAGCGGAAGGACGGCGAAGCGCCATGCGCTGCCGTAGGGGAAGGGGAGGCGCACCCCGATGCGACCACCGGATCGCCGACGTTCCCAGGAGAACGGTTCATCGTCGAACACGAATCCCGAACCGACGTAATTGGCGTTCACTTCGAAGGAAAGGCGTCGCGCACCCAAGGAATGCTCGCCGCACCACGTCTCGCCGCTGAAGGCGCGCTCGTAGTACGCCCCATAAAAGCCGCACTCGATGGCCCGTCCGGCGACGTTGGACTCGATGAGACTCAAGAAAAAATAACTATCGCGGAGCGTCTTGGCGGTGCCGAAGTCGACGCCGGGGATGAGCGTCCATTTCTCGCGAACCGTGACGCTGAGCGCGCTATCGCCGCATTCGACTTTGACGTCGTCGAAGAGGCCGAGGGACCACAGACGTCGCTCGAACTCGGTGAGCTCCGCGGGGTCGAGGCAGGTGGGCAGCTTGCGCGGCAAAACCTCCTCCACGACGGCGAGGTCGACCCGCGAGAACCCCTGCGGCGAAAGGCGGGTCACGTCGCACGGCGCCGCGGTCACGGCGGCGAGGACGAGCGGAGTGGCAAAGGACATCGGTCGGATTTCGAGGCGGCGGGATGGACGGGTCGACTACCGTCGAACCTCGACGCTTATTCCCGCTCGCAGATCACCGGGAACACCGCGCTGCACGAATGGTCGCCCCAGTTGTGGGACGGGTCGGGGCGTACGCATTCGCCGTCGTAGTCCGGTTCGCGTTGGAGGCGTACCAAAATGCATCCGGAACGCCGATTCCTTTCCATTCGTTTCCCCGCTCACGAGCCGTACAGCGCATAGAGTTGCTTGACGACGAGCGCGGCCACCACGGCCAAAACGACATAACGCACGAGCCGGTCGCCACCCTTCATGGCGATGTGTGCGCCCACCGACGCGCCGGCAATCGACGCCGCCGCCATGGGCAAGGCGACACGCCACTCGATGACGCCGCGACTGCCGAAGACGAGGAGCGCGCCGAGGTTCGACGCCCAGTTGATGGCCTTGGCGTCGGCCATCGCGCGCGTGAGCGTGAGTCCGACGAAACCCACGAGCGCCACGATGAGAAGCGTGCCCGTCCCTGGACCGAAGAAGCCGTCATAGAGCCCGCATGCCAAGGCAATGAGCGCTGCCCAGAGCCCGGCTCGGCGCGGAGGCGGATGCCCCTCGGGGTGCGCGACCGGCGGGCGGAACGCGAGGAATGCCGCCACGGCGAGCAGCAGGATGAGGACGAGCGGTCGCAGTTGCTCGGGGCGCACGAGCAAGACGAGCGCCGCGCCGGCAAGCGAGCCTACGAAACCGAGCGGGAACGTCCACCGTGCGCGCCGCAGATCGACGAGCCCGGCCCGCGCATATTGGAAGAGCGCGGCCATACTGCCGAACATCGACTGACCTTTGGTCGTCCCGAGCGCAAGGTGGGGCGGCAGGCCCGCCGCGAGAAGCGCGGGAAGCGCGATGAGCCCGCCCCCGCCCGCGATGGCGTCGATGAGCCCCGCGACGAAAGCTGCCGTCGCCAGCAGACCGATTTTCCCGATCGAGAGGTCCAAATCAACGGCACGCCGCTGGTTCGCGCACCGCGCAGAGACCGTTCACGCACTTGGCCCCCACCTTACAAGGCGCGGTGTCCGTGCACGCTTCGCCCGGCATTCCGAGGCGCGGACAGGTGCCCATGGCGGTTCCCGCTACCAGATTGCAACCGCCCCCCGCGCCTCCTCCTTTACAGAGCGAGAACGCGGTCACGCTCATGAAGCCGCAGGGCATGCCGGGATCGGCGCCGACGACACTGGCGCAGGTTCGATTCGCGGCGCGGGTGCACCACAGCCCCTGCAGCAAGCTGCAACCCTGGTCACTGGTACAAGGAGCGCCGAGCGCACCCCCCGTCGTGCAGGTGCCTTGCGCGGTCATGGTGGCCCCCGCGCAAACGAGCGGATTGGCGCAGGGATGATTGGCGTCGCAGGATGCCCCCGCAGCGCCCGGCGTCACGCAGAGGAAGTTGTCGGCGCATACCAATCCGAATTCGCATTCGTCGTCCGTCTTCTTGGGACAAGGTCCCCCTGCGGGCGCCAGGCTCGCGCACACGCCGCAAGTGGTGTTGTCCGGGATGGCGCAATGTCCGCTCATGCATTGCCAATCGTCGCCGCACGCCATGCCGTTGCCCACCGTGCCACCCTTGGGGTGGCAGGAAGGAGGCGATTGGTGCGCAAGGATGTCGGTGCAAGCGGCCATCTTGAGGTCCTGACTGCATTGGAGGAACGTATCGGCCGTCGCGGCCGTCTTGGTCGCCTGAAGACTGCCGAGGCACGCGGTCTTGGCAACGGCGTTGCACGTCGCCAAATCCCCGAAGAGAATCGTGATGGCCAACGGTGCGCAGGCGTCGTACTTCGAACAGAGCGCGCTCGCGATTTCGGTGCATGCCTGCTCCCCGGTCACGCCGCTGCCATCAACGGAATTGCCCGCGTCCGAGCCACCGTTCGACGGCTCCGAGCCTCCGCAGGACAGGGCGCCGAGCGCTACGAACCAAAGCGCCATCCAGAATACGTGCCGCATGAGTCCGGGCCCTCCGACGCCCATGCTAACCGAAGAACCGCGAGGCGTAGTCGGTTCCGCGACGGTGCGCGCGTAGGCGCTTGCCTTACCCGGCCCTCCGGCCCTCCGGGCCGGGAGGCTCGATCGGGGAGGGCGTTCGACGAAGCGAGAAGAATCTGACAGAGTAGCGTCGTGGCAAACGAGACGTTGGTCCAGGCCATCAAGGCGATCCGCGCCAAGGACGGCGACCTGGACGCGGTGTACCGCGGCTATCGCGACCTGTTCGTGACGCCTGCTTTCCTCGGCTATCGGGTGGAAGATCAGCGGCAAGCTCTGCGGCTCATGGTGATGATGAAGGGCGCCCCCTCCAAGCCGACGCCGGCCATGATCGACGCGCACCGCGCGGCCATCGTACCGCTCAAGCAGATCGTGGAAGTGCACCTCGAACCGAAAGATCACGAGCTGCTCGGCATTTGCCATGTTGCCGTCGGCGACGAAGCGATTGCCAGCGCCATCTTCAAGGCGGGGCTCGCCATCGAACGGCAGCGCAGCCCGCAGTCGGACCTGTGCGGCACGCTGATGAAACGCGTGTCGATGCTCTAATCCTTGACGGCTCCTTGCGTGAGGGCCGTCACGATCCGGCGCTGAAAAAGCACCGTCACCAGCACCAGCGGAATTCCGGCGATCACCGAAGCGGCAGCGATCTCGCCCCACGGCTCGATCCGATCGCTGGCAAAAAGGCTGATGGCCACGGGGACGGTTCGCTTGTCGGGCGAAGAAATGAACGTGATCGCATAGAGGAATTCGTTGTAAGCGGAGATGAATACGAGAATGGCGGTCGAGGCGATGCCTGGCATCGCCAGCGGCAATCCGATGCGCCACCATGTTTGGAAAGGCGTGCAGCCGTCGACTCGAGCCGCTTCGTAAATCGCGTCCGGGATTTCGCGAAAAAACCGGGTCAAGACGAAGAGTGTGAGCGGCAACGCGAACGTCATGTAGGAAAGCACGAGCGCGCCGAGGCTGTCTCGCAATCCGAGCTCGCGGATCAGGAGGTAGAGGGGACTCACGGTGGCAATGGGGGGGAACATCGAGATCGCCAGCGCGCCGCCCAGAAGCCAGCGCTTGCCGCGCATGCGGAGCTTGGCCAGAGCGAACGAAGCCATTGAGCCGAGGACCAGACAGAAGAACGTGGTGGCGCCGGCCACGACGATGCTGTTGACGAGCGAACGGACCAGAGGACGGCCCTGCAGCGCGCCGCGGTAGTTGTCGAGCGACCACGCCGACGGAGTCGCCGCACCGAGCAGGGCCTGCGCGGGAAGCAATGACGTCACGACTTGCCCCAGCAGGGGAACCACACAAAAACCGAGCACCGCCAAAACGGCAAGCCACTGGAGGGCGCGCCGCCTCATCGCGTCTCCTCTTCCGAATCGATCACCAGGAAATAGAGCCCTCCCATGGCCAGAACGCAGAGGAACGTCGCTGTCGCCAGGGTGGATCCGTAGCCGAAGTCGCCCCCGCGCATCATCGTCTTGTAGGCGTACACGGAGAGCGTCTCCGTCGTGTTGGCCGGGCCCCCGTCGGTCAAGACGTAGACGACGTCGAAGACGCGAAAGGCATCGAGCGCGCGAAGAAGGACGGTCACCGCGAGGATGCGCCGCAAAACGGGTAACGTGACGGCGAAGAAAGTCCGCAGCGAGGAGGCACCATCGAGCGCGGCCGCATCGTAGAGGCTCTGCGGAATGCCGACCAACCCCGCCAGCAAGAGAAGCGCTACGAAAGGCGTGGTCTTCCAGACGTCGACCGCGATGGCGGCGTGCATCGCGTAGCCCGGCGTTCCCAGCCAATTGACGTCGAAGATCGAAATGCCGAAAAAGGGGAGGCCGTTCTCTCCGAGAAAGAAGAGCGCCCACATCTTCGCCGATACGACGGTCGGCATTGCCCATGGCACGAGGATGGCCGCGCGCAGCAGGTTCTTGGCCGGGGGCCGTGCATGCAGCAAGAGCGCGAAAACGAGGCCGAGCACGAGCTCCGCCGTGACCGAGACCACTGTGAAGTAGACCGTGTGGCCAAGGGCGCTGAAGAAGCGGGCGTCGCGGACGAGAAAGGCGTAGTTGCCCATGCCGACGAAGCGTCGCTCGTGAAAGACGAGAATGAGCCGCTGGAAGCTGAGCCAGATCGAAGCCAGGGTCGGGTAGAGCGCCACCGCGACCAGCACGAGCACGGCGGGAGCCATCATGAGCCGCCCGGCCCTGCGCTCCTTCCCCTCGCCCGTGGAAGGCAGCGCGCTCATCGAGCGTCCATCAGGTGGTCGACGAGCGACTGTGCCCGCGCCAGCGCTTCCTCGGCTGCGCGCACGCCGGTGATGGCGGCCGAGAATTCCCCCTGCAGGACGTCGGAGAGCATCATGTAGTAAGGCGTGACCGGGCGCGGCCGGGCGCGCTCGAATGCCGGCCGCAGCGCGGCGACGAGCGGCGCGTCGCTCATGAGCCGCGGATGGTCGTAGGCATCGCGGCGCGCGGGACTGCGTCCATAGGCGACGGCCAAGTCGACGCTCGCCTCCAGCGAGGTCAAGTGCCGAAGAAGGGCCACGGCACGATCGCGCTTGTCCCGATCGACGAAAGCATTCACGGCGAGCTGGTAGCCGCCGAGCACGCCGTGACCGGGCTCCCCGGTGAGAGTCGGCAGCGGCGCGAGTCCCACTTTGCCGCGCAGGCTGGACCCTTGCCTTTCCGTTTCGGCGAAAGCGTAGGGCCAATTGCGCATGAACACCGCCCTTCCGCCTTGAAAGGCGCGGCGCGTCTCTTCCTCGGCCGCGGACGTCACGGAAGGCGGCGATATGCCCGTCGCAAGGAGCGATTGCAGATAGTGGAGCGCGGCGCGAGCGGGCTCGGTCTGCAAAAGGAGCCGATCGCCTTGCATCGTTTGTCCGCCGTGACCCCAGATGGCTTCGTAGACGTTGCACACGAGCCCTTCGTACTGGCGCCCTTGCCACACGAACCCCGAAAGCTGACGGTGCGCGCGCTGCGCCTCGCGCGCGGTTTGGAGGAGCTCTTCGTACGTGCTCGGCGGCCGCGCCACCAGATCCGTGCGGTAGTAGAGGACGCCGGTGTCGACATACCAGGGGACGGCGAACGTCTTGCCCTCGAAAATGACGGCATCACCGAGGGCCGCCAGAAAGTCCCGGCGCACGCTGGCGGGGGCAACGAAGGGCGAAAGGTCGAGCAACCAGCCGGCGCGCGCAAACTCGGCCACCCACGCAATGTCGACGACGAAGACATCGAAGTCTCGCGCCTGACCTTCCAGCGCGGTGAGGAAGAATTGGTGCGCGACGTCGGAGGAGCTCGGTAGCGCTTCGGCCACGACGGTGACGTCGGGGTGATCGATTTCGAACGCGCGCAGGATTCGACGAAAGGCATCCGATTCTCCGAGCGGCTGGTGCTTGACGACGAGCTCAATCTTCCGCGCGGAGCGCCGTGCCCCTGCGCGTTCGGATCGGCAGGAGGAAGACATCGACGACGCCAGCGCCAAACCAGCTAGTGCAGAAATGGCCGCTCGCCTCTGCATCTCGTCGCTTTTCACACGCGCCACGTCAGAAGGAAAATGGCTCCATCCGCCGTGGGCGACGACGTCACGCTCGCCTCTTTGCGGCCGGCCAGGGTCACCACGGTCACAATCGAGACCCCCAGGGTCCGCACGTGCCGCGCGGACACGCCGGGCCAATCGGAGAGCGTGACCTCCGCCTTTCCCGGCGACAGGATGCGCGAGCGGAGGCGACCGATGTTGCGTGAAAGGGAATAGACGACTGGCGTACGCGCAATGAGGGCCGCGTCGGTGGTAAAGCGCAGCATCACCCGCCACACCGTTTTGAACGTGCGCTCCACCGCGCGTCGCACCGCATCGTCGATGAGCCGCTCTGGATTCACTCGAGCCGTCGCCGCGACGGCGTTGATGACCAGCGTGATGGTGGCGAGGGGCACCCATGAAAGCGCAGTGATTTCGACGAATTCGGCGCGCGTAGCGGCCGGAAGCGACGCCAGCGCCTTGACCACGACGTCCTTTCCCACGATCTCCTCGAGCGCGGCGCGAAGATCGAGAACCGAGATCCCCGAGGCGCTGGGAACGACCTCGACTGCCATCGCACGAGCATAGAGCAGTGGGGTCAAGCCCCGGTCAGTTTTTCGAGCTCCACGAAATACTCCGGAAACGTCTTGGAAACGCAGCCCGGGTCCAAGATATCGATCCCATGCGCAGTGAGGCCCAATACCGAGAAGCTCATGGCCATGCGATGGTCGTCGTACGTGTCGATGCGCCCGGCGCGAGGCTGGCCCGGGTAAACGACGAAACCGTCGGTCTCCTCGTCGGCGCGGATGCCGAGCTTTCGCAGCTCGGTCACGACGGCAGCAATGCGGTTCGTCTCTTTGCGGCGGATGAAACCAATGCCGGTGATGCGGGTAGGGCTGCTCGCGAGCGGCGCGATGGCGGCGATGGTCTGCGCGGTGTCGGACATGCTCGACATGTCCGCTTCGATGCCGGCGAGCTTGGCGGGGCCGACCACCTCCGTCTCGGTCGCGGTCTGACGGACGCGGCACCCCATCTTCTCCAGCAAGTGAACGAAGCCGAGATCGCCCTGCAGCGACTGCGATCCGAGGCCCGTGACGACGACTCTTCCGCGCGTCACGGCGGCGGCAGCAAAGAAGTACGACGCCGCCGACGCGTCGGGCTCCACTTCGTAGTCCGTGCCCCCATAGGCGCCGGCGGCGACTTCGAAGCGACGAAATTCGTCGTGCTTCATCGTCGCGCCGAAGGCCTTCATCGCCTGGGCGGTGACTTCGAGGTACGGCTTGGAGACGAGGTCCCCCTCGACTTCGAGCACGATGCCGCGCCGCAGCCTGGGAGCCACCATGAGCAGCGCGCTGAAGAATTGACTGCTGACCGAGCCCGCCATGCGTGTGGCGCCGCCTTCGAACGCGCCCCCTTGGATGCGAATCGGGAGACAGCCGTTGCCGCAGATGCTGTGGGCGCGGGCTCCCAGGGCGGACATGGCGTCGAGCAGCGGTTGGATGGGGCGGCCTCGCATCGCTTCGTCGCCATCGAGCTCATAGCTGCCGCGACCGAGCGCCATCATGGGCGCGAGGAAGCGAGCGGTCGTACCGGAGTTACCGACGAAGACGGAGGCGTGCGCCGCGGGAATCAGTCCGCCGCCGCCGGTCACCGTGAAGATTCGC
>Ga0193706_1000127_pt1 | contig 55074 bp, 41 predicted proteins | sample U3c1metaG_FD_160130 | JGI IMG/M metagenome (GOLD analysis project Ga0193706, IMG submission 160130) | Soil microbial communities from a riparian zone of the East river system, Colorado, United States - U3c1 | ecosystem: Environmental > Terrestrial > Soil > Riparian zone | place: USA: East River...
GGCACCGCCGCCCGCGGCGGATGAAGTTTCGCGACCCGCGGGCCTGGGAGCGCAGCGCGTGGTCGCGATCGTTGCGGCCGGGGGTGGTCTCGTCAGTACGGCGGTGGCTGGGTACTACGGCCTGCGCGCGCAGTCGACGTTCAAGAGCGCAGACTGCGACGGCAACAACAGCTGCACGCAGGCCGGCCTCGAGACGCAGGATCGGGCCCTCGGCTACGGTCGCACGGCGACCGTAGCCTTGGCGGGTGGTCTCGTCGCGATCGCAACCGGAGTGGTGTTGTGGGTGACGGCGCCCTCCCGCCCCACCCGTGAAACGGCGGACGCGCTGCCGCTCGCCAAATCTCGTCTATGGGTTTCGGCCGACCCCATCGGCGAAACGCGCTCGCTCACGGTCACGGGGACGTTCTGATGAACGCGAACACGCTTGGGCGAATGGCCGGCCGTCTTCTCTTGGTGGCCGCTGTCTTCATGGCGGCATCTTGCAATGACTTGCTCGATCTCGAGCGCGGTCATCTGCGCGAAGAGGATGCCGGCGGTGCATCGGGTTCGGGCGGGGCTTCGAACGGCGGAAGAGCCGGGCACGACGGCGCAATCGACGACGTCGGACGCGGGGGAGGCGGAGCATCGCCGGGCGACGCCATGGCCGATACGCCGGCTGTACCCCGCCCCGACGCGTCGACCGACGGGTCGACCGACGGACCGACGCTGGACGCGCCTCGCCCGGACGTCTCAACCGATGGTCCGATCGTGGACGCAGCCCGCCCGGACATTTCGCCCGACGCCGGTCCCGCCGTGGATGCCGACGCGGGGGGGATCATCGACAGCCCGACCGGGTGCAGCCCCACGACGTGCGCCGGCTGCTGCGATACCAATGGTCGCTGCCTGACGACGCCGAGCAACGGCGCGTGCGGCACCGGGGGAAAGCAATGCGCGACTTGTGCGACGGGGCAGCAGTGCGACCAAGGCGTCTGCCGCTGCGGCCCTTCCTGCACTGCCGGCTGCTGCACGAGCACGGGCGAATGCCTCACGCCGACCGATCAAGCGTGCGGCGTCCCGGGAGGCGCGTGTTCGGCCTGCGCAGTGGGGCAGACCTGCGACGCGACTGGCAAGTGTGTTTGCAACGCCACGTCGTGCAGGAACGGCTGTTGCGACGCCAACAACCTCTGCCTCCCCTACGCTGGTCAGGCGGAGGACCAATGCGGAACGGGCGGACTTGCATGTTCGCCGTGCGCGAGCGGGCAGGCGTGTGGCGCTGCCGGTACTTGCGAATGCACCACCGCGTCGTGCGCGGGCGGATGCTGCAAGGGTGCGGCGTGCGTGCTGCCTCCCAGTCAGGGCACCACTGCGTGCGGCTCGGGCGGCAACACCTGCGGCACGTGCGCCTCGGGGCAAGCGTGCGTGAGCGGCGCTTGCAGCTGCGGCGGCGTGTCCTGCTCGGGATGCTGCTCGGCGGGCGCGTGCGTGCCGTCGGGCCACGACACGTGTGGCGTGGGAGGCGGCGTGTGCGTGGGGTGCGAGCTGAAGCAACAGTGCAGCGCGGAGGGCAAGTGCGTCTGCAATCCCACCACCTGCCCCAACGGGTGCTGCGACGTGGATCAACACTGCGTCGAAACGGGCACCACCAGCGCCTGCGGTACCGGGGGCAAAGCATGCGAACAGTGCGTCGCCGGCCAAGCGTGCAGCGGCGGTCAGTGTGTCTGCAACCCGACGTCGTGTCCCACCGGCTGCTGTAACGGCGACGTTTGCGTCACGAGCCCGACCTCGCAAACTTGTGGCGGCGGTGGGCTTCCATGCACGGCCTGCGAACAGGGCCAGCGTTGCAGCGGCAACGCATGCGTGTGCGATTCGTCGAGCTGCACCGGCTGCTGCACCGCCGACATGCATTGCCGAACGAGCAACAACACGACGTGCGGCTCGAGCGGCTCGATGTGTCAAGGGTGCGGAGCCGGGCAGGAATGCAACGGGACGACGTGCGTCTGTACGGCGAGCTCGTGCACGACGGGGTGCTGCAGCGGAAACAGGTGCGTGCCGTTTGCCGAACAAACCGACGCCCAGTGCGGTGCGGCCAAGACGTGCGCCGGGTGTTCGGCCAACCAAAAATGCAACACCACCAACGGTCAATGTGTATGCAACGCTGCGTCGTGTCCCACCGGATGCTGCAACGGCAACACGTGCGTGCCGTACGCGAGTCAGAGCGACACCTCTTGCGGCACGGCGGGCGGCACCTGCGGCCCGTGCTCCGGGTCGACGCCCTTGTGCGGCGCGACCGGCGTCTGCGGTACGTGGTGCGGCAGGCAAGCGATACCGAGCGGCGTCGCTGCTACGGATTACCAGTGCGTCGACTTCGATAGTGGGCTCCCGAATGCGAGCGTTTGGGTGCCCACGATGGGGCAGCAAGCGGTCCTTCGGCTCATCACCGCGCCCGCGTTGTCGTCGCCGAACGCGCTCTCCTCGGTCGTCCCTGCTTTGAGGTTCAACGACAGCGACGGCAACGCCACGCTCGCGTGGAACGGCGTGGGCGCGACCCAGGTCACGAACGTGTCGGTCGCGGCATCGATCAGCACGGTGGCGACGGGCGGCGAACCTTCCGGCTGGACGGGCTTCATCGACATTCTTTGCGCATCGACGGGAAACGCCGACACGTGCCTCCGCTACACCGCGGGCGCCGAGACCGCCTTCGCCAGCAGCTACACGGGCTTACTCATCGACCACAACTACAAGGTGGGCCCGCCAGTTTGGGTGCAGTGTCCCGTCACGGGGAGCATCCCCTTCGGCCTTTGGACGCGCGTCGAGGTCCGTCTCGGCAATCCCAACGGCGAAACGTCGGAGGTCCTCATCAATGGCATCAGCGCCGGCTTCTGCAACGGTACCTACAACCAAGATACCGTCGGCAGCGCGATCGTGGGGCTCCGGGCCTACCCGGACACGGAGATCCCCATGACGTATTACTACGACAACGTCATCGTAGCGGTGCGCCGCTAACTGCGTCTTGCTGCCCTCATGCCGCCGGCTGATGCGGCGACTCGGACGCCCCCGCACAGGCGACGCGATCGCGCCCGCCGTTCTTCGCTTCGTAAAGAGCCTGGTCGGCGCGCTGTAGCCACGCCTCCGGCGTTTCCCCCGCGTTCACCTGGGCGACACCGACCGAGACCGTGAGCTTGATGGCGCGCCCTGCGTGCTCGACGTTGAGATCGCGCACGCTCTCCAAGAGCCGTTCGCTCAGCAGCACTGCCTCGCGCTGCACCGTTTCGCGCAGAATGATCCCGAACTCATCGCCCCCATAGCGCGCCACCACGTCATCGCGGCGCCGAAAGATCCGCACCAGGCAGCCGGTGAGCTGGCGCAGCCCCTCGTCGCCGGCGGCATGGCCAGAACCGTCGTTGACCGATTTGAAGTGGTCGATGTCGACGAGCACGAGACACGCCGGCTGCTGGAACAAGCTCGCCACGTCGGCAGCGCGGCCGATCTCGTCGTCGAAAGTCTTACGATTGGCCAGGCGCGTGAGCGAGTCGAGGCCGACTTCGCGCCGCGCCTCTTCCAGCGCTTGTCCGAGGGCCGCCATGCGTACACCGAGCTCGGTCACTTGCGAAACCTGACGGCGCTTGCGTTCTTCGAAGATGACGCCGATGGTCTGGGCGACCGACATCGCCTCGCGCTTCAGTTCTTCGGTGGAGGGCGACTGGGCGGCGCGCTCGAGACGCGCCAGCTGGGCCTTCACCTGGACATTGGCCTCCCCTTCGCCCGTCAGCGCCTGGTTCAAGCCGTGCACGAAGGCCCATACCGTCTGCCGCAGGTCTTGCAGCGTCTTGGTGATGTACCCGAGCTCGCCCTTGCGCAGGTTGGTGACGTAGTGCAGCGCCGTCACCCATTCACGCCGCACGCTCGTCGGCCGGGGGTCACCTTCCTTCCAGCGGCCATCGGGCGGCGGCATGCGCAGCAGGAGGTGCGTCGCCCAGCGCTCGCACGTCTCCGCCGTCGTCTTGGCCTCGGATTCCGGAATATCGAAGGCGTACCTCCCGAGGGCCCGCAGGATCCCGCCGATGGTGTCGAGCGCGCCGTCGAGCTCGCGTTCGGGGTCCACGGGTGGCGTCAGGCTCGTCGTCGTTTGCGGCGGTGCGCTCTCCGGGGGGACGGCCGGCGACGGTTTGGAGTTTCGCTTCCAGATCATTGGGGAATTTCCGCTAACACCAAGGGAATGCTGCCTGTTCGGTCCGATCGTTGGCGTGGGGCGTTGGGCTTCGATGATCGATCCGGCAGCGAGAACGGACGCGCTCGTGGTGGGTGGTTGGATGTGCGCGAGTCACCCGACCACTCAAGAGAGAGCTACGGAGGTGCGCCGCCGTCCTAAAGTCTCGCCGAACGCCTGGCGCCCCAAACATCGGCTAATCTGCGCGTCGATGGTCGGATCCCGCGACATTCAGATTTACTCGGTGGCTGATCTCGGCCGGCGACTCAAACGAGCCGTGGAGGGGGTAACCCCGGACGTGTGGGTCGAGGGGGAAGTGTCGGGCGCCAAATCAGCCCCGAGCGGTCACGTCTACTTCGCGCTGAAAGACGAGCGTGAGGACGCCGTCATCGAATGCGTGATGTACCGGTCGTCTGCGGTGCGCGCGCGCCGACTCATCGAAGACGGCGCGCGGGTGCAATTGAGGGGCCGGGCCACCATCTTTGCGCCGCGGGGCCGCCTCCAATTCGTGTCGGACATGGCGCGTCCAGCCGGTCGCGGCGCGCTTCTCGAGGCGCTCGAGAACCTGAAGAATCGGCTGCTCGCCGAAGGATTGTTCGCGCCCGATCGAAAACGTCCGTTGCCTCTGCATGCCACGCTGATTGGCGTGGTCACCAGCGCCTCGGGCGCCGCGATTCACGACATCGCCAAGGTTGCTTTTCGGCGGGGTGGCGTTCGCATCGTACTGTCCCCCACGCTGGTTCAGGGGCCAGGCGCGGCCCTGCGGCTCGTCGACGCCATCGATCGGCTCGAAAGGCTCGCGGGGCTCGACGCCATCATCGTCGGGCGCGGCGGCGGGTCGGCCGAGGATCTCATGGTCTTCAACGAGGAGGTGGTGGTCCGCCGCATCGCGACCTGCCGCGTGCCCGTGGTGAGCGCGGTCGGCCACGAGGTCGACGTCACCTTGACGGATCTGGCCGCCGACGCGCGTGCAGCGACGCCTTCGCAGGCCGCCGAAATGCTCGTCCCCGACGCGCATGCCCAGCGGCAAGCCCTCTTTCAGCTGCGCGGGCGCATGCTACGCGCGCTGCGCGGACAATTGGCCGAGGACAGGTCGGCACTAGGTGCCTTGCGCGTCGCTTTTGCTCACTTTCGGTTGACGATAGCCGAACAAGAGCAAAAGCTGGATGATTTGGGGCAGAGGCTCGAGCAGGCGATGGTACGTAGCGGGGCACGTCGGCGGGCGGAAACGGAGCGGCTCTATCGCCGGCTCTCCGCACGGCACCCCCGCGCCGTTCTCGCCGGGTCACGTGCCGCCCTCGGGCCGCTTCAAGTACGGCTGAAAGGAGCGGTGCGCGCGCGCATGGTAGGAGCTCGATCTCGTCTTTCCGAACGCCTGGCGAGCCTCGACGCCATGTCCCCACTGGCGGTACTCGCGCGCGGCTACGCCATCGCCACCACCGAATCGGGAAAAGCCATCTGGGCGGCAAACGAAGTCGCCCCTGGACAAAAGGTGTCGATTCGTGTGCATAAAGGGTCATTTCCGGCGAGAGTCGACATGGGGTCCACCGACGCCCCCGTCCAAGATTCGCCGGTAGAGGAGCCGTCGTGACGACGCCGAACGAGACGTCCAAACTCCGCTTCGCAGTCTTCGGGCACCCCATCGCGCAGTCCATCTCGCCGATTATGCACAAGGCCGTGTTCCGCGCGCTCGGATTGCCTCACTCCTACGAGGCGGTCGACATCGACGACCTCGAGCACCTGCAATCGGTCGTCGACGACGTGCGCCAAGGAAATTTTGCGGGCGCCAACGTGACCGTCCCCTACAAGTGCGCCGTGCTCGATCTGGTGGAACGGGTCGATCCGAGCGCCCACCACGTCGGAGCGGCCAACACCTTGGTACGGAGCCGCGGCCGCGTGGTCGCCTACAACACCGATGCTCCCGGCCTTGCCGACGACCTCCGCGCCCTCGGCGCGGTCGGGCGGACGGCGGCCGTGATCGGCTCTGGCGGCGGCGCGCGGGCGGCCGTGGCAGCGTGCATGGCGGTCGGCGCCAATGTCGTGGCGGTGACGTCGCGATCGTGGGGCGGCAGCGAGACCCTCGTCGGCTCCGAATCCGCCGAGAGTTTTCGCACGATGGGCGCGCTTCCGTGTGGATGGCCCATCCCGCAGAGCGCGTCGGGCTCCACCAAGCTCAGCGAGGCGATGCGCCTGCAATGGGCCGATATCGCCAAGAACGCAGACATCATCGTCCAGGCGACGAGCGCGGGAATGAAAGGGGCCGATCGCGGCGATACGGTCGCCGCCATCGTTCCGTGGGAGCAGCTCCGCAAAGAAACGCTCGCTTACGACCTCGTCTACAATCCGAGCGAGACCCCGTTTTTGAAAGCCGCTCGCGAGCACGGTCTCCGGTATTCGGGAGGGCTCGGCATGCTGGCACGCCAAGGAGCCCACGCGCTCGGCCTGTGGCTCCGCGTCCTGCCCGACATTCAGCTCATGCGCGCGGCTGCCGAGCGCGCGCTCACGCCCAGGCCGCCGCGATGAGCGTCGCCCCCCTCAGTCGTCCGATGATCCTGGACGACACCTTCTGGCCGACGGTACGGGTCGACGGCCTCCTCGAACGCGCGAAAGCAGAATGGCTTCATACCAACGGCGCCGGCGCCTATGCCAGCTCCACCATCGCTCAGCTGCACACGCGTCGCTATCACGGGCTTTTGGTGGCTGCGCTCGAAGCGCCGCGGCGCCGTCACGTCGTCCTTTCGCACGTCGACGCGTCGCTCGAAGTGGGCACGTCCTGCTACGACCTCGAGACCCATCAATTCCCCAACGTCGAGCCGACGGGAGGCTTCCGGCTCTTGACGAGGTTCGACCAAGATCCATTGCCGCGCTGGACCTGGAACCTGCCAACGGGCGTTTTCGAACAGACCATCGGTCTCGTGCGCGGGCAGAACGCCGTCGTGTTGCGTCATGTCTGGAAGGGGTCGCTCCCTGTCCAGTTGTGCTTGCGTCCCCTCTTGGCGATGCGACCGTTTCACACGCTCGTACGCGAACACGGCTCGATGGTCCAGAGTGTCGAGCTCCGACAAGGCGAAGTGCGCGTGCGGCCCGTGCCGTCGCTGCCGCGCGTCGTCTTCGGTCACGACGCCACGTTCGTGGGTTCGCCCGATTGGTGGCGCCGGTTCGAGTACCTGCAGGAGCAGGAGCGGGGGTTGGATTTTCACGAGGACCTCTGGACGCCGGGACTCTTCACGGTGCGTCTTCTACCGAACACGGCAAGCTTCATCGTGGTCGCCGTCGACCATTTGCCGGCCGGCGATCCACCGGAGCTTCTCTCGCAAGCCGCGCGCGCGCTCGTGGAGCGCGACCCCGGCCCGTCGTTTTCACGCACGCGGCGCGCGCTGTCGGTGTCGCGCTCGCATTTCGTGATGGCGGACGCGCGAGAGCCGGTCATCATCGCCGGTTACCCGTGGTTCGAATCGTGGGGTCGCGATGCGCTCATCGCGCTGCCCGGACTCTTGCTGGTCCATCACGAAACCGAGACCGCGGCCAAGGTCCTCGCCACGCTGATTTCCCACATGCAGGACGGCCTCGTGCCGAACCGCATCCCTGACGACGCCGCGGAATTCGACTACCACGCCGCCGACGCGACCCTCTGGCTCTTCGAGGCGGCGCGTCTCTATGCCGAACAGGCCGGCATGAACGACGCGTTCTTGCGCGACCAACTCTTCGGCGCACTCGTCACCGCTTTTCGCGCCATCGAAAAAGGGACTCGGCACAATATCCATCTCACCGCGGAAGGTCTTTTCGCGGCCGACGATGCCGGCTTTGCGCTCACCTGGATGGACGCCAAAGCGGGCGAACGCGCCATCACGCCGCGGTCGGGGCTCCCCATCGAGCTACAAGCGCTGTGGACGCGCGCCTGCGATACGCTGGCGGTCCTGGCGGGCGCGCTCGGCAACCCCAAGCTCGCCATTTACGCCAAAGACGCCCACGCGCGCGCTCTTTTTTCCTTTCGGCGTCGCTTCTGGTGCGAAAGCACGGGCTACCCGTACGACGTCATCCCCGAATCGCCTCACGACCATGCCCATAGCGATGCCTCCATCCGCCCCAACGCCGTGGTGGCGCTCGCCGTCGAGCCGCGCCTTTTCGATTCGCAGCAAGCGGCGTCGATCCTCGCCGTCGCCGAACGCGAGCTGCTCACGCCTTACGGACTTCGCTCGCTCTCGCCCCGGGAAACGGCCTACCGAGGCCGGTACCGCGGCAGCGTTGCCGAGCGCGACGCTGCCTACCATTCGGGCACGGTGTGGCCGTTCCTTCTCGGCTTTTACATCCGCGCGGCGGCACGGCAGAAATCGCGCGACCCCGCCGCGCGCCAAGCGCTCGAGAAACTGGTCGAATCGGCAGCCGGCCATGCGCTCGCCGTCGGGGAGGTTCCGCAACTGGCCGATGGCGATTCTCCTCATTACCCAGGGGGGGCGGTGGCCCAGGCGACCAGCGTGGCCGAGCTGTCCCGCGCTCTCTTCTGGGATCTTGCCTGAGCAAAGAGCGTGGCCCAAACTGACAGCTTGACGCGGCCCGCCGACAAGCCCCTACCTACGTCGGACCTCACGACGCTCGGCTATCGCCGCATCGTCTTGCTCCTGGTGGCGCTGGTCATCGTTCCCACCGGTCTCATCACCGCGGTGGGCACGCTCCTCATGTTCCTCGGCGAGGCTCGGGTCAACCTGGTGATGGGGATCCTCATCCTCTGCTTCACCGGTGCCGTCGTCACGGGCAGCGTCCTGGTGTGGGTCTTCGTTCGCCGCGAGGCGAACCTCTCCAAGCTGCAGAGCGATTTCGTCTCCAAGGTGTCCCACGAGCTTCGCACGCCGCTCACCTCCATCCGTATGTTCACCGAGACGCTCCAGCTGCGCCGCGGCGACGCCGAGCTCGAGAACCGCTGCGTGGAAGCGCTCGGCAAAGAGAGCATGCGCCTGCAGACCCTCATCGATCGCCTTCTCGAATGGGGTCGCATGGAGAGCGGCCGCCGCAGCTTCATCAAGCGCGAGACGGACGCCGGCAAGGTGGTGGAGGCCGCCATCCATGCCTTCGAGCCAGTCCGCGAAAGGCGCGATCTCGAGCTCGAAATCGACATTGCCCCGAATCTTCCGGTCATCGTCGCCGACCACGACGCGCTGGTCGACGCGGTGGTGAACCTCCTCTCCAACGCTTACAAGTACGGCGGCGATCCGCGCCGCATCGCCGTGAGTGCCAGCGCCGCCGAAGGGCGGGTGCGCATCGCCGTCAAGGACAACGGGGCCGGCATCCCTTACGCCGAGCACAAGCGAATCTTCCAGAAATTCTATCGCGTCGACGATCGCTTGGCCCGCGAGAAGGAGGGGTCCGGTCTCGGGCTCGCCATCGTCGAGCACATCATGCGGGCCCACGGCGGCCGCATCGAGCTCGACAGCGCGCCCGGCAAAGGGTCGACCTTCACGCTCATCGTCACCGCTCCCCATGCGTCGGCCGATACCGGCTCCACCGCGCGCGCGATCGTGATAGGTCCGCCGCGTCGCGAAAGCTGAGGACGGGAAAGTGGCGAGCCCCGGTGACAACAACGGAACGACGCGGACCATTCTCGTCATCGAGGACGATCCCAGCATCACCATGGGTCTCGAGCTCAATCTGCGCGCGGAAGGCTACAGCGTCATCCTCGCCCACGATGGCGAAGAAGGGCTCACCAAGGCGCGCAAGGAAGACATCGACCTGCTCATCCTGGACGTCATGCTTCCACGGCTCAATGGCTTCGAAGTGCTGCGCGTCCTGCGCGGGGAGGGGAGCGAGATCCCGGTCCTCATGCTTTCGGCCCGCGGAGCGGAGATGGACAAGGTGATGGGACTCGAGCTCGGCGCCGAGGATTACGTCACCAAACCGTTCGGCCTGGCCGAGTTGCTCGCGCGGGTGCGCGCCATCCTCCGTCGCGATGGTAAGGGACGCGGTATGCGCAGCCCGGTCTTCCGCTCCGGCGTGCTCGAAATCAACGCCGACACCCGCCAGGTTCTGCGCGACGGCAAAGAAGTGGAGCTCACGGCGACGGAGTTCGACGTCTTGCTCTGCCTGGTCGAGGCCAAAGGCCGGGTGCTCTCGCGCGAGCAGATCCAGGCGAACGTCTGGGGTCCCGACCACCATGGCACCACGCGCACCGTCGACAACTTCCTCCTCCAGCTGCGCGCCAAGCTCGAAGTCGACCCCACCGAGCCGAAGCACCTCGTCACGGTGCGCGGCGTCGGTTATCGCTTCGTTCCTTGACCCGTGTGCGCGGCGCGGCTGCTCGCTCTTCACGATGGCGGCGAAACGGCGAACAGTCGTCGCGCGGCCGGCCGCTCCAGCATCCGCTCTTTGTGCGCCCTGATGTGGGGATAGGCGTCGAGCAGCTTTCGGCGCGTGGCCCAGCTCATCATGCTGGCGAGGACGATGTCGGCCACGGAGAGACGCCCATTGGCCAAGAACTCCGTGCCCGCGAGCTCCTTCTCCACGACCGCCGCCGCGGCGTGAAACCTCGCCAGCGCCCAGGGGACGATGGCGTCGACGCGCTCCTCCTCGGGGAGATCGGCGACGTGAAAGGCGAGGAGGTCGAGCGCCGACTCGAGCTCGGTCATCAAGAAGAAGAGCCACTTGGTGACATGGCCGCGCTCCGGCGTCCCCGCCTCGGGCAAGAGCCGATGCTCGGGATCGAGATCGGCGATGTAGAGACACAACGCCGCCGACTCGAAGAGCGCGACTCCACCGTGCTCGAGCGCGGGCACCCGGCCGAGCGGGTGCAGCTCACGATGACGGCGTTTTTGCTCGTCCGTCGCGTCGTCGAGCTGCACCAGCTCGTACGGTATCCCGAGCTCTTCCAGCACCCATTGCGGCCGCGCGCCGCGCGTCTGACGCGCGGTGAAAAGTCTCAATGCGCTCATCGTGCACCTCCGACGAACGCGTCGAGCGGGGAAAGCACGCTCACGATGACCGCGAGCCACAGCATGCTCCACACGATCAGATAGACCGCGCCCGCCCAGAGTTCCTGCCGGCCCAGCTTGCTTTTTTGCGCGACTTTGGTGGGGACCGTTACCCAATGCCACGGCGATACAGCGTCTAGTCTTGTCGACATTTGCTTCTCCTCCGTCATGGGCGTCGCGCTCGGCGCCCGCCTGATTGCTGATTCCGCGGGCGTCGCGCTACGCGCCCGCCCGACCCGTGCCCGAGCCGAATTTCCGTTCTCGACGCGTCGTGGGGCTTGGGACCTCGCCCCGCTGGGTCGCTCCGTCGTAGATATAACCTTCAACATGTCTTTCACGGGTTAGAACATGGCGCTTGCCAGCTAACCTGTCAATGTCTATTTGAGGGTTAGGTCAATGGTTGCATTCCAGCACGAGCATCGGCACGTTTTCGACATCGTCGGGGGCCGTCTGGCCATCGACTTCGTCAACACCGTGAGCGGTAAGCGGCTCCTCGCCCCCATCGAACGACTCCACGACTACGGCGACGTCCTCTCCTGGGCCGAGCAGGTCGGGGAGACGACCGGCGCGCGCACCAAGGCGCTGCGGCGCATCGCCCGCGAGCACCCGCGCCAGGCCGAGGCCGTCCTCGCGCGCGCCAAGGAGCTGCGCGAGGCGCTCTATCGGATCTTCTCCGCCGTCGCCGCGCAGGAGCGTCCGAACGGCGCGGATTTGGAGCTCTTCAACCGCGAGCTCGCCGACGCCTTTTCCCATCTGCGCGTCGCCGAGAAAGCCGATGGCTTCGGCTGGTCGTTCTGCGACGAAGAGGCACTGGAGAGCGTGCTTTGGCCAGTGAGCCGCTCCGCCGCCGACGTGCTGATGAAGGACGATCCGGCGCGCGTGCGCATGTGCGAAGCGCTGGACGGCTGCGGTTGGCTTTTTTACGACGAGACGCGTAACGGAAAGCGCCGCTGGTGCAGCATGAAGGACTGCGGCAACCGCGCCAAAGCGAGGCGGCACTACGCGAAGAGCAAAGAAGACGCGCAGGACTGAACGAAGTCGTTCCCTTCGCCGGTTCGTCGCTCTAGGAATCACGCATGAAATTTGGACGCGTGGTCCTCGGCCTTTTTGGCGCTTCGATGCTGGTAGCTTGCTCCCGGGGGTTTCGCTCCCAATCGCCTGAAGGCGCACCTGTCCCAACCTCGGCGCCCGCCCCCACGTCCACCCCGACCGGCCCACCCGCACCGGTCGAATCGTCGCCCGCGGCCCCCCCACCGAAGAAGCGCGTGGTCGTCATCGCGGGTCGTCTTTTCGACGCCAAGGCGGCCAAAGTGATCGCCGGGCCCCACGCGATCGTCATCGAGGGCGATCGCATCGTTGCGGTGGAGGCGGCGGCGGGTGTGAAACCGGTGCCCGACGAGAAGCGCATCGACCTTTCCGGCGCCACCGTCTTACCGGGGATGATCGACGTTCACACGCATCTCACCGGCAATCCAGAGCTGATCGGCTACCAGTCACTCGGAGTCAGCGTGCCGCGCGAAACGCTGTTCGGCGCCAAGAACGCGCGCATCACGCTCGAGGCGGGCTTTACGACCGTGCGTAACCTCGGCGCTGGGGGGTACAGCGACGTTGCGCTTCGCGACGCCATCGATGCCGGTGATTTGCCGGGGCCGCGTTTGCTGGCGAGCGGACCGCCCCTCGGTATCACGGGAGGCCACTGCGACGATAACCTGCTCCCGTTCGAGTACCACCAGACCGCGGAGGGCGTTGCCGACGGTGTCGAAGGGGTGCAGCGGCGCCTGCGCGAAGTCGTCAAGTACGGCGCCGACGTCATCAAGTTCTGCGCCACGGGCGGCGTGCTCTCCAAAGGCGACGATCCCAAGGCTTCGCAATACACACAGGAAGAGATGCGCGCGCTCGTTGCTGACGCGCACCGCCTCGGTCGGCGCGTCGCGGCGCACGCTCACGGTGGTGAAGGGATCCGCTGGGCGGTGGACGCCGGCGTCGATTCCATCGAACACGGCTCCTACATCGACGACGCCGGGATTGCGGCCATGAGAACGAAAGGGACGTATCTCGTCCCCACGCTCTATCTCGCGGACTGGTTTCTTGCCAATGCCGAACGGTTGCGCGTGCCGCCCTTCATCCTGGAGAAAGCACGTCGGATCATGCCTGACATGGAGAAATTCATTGCCCGCGCCATGAAAGCAGGGGTGAAAATTGCGTATGGTACGGATTCCGCCGTGTACCCGCACGGCTTGAACGGGCGGCAGTTCGCGGTTTTCGTGAGGATGGGGATGTCGCCGTCACAGGCCATCCAAACCGCGACCTGGAACGCCGCCGACCTCCTCGGTTGGGGCGACCGCGTGGGGGTCGTCGCGCCTGGACACTTCGCCGATCTCGTCGCGGTCGACGGCGATCCCACGCAGGATGTGACGTTGCTCGAGCGTGTTCGTTTCGTGATGAAGGGGGGGGTGGTGGTAAGGGACGGCGCGACGCGGTAGCGAGTGTCGTGTGTAGGTCGTCGCGCGCTAGCGATAGAAGTCGTACCCGAGTTTGCCTCGAACGAAACCGAGGTCCAGGTCTTGGCCGGGGAGTAGCTCGCCGAGGTAGCCTGCTCCCTGCGTCACCTCGCCTCTTTCGTCGCGCTGTAGGATCCGGATGGGTCGCTCCGTAACGGGATCGCGCAGCTGCACGCCGAGATTTCCTGGCTCGATCCTGCGCAAAGTGAATTCGCCGTGTTCGTCGGTGCTGATCCTGTGCTTTATCGCGCTCAAATGGGTCGAGGTGAGCGAGCGGCCGGTGCGCGCGTCTTTGGGTATCACCCTGAACTCGAGCTCCGCTTGGATGGGGCGTTGTGATCGCGCATCGACGAGAGCGCCGCGTACCGTTCCGAACCGAGCAAGGTTCACGGCGATCGGTTCATTGGAATCTTCTTTGACTTCGAACGCGAGGGCTGCCCCTCCCAGGTCGGCCACGATATGCAGCGCATAATGACCGGGGCGAAGAGCGATGACGGGGGGGCGGCCTCGGCTCTCGTCGACTCGGGTGCTCACGACCGTTTCAATGGCGGAGCGTTTCGCTCGATCGATGGTGAGGTCATAACGCGACACCAGCGACCCCTCGAGCGACACGACGATCTTGACGGCGTGTGCCAAGATGCTCGCGCTGGGGCGACTGCGATTCGCGAAGGGATCAAGCGGAGGAGACGGCGATAGGGATGCCTTGTCCTTGGCGGGCGCGACGCTGGAATCGTCCATCAGCGAGCGCTCGATTTCCGCGGCGAGAGCGCCTCGATAGACACCGCCCGCGACGACCGCAACGCCCAGCGCGACGGCGCCGAGCCCGCGCAACCGTAAACTTCGCGCGTCCGTCGCCGACATGGGTGCGGCAGTATGCGAGGAGGTTCGCCCACTGTCGAGCGTCGCGAAGTCAGCAACGCTTGCGGCATCATTTTCTTTTTGCGGCGTACCGAATCGAGCGGACTCGGCCCCTGAAGGCTTTCCATCTCCTCATCCACCCGGCGCAGCCCCTCCGCGAGTGGCTCGTGCGGGTGCGAGATCGCCGCCGTGAAGTCGGCGCATGGACATTCGCTGTGCGGTTCTCGCCGTCGTCGGCGATGCGATGCTGACCGCTGGCCGCGATCGGGTCGCGTGAACGGTGCGAGAAAGGGCTCGCTATTTTTTCGCTTGACTTTGTTTCGGAGTAGCTAATAGATAATGAATATGATTTTCATTTGCTATTAGCGAATGGCTGGACTCGCGGGCTTGGAGCGAGGTCGGCGAGCCCATGAGGGAAACTTCGATGATCGGAGAGCGAGGTGTCGAAAATGATTGAACTCTTTAGCGGGCGCGGCCTCGTTCGCGGCTCCGTGCTTCTTCTCGGTGCCGCGCTCGGCTGTGCAGGCCCGGCCCCATCGCGCGTCGTGAAACAACCCGTCGCGGGCGAACCAGCATGTCGTCCCGACCGCGATCGTGAGGCGATCAGCGCCATGGCTGGTCAATTTCGGGTGTCGTTCGCCTTCGACGAGACCGAGTCCATGGCCGAGGGCTACAGGCTTCACGCTCCGTACCGCGCGAAGGCCGACGAAGTGGTCGAAATCCTGGAAGCCTCGGAGAGGAAAATCGTTCTTCAGCACGTCCTCCTGGTGAGCGACTCCGGTGGCAAGTCAGTCGCGATGAAGCATTGGCGACAGGATTGGACGTTCGAGGATTCCGATCTTCTCGAATTTCGCGGGCAACGCACGTGGGAGCGGCGCGTCGTGGCGCCCGCGGACGTCGCTTGCTCCTGGTCACAGGCGGTGTTCGAAGTGGACGACGGGCCGCGTTACGAGAGCTTCGGCCGCTGGTCGCACGGCGACGGCACTTCGACGTGGTCGTCGCAAGAGACGTGGCGGCCGCTTCCGCGGCGCGAATACACGAAGCGTAGCGACTACGATCTTCTGCTCGGTCGAAACGCCCACGTCGTCACGACGACCGGCTGGGTGCACGAGCAGACCAATCTCAAGGTGGTGCTCGATACCAATCGAACGCTGGCCCGCGAGCATGGCGTCAATCGATACGAGCGGGTGTCGCTGAAAGACGGGGGGCTCGTGCGATCCTACCTCGACGACACGGCGGCTTTCTGGCGCGGCGTGCGCGAAGAGTGGCAGCACGTTTTTGCCTCGTTTGACCGTTTCACGGTGCTGGCAGACGTGGAGGGAAAGCCGCTCCACGAATGGCTCGCTCCCCTCGCGGATCGAGGGCGGGCTGGCCCGAGCGGCGAACGACGTGCCGACGCACGTGATGTCATCGCCCGCTTCGTGCATGCGGCGGCTCGTCCACCGAATCGCCAATCGCTGCGCTAACTCTCACGGGGCGGATGACAGACCAATCCGCATCGTAAGGCAGACCCGCCCTATCAACGGACCGATCGTTTTATGTCGTGAAATGTCGAGTGCCCGTGATGCTCACACTTGCCATCGCCAGCTCGGTTCGACAGAGTGGCGCCGACTCGCCGCCCGGTCGCGCCGATAAGATCGAGGAAATCGTGGTGACCGGAACGCGGACGCCCGAGCGCTCGCAACGCGCGACGGTGAAAACCGATGTGGTCACGCGCGACGAGGTGGAGCGTCGCGGGGCAACGAACATCGCCGAGGCCCTTTCCACACAACCGGGCGTACGGGTCGACCCTGGCGCTTACGGCTACCTCGGCGGCGTCGGCGCGATCCAGATCCAAGGCTTCGACCTGCAGCGTGTTCTCATCCTCGAAGACGGAGAACCCGTGGTCGGTGACGTCGGCGGCGCCATCGACCTTTCCGCCATTTCAACGGCAGACGTGGAGCGCATCGAGGTGGTCACCGGGCCTGCCAGCTCGCTCTATGGGTCGAACGCCATCGGCGGCGTGGTCAATATCATGAGCGCCACACCCCGCGCCTCGGGTCCGGCCGCAGGGGCCCGCGCCGAAGGTCGCGACCGCCATGGCCTGTTGTTGCAAGGCCATGGTTCCTACCGAGAGGGAAAGACGTGGATGCGGCTCGACACGGATTTCTTCCGAAGGGACGGCGTGGCGCGGTCGGCCGGCGTTCCCGATCTGCACCTACCGGCGACGTCCCGTTTCATGCTCGGCGCACGGGGAGGTGTACCTATCGCGAGGAACATCGACGTTCGGGTCCGAGCTCGGTGGAGTCGTCATCGATTCGATGGCCTTTCTTCAGAGCTCGCGCCGGGGCTCGGGCGATACCTTCTCGATGAACCGAGCGAAACGGATCGCCTCGCCGTTCACTTCGTCGAAAACATCGCCTTCGCGGGGGGATCGAGCCTCCGGTTGACGATGGGCCGGCAATGGGTCGACAACGCCGCCTCTTCCATCCAGCGAGGCTCGTCGGTGGGCGATCGACGCGAGCGCCGTCAGGGACTGCAAAGTGCCGAGGCCATCGGCACCGTCGCCGACGGGGGGCGAACCTGGGTCGTGGGCAGCCGCGCGGAGGTCGAACACATCGATCAAACGCTGCGCACGACGGAAAGCCTCAGCTCCGGTCTCACGACGCACAGCCAGGCCGAGCTGGTGCCCCAGACGCTCGGACGCGCCGCTCTCTACGGGCAACTCCAGTGGAAAGTACATGACGCCCTCACCATTCTTCCCGGCGTTCGTGGCGAGACGAACCTCCACTTTGGGACCTCCGTCACCCCGCGCCTGGCGACGTCCTACCGCCCGATGCAAAAGATCCAGCTTCGGTTTTCGTTCGGTAGCGGCTTTCGGGCGCCCAGCGCGAAAGAGCTCGGCTTCCTCTTCGATCACTCTTCGCTCGGCTACCGAGTCGTCGGCAATCCCGATCTCCGACCGGAAACGTCATGGGGGGCGAACGGTGACGTCACCTTCCAGCCGACGAGCGCCTCGATTCTTCGCGGCGGTGCGTTCATGAACTGGGTCCGCGATCTCATTGATGTCGATCTCGCCGACGCCAGTGCTTCGGGATCCGTCGTCGACTACCGCTACAAGAACTTCGGGAAAGCCCGCACGTTCGGCGTCCAGATGTTCGGTTCCATCCGCGTCGGCCCCATGCTTCATACGAGTCTCACCTACGACTATCTCTTCACGCGCGACGACGTCGCCGGTCGGCCTTTCGGTGGTCGGCCGCCCCACACGTTGACGGCTTCGGTTCACGCACTCTTGCTGGGGGGCATCGAGGCCGACATGAGGTGGCGCACCTCGACCGATGCGTTCGTCAGTGAATCCATCCGAGCCCCCGGGTACACGACCATCGATCTCCGGCTAGCGCGGGCGGTTGGGGCGCGATCTCAGGTCTATGCCGGTGTTCTCAATGTCACCGACGTCCACCAAATTCCGGGCCGCGTGGGCGATCTGCGCCCGCCGCTCGGGCGCGCGTTCTACGTCGGTTTCCGTTCCGATTGGTCCGGGGAGGAAGAATGATGCGTCGTTTCGCCGCCGTGACTGCGGTACTGGCCCTCTGCTCGTTCGCGTGCAGCGACTCGGTCGACTCGAAACTCGGGCCCGATGCCGCGGGGCCGGACAATCGCGAGTTCGACACCGGCGTCGAGCTGCGCGTCCCCGTCGCCGACGAGGGTCGAACCTTCGTCAAGCTGTCTCCTCCGAGCATCGTCGTTCCGGCGGGTGACCCTGCGCCGTCGTTGGACTGGGATCTTGCGTTCGAGGGTTTCGACGTCTTCACCAACGGCGGCGCGTCCGGCACCGGTGATGCCGCCGCGTTCGGGCCTCTGGACGCAGCAGCCTTCGCAACCGGCGATACATCGCAAGTTCCTTTTTTGCAAGAGGACAAGACCGGCGGAGCTTTTCTCGACTGGTACGCGTACGAAGGCGATACGCACGCACTCTTCAGCCGGTACCACGTGTACGGGGTGAAGGACGCCGGCCGGTTGTGGAAGGTGCAGGTCCTCGGCTACTACGGGCAGCGCGACGGCGCTGCGGTCGCCGCGCTGTACTCGATACGCTGCGCAGAGATCGGATCGGATGGCGTCGGACCCACGCGCGACGAAGCCCTTCTCGATGGTTCGGCGGGCGGCGTCGCGGCCTCGCCCACGGCTCCGAACGACTGTCTCGATCTTGCCAGCGGCGCTCGTGCCATGCTCACGCCAGACGCGGCGCGTATCTCCCATGCCTGGCACCTCTGCTTTCGTCGCGCATCGATCGCGGTCAATGGGGATACCGGCGGACCGCGCGGCGCCAGCGCCGTCGATCTCGACGCGGCTCGCACCGAGACCCTCGCGACAATCAAAGCAAAAACCGCGGAAACGGAGAGGCCAGCATTTGACGCCGTCACGGCTGCAGCTTTCGACGGAAAAGCATTTCGTGGTGACCGCGTGATCAGCGCGTTCAGCGATCTGTGGGTGGACCCAAAGAGCGGCGCGCCGGTGCACGCCGCCTGGCTCATCCGAGACGCTCTCGGGCGCCAACAATTTCTCCTGGGATTCACCTCGTTCGAGAACGCCACAGCGAAGTCGCCCGCCACGGTCGTGGTTCGTATCAAGCCGGCGAGAGGATGACGAGAACATGAAGGGCTTCGACCGCCAGCCTCGACATGCCTGGGCATTTGGGTGCGGAGTGACGTTGACTTGGCTTCTCTTGCCGCTCCTCGGTGGCTGTGGCTCGGACGAAGGCGCGCCGTCGATCGCGGGCGATGGTCCGAGCGGCATGTTCGGCGACGACGCCGGCATCGCGGACGTCGCGGTCGAAGACGGAAGAGCTGACGGCAGTGGGACGATGGACGCGTCACCCGGTGATTGTGCTTACGCGATCGAACAGGTCCTCAAACCGATCGACGCCGTCTCCGCCGGCGAAGTCGTGGTGCTCGCGGAATCCTCGGCCGCGCGGACGGTCTACGTGGACGCGTCGGCTGGCGGAACTCAAGCCGCGTCTACCCAACCACGGCTTTATCTCAATCTCGAAACGGCCACCCGGGTCGGCGTTACCGACAAGACGGCAGCTTTCTCGGTCGATTGGGACCTCGCCATCAAGCGACCGATTCTCTTTACGAATAGCGGCGACGGCGGTTCGGGCCGCGGGGGAGCGATCCTTCTCGACGGCCGAGACTTCGATGCGGTCACCTCCGCCGATGGGGCGGGAAAAACATTCGCCAAGGAGCGTTTCTTCGAGAGCGACTGCACGCCCAAGCTCGATGCCACCGGCGCGGTGAAGACCTCGTTCGATGGCTGGTACGACTACGATGAAGCGACCAACGTGCTGGCGCCTCATGCGGGCACCTGGCTCGTGCAGGGCGCCACGGGCAAGGTCTACAAGGTTCAAATTCTCTCCTACTACAGCGTACCTGATGGAGGGATCGGTCAATCCGGCGGGCGTTACCTGCTCCAGATCGGCGCGCTCTGACGAGGCGCGCCGCGCGCGCCATGGCGGTGAAGCATGTTGCAAGCGTTGAGGCGATGGCCCCGCACGTGTAGCAATCGAAATCGGCCCGGTAGTACCCGCCCCGCCATCTCGAACGTGGTGGCGTCCTAGACGTAGACGATAGATTCCCAACAGTGCCGCTCGCAGTGAGACGAGATTGCAGGTCGCCGAATCGCGAGCCCGACCAGACGAGCTTCGTTGACACCCGCGGATCAAAAAGGTGGCGGCGGACAGACGATGGGGCACGAGTCCGTCTCGCAAACGCGAGATGGGACCGAGTTGGTTGGGCAACAGACCTGCAGAGGGCAACCCGGTGGCGGGTACCATTGTCCGGTGACGGGCTTGTCGCCAGTCGTGCCATAAGAGAACTCGATATTCGGGTCTCCGGTCGTCAAGCTGTTGCGAAGCAACCATTTCGAGCTCGTGGTGTTGTTGTAGGTCGTGCCCGGCAGCCGGTAGACGCCGATGAAGTCTCTTGCATCGCCCGGGCGCTTTTCGCCGTTCCACTTGCCGACCACCGGGATGTCCCCTTGCCCGGCCGCGCCGTAGGCGAACTCGATGTCGCGCTGCCCAGGCGTGTTGCTGTTGCGCAAGAGCCATTGCGCGGTGCTCGGCCGATACACGCCGATCGTCGTCGTGCCGTTGCCGTCCCAGTCGCCGACGACGGGAATATCGCCGGCCTGACCATAAGCGAATGGCGTGATATCGGGCGAGCCAAAGCTGTTCGAATTGCGCAAAAACCACTGTACGGTGCTCGGCCGAAAGACGCCGATCGTCGTGGTCCAGTTGCCATCCCAGTCGCCGACGATGGGAATATCGCCGGCCTGACCATAAGCGAATGGCGTGACTTCGGGCGAGCCAAAGCTGTTCGAATTGCGTAACAACCACTGTACGGTGCTGGGCCGAAAGACGCCGATCGTGGTCGAACCGTTGCCGTTCCAGTCACCGACGACGGGGATGTCGCCCGTCATCCCATAAGCGAAGTTGAAATTAGCCGCGCCACCTTCAGCGCGCGCCCGCAAAAGCCACGTTTGGTTGCTCGTGCCGTACACACCGATCGTGGTTCCGATGCGGCCGAAAACCAGGACTTCGTTGGCATACGCCGTCATGTAAGTCCGACCGTTGGCCACCACAGGCAACTGCCAATTGGCGAGCGAAGGCACGTCGTCAGCGACGTCGATGCGGGAGTTCCAAAGCGGGGCAAGGGTTTCTGCGTTGAGCGCGTGGAGAACGTCGGTCTGACCACGGGCGCCAATGGGCGTGTTGTTCCATAGGATCCCATTGGTCGAGCCGTTGGCGGACAGGGAAAGCATACCGCCGTGGCCGGCTTGTGCGATCGGTGTCGGCGAGGCCGATGCGAAGGCGGGCGTCGTGAATGTTCCCGACGCGCTGTTGTACCGATACGCGTAGACGGGGGTATTTTCCCCTCGCACGTATGCATTGAGGCCGTTCGGACCGTTCCAGAGAACGAAGCCGGTATGGTTGTGGGCAGAGTCGCCGACAAAATTAGGAGGAATCGCCCTAAAAAAGCCGGCGGTAACGGCGTCAGGCGCATAGAGACCGGCGCCGCCCAAATTGCTGGTCGGAAGCACATAGGCGTGTCCGGTTTTGGTTCCCTGTACGACGCGCTGGGGTGAGACGGGCAACACCGAAGGTCCCGAAGTGCCGAAATCGCCGTCCCATCCATTGAGGTCGGGCCAGTTGGTGGTCGTGAAGTGATTGAGGCGGACGAGATCGCGTGCTCGAAGCTTCAGCAACGAGTTGCCGAACGAGCCGACCCCGTTCCAATAGCCGTTGCCCGTCGCCACGTAGACGTTGCCCGCCGAGTCGATGGCGGGAGCTGCTGCGGACTGCCAAATGCCGCCGCCAACCTGCGGCCCGTGGGCCGGATCAGGATCGGGCGTCTGGCTAACGTTGAACGCTGCGATGCGAGAGAGAGTCGAGGTGTCGTACGATACGAGCCAACCGTGATAGCTTACGGGCACGGGGAACCCCGGACCTCGATCGCAGTAAGAACTGAATGGAATGTACACCGCCCCGTTGGCCAGGGCGAGAGCCGCCCGCTGGTTATTGAAGGTGCCGTCGACGTCGGTGATGAGTTGCGGGCTATTGGGGCGGTCAGCCAGAGTTGCGATGTCGACGGCGCGAAGGCGATACCTGGGTGTGCCCGATTCCATCGTATGGGTTACGAAGAACATGGTGGACGTTGCGGCGTCGATGACGGGCGTGCCGATGATGCCCGCCTTTCCCCAGATTCCTGTGATTTCGTTGCCGGTGGAGTCGGGCTTTCCGCAGGGATCAGCTCCGGGCTGCTGCCCCAACTCGGTCATTGTGCTAGGCGCAGTGTTGCCACCATTGAAGTCCCGCCGTGTAATGACGTCGCCGGTGTCGGCATTGAACGCGTAGACGAAGTTGTTCACGGTGGCGATGTAGACGACGTTGGGTGAACCTGTGATGCCGGAAACGGCGGACGCATAGAGCGGCGCCGCATAGATGGTCTTCGGCAAGGGTTCTTCCGGTTGGCCGGGGGGAGCCTTGAGCACCAGCTTGAAAACTCGACCAAATCCGTTTGCGGTGACGTTTTGCGGCGTCAAGATCGTCTCCACCACGGTCGCCTGGGTTCGCTCGTTGTTGTAGCCGCGCGTCAGCACGTTGATTGTGCCAAGCGCCGACGCGGTTGAAGCGATTGGCAGCGGCGCTGCTAGCTCCTTCGACGCACATCCCTGACTCGGCCAAAACGCAGCCAAGCCACCCAACAAGCTGCAGGTGGTAGCGACTCCATAAGCCCAGCGACGGTTTTCCATGCGAACCTTTCTCGCGACTCCGCTCAGCGATCTCGACCGAGCGGCACGTCGTTCGGCCGTCGAGTTGCACTAGGGATGCCATCGGCACGCCCGCAAGGCGTGGTCCGAGGCGAGCAGCGACTATTCCGGTGAGGAGGAGGCGAAATTCCGGACCGGCGGCCCAGGTCGTCCCCGCTCGGGGACAAAGAACGCAGCGCAAACGCGCGTGAGAAGCACGGACGCGCGCGCGTTTGCGCGCACCGAAATGAAAATCACCTGGTCGGCGTCGAGCGCGGGAGCCGCGTCGCGCTTCGTCGCGCAATCGTCGATCGCGGGGCGGTTCGCGGGTGAGGCACACCGCTTGCTATCGCGTCTCCAAGCTGCGGCGACGAACATGCACAGGAACGAAATGGAATCGGCAAAAGCGGCGCAGCGAACCTGCGCGCGCATGGCGAGGGCAGCTCGGACCGTGGTCGTCGCTGCGGTCTTCGGCTCAGGGGTCTCCTGCACGTCGAAAGCGCCGGTGCAGGGGGAAGGCGAAAGTGTGGCCTCCGAGACAGAGCCGCTGGTCGTCACCGGCGGTCGACCGCTCAATGTGTCGACGCCGCCGGCTGTTTCGGTCGCCTCGAACGACGACGGTACGTTCAGCGTGTTCGGCCTCAATTCGAGCTTTCAGCCGTTTTACATGCGCCAGGGATCGAACGGGAGCTACACCCAGAAGTCACTTCCCTCCAACACGGCGGCTGGACCGCCGAGTGTCGCTAAATTCGGGACGAAGCTCTACGTCGTCGTCCCTGACGATACAGGGCGCGTTTGGCGCATCGAGCAGAGTGCAGCGAGCAGCGATTCGTGGAATCCGTGGAGTTTCGCGCCGACCGACCCGATGAACGGCATTGGCATCGCCGCTTCGTCCTTGTTGCTGGTCAACGATACCAACGGTACCGGCCGGCTCGAGAACTTCATGGTCGATGTCAACGGGACACTATCGTACGCCGTCCTCACGCCCGGTGGCAGCTGGAGCGGATGGACGGCGCTCGGCGGCGTCGGCGCTCCTCCCAAAGGAGTCCGCTCGAATCTGGCGGTCGCCCGAGCCGGCGACAATTCGCCGAACGTCTTCTTTCGAGCCGGCAGCAACACGCTCAACCTCGCCGACAATACGCTGAGCCAACTGCGTACCAACATCGTAGGCTCCAACATCACCACGGCGTTCAAGACGATTGGCGGCAGTCCCAACTTCATCGGCGACCCCGCCGTCGTGCGCGACGCGACGGCGAGGATGAACGTCTTCGTCCTCGGCGGCGACTTCACGATGACGATGTGGTGCGAAAACGCGGCCTCGCAGGTCGGTGTCGTCCAAACCTGGACCGCAAATCAATGGCTGGCCGGAGCGAGCATCTCCTCCCCCGTGCCCGCCGTCGATGGCACTGGCAAGATGCATGTCTTCTCGGTCGCACCCACGCGGCGTCTGCAATACCGACGTCACAATGGGGTGTGGGAAAACTGGCAAGACCTGGGCAGCCCCGGCGCTACCAACAAGCTCACGTCGGCGCCGGCCGTCGGTCTCAATTCCAGCGGCAGGCTGGAGGTGTTTGCCCGTATGGACGACGGAGCCGTCTGGCGCGTGGTGCAAACTTCGACCGGCTGGTCGACGAGCTGGAGCACGCTGGGAGGCGTCTGGAAGCTTCCCACCGACCCCTCGGCGACACCCGCCAAGGTCACGACGCAGCACAACGACAACGACCGAACGGGGGCGCAGCTCAGCGAGACGACGCTGAGCACGCAGAACGTCAATCCCGGGCAATTCGGGAAGCTGTTTTCCTTTCCGGTAAACGGAAATGTCTATGCGCAGCCGCTTTACGTTCCCAGCATCGCGATTCAGGGAAAAACGCGCAACGTTCTGGTGGTCGCCACGCTCAACAACCACGTTTACACGTTCGACGCGGATGGCGACTATGGAGTTCGGGGCGACACGCCGCTATGGCACATCGGCAATGAAGCCTTAGGACCTCCAGTACCAAGCCCGCAGCCCGATTTTGGCGTAGTCGACACGCCTGAAGCAGCTGGTCCAAGCCCCTGCGCGATGGGGACGATTCCAAATATCGGGATCGTTTCGACACCCGTCGTCGATACCGCAAGCAACACGCTCTACGTCACCTCGTTCACGGCAGTGGACGATTTCGGCGGCTTCGCCGCTCTTCCTCGCTGCGACTTCGAGAGGAATCCTTATCCGAGCAATCGCGAGAACTGTCACACCTATCTAGTCGTTACGTCGACGCATTGCACCCCGCCCCCGCCGCACCATTACCGCTGGTTGTTGCACGCCATCAATCTGATCACGGGTACCGAGAAGCCCGGAAGTCCTACGATCGTGAGCCTGCCCCCGTCGACGCCAGCCTTCGTACCCGAGTACAACATGCAACGCCCGGGTCTTCTCTTTTCGCAGAGCAAGGTTTATCTCGGCTTTGGATCGCACAATGACGCCGGAGGGTTTCACGGTTGGGTCATCGGGTACACGTACAACGGCTCTTCATTCACTCGCTTGTCCACCGGCTTCATCAGCACCCCCACGGTGAGCGGGGATCGCACCAGCGAGGCGGCGCAAAATGGCGGCGGCATCTGGCAATCCGGGCAGGGGCTGACGGCAGATGCAAGCGGCAACATCTACTTCGTCACCGGCAACGGACCGACGGCGACGGGGGCCAGCCACACCGTGCTGAGTAACTACGGCGACACGATGGTCAAGCTGAACGCCCAGCTGAACGTCGCCGACTGGTTTGCGCCGGCCATCAACCGCGTCGTCATCAGTGGAACCGTCCACGATCTTCAGATGGAACAGGACAACGACATGGGGTCCGGCGGCGTCCTACGCATACCGAGCACGGGGCAACTCCTCGGCGGAGGAAAAAGAGGGATTCTCCACCTCGTCGATCCGAGCAACCCGGCATCGTCGCCCACCCCGATGGGGCGTTTGCGCGCGGTGGACGCTGGCCCCGCCAACGCCAACGCGCAGGATCTCGTCGCCACTTTCGTCGGCGGCGGATGCGACGAATACGGATTCCCCAGTCCCAAGAGCAACATTCATGGTTCGCCTGTCTACTGGGACGACAACAAGGCGGGCGCCTTCATCTACGTCAATGGTGAGGGCGATTACTTGCGAGCATTTCGCTTCGGAGCAACGACGCCGACACTCTTTACCGACACGTCACTCAGCCCAGCGAACTGCGGTTGCCACGGAGGAACGTTCGGCGGCGCGGTGCCCACGTACCCTTGCCTCGTTGCGAAAGCGGTCAGTCCAGGTCAACTCACGTTCGCCATGCCGGGCGGGATGCTCTCGATATCGGCGAACAAGCGCCAGGGGGGAACGGGCATCGTTTGGGACTCGCATACCATCAATGGCGCCGATGCGGATGCGACCTACAACACGAGGCCGGGTGTCTTGGAGGCGTTCGATGCCGGCGACGTAGGCAAAATCCTATGGACCAGCGAGGTGAACCATGCCCGTGACAGTCTCGGGAATTTCGCGAAGTTCACCATGCCCACCATTGCGAATGGCAAGGTCTTCGTGGCGACATTCTCCGATCAGGTGGTGGCATACGGCCTGCTGAATCCCGAGTGCTCCAAGGACGCAGATTGCGGCAAGTTCGCGAGTCTCTGCCTCGAGGAAGCGTGTGTTTGCAAGCCGCTGCCCCCCGGGCAAACCCAGCCGAGCTGCGCGGAGGGCCCCGTGAGTTGCTTTCCTCCCGACGACCCCTGTGCTGGGCGGGTTGCCAGGTGCGTCGCGAGCAAGTGCGTCGTTCAGTAAAGGCTACCGGGCCTCGCCCAGGCCGCGCATCCGCGCGCGATTGGGCCGTGCCGGAGGGTCCATGCCATCAGTACGGTGGAAGAGGTTCTCCAAAGTGTTTCATGGCTAGGAGGTGGTACAAATGAGGATGAATTTGAGAAAATATCTGGGAATGGTTGCTCCTATAGTTGCATTGCCCATTGGGTTTTGTCCAAATACCGCAGGGGCGGCATGCAGTCCGGGCGGGAATACGCTTCGCCTAGATGCCGACAGCTTCGGGACGCCGGGAGTATATTGTGAATCGCCGAACGCCCACTTCCTTGACTTGGTGACATGTGCTCATCGCGTGGACGGAGCCAATTATGCGGTCGGCGGCTCCATTGTTAATGACGCCTGGATCAGGATGCTGGGGAATGCGCCGGATCCGAATTATAAATTGCCTTTACCATCCCCCTATACCTATCATCTGATCAATTTGGGTTTCAACGATATGCGCCTATACGGTGATGATTCAAACGTGGGGAAGGAAGTTGCCAATCGCCTAAAAAGTATGATCGCCTACATGAGGCTCGCAACTATCAAAGACGATGATAATTCGATTGCCTATTCCCCCGGGACACCCGGGACATGGAACACCACCGGCCCTTTGAACGATATGTACGGTAAATTCAACCACTATACCGGCGTGCCGGGGGCGACCGCCACGACGAGCTTCAGCGGCGATCGAATTACCGTGGGCACCTTTGGATTGTGTTCAAGCGCCGGTACGATCCGGATTAAAGTCGACAATACCGTCAAATTTGAACAAAATATGGGTAATCAATGTACCCATCACAATAACTATACGCCTTATGCCGTTGAACTTCGCAATCTGGGAAGCGGGAACCACACCCTAACCATCTCCAAGTCCGACAGTACCTCTGGGTTTATTTATGTGGATTACATCGGAGTACCGTCAGTCAATCCGCCGGTGATCATTTATAACGGGATCACAAAAATGGAGGCGGAGCGGTATGACGATTCCGTGTACGCTCCGTATACCAACGGGAGCGACGCGGCGGTTGCTAACTGCAATCAGGCGATAAGTCAAATGATCGTGAACAGTTTTGATCTCGATGTCGTCTTTGTCGACCAAAGCAATTACAATCCCAATACTGAGGCTCTGATTTGCAGGACCGCGGTCCCCGTGGACTTCGTCCACCCGAATGACGCCGGGCATCTGAAGCTTCAAACCAACATCAGCAATAAGTGGCCCAATATCGCCCCCAGGGCCACGCTGTCCGCCTCGTCGCAATATAGCGCCAATTATGCGCCGACCAAGGCCGCCGACATGTTCATTGGCTTTCAGGATAGTGGGGAGTGGGCTTCCAGCGGTCAGCAAAATCCCTGGATCCAGCTGAACTGGTCTTCGAATCAACAGGTTCACAAAGTCGTCCTCTACGACCGAAAGAACCTAACTGACGCGGCCAACGGCGGTACCTTGAGCTTTAGCGACGGCAGTACGGTTCCGGTCACGGGTATTCCCAACAATGGGACCCGCAAGATCGTCACCTTTCCGGCGAAGAATGTTAGCTGGATGAAATTTCAGGTATCCGGCGGCTCGGGACAGAATGTCGGGCTGTCGGAAGTGGAGGTTTTTTAGGCGAAGCCGCCGTGGGTCACCTCGATCCAGTACAGACCCCTTTCAAAGCGTAGGGCCCGGAGACCATGATCTCCGAGCCCGCGGTGTCGTCGCGGCGCAACGCGATCGACGATGTTGTTGTCATACACGTTCGCGGCGGCGACGCACTTTCGCCGAGAGCGGACATTGCCCGATTTTCAGTGGCAGCGTCGTCCGCGGATGGTTCCCGTCGAAAAGGAGCATCCCCATAGTCTACCTCGAGGCTTAGGATGAACGAAGTCGCGATGCAAATGACGTCGTGCAGTGTCTGTCATACCCGCCGCAGGCTCGCGCGTCTGCGCGCCCACAGGCGCGCGCGCCTGCGCGGATCCGTTGTCGCCGGGCATTGCCGATGCGGCGGGAAGGATTGACCCCTCCGGCTCGCGTCGCGTGCCGCGAGATCCTCGTGCGCTCGCTCCGCCGAGTTTGGCGCAGTTCGTGCTCTCTCTTGCGACCACGACGTGCGGCAGTCTGCATGGCAAGCAGGACAGGAGACACCCGCAATGGGTTCCAAACTCGGACGAATGGGCGCGACGTTGTTGCTTTTGGCGGTGCCTGCTTCGGCTGGGGCGGTGGCGGACGAGGAAGGCAACGGCGCTCCGGCGGCGAGAGCCGAATCCGCCGCGGCCCCGGGCGCGTTACCGTTCACGTACGCACCCATCAGCGAGGGCCACCGGGCGACGGCCAGCGCCGCCAGCTTCTACGACAACGCTCGCCAGCGAACTCTCTCCGAAGCGGGTGCTGAGGTGCGCCTTTTTGCCCCGGTGTCGCTCCATGGCGGGGCGAGTACTGGATTGGCGAATGAGCCCGTCGCCCCCTTCGTCGGAGGGCGCTTTGTCGGGCTCAAGGAGAGCCGCCATTGGGTCGATGGCGTCGTGTCAGCGACCTACCGGAGTGAAGGCTTCAATCTGGTCCCGGAGCTCCAGATGCAAGCGGCTTTCGGTCGACATTTTGGCGCTTCGGCCCTGTACCTGAACCTCGCCTATGGGCACGGCCTCGAGCGTGGGGAGCGCCACGCGGACGTGGGGTTTTCCGCAATACACGGCCTGTTCGAGCATCGGCTGTTCTTCGGAATCGACTCGCGAGTGCGAATCGACGCCGAGCGGGACGATGATGAGCCGGCGCACGAAGGTGAAATGGATGCGATGGTCGGCCCGGTCGTGGGTCTCGCTTTCGGAGCCGTCGCGTTGTCAGGCTTCGGCGGTCTGTCGGCGACCCGCTACCGCGACCTGAGCCCCGACCGCGTCGGTGCTTTCGGCGGGATCCGTATCGGTACCGTCTTTTTCTGATGTGGCCTCACGCTGATTCTTGGAGGAACGACATGGAATGGAGCAAACCCGATATGGTCGAAGTCAACATGAGCGCGGAAATCGGCGCATACCAAGGCGATGCCGAAGAGGGCGACGGTGTGCCCTTGGCCCCGCCGGGCGCTGCGGTGGTCATCGATCCTATCGACGATCACTAGAAGCAATCAAACACGACCTGGCGGCTCGCTTGACGCTGGGGATCGAAGCGCCCGAGTTCAATGAAAGACGAGAAGACGTTCACCTCCTCGTGACCACTCACTGGAGTGCTTCCGAACCCAGGTCGTGCGTCACTGGTTACGAACTGTTCGGAGCCGGAGTCAACGACATCGAGTGAACCCTGCGCGAGTGCGTGGCAGGCACGTTTGCTGCGGGAACATCGTCCTCTACGTGGAATCGTGCCCCATCGTCTGCGATCCGTGATTTTCGAGCAGGGAAAGAGAACTCAGCTTGCCTTGGGGCGCTTGCGCACTTCGAGCCGGTGCTTTTGAATCAACCGCCGCAGGGCATGACGATTGGGCAAGCCGAGCGCGCGCCACGTCCGTTCGAGGGCGCCATTGTTGGCGTCGAGGCTGGCTTGAACCTTTTCAGCAGTCAGGTTTGGGGGAGGTACGGGCGGGTCCGACGGTTCCTTTCCGGGACTCTCGGCTTTGGCAATCTCGTGCAGGATCGGACGAACGGTAGAGCCGGTAGGGTCAACAGGGATCGAGGCGGGTGACAGGGGGGGCGGCTCATCGCCCTCGCTTCGTCCTATGGCTTCGAGCAAGAGCGCATGGAGCTCGCGCACGTTGCCGCTGTAGCGGTGTGTGACCAGCGCGCGCATGAGCTCGAGGGAAATCCGGGGCTCGCCTTCAGCGTTGCCGTCGCGGAAGAAGCGCGCCGCAATGCTCTTATCCGCGGCCGCCATTTTCCGGAGCAGGTGGACGACCAGAAGGGGCACGTCTTCCCGCCGCTCGTTGAGATCGGGCGTCTCGATACGCAGGGTCAGGCGGGCTGCCAGGTCCGGCTTGAGCGCCGCCGCAGATCGATTCGTCGCCGCGATCAATCGAAAATTGGACCTTCGCGACTTCGCTTCTCCAAGGCGTTGGTATTCGCCTTCATCGAGCACACGAAGCAGATGCGCCTCGGCCGCTGATCCCAATTCCCCGAATTCGTCGAGAAACAGCGTTCCCCCATCGGCTTCACCGATCAGGCCTGGTCGGTCGGCCATGCCGGGGTTGGGGTAGTTCTTTTCGTTGCCAAAGAGCTCTGCATCGACGAGCGTTTCGGGAATCGTAGCCGCATTGCGCGCCACGAGGCCACCCTTCGATCTCGATGAACGGGCGTGAATGGCGCGCGCGACGAGCTCCTTACCGGTTCCCGTCGGCCCGTGAATCAAGACATGATCGGGCCGGCTCGCCACGAAGGCCAGCGTGCGGCGAAGTTCCCAGAGAGGCGCGGACTCACCTACCAATCCGTCGGCATCCGCACCCCCGAAGGAATGATGGTCCTTCAGCGTCGGATCGGCCGGGAGCCAGGCCGGACGACGGACGCACAAGAGGAGTAGCTGCCGGCCGATTTGCAGGGTGCTCCCGGGTTCCACATGACAAAGTGATCGCGAGGTGCCGTTGTAGTCAAGCTCGGCGCGGCCGACGTTCTTCACTTCGAGGGTCTCGTCGCCAATCGCGCGGATCAGCAGTTGCGATCGGGAGACGGAGTGGATGCTCAGGGGTGTGCTCAGCTTCACCTTGCCGGGAGCGTGGCGAGCAAAATCGAGACGTGGCCGTTGGTCGCTCCCGTCGGCAGGGCCCCGCCCGAGCACCCTCGGTTCGCTGGACGCGCCAGGCGGCACGACGACAACTTCACCGAGGCGCGTTGGTTCTTGCGCGCACCAGACCACGACTAGCGCCATCACGTTTGGCGTCGGCGGGGCCCGCCTATCCCGTTGCTCGATCTCCTCTTCCGCCGTCGTGTCGTTGCGCAGCATCGTCCGTAGCGACCAGCCTCGAAGATAATCAGAACCCGAAACTCCAGGGGCGCTCGACCCTAGAACGATCGAAGCGGCAACGCAAATGGGGTCGCTTCACTCCGGGCGCGCAGATTGGGTGCGCGCGCATTGGTTCGCGCACTTGCGCGGCGATCGCTGCGATTCATCCGGCGCGGGTGCATGGAGGCGGCCTTCGGCCCGTGAAATGCGCGGGAGGGGGACCCGCTTCGGACATTCACCTACTTCACGGTCTGGCACCGTTCGTGCTTACCGACGCACTGGCGCGACGCCCGCGGATCACTGGGCAGTAGGTATCAGGATGTGGACCGGGCCGTAGTTGGCATTGGCAATACCCAGCGCCCGCGTCCGCGGTTCTGGTTGAATAACCCATTTACAATGAAGAGGAACAACGGACTGGAATAAACCCGAGACCGGCAACGTCATCGTGAGCCTGAAATCGGCGCCCTATCAGGCCGACACTGGAGAGTGTGAACCAAAACGTTGTCGAGGAGCCAGATGGCACCAGCCTCTGTGTCGAGACAAATCAGCAGTAGACTCATAAGCTCTTGCGCCCGCGCGCCGTGCATGGTGAGATGCGGGCCGTCGTGTCATCAGAGGCCGAATTCGAGATGCCGACAGCCACGGTGCTCACTGGCCGAGTGCTTTCTGGCAGATGGACCATCGAGCGACTGATTGGAACCGGCGGGATGTCGACGGTTTACGAAGCACGGCATCGTAACGGCAAGCTCGTAGCAGTCAAAATTCTGCATCCTCACCTTGCCGCGCATCCACGCTCGAAAAAACGGTTCTTGCGCGAAGGTTTTCTCGCCAATCAAGTCGGCCACCCGGGTGCAGTTTCGGTGCTCGACGACGACGTCGACGATGACGGAACGGTTTTTCTCGTGATGGAACTGTTACACGGAGAGACCCTCGCCAAGCGAATCGAGCTTCAGGGCAAGCTTGGCTTGAGCGAGGTACTGGCCATGACGGAAGAAATTCTCGGCGTCCTCGTCGCCGCTCATGAAAAAGGCATCGTTCATCGGGATCTCAAACCGGGCAATATCTTTCTGACAACGACGGGCGAAGTCAAGGTGCTCGATTTTGGGATCGCCCGGCTGCGACAGGTGGCACCACGCCTTCCCGATAGTTTCAGCACACAGTTGGGCGGGCTGCTCGGCACGCCGGGGTTCATGGCACCCGAACAGGCCCGCGGAGCTTGGGACGAGGTGGACGGGCGGACCGACCTTTGGGCGCTTGGGGCTTTGATGTTCAATGTCTTGACAGGGCGTGCGGTTCATCGAGGTTCCACACCCAACGAGTTGATGATCGCGGCCGCCACTCAGGCCGCGCCACCAGTCGGGCAATGTATTCCGCTTCCGGTCGGGGTGGCGGAGATCATCGATCGCGCCTTGCGGCTCGACCCGGATGATCGCTGGCCCGACGCTTCGACGATGCGCGGAGCGCTAGCGCGCGTGTGGCGCGATTCGGATGCGATCGACAGCATCGACAACCCAGTGGCTGCGGCAGCCCTCCCGAGTCTCGCCAACCCGCCCGGCGGTCGTCCCCGGTTCTCGTCGCGTCAGATCGCCTGGATGGCAGGGTTCGCTTGCGTCATCGTCTTGGCTCTCGCAGCGAGGTCGCCAGAGCCTCGAGCCCCGCACCTGGCGGGCGACCCGACCGGCGATATGGATCCACCAGCCATTTCTACGGGGACTATACGTGGACCGTTCGCCGGCACCGAAGTCACCATCCATCCGAACGCTTTCGCCGAACCTTCCAGCACAATGGGAGCTCCGGTCCGCGAGGCAGCGGCGCCCTCGCGGCCTCCTCCTCTGTCGCGTGGCACCAAGGTGGTCAAGGAAGACGAGAACACCGTGCGCCGCAGCGCGCCCCCACGACCCGTCCCGGTCCCTGAGAAAGCCGTGGTGGCGGCGGTCTCTGACGAGGTCGCACCCGCGGCCTCCGCGAGGCCTATCTCGGCCCCGCCCGCCGCAAACCTGCTCGATCAATGGCAGTGAGTCGATTTCATGGCACACCATGCAACCGTCGTTTGCCTGTTTGCCTTGACGCTCCTTACTCGGCCACTCTTGGCAGACGAAAGATCCCCTGCCGAACAGCTCTTTTGGCAAGGGCGCAATGCCATGAAAAGCGGCGACTATGAAGCTGCTTGCCAAGCGTTCGAGCAGAGTCTTGCCTTGCACCTAACCCCCGGCGTCCTCCTCAACCTTGCGTTGAGCGAACAACAACTCGGCCGAGAGGCGAAAGCGCTCGAACACTTCGAGCACGTCGCTTCGCTGCTCGAGCCCAAGGACGAGCGCCACTCCCTTGCACTCGCCAAAATTCGCGAACTCCAGGAGCGCGCGGCCAAAGAAACGTCTGCAACGCCGCCCGCTTCGGAGCGGCGCGAGGGACCTCCCCCGCCCACAGCCGCGCGCGCCGTGACGGCCCCGGATGGCGACGCGCCCGACAAAACGGTTCCGCAGGCCATGGCGGCTAGGCCACCTTCGGGCGGCGCCCCCTCGGGATGGGCGTTCGTACTGGCGGGAGCAGGGGCGACAGCTCTTGGCGTCAGCGCGGTGACCGGCGTCGTGGCAGTGAGCATGAAGAACGATGCGCTGGACCACTGCCAGGCGAAACTCTGCGATCGACATGGGCTGGAGGCGGCCGACGGGGCCCGTTGGTATGGCGCCGTCAGCACGGGTGCCTTGATCGGCGGTCTGCTGAGCATGGGTGCGGCATCTTATTTCTTCTTCCGTCGGGAGTCTGGAACAGCGAACGAAGTGGCGGTCGGCGTTTCTTCCTCGCCTGGGCAAACGCAGTTGGTCGTGCTGGGTTCGCTCTGATGCGCTTCGTCAATGGCGCGCGGGCAAGCCTGATGACGATCGCATGCGTGGTTCTGACGCGGTGCTCGCTTCTTCTCGGCGACAATCTGGACGGGCTAGCCCCCTATCCGCCCGAGGGGGGGGGCGACGTGCGGGATTCGTCGCCTTACGATGCCGAGCGTCGCGACGAAACAGAGGCCGCGCCGGACGTTCGATCGGAAGACATTGTCGCCGACAGATTCGACACTGCCGACGTCGCATCGGATCGCGTCGCTTCCGATCGATCAGATACGCCAGAGCTCGACGTGGCGGCGGACAAGGCGGACGCGCCGCTCGAGGACATCAAGGTCGCGGATCGTCTCGACGTGACCTCCGGCGACCAGGGCCACCTGGACGCGAGAGATGGCCAGGCTAACGACACCGCCCCGCCCGCCGACGGGCCTCCGGAGTCAGCAGATGCAAGTCCCGACGGCATCTTTCCTCCAGGTGATGGGGGAATCGTGGGCATCGGCAATTGGGTCGTCTCGGGTATGGGCGCCCTCAACCCGAGCAACTACGACGTGCGCGGCTGGATGATCCCCTCGACCTCGCTGCGCGGCACGACGCGTTCTGGATTGACGATAGAAGGGTGGTTGCAATGACGTTCCGATCTGCGAAGAGATACCGAGCGTTGCAAGGGGCCTTGGTCGCGACCGGGCTCGTGATGGCCTTTTCGGCTGGCGCGCTCATGGGCAAGGCCGAGCGTGCCGCCGACGGCCGCTCCCTTTCGTTCGTGGGTAAGCTCTCCAAGAATGGTCAACCCATGACCGATCCCCAGCTGGTGTCGTTCCGATTCAAGAAGAACGGCGCGGAGGCATGCTCGTCACCGGGGGTTTCGACGACGCCCGATCCGTCAGGTAATTTTCAAGTCAGCATCCCTTTGTCGAGCTGTCCTCAATCGCTCTTCGACGGCTCGGCGGTCGTTTTCGACCTCGTCATCGGCGGCGAGGTGGCTATGGCCGACCAGCCGGTGGGTTTCGTTCCGCAAGCGCGGTATGCGGACCAGGTTGGATACTCGGAGTGCCCCCTTCACTACGAGCGCGACACCGCTGAAGTTGCCTTCACCGTCTGCAAGCGCGGCAACGACACGCTGGTGCGCGTGGGAAAGGATGCGGCTGCTTTCTGGATCGATCGCTACGAAGCCTCGGTATGGGAGCACGCCGACGGGACTGGCCGCATTTACGAGGAAGGTCGTGGCGACTACCCAATTCCGCCCAACGGTCAAGTCGGTGCTAACGACAACGCCTACGCCTTGAGCATTTCCGGTGTGCCGCCGACGACCTGGATCACCTGGTTGCAGGCCGACGTCGCCTGCCGCGCCAGCGGCAAGCGCCTCCCAACGAGCGAGGAGTGGGGGATCTCCGCGCGCGGGACCGTCGATCCGGGGTCAAGCATCGGAACCGGCGGAACGTGTCGCACGGACGGGGCTTTCCGCACGACGGGCCAGGGCACGGCCTGCACGAGCATCTGGGGCGCGCAGGACATGATCGGCAATCTGGCGGAGTGGGTTTCCGAGTGGCATGCCGCGCCTGCCTTGCAAGAGGAGGCTCATGGCGGATCTGCCGACTCGTGGGGCGATGGCGGCGCTGGTGACTGGACGACGAATCTCAGCTCGGGTGCGTCTCTTCTGTCGGGGTTCAAGCTGGGATTGCCCGCGGCCCTCATGCGCGGGGGATACACGGGTCAGGAGACTACGGCCGGAATTTTCGCCCTGAATCTCACCACGGCCCCCATCCACAGTTGGGGAGTGACCGGCGTTCGTTGCGTCGTTCCACGGTAAGCACTCCGCAGGGCTCGTCATCCATCCTTCGCGCAGCGCATGCCGCTCATGATCAAGCGGAAGCTCGCCGGGTGATGCACGCGGTTCGACGAGCGAAGGCCAGGGCCGTCGTAGTTGAAGGCGCCGCCGCGCAAGTTGCGCTCGCATTCGGTGGGAGTGGGGTTCGAGCCGGTGAACCCTTGCTGTCCTTTTTGACGAAGCTCGTTCTGCGCGGCTGTCACTTCTTCGCAGCTTCCGGGAACGCCGCGATCGGCGCCGGCGCGCCGGTACGCATAGGGGTCGTAGATGTCTTCGAGCCATTCCCAGACGTTGCCGGCCATGTCGAGATGGCCGTAAGGGCCGGCACCGGCGGGGCGTGAGCCGACCTCCGCCGTGCGCGAGCCGGCGTACACGCCGCGCGTTGCGTCGGGTGGATCGTTGCCCCATGGGTACCGGCGCGCGTCCGTGCCGCGCGCCGCTTTTTCCCATTCCGCTTCGCGCGGTAGGCGTTTGCCGATCCATTGGCAATAGGTGCGCGCTTCGTCCCATGAGATGCTGCTGATGGGCTGCCGCGCTGCCCGAAACGCTTCGTCACCGCCGAACTTGTTGAGCTGTGAGCTCTTGGGATCGTGCGGACGGCACACCTTGGCCGTGACGCAGCGCTCGTACGCCTCGTTGGTGACCTCCGTTTTGTCGAGCCAAAACGCGGCGAGCGTCACCTCGTGAGCGGGGTGCTCGTCTTCCTGTCCCCCGCGATCCGCGCCCATCGTGAAAGGACCGGCAGGGACGAAGATCATGTCGTCGGTGTTGACGGTTGCGGTCGCGCTGTTGGCCGGTGCCGGGGAATTCGCGGTCGCGGTCGCGGTCGTGGTCGCAGTCGGGTTCGCAGTCGTGGTCGCGCTCGCCACGGGCGCTGGCGCGGGAACCCCCGCCCCGCCCGCCGTGCTCGCTTCCCCCGCCCCTTTCGATGGCGTACACGCTGCAAGGGCGAGCACTGCCGACAACAGCGGGCCCTTGATTCGATGCTTCGTGCTACAGGGGGAAACGACGACGATGATCACGGTCGAGGGGCTCTATAAAAGCTACAGTGGGTCGTCCTTTGCCGTGCGCGACGTTTCGTTCCGCGTCAAGAAGGGGGAGATCGTGGGGTTTCTCGGCCCGAACGGCGCGGGGAAAAGTACCACGCTCCGGGTCGTGGCGGGGTTTCTCGGTGCGACGGCAGGGCGCGTGACGCTCGCGGGTCACGACATTGCCGATGCTCCCACCGAAGCGCGTGCCGCCGTGGGGTACATGCCGGAGTCCGTTCCGCTCTACCCCGAGATGCGCGTGCGCGAGTACCTCGCGTTTCGCGCGGAGCTGAAGCGGGTGCCGCGCAAGCGGCGGCGCGACGCCGTCGACAGCGCCATGCGACGCGCGCGCGTGCACGGCGTTGCCGACAAGGTCATCGGCCACCTGTCCAAGGGATACCGCCAGCGCGTCGGTTTGGCCGACGCCCTGGTCGCCGATCCCCCCATCCTCGTTCTCGATGAACCAACCGCTGGGCTCGACCCCAATCAGATTCGTGAAGTGCGCGCGCTCGTGCGCGAGCTCGGCAAGGATCACGCCGTCCTCGTGTCCACCCACATCTTGCCGGAGGTCGAAGCGACCTGTGATCGCGCGCTCGTCATCTCCAAAGGCGTGCTCGTCGCCGAAGGGACCATCGAAGAGCTTCACAAGCTCAGCCACTCGCGCGGGGTGCGCATCACGGTTTCGGGATCGGGCGAAGTGGCGCGTGCGCTCGCCACCAACGCCGACGTCGAGCAGGTGACGCGTGTCGGCAAGATGACGCATCTCGTGACGTGGCATCCCCACGTCGCCGACGCCGAGCGCGCCGCAGAGGAGGTCGCGCGCACCCTCATTTCCTCCGGCTTCGGCCTGCGCGAGCTGTCGCCGGTGAAGGCCTCGCTGGAGCAGGTGTTCGCCGAGCTGACCGGGGAGACGGCGAGGTGAGAGGTTTCTGGCCCGTCTACAAACGGGAGCTGCTTTCCTTGTTCGTCACCCCGACGGCGTGGGTGCTGATCATCGTTTTTTTGATCATCCAAGGGTTTCACTTCTACGGGATGGTCGTCCATTTCGCGCAGAACGCGGAAATGTCGGTCGATCAGGGGCCGGTGCAGGCATTTTTCGGGGAGTCGATTCTCTTTTACTTGCCGCTCATCTTGCTATGTCCGGGGATGACGATGCGCCTTTTCGCCGAGGAGCGGCGCTCGGGCACCATCGAAACGCTGCTCACGGCGCCCGTGCAGACGACGGGGATCGTGCTCGGCAAGTTCGCCGCGGCTTTCACCATGTACCTCGTGATGTGGCTGCCGACCGTGCTTTACATCGTCGTGCTCCGGCGGGCGGGCGAGATCGACTGGAATGTCGTGGCGACGAGCTACACCGGCGTGGCGCTCATCGGCGCCGGGTACCTCGCGGTCGGCACGCTGATGAGCGCCATGACCGAGAGCCAGCTGGTCGCCATCATCCTCTCCGCGCTGGTGATCCTCGGGCTCTTCGTGGTCGGCATCGGGGAGTTCATCTTCGACGCCGGCATCCTGCACGACTTCTGCGCTTATGTCTCGGTCTGGGGTCAGATGGGCGAGCTGTCCAAAGGAATCGTCGATCTTCGGCGCATCGTGCTCGACCTTACGTTGGTTGTGCTGCCCCTCTTCATCACCGTGCGCGCCGTCGATGCCTGGAGGTGGGGGTGAAGCGGGCCCGCGTTGGGCAGTTCGTGGAAGCCTTTGGCGTGGTGGCGGCCATGGTGCTGGCCGTGCTCGTCAACGTGCTGGCGGCGCGTCACTACCGCCGCTGGGACATGACGCGCCACCAGCTCTACACGCTCTCACCCGCCACCCTGGAAACCCTCCATGCCCTCGGGGAGAACGTGGAGATCGACGTTCTCTTGTCGACGGCGGACCCTTTGGCAAATTCGGTGAAGTTTCTCCTTTCGGCTTACCAAGCGGAGACCGATCGGCTCGTCGTCAAATACACCGACCCCGATCGGCACGCCGCGGAGTTCCTGGCCGCGCAGCAGAAGTACGGCATCCAAGCCGGCCGCACCGAGGAAGGTGTGGTGGTGACCGATGCCGTCGTGATCATGTCGCGCGCGCACGGCAAGCCTTTCTTTCTTTCCACTGCCGAGCTCGTGGACGAGCGCGAGGACGGACGCGGTCGTTCCAAAGTCGAGCAGGCTTTCACCCTCACCTTGCGCAAAGTCATGAGCGACGCGCGCCCACGCATTTGCTTCGTGGCGGGACACGGCGAGAGACGCCTCGACGACGGCGGCACCCGTGGGCTCGGGGAGCTCGCGGCACGTCTCAAGAAGAACAACTACGACGCCGACGAGGTCGACACCTCCGCGCCCAACGCCAAGAGTCCTCTCGACGGCTGCCGCGTGGCGGTCATCGTGGGGCCGACGCAGCCCTTCGACCCCGAAGACGTGGCCCGCCTTCGATCCTGGTTCGAATCGGGGGGCAATGTTTTTCTTTTGACGAGTCCGGTCCCCGACACCGACAAGAAACGGATGCTCGCTCTCGGGCTCGGGCCCCTCACCCAGGCGGCAGGCATCGCCCTCGACGAGGCCTTCGTCTTCGAGCTCGATCCCGCGCGCAAGCTCCCCGGTGGCTTCGGCGAACAGTTCCTGGCCGAGCCGAAGGTGCACGAGATCACGCTGGGGCTCATCGGGGAGAAGAACCGCGATCTCAAGATTTTGATGACCGCGGCGCGCCCGCTTTCCGCGACCGGCGGGGCAGCACCGGCTGCCGAGCTGCTCGGATCGAGCGGCGAGGCGTTCGGCATGACCGACTTCTTCGGTTGGGCCGAGCGCGGAGGGGCGCCCGAAAAAGGCGCCGGCGATCGCCAAGGTCCACTGGCGCTGGCGATGGCGGCCGAGCTTCCCGACAAGCCCGCGGGCGCGGCGCACGGGCCGCGCATGGTCGTGGTCGGAACCTCGAGCCTCGCGCTCGGTCAAAATTGGCGGGAACAGGTGTTGCGCGGCGGCGCCATTTTCACCGAGAGCGCCCTTTCATGGCTCGCGGCCGAGCCGCCGCTGGTCGACATTCCGGACAAGCCGGCGGTCACCGGCGCGCGCCTCAACGAGGCATCGCTCGGCGAGGTGTTGCGCTATGTCGTTTTCTACATGCCGGGGGCGGTGCTCCTCTTGGCCATTGCCGTCTACTTGCGCCGCCGGGTGATGGACGCGTCCGCGGCCGGAGACTAGAGACCCGTCGTGTCGGTCCTCCTTCGGCGGCATGGGGTCTCCGTGGCCATCGCGGCGTTCGCCGCGACGCTCGGTGCCTACCTCTACCTCGTCGACAGCGGACGGGTGACGACGAAGGAGCTCGAGGCGCGCAAACGCAACCTCTTTCATGCCTGGCGCCGCGCAGAGATCTCCGAGGTGGCCATCGAGCAAGGGGCCGAATCCGTGCGTATCGTCAGACACACCGACGACGCCGGCGACGTCATGTACGATTTGGCCGGCGGCGAGCCCGCCGATCCCATCGCGGTCGACAAGCTCCTCGGCGTGCTCGAATTCGCGACGCCCGATCGCCGCGTGGAAACGGGCGCTGATCGTGGCGCCATGGGCCTCACTGCGCCCCGCGCGCGCCTCACGATCACCATGGGTAAGGTCGTCTACAAGCTCGTCATCGGCGGACCGGCGCCGGTTCCTGCGGGGCGCGCCTATGCCGAGGTCGAAGGGGAGGGGATCTTCGTCGTGCCGCGCGATCTGGTGACGGAGCTCCTGCGCTCGCGCGACGTCTACCGCGGGCGAACGCTCATCCCCTATCTGTCCTCGAGTCTCGCCGAGCTGACGCTGGAGGGCGCGGGGGGCGAGCGTCGTTTCGTGACCGGCGCGTGGGGAGGCTGGGCCGTCGTGCGCGGCGAGCAGAAGATCCGCATCGATCGCGACGTTTTCGATCGCATGCTCACGGCGCTGGCAGAGGCACGCGCAGAGGCCTTCACCAGCGACGGCGAAGCCGACCGCGCGCTCGCCGAGGCCGCCGTCAAGGTGCGCATCGCGATGACCCCGCGCGACAGGGCTCATCCGCGCGCCGTGATCGAGGTGGGGGGCGATTGCCCGGGGCACCCCGAGGATGTCGTGGCCGTGCATCGGGAACCTGCACCGCGCAAATCGGCTTGCGTTCCCAAGGGGGTGCTCGATGCGCTCGGCACGCCGTTCGAGCGATTCGTCGATCTGCATCTCTTTTCACTGCGTCCGGACGAGATGGAGCAGATCGCGCTGACGGCGGGCGACGCGAAGCTCGAGATCGTGCGGTCGGGCACGGGTTGGCACCAGCGCGCGCCCTCGGACGGCGTGGTGGAGACCGAAGTGGGACAGGGTTTCGCGCGCACGATGCATGATCTCCAGGCGCAGTCGATCATGTCGTCCGCACCCGGCGAATCGACGCGCATCGGTTCGGCCACGCTCACCAAAGCCGACGGGGGCGAAGAAAAACGCGGATCGGAGACGATCGAGCTCGGGTCCCTCGATGCCGACGGCTTCGTCGAAGCGCGTCGCGTCGTCGACGGCGCTCGGCTGCGCCTCACTGCCGACACCGCGGATGCGCTCCGGCCGAGCGGTCTTGCGCTGCGCAGTCGCAAAGTCGTCGACGAATCGGCGAGTCACATCCGTCGCGTCGTCATCGAGAGCCCGTCCATGCACCAGGTGTTTCTTCGCTCGAGCTCGGGCGGCTTTACGCTGGAAGAACCGAAGGCCCTCGCCGTCGATGCAGGCTTGGCCAGCGATGTCGCTGACGCGCTCGGGAAACTGCATGCCGAGCGCTGGGTGGCGGAGCGCGACGACGGCTCGTTCGGCTTTGGACAGGCGAGCGCGCGCTACGAGCTCGGTCTCGAATCGGGCCAGATTCGCATCGAGACGGGCCGTGCCACAGCGGGTGGCGTCTTCGCGCGCGTCGTCGATCGCCCTGAAGTCTTCGTCCTTGGCGAAACCGCGCGGCGAACGATCGAGACCTGGGCCATCGACCGGTCGTACTTCATGATCGACCCCAGCGAAGTGCGCCACATTCGTTTCGAACGGGGAACCACGAAGTGGGAGCTCGACGCAGCGGGCGCGGGCGGGCCCGACGGCGGCGCCGCCGTCGAGCGTTTCGAGATCGCACGCAAGGTGCTCGGCGAGGCGCGTGCCGAAGGCGCGGTGCACCTCGGCTCAGCGCGTAAAGAGGAGGGCTTCGAGCGTCCGCGCTTGATGCTCACGGTGCGATCGGTTCCGGCGGCACCCGCCGAGCCGCGCGAGATCCGCATCACCGTCGGGCGCGGTGACGTGTGGCGCGACAACAATGTCTTTTACGTGCGGCGCGCGGGGGTGGACGCGACCTTCGCGATGGCGCAGAGCAAGCTGCGCCTGCTCTTGGACTTGCAGTAGCTGCTACCAAGAAACGGCCCACAGCTCGGCGGCCGTGACGTCCTCTGCGCCGCTCGGTGCGTTCTTCACGCGCACGAGCAGGACCTTCGTTGCCGTCTGCCGCAGATAGACCTCTTCCGACACGAGACGAACCGAATTGCCCGTCGTTTGCATCGTGCCCCGCGCGTCGCTCGGTTTCCAGGTCTTGACGTAGGGCGCCGTCTGATTGGTCCGCGACACGGTGTCGCCGCGCGCGAGCGCGGTGGCGAGCTTGACCCCGTGGTCGCGCTTTTCGTCCGGCACCGGCCCCGTGCCGATGCGAAGGGCGAGCTCGCCGGGCGGCACGGTGCTCGTCGGAGCCTGCGTCGCCAGCAGAAGCAGGAGCGCCGATTTTTCGGTCCCCTTCTCGCTCGTGTAGGCAGTGCCGATCCAACGACCTTCCCCCGACGGTATCTGCGGTGCAAACCGATTCGCGTCGCCGAACTCGCCGAGCAAGCGGCAGACGGACCGTCGCGCGTCGGTGCAGGCAAGCTTCTTCTTGATGGCGGCAACGTCGATGTCGGGCGGTGCGGCAGCGGGCAGCGCGGTGGGAGCTGGATGGGGCGACGGCGACGCCGTGGGCAGCGCGGAGGTGGCGGACGGCGCACCCGAAGGATCACCCGAGCCGGACTTTCCGCATCCGGACACGAAACCAGCGAGGACGAGCGGGAGGATGGCGGCGTTTCGCACGGCCCCAGTCTACAGCCGGCCTCCGAATGCACCAACTCGAACGAACCGAGCAACGGCGCGCGTCGGGTGACTCCCTTCGGTCAGCGCCGTGGGCAATCAGGTCTCGGCGGCGGCGCGTTCGCTGAAATTGTCGAGAAAGAGGCGCTCTTGCGGCGTCACGCTGCCTACGCCCTCCTTGCCGATTTTCTCCATGATGCGGTCGAATTCCTCGCGGTTGACCTCGTGCATCTGCTCGCGCCGGATCTTCGCCCAGCGATCGAGGTCATCGCGCGAGGCGCGTTGCGCGGTCAGCTTCGCCTGAAAACGCGCTTTCGGCGCGCGCAAGTCGACCAGCCGCAAGTAGACGTAGGCCCCCACGAACCCTCCCAGGTGGGCAAAATGAGCAACGATGTCGCCACCCGTCGCGCCGCCGCCCCGGATGCCGCCGGAGAGCTCGAGCGCGACCATGGCGATGACGGCAAAGCGCGCCTCGAGGGGGACGAAGCCGAAGAGGTAGATCTGGGCCTTGGGCCAGTACTTGGCGAAGGCGTACATGACTCCGAACGTTGCGCCGGAAGCGCCGACGATGCGCACATAGGGCGTGGTGTACGAAAGCAGCCCGCCAGCGATGGCGCTCACGAAATAGAGAACGACGAACTTCCTCGGCCCGAGCTGCATTTCGACACGCGGTCCAAACATGAAGAGGACCAGCATATTGAAAAAGATGTGAATGACGCCCTGGTGCAAAAACGCATAGCTTACGAGCGTCCACGGCCTCGAGAGCAACAGGATCGGGATGAGCGCGCCCCACGCCTTCGCGTACTCATCGAAACCGGGCACGAACATACCGGCCAAATAGACGATGACATTCGCGAAAATGATCCGACCGACCCAGGGCGTCAGCATACGAAGTGCTGGAGACTAGCCCGAATCAGTCCGCGGCGCGCGAATCAGTCCGCGGCGCGCGTCGGTCAAAGCCCGATGGTCCCCCGATAGACCCACCCCTCGGTGCCGCCGAAATTGACGCGATACCATTCGCCCTGGTGCGCGATGACCTTCACGCGTGAGCCGCGCATGATGCGCCCCACCACCGTGCCCGTTTTCGGGGCATCTCGCACCAGCACGACGTCCCACACGACGGTGGCAAAGCCCGAGGCGGGGCTTTCGCTGGTGGTCGTTCCCGCGGCCGGCCCCTCGACCGTAGGTTTGTCGGCCGTCGGCTCGGCAGCTTTGTCCGCTCCGGCGAAGCTCGCTGTATAGAAGATGAGGTAACGCCGGTGTTTGTGGGGGATCTCGGCCAGGCTCACCTTGTCGAAGGCCGTGTCGGCGCACTTGACGAGCGCCTCCGCCTTTTCCTTTGGCAACGTCGTGGACTTGCCGCTCATCACGCGCACTTCTTTGCGGCGGAAGTCGACATCGAAACCGATGGAGAGTCTGCCCGCTGCGCCTGCTGCCGCTGGACATTGGGCGAGTGCCTTGATCCGCGTCACCGCGACTGGATCGAACTCGAGCGTGCCGCAGTCCTCGACCGTGTCTTCCCCCTGGTCGTGGCAACGGAGAATGGTGCCGCGCCCCACCGCGATCCTCGACTCTCCGGCTGCCGTTGCCGCGGACGCCGCGGCGACTGGTGCTTTGGTCGGCGCGACGACCGTCTCCGCCGACATCGCGGCCGTCGGACTCACGCTGGCCACCGCCGGCGTGCTGGCGGACACTTCCCCGGGTGGGTTCGGGGCGATGCGGGTGCTCGTCAGGCGGGGCCACGCGATGCCCAAAACGAAACCACAAGCCGCGACGATACCGACCTTCCCCCAGGCGGGGCGATCGCCCAAAGGTGCGGGAATTTCAACGGAGAGGGGCGCATCGGGCCGCCGCATGGCTAGCCTGTCCGTAGCACGGCGCGTCGATCTTGGGCCAGAAGTCGGGAACGGCCGATAGTTGTCAGGGGCCGCGGGCATGGATCACGCTACTCTAAGCGAGATCATGTCGTTTTTGCCGTACCCGACCCGTCGAGCGACCGTGTGGACGTGGGTGACGGCGTGGCTCGGGGTGTCGGCGGCACTCTCCGCGGCGGGTCTCGCCATGGCGGCGCCGTGGCTGCGCTCGGCCTGCCTCTGGGGCAACGACGCATGCGCGGGTCTTCGCGTGGGGGGCGAAACGATGGCGAACGTGAACATCGCGGCCGCGCTCGAGACCCGCGGCCGCGCTCTCGCCGCGCGGTCGATCGAGGTGACCTTCGCGGGGCTGCCCGGGGTGAAAAGAACGCTCACCTTGGGCGAGCTCGGTGCGCGGCTCGACGTGCCACGAACCATGGCGCTCGTGCACGGCGTCGGACACGGCGAATCGTACGGCGATCGGCTCGATGCCGCGCGGCGAGCCGCGAACGGCGGCATCGACGTCCCGCTCGTTTTGGAAATGGACGAAGAGGCGGCGCGCGCCGCGCTCGAGCCGCTCAAAGACGCGACCGACGAGCCGCCCGTTCCCGCCCGCATCGACCTCGAGCATGACGGCGTCGTGCCCCACGTCTCGGGCCGATTTCTCGATCTGGCCGGAGCCATCGATCGCATCCGCGACGCCGCCCGCGCGAACGAAGGCGAAGTCGAGCTCCCGCGCCTCGCCGTCGAGCCGCGCGTGTCGAGCGATTTTCTTCGTCATGTCGACAGCAAGAAGCAGCTCGCGAAGTTTCAAACCTATTTCTCGCGTCACGGCGAACAATCGACGCGCGGGCAGAACATCGACACTGCCGCGGCGAGGCTCGATGGCGTCGTTCTCCTGCCGCACGAGCTCTTTTCTTTCAATACCGCCGTTGGACCGCGCACCGTTCAAAATGGCTTTTCACGCGGTTGGGAGATCTTCAAAGGTGAGATGGTGGAGGGCATCGGGGGCGGGACTTGCCAGGTGGCGAGCACCTTCCACGCTGCCGCGTTCCTCGGCGGGCTCGACGTCATCGAGCGCCTTCCGCATTCGCGGCCGAGCGCCTACATCACCATGGGGCTCGACGCGACCGTCGTCTATCCCGTCGTCGACTTGAAGATCCGAAATCCGTACGATTTTCCGGTGGTGGTCCACAGCCACGTCCAGGGAAACACCGTCGCCTTCGAACTTTTCGGCAAAGAGCGGCCCGCGCATGTCGTTTTCAAACGCGAGATCGTTGCTACCCGTCCTTATTCCCGCAAGGTCGAAGAGAAGAAAGGGCTCCCGCGCGATCGCGTCGTGCGTAAACAACACGGCATCCCGGGTTACAAGATCAAACGAACGCGCCTCATCGCGTACGGCGACGGCACCTCCCGTAAAGAAGAGAATGTCGACATCTATTGGCCGACCTTCGAGCTTTACCTGGTCGCGCCGGGGGTGGACCCGGAGCCGCTCTTGCCCCCTCCGTCCGAGGGGCAGGATGAATCCGGCGTGGCGAAGTGGGCACCTCTTCCCGATCCCGAGAATCCTCCTCCGCCCCCTGCGGCGGAAGCTCCGTCCACCACGTCATCCACCCTGACGACCGCCACAGCCGTTTCCGTGGCGCCGGACTGTGCCGATTGCCCGCCCACGCGCCCCCAGGTCCTCGAAGCTCGGGGTGTTCACGCGCCGCGGGCAGAGCAGATGCGCGCTCCGGTGAAGGTCATCATCGGTTCGGGCCCTCCGCGTCCCTGAGAAGCGGCCGTCGCGGGGCCGAACGACTGGTGTTAAGCTAGTGATTCTCCGGCAAAGCATGAAAACATGCGAGCAATGCCACCTGCGCTATCCGAACGAGAGCACGTTCTGCTTCGTCGATGGCAAGGCGCTGGTTCACTTGCAGGACCCGCGGGTGGGGATGACGCTGGCGGGACGCTACGTCATCGAAGAGGTGCTCGGCGAAGGCGGCATGGCGACGGTGTACCGCGCGCAGCACAAGCTCGTCGACCGCCCCTGCGCCGTCAAGATGATGAATCCGGGGCTGAGTCGCGACCCAATAGTGCGCGAGCGTTTCCGGCGCGAGGCCAAGGCAGCGCAGAGGCTTGCCCATCCCAACATCATCGAGATCTTCGACCAAGGCGACATCGATGACGGCAGCGCGTATCTCGTCATGGAGCTCTTGGAAGGGGAATCGCTAGGGACCACGCTTTCGCGGGGAAAGCTTTCCTGCGAGCGCGCCTTGCCCCTCATGATCCAGATGGCGCGCGCTCTCGCCCGCGCGCACGACTTCGAAGTCATTCACCGGGATCTCAAGCCGGACAACATCTTCATCTGCACCCGCAGCGACGGCACGGATCTGGTGAAGCTCCTCGACTTCGGCATCGCGCGATCCTTGCAGGACGCGCGGCTCACTGGACAGGGGGAGCTCTTCGGCACGCCTCACTACATGGCGCCCGAGCGCATCACCAGCATCGACGCCGGCGCGCCTTCCGATCTCTACGCCATGGGAATCCTGTTCTTCGAGATGCTGAGTGGAAAGCTTCCCTTCGACGCTCCCGATGTCCCCGGCTACTTCCTCAAGCACCTCAAAGAGCCGGTGCCCAGCGTGAAGAAGCTCGTGCCTACCACGCCCGAGTCGCTGGATCGTCTCATCGCCAGCTTGATGGCCAAGCACCCGGAGGGCCGCCCCGTCGATGCCCACCGCATGCACAACGACCTTCTGGCGATCTCGAACGAGCTCGGCATCCCCGTGCCGCCCGATGCGGAAGCGGAAGAACCGAGCTCGCGCCGGACACTGCCCCCGTTGCCCGCGTCGGCCATGGACCGCTGGGGCAAGCGCATGACGGTGTTCGAGGAGATGCTCACCCGCGCCTTCGAGGGTAAGCCCCCGGCGGAGCTGGCCAAGATGCTCGACCAGGTCAAGGCGCTGGTAAAACAAGTGGCGGCGCTTCGCTCGGAGAGCGTCGCGGCCCAGCGGCAGCTCGAGGCGCTCGAGTCGCGCGGGCGCGAGGGGCGACAGCGCATCGGCTTCGCCGTGGACGCGCTCGGCATCGATGCCTCCAGGGCGCGCGACGAAGCGCGCGCGGCGAACGCGGAGGTGGCTCCTTTCAGTAAGATCACCGGCGAGGCCAAGGCGGGTGTCCTGGATGCGCATCGCGAGATTCTCACCTGGGAGGGGCGCAGCGCGTTCGACGAGCCTTACGTCGCGCTACAGGAGGCCTACGAAGGGGCCGCGCGCGCGGTCAAAGTGTGGATCGACGCTCGGCGCGACGAGCAGAAAGCGGCTGCCCAAGCCGACGCGCGCAACCGCGAGGTGGCCGATCTCGAATTCCAGATCCACGAGCTGCACGCCGCGCTCGCCAATCTCGAGCACACAGTGGAAGATGCCAAGATCAAGAGCGAGACACGCATCGCCGAGCTCGACGAGAAAACGGAAGCGCTGCAAGTCGAGCTCCTGGCCATCGCCGCGCGCTTTTGTGCTCCGCTAAGGCGTCGTCCGGAGTTGGGTCCGCTGTTTCAAGAGCTGGAAGCGGACGCCGCGGCCTAGCACGACGCCGTCAGTTCTTCGCCACACGTCAGTGCTAGGGTGCGGCGTCCCGTGAACGTCCTCGTCGCCCCCAACGCGCTGAAAGGCAGTCTCGACGCCTTCGAAGCGGCCGGTGCCATCGCCGAGGGCCTGGCGCGCAGCCTTCCCGACGCCGAGTTCGACAAGCTCCCCATTGCCGACGGCGGCGACGGCACTGCGGCGGTTCTGGTTCGTGCGCTCGGTGGCAGCTTCGCCGATGCCGTGGTGCTCGATCCCCTCGGGCGCCCGCGACATGCAGGGTTCGGCGTCGTCGACGAGGGCGCCGCTGGCGGCGCGGAAGCCATCCTCGAAGTCGCACAATCCTCGGGCGTCACGCTGCTCGCGGCGACCGAGCGAAACCCTCTGGCGGCGACGAGTTATGGAGCCGGGCAGCTCGTCCTGGCGGCCCTCGATCGCGGCTGCCGGCGCATCGTGATTGGGCTCGGTGGTAGCGCCACGGTGGACGGGGGCGCAGGCTTCGTCGATGCGCTCGGTGCGCGACTGCTCGACGCCAAGGGCGCTCCCATTGCACGCGGCGGAGCAGGGCTCGCCGCGCTCCATCGGATCGACGTTTCGGGACTCGATCCGCGCCTGGCCGAGGTCGAGATCGTCGCCGTGTGCGATGTCGACAACGCGCTCCTCGGCGTGCACGGGGCGGCGCGCACGTTCGCGCCGCAAAAGGGAGCGGGCGCCGAGATGGTCGATCGACTGGAGGCCAATCTCACTCGCTTGGCGGATGTCATCGAGCGCGATCTCGGACGCGAGGTCGGGCATTTGAAGCATGGCGGCGCCGCGGGCGGCATGGCAGCGGGCATCGCGGGCATTCTCGGGGGACGGCTGGAGCGCGGAGCTGATTTCGTTCTCGAGCGCTTGAAAGTCCGCCAACGCTTGATCGGTAAGGACATCGTTTTCACGGCAGAAGGGCAAATCGATCGCCAAACCTGGGCCAACAAGGGCCCGTATGCCCTGGCGCGGACGGCGCGCGAGCTCGGCATCCCCGTGGTGGCGCTGGCGGGCGGTGTTTCCGACGACGCGAACATCAAGGCGTTCGACCCTTTCGACGCCATCTTGCCCATCTGCCCGCGCCCGATGGCGCTCGAGGAGGCGATGCCGCGCGCGCGCGAGCACCTCGCCTTGGCCGCCGAGCGCGCGGGGCGCCTGTTGCGTCTCGGTGGACGACTCGCGCTTTCCCGCGGTTTGTCCTAAGTAGAGCGCACACGTCCCACGAGGAAGCAGGGCCATGTCCGTTGCAGAGAGCATCATTCGTTTGGGTATCGTCGGCACGGGACGCGTCGGCGAGAGCCGCATGAAGGCTTATGACGCCCTCCCCGGGGCGCGCGTCGTCGCCTGCGCCGACGTGAACGAGGCAGCAGCGCGCCGTGTGGCCGAAGCGTACGGCGTTGCAGATGTGTACGCGAATTTCCGTGATCTGCTGGCGCGCGACGACATCGACGCCGTCGACGTCTGCCTGCACAACAACTTCCACATGGCGGTGGCGGTGGCCGCGCTCGCCGCGGGAAAACACGTGCACTGCGAGAAACCCATGGCCGGGTCCTACCGCGATGCCGTTTCCATGGTCGCCGCCGCGCACCGCTACGGGCGGAGGTTGCACATCCAGCTCTCGACGATGTACGCCGACGAGACGCTGGCCGCGCGCGAGCTCATCGACGCGGGCGAGCTCGGCGAAATTTACCATGCGCGCTCCAGCGGCTTTCGCCGGCGCGGTCGCCCTTACGTCGATGGCCATGGCACCGCTCCCTTCGTGCAGAAGCGGCAATCCTCGGGAGGAGCGCTCTACGATATGGGCACGCATCACATTGCCCAGGCCCTCCATCTGCTGGGTAATCCTCCGGTCGAACGGATTTCCGGTCACATTTATCAAAAGATGGCCATGGACGAGCGGCGCCGGAGCGCCGCCGCTTACGACGTCGAAGAGCTCGGCGTCGGATTCGTCCGCCTCGCTGGCGGCGTGACGCTCGATATCGTCGAGGCGTGGGCGGCGCACCTGGATCGTCTGGAGGGTTCGACGCTGCTCGGTTCGAAGGGCGGGTTGCGACTCCAGCCCTTCGGCTTCTTCAAGAGCTATGGGCACCTCGACGTCGATGGCACGGTCGATCTCGAGCGCGCGCGGTGCCGCTTCAATCAGGTGCGGGGCGATGCGGGCGTCTACGCCAGCTCGCAGGCCCACTGGGTGGCGGCGCTGCAAGGCAAGGTCGAGCTCTTGCCGACCGCGGAGCTCGCCTTGCGCACCATGCTGGTCACGGAAGGCATTTACCTGTCGTCGGAACTCGGTCGCGAAGTGACGTCGGAAGAGGTCGAAAGGACGTCGATCTCTACGGCGCTCGATCCTTGAGATCTCATCGGAAGAAGGCGGCGACGCTCCGTCCTATCCACACGAGCGACAGCGGCGTATCGTCGAATGCGTGCCGTCGCACTGGCAAGCAGGCCTGATTTTCGCGCTGGCGTGCTCGTGCGCGCGCCGAGACGCAACTCCGAACGCGACGGCGCAAGGGGGCGTCATGGATAGCGGCGCTTCCCGTCCGGACCGCACGGCCGATCCCGCGCCGACCTTCGCCGATCCGGTCAAGCGGACGCCTCAGGAACTCGACATGTCCGACGATCCGTTGCCCCCCCCCGTCGGTGTCGGGGCTGCCGAGGGTGCGGGCGGTGAGGTGAACCAAATCGAGCATGTGGTTGCCGCGATGCGCCCCGGATTTCGCGCCTGTTACAGGCGCGATCTCGCCATGGACGCCGAGCAACGCGGGAGGCTGCTCATTTCGGCGGAGCTCGGACCGGACGGAGAAGTCACGCGAGCCACGGCCGAGCGGATCGGGCAAGTCGACGACGACACGACGGAGTGCGTTCTGCGCCGCGTGCGCAGCGCTACGTTCCCGCCGTCCAAACACGCCAAAACCAGCCGCCTCGTGATTCCGGTGATCATCGGGCGATAAGCGCCATCCGTGATCGGGCGATAAAGCCGATGTCGCCGCGGGCCTCGGACGCTCCCGCTAGGTCGGTTTGAGCATCCTCGCCAGCGCGAACAGCAACACGACCGCCGCCGCAAACACGAATATCCAAAACCACGCTGGTGTGCTCTTCGGTGCGGTGGTGATCGCGCGTGCTGGTCCAAGGGTGGCGGGGTCCGCGGGCGAGGCAAGCACGTGTTCGGCGATGAGAGCCAGATCGTAGGTCGGCGGACTTGCCGAATCGCTGCCCCACAAGAGACGGAGCTCGTCGCCCGCAGCAAACACGAAGTCGAGCCGCCGTCGCGTCACGTCCGCCGCCACGCTGGAGACGGCGAGGGGAGCATTGTCTCCATCGACGATGCGGACGGTGACGCTCGGACCCGTGGGTGGCGAGACGGGGATGCGAATGGGAGCCATGGGCTGACCGGCCGTTTTGGTCCACCGTGCAGCGCCGAGCTGACGGAGATCGGTCTTGCCGCGCGCATCGAAAAGTTGCTCGATGATGCTCACCTCGCGCGCGAAGTAATCGGGTGACGAAGCCTCGAGCTCGATGGCTTCGATCGTCTTCTCTCCGTCGACGCCATCGAGATGGAGCAAGGTCTCGCCGCCGGAGCGCTCGGTTCGAAAGGTGAGGGGGACACGTTGGTGGCGAGGTTGTGCCTCCACGATGTAGGGGACTTGCCGAGACGCCTGGTCGATGATCCGAAGATCACGCAGCGAGTCGTTACGGCGTTCGAGATCGAGGTAGGCAATCGGCCCGCGGGGAGGGAGCACGATGGACTGCTCGTTCTTCCACGATGCGAGCTTGATGGCGCCTCCGCGCGCGACTTGCGGCAGCGCCGGGGTCGAGGTTCCGTCGTCGATCACCGGGCCCAGGCTGGCCTTGTTGAAGGAGGACGGGCGTCCCTCGTGAAGCGCAGCCGTGATGTCGTAGACCGGAGGGCGAACGATGCTCGAACCGTAGACGAGCTCGGGAGCCGAGCCCCTCGGCACATAGAAACGAAGCGCACGGGATTCGACGATGATTTCGGCGGTCACGTCGTGCAGGGCAACGCCCGTAGCTCGCTCGATATCGAGCTCGAGGCTCTTGCTCGTCGGTTCGGTCAAGGAAAAGGTCGTCTTCTCCCTTCCGTCGGCGGCGCGCGTGATGTCCGCCTCTCCGAGGAGACGCCGCGAGACTTCGTCGCGAAACCATACCCGCTCGAAGACGCGGGCGCGCCGAACGAAAGCCGCGTCGCTGGCGTGGATGCCGATCTCGATCACGGGCAGGTTGGCACTGGGCATCGCGATCGCGTAGGTCGAAACGGAGAAATCGGCGTCGGCCTGTTCTTTCAGCGAAACTGGCAGCGTCCGGCGAACGCGCTCTTCCGTCGACTGCCCCACGGCGACATGAGTGGCGCGGACGGGAGCTCCGTTCTTGTCGTCGAAGCGAAAGCGCCAATAGCGCCGATCGTTGCGCGCGAAGTGGAGCCTCGTCATCCGGGTGCCGGACGCGGTGGCAAAGATCGAACCGCGCGCGATCTCGCTCCAAGTGCTGCGGTCGGACGAGGCTTCGAGGGTGACCGGTTTGATGAACTCAAGCTCGGGCACCTCGAGCTCCGCCGCGTCGGCCCATCCCGCACCGGCGCCGCGATCGGCCAGCGCGGCCGTCTCTTGATTGAGCGTGCGCTCGACGTCGAAAAGGGGAATTCTCTGCGTCGAAGGCGGCAATGCGCCGCTCTTACCGTAAGGTGTTTCGTCGCCTGGATTCACCCAAACGCGAACATCGGCGAGCCCGGGCCGCGCTGCTTCGAAGACGTCGTCGGGAATCTCGAGCTCGCACCACCCCGGCTCCACTTCGATCTTCCGGTGGAAGCGGTAGCTCGGCGCATCGACAGCCGCGACGAGGGCGGCAGCCGCGACCAAGAGAGCCACCGCTTTCTGCCGAGAAATGCGCGCCCACGGGCGACGCAGCGAATCGGGCGGGCGCGTCACGAACGATCTCCGCGCAAGATGAAGCGTTGCGTGAGAAACGACACCGCGAGAAGGGCCATCGCCAGCCCCACCATGGAACCGACCCGGTAGAGCGCCCCCAAATGCCACAGATCGTGCAGAAAGACCTTGGCGATGGTCAGAAGCAGCACCGCCAGGGCCGAAATCCGGGCCCGCGTCGAGCGGACGACCATCCCCACCACCAAGGTGAAGAGGCCGAAGACACCCCACCCCAGGCTGTACGTCATGTCTTCACCGAGGCTCGCACCCATGTGAAAGCCGATCGTTTGGCCGGTGGAGTAAGCATCGGCGATCTCGACGTTGAGCAGTACGAACACCACCGCGCCCCCCACGAACCAAAGCGCAGCCGGATAACGGTACTGTTTGGCCGCGGCATCCCCGCGCAGGAGGTAGGCGGTCGCGAAGAAGGCCAGCGCAGGCAAGCCAAAGGTATAGAGGTACCAGTTGAAAACGATGATGCCGCTCCGCGGATGGTATTCCCAGAGTGACGGATTGGCCACTAGACGGACCAACGTCGAAAGCGCAAGGAGCGCGGACGCAACGAGCAAGCCCTTGTGGGCAATGCGCAGATAGAGCCAGGCCAACGCCGCTGCTTCGAGCCCCCACGCTACGGTGATCCATTGCTTGCTCAGCGTGATGGGGACCGCCGCGGTGAGAAACGCCAGCGTGACCGCGCCGAGGGTAGCGATGACGCCGCTCGGTCCCGCCCCCACCACGCGCGGGCGGGCAAAAGAGAGCATCCCCAGCGCGAGCGCCCCCGCGACCAGGGCACCGGCGCCGAGCGCGATGTCGAGCCAGACGTTGCGCGCCAGCAGGTAGAGCGTCGCGTAGTGGGTGACGAGCGAGAGGGCGGCAGTGATCCAGCCGATGGGCTCGCTGTGCGCCCTCGACGTGACGAGCGGCAGGGCAAAGAAACCCAACATCGGGACCAGGATGAACGGCAAAAATTCGTTCAATCGCAGAGGCCCGTCGTGCTGGGTCAACGTGAGGAGGGTGGCGATCCACAGCGCATGGGCGAAGGCGAGCCACCGCGGCGAAGGAACGGTGAGGCCGATGGCGACGAAGCCGACCACGTGCGCCGCCGCGTAAAGTCCGAGCGGCGCCAGGGGAGCCGCGGCCGCCTCCTCGGAGAGCATCTGACCGACGACGATCCAGCTCCCGCCGAGCGCAATTCCCGCAGCTCTCCGCAGCGACGCTGCCATGCGCTCACTGGCGCGCCGCTCTTGCCAGAACCAGAGGGCCAAAAGCAAGAAGGGCGGACCGGTGAAGGCGAACAGGGTGCGCAGTCGCTCGTCGCCGACGACGTCCGGCGCGACCCGCCCCGACAGGGTGAGCACGGTCAACCCCGCGCCGATCTCCAGCGAAAGGGGCGCACCCCATCGCTCGGCCAGCACGAACGTGCCGGCCAGGAGAAGGCACAGGTAACCCGAGAGAAACGCCGCGCTTGCACGAAGATCGGATTGGCTGCCCA